>Ga0335075_10003135_pt1 | contig 26426 bp, 28 predicted proteins | sample Lox_Sample_24_FD_206723 | JGI IMG/M metagenome (GOLD analysis project Ga0335075, IMG submission 206723) | Soil microbial communities from Loxahatchee National Wildlife Refuge, Florida, United States - Lox_Sample_2.4 | ecosystem: Environmental > Terrestrial > Soil > Wetlands | place: USA...
CCCCGCGAACGAGGCCTTACCGACGAAGCGCTCACTCGTGGGTGTCTGGATGACCCGCACGGCGTGGCCCGCCTTGACCGCGAGCCGCGCCAGCTCGAGCGCCTTGTAGGCCGCGATCCCGCCGCTCACTCCGAGGAGCAACCGCGCCATTTAGGTCACTCCGGGGTCAGGCTCCGCCCGACCTCACCGGTAGTGGTACTTGAGCTTGCCCTGGGCGACCTCTTCGAGCGCAATCGTCAGATAGTTCTTCGACCGCGTCTCGACCATCGGCGGCGGGAACTCGTCGAAGGTGCCCTCACCGAGGTTGTGGTAGTAGGAGTTGATCTGTCGAGCGCGTTTAGCCGCGACGATCACGCTGGCGTAATCGGAGTCGACGTGCTCGAGCAGCTTGTCGATGCGGGGTGAGATCAAAGCTGGTCCGTCCTTTACAGGGAGTGTTGGGAACAGGTTAGCGGGGGGATCCAGCCGGGGCGCAGGGGTCAGCGAGCCATGGCGTCGCGCACAATCTGGATCAGCTCCTCGGTGGCCTGCTCGAGCCGGTCGTTGACGACGACGTGGGCGAACTCGGGCTGCGCCTCGAGCTCGCCCTCCGCGGTCCGCAGGCGCGCCTCCACCTCCTCCGAGCTGTCGGTGCCGCGCCCGACCAGCCTCGCCCGCAGCGCTTCCTTCGAGGGCGGGGCGATGAACACCGCCACCGCCTCGGGCATGGCCGCTCTCACCTGCCGCGCGCCCTGGACCTCGATCTCGAGGACCACCCCGGCGCCGCGGGCGAGCCGACGCTCGAGCTCGGAGCGCAGCGTCCCGTAGCGGTTGCCGGAGTACTCAGCGTGCTCGACGAAGTCGCCCGCGGCCGCTCGCGCCTCGAAACCCTCGGAGGTCAGGAAGTGGTAGTCGACGCCGGCCTCCTCGCCCGGCCGGGGCCGACGGGTCGTCGCCGAGACCGACAGTTCGAGCTCGGGGACGCTCGCCAGCAGCCCGCGGATCAGCGTGCCCTTTCCGACCCCGGAGGGGCCAGTGATGACAAAGACTTTGGGCTTTGCCAAGGCGCCGGCGGGGCCGCCGCCGTCAGTCGTCATTCGCGGTTAGCGTCGGCGCATGAGCGCGACCAGCTCGCGGCGCTGGCGCTCCGACAGGCCGCCGACGGTCTTGCTCGGCGAGATCTTGCACTGGCCGAGAATCTTGTTCACCTTGACGCGGCCGTACTTGGGAACGGCCAGCAGCAGGTCGAACACCTTCGCCGTGGCGAGGTAGTCCGGCGGCTCGAGGAGCAGCCGGTCGATGGGCTGGCGGCCGGCCTTGAGGTCGCGCTTCAGCTGGGCCCGGCGCGTGCGGATGTCGTTGGCGCGCGCCAGCGCCTCCATCCGCTGCACGAGCGAGCGTTCCGGGGCAGCGGTGAGCTTGGTAGGCGATTCGGTGACCGGCGGCATGGGCGGCGACTATACATCTTGGGCAGGGCCGATCAAGATAAATGGCCCCAATTCGACTCGACCTCAAGCTGAGCTAGAGCATTGTCGAGGATGGTTCGGACAATTACCTGAGTTTGCAGGGGGTTTTGCAACACGTTTGCAAAATGGTCACAGCCACCGTTGTGAACTGTCCACGGCGCCCCCGCGGTCGGGTCACACGGCGCTATTTGCGAGAAGTTCCACCAGCTCGTTTGCCACTCGCCCGCCGGCGGCGGGATCGCGAAAGCTCTCCGTGCCGACGGCCACGAGCGTCGCCCCGGCGTGCATCAGATCGAGTGCCTCAACCCCCCGCTGCACGCCACCCATTCCCACGACCGGGATCTCGACCGCCTGGGCCACGTCGTGGACCTGGGCCAGGGCGACGGCGCGCACAGCCGGCCCGGACACCCCGCCCGTGGTACCGCCGAGCCAGGGCTCCCCGGTCCGACTCCTGGGATCGATGGCCATGCCCCGCAGGGTGTTGATCAGCGACACCGCATCGGCCCCGGCGTCCTGGGCGGCGCGGGCAACCGACGGGACGTCGGTCGCGTTCGGAGTGAGCTTGACGATCAGCGGCTTGGCGGTCAGCGGTCTGACCCGCTCGAGCAGGCGGCCCACCTCTCCCGGATCGGCTCCCATCATCAGGCCGGTCTCGACGTTCGGGCAGGAGACGTTCAGCTCCAGCGCGCTGACCTCCTCGCGCTCGGCGAACGCGCCGACGAGCGCGGCCACCTCGTCCCGGCTGAAGCCCATCACGTTGACGATCAGCGGGACCGGGAGCTCGGCCAGCTCCGGCAGATCGTGCTCCAGATAGCCGGCCAGGCCCTTATTGGGCAGGCCGATCGAGTTGATCAGCCCGCCGGCCAGCTCCCAGAGGCGGGGCGGTGGGTTGCCCTGCCGCGGTTCGAGCGTGACGGTCTTAGACACGAAGGCAGCGAACGGGAAGCGCTCGATCAGCTCATCGCCAAACGCGCGCCGCGCCGCGATGGCATCGAATGTCCCGGAGCCGTTGATGATCGGATGCTCGAGCTCCAGGCCGCAGAACTCGACGCTCAATGTCCCGCTCCAGCCGGGGCGGCCGTCCTCAGGATGGAGGCGTCCAAAACAGGTCCGTCCAGGCACAGCCGGACGTAGCCGTCGGTCGTGGGGACGACGCACCCGAAGCAGGCGCCGAAGCCGCAGGCCATGCCCGATTCGAGCGCCAGCTGGGCCGGGACGCCGCGATCGGCGCACAGCTCCCTCACCGCCTCGAGCATCTGAGGTGGGCCGCAGGCGTACACCTCGACTTCCTCGAGCTCGTTCTGCAATAGGTCTGTTACAAGCCCGTGATGGCCGACGCTGCCGTCGTCGGTGGCCACCACGGGGTTGGCCAGGAGCGCGGCCCCGTGGGCATGCAGCGCATCCCGGAAGCCGAGGAAGGCCAGCGGATCAGGACCGAGCTCGTCCTGCCAGATCGCCAGCGGCGCGATCCCGACGCCGCCCCCGACGAGCAGCGGCCGGCGGTCCTCACGCGGGGCCAAGAAGCCATTGCCGAGCGGGCCGACGAGCAGCAGCTCTTCGCCGGGCTCGAGCTCACACAGCCGGTTTGTCCCTGGCCCCACGTCCTCGATCAGAAAGTGCAGCTCGTGGTCGTGGGCGCGCAGGACGCTGAAAGCGCGGGGCAGGAACGGCCGCTCACCGTCTCCCCCTCCCCACCGCTCGGCCGTGCGGAGCATGTAGAACTGACCCGGCCGGGGACGCGGACCCGTGGGGTCCTGGCAGCGGATGACCACGTATGCGCCGTGGCTCTCACGCGCGGTCACCGTCGCCGCGCGGCACCCGAACGGGGCGCTCATGCCACCTCGGTCGACTCGGCCTCGGCGGCGCCGTGATGGATCTCCTGGAGCGAGACCACCTCGGGCTCGCCGCGCCGTGCGGCGGCGATGGCGCGGGCGGCTGCCATCCCACCGGCCATCGTCGTGATGCACGGGATGCCCCGCGCGATCGCGGCCGAGCGAATCTCATAGCCGTCGGTCCGGGCGCCCGTGCCCACCGGGGTGTTGATGACCAGGTCGACCTCGCCGCGCTCGATCCAGTCGACCACGTGCGGGGAGCCCTCGCCGATCTTGTTGATCGTCTCGGCCGGGATCCCCATCTTGCGGATCGCCTGGGCCGTCCCGCGGGTGGCGACGATCTCGAAGCCGAGGTCGTGCAGGATCGTGGCCACACCGGTGGCGGCCGGCTTGTCCCCGTCGGCGACGGTGATGAACGCCCGGCCACTGCCCGGGAGCTGGGCGCCGGCGGCGGCCTGCGCCTTGGCAAACGCCGTCGGGAAGTCGTGGGCGATCCCCATCACCTCGCCGGTCGAGCGCATCTCGGGCCCGAGCAGCGAGTCCGCGCCCGCAAACCGGTCGAACGGCAGCACGACCTCCTTGACGCACACGTGGCCGTTGGTGGGGTCGGAAGGCAGGTGCAGGTCGGCCAGACGCTCGCCCAGCAAGACCCGGCAGGCCAGCTTGGCCACCGGCAGCCCGATCGCTTTCGAGACGAAGGGCACCGTCCGCGACGCACGCGGGTTGGCCTCGATCACGTACAGGACCTCGCCGTGGATCGCGAACTGGACGTTGAGCAGCCCGACCACACCGAGGGCCTTGGCGATCCCCTCGGTCTGCTCGCGCAGCTGCGCCAGCATCTCCCCGCCGAGGGTGTGCGGGGGAAGCACGCAGGCCGAGTCGCCGGAGTGGACCCCGGCCTCCTCGACGTGCTGCATGATCCCGGCGATCCACACGTCCTCGCCGTCGCAGAGCGCGTCGACGTCGACCTCGATCGAGTCCTCGAGGAAGCGGTCGAGATAGATGAGCGAGGAAGATTGGGTCCCCGCCCCCCCACCCCCATCCGCCTGCACCCGCAGCAGATAGTCAGCCAGGCCCTCGACGCTGTAGACGATCTCCATGGCCCGGCCCCCGAGCACGTAGCTCGGGCGGACCAGCAGCGGGAAGCCGACCTGCTCGGCCCGGTCCAGGGCCTCCTCGGTCGAGGTGGCGGTGGCGTACGGCGGCGCTTTGTAACCGAGCTCGTCGAGCAGCGCGCCGAAGCGAGAGCGGTCCTCGGCCAGGTCGATCGCGTCGACGCTCGTGCCGAGGATCCGGATCCCGGCCGCCTCGAGGCCGGCGGCCAGCTTGAGCGGGGTCTGGCCGCCGAACTGGACCACGACCCCTTCGGGCTGCTCGACCTCGCATACCGCGAGCACGTCCTCGAGCGTGAGCGGTTCGAAGTACAACCGGTCGGAGGTGTCGTAGTCGGTCGAGACGGTCTCCGGGTTACAGTTGATCATCACCGCGTCGCGGCCCTGCTCGCGGATCGTCTGGGCGGCGTGGACGCAGCAGTAGTCGAACTCGATCCCCTGACCGATCCGGTTCGGCCCCGACCCCAGGATGACCACGCTCGGGCGCTCCCCCCGCTCGACCTCGATTTGGTCCCGCCCGCCCCGCTCCCAGGCCGAGTAGAAGTAGGGCGTGCGGGCGGCGAACTCGGCCGCGCACGTGTCGACCGACTTGTAGGTGCGCTCCCCCTCGAACGGTCCCTCCGGATCGTCGACCAGTTCGGACAACTCACGCAGGAACCACCAGTCGATGTCGGTGCGCCGCTGGATCTCGTCGACCGGAAGGCCGCGCCGCAGAGCCTCGAGCAGGTGATCGAAGCGTTCGGCCCCGGGAGAGTGCAGCGCGGTCAGCAAGGCCTCGTCGTCCTGGGGAGGCCGGGGCCGAGAGTCGAGCTCGCGCGAGCGCAATGCCTTGGCGAACGCCTGCTTGAACGTCCGGCCGATCGCCATCGCCTCGCCGACGGACTTCATGTGGGTGGTCAGGCCGGCCTCGGCGCCGGGGAACTTCTCGAACGCGAACCGCGGCCACTTGACCACGCAGTAGTCGATCGCGGGCTCAAAGCTAGCCGGCGTGGCCCTGGTGATGTCGTTGGGAATCTCCTGCAGCGTGTAGCCGACGGCGAGGCGCGCCGCGATCTTCGCGATCGGAAAGCCCGTCGCCTTGCTCGCCAACGCGCTCGAGCGCGACACCCGCGGGTTCATCTCGATCACCACGATCTCGTCGGTGGCGCGGTTGACCGCGAACTGCACGTTCGAGCCCCCGGTCTCGACGCCGACCGCCCGGATCGCGGTGATCGCCTGGTCGCGCAGGCTCTGGTACTGCTTGTCGGTGAGCGTCTGCTGGGGGGCGACACAGACGCTGTCGCCGGTGTGGACGCCCATCGGGTCGAGGTTCTCGATCGAGCAGACGATCACGACGTTGTCGCTACGGTCTCGCATCACCTCGAGCTCGAACTCGCCCCAGCCGAGGACTGACTCCTCGAGCAGGACCTGCGTGATCGGCGATGCGCTCAGGCCACGACCAACTACGTGGTCGAGGTCATATTCCTCGCGGACCACGCCCCCTCCCTTGCCCCCGAGCGTGAACGCCGGCCGGACGATGAACGGCAGGCCGATCTGCGACACGGCCGCGCGCGCGTCTTCGATCGTGTGGGCGATCGCTGAGCGAGGCACGCGGAGTCCGGCCTTTTGCATCGTGTCGCGGAAGAGCTCGCGATCCTCGGCGCGCTCGATCGCGTCGTAGTCGGCGCCGATCAGCTCGACGCCGTAGTCATCGAGGGTTCCATTCTCTTTCAGGGCCTTGGCGAGGTTGAGGGCGGTCTGGCCGCCGAGCGTCGGAAGCAGCGCGTCGGGGCGCTCCCGCTCGATCACCTGACGGACCGGGCCGACCAGCAGCGGCTCGACGTAGGTGGCGGTGGCCACCTCGGGATCGGTCATGATCGTGGCCGGGTTGGAGTTGACGAGCACGACCTCGTAGCCCTCCTGCATCAGCACGCGGCAGGCCTGCGTGCCCGAGTAGTCGAACTCGGCCGCCTGGCCGATCACGATCGGGCCCGAGCCGATGAGGAGGATCTTCTGGAGGTCGTCCCTACGCGGCATGGCGAATCTCGTTCACGAAGCGGTCGAACAGGTACAGGGCGTCGTTCGGTCCCGGGCCGGCCTCGGGGTGGTACTGGACGGTGGCGCCCTGAACGTCTCTGAGCACGAGCCCCTCGACCGTCCGGTCGTACAGGTTGATGTGGCTGAGCTCGGCCGCGCCGAAGTCGGTCTCCCACCGCACCGCCTCGTCGCGGTCGATCGTCCTCGCTCCGTCGGGAGCGAGCACGGCGAAACCGTGGTTCTGGCTGGTGATCTCGACGATCCCCGTAGTCAGGTCCTTGACCGGATGGTTGGCGCCGTGGTGACCGAAGGGCAACTTGTACGTCTCGAGGCCAACCGCGCGGCACAGCAGCTGGTGGCCGAGGCAGATCCCGTACACGGGCAGCTTGCCGACGAGCCCGCGGACCGTCTCGACGATGTAGTCGAGCGCGCCGGGGTCGCCGGGGCCGTTGGCCAGGAAGATCGCTTCGGGATCGTTGGCCAGGAGCTCGGCCGGGCTCGACGTGCACGGATGGAGCTCGACGACCGCGCCGCGCTCGAGCAGGTTGCGCACGATCGAGCGCTTGACGCCTGTGTCGATCATGGCGATTCTGGGGCCGTCGGTGATTCGAGACCGGGTTGCGCCCCGCCCAGAATCGCTTGTGAGTTCGCCTGGCGGCGAACTCGGGCCTACGACTATCAGCTTCTCAGGCGTCACGTCGCGGACCAGGTCGCGGCCGGCCATGTCCGGCTCGGCGTCGATCAGCTCGCGTGCTTGCGCCTCGCTCACGATGGCCGGGAAAACGCCGCCGCGCATCGCGCCGCGATCGCGGATGTGGCGCACCAGCGCGCGCGTGTCGACGTCGGTGATCGCCGGGATCGCCTGGCTGGCCAGCCAGCTGAGCCATCCCCCCTCGGCGCTGGGCGCGTCGTCGCGGTCGACCGCCGCCCGCATGATCGCCGCGCGTGCGTGCACTCGGTCCGACTCCATGGCCTGCTCCGAGACGCCGTAGTTGCCGATCTGCGGGTAGGTGAAGGTGATCAGCTGTCCGGCGTAACTCGGGTCGGTCATCGCCTCCTGATAGCCGGACATCGAGGTGGTGAAGACGATCTCGCCGACGGCGTAGCCCGGGGCCGCGCAGGCCAGCCCGTCGAACCGGGTGCCGTCCTCGAGCAGGACGTAGGCGGTGGGCTCGCTCACGCTGAGGAGACCGCCGTCGTCTCGGCGAGGGTCTGCGCCGCGTACGCGACCGTCCCCGCCGCCACCGTCATCAGCACGGTGCCCTGGAGCATCCGGCCGTGGAAGCAGCAGTTGGCCGAACGGCTGGCGTAGCCACCCGCCCCGACCTCGAAGCTCGCCTCGAGGTCGACCAGGCACAGATTGGCGGGTTGCGCCGGCGCGATCCGCGGGATCGGCAGTCCGTAGAGCGCCGCACCTTCGGTCATGCGTTCGACCACGACCTCTAGGTCGAGCTCGCCGGTGAGGACGAGTTCGGTGAACAGCGCCGCAAACGCCGTCTCGAGGCCGGTCGTGCCCATCGGCGCCTGCTCGAATGGCACCTCCTTCTCGTGCGCCGCGTGCGGCGCGTGGTCGGTCGCCACGCAGTCGATCACCCCGGACTTCAGCGCCTGCACCAGCGCCCGGCGGTCGCTCTCTGCACGCAGCGGCGGGTTCATCTTGAAACGGCTGTCGAGCGTCCGGACCTCCTCGTCGGTGAGGGTCAGATGGTGGGGGCAAACCTCGGCGCTCACGCGGGCGCCCTTCTGCTTGGCGTGGGCAAGGGCGTCGACGGACTCGACGCATGAGAGGTGCTGGAAGTGCACGCGGGCGCCTTCGTAGGCGGCGAGCGCACCGTCGCGCGCGATCATCGTCGACTCGGCCAGGGACGGGATCCCGGCGATGCCCAGGCGCGCCGACACCGCGCCCTCGTGCATGGCGCCGTCCCGGGACAGCTCGGGGTCCTCCTCGTGCAGGGCGATCACTCCGCCGCACAGCCGCTGGTATTGGAGGGCCTTACGCAGCACGCCTGCCGAGACGACCGGCTTGCCGTCGTCGGTGAAGCCGAGCGCGCCGGTGTCGCGCAGCTCGGCCATCTCGGTCAGCTCATCGCCGCCCAGGCCTCGCGTGATCGACGCGAGGAAGCCGACCGGGACGCGCGCCTGCTGGCGCGCGGTGTCGATGAGCGAGCGGAGAATCGGCGCGTCGTCGACGACCGGGTCGGTGTTGGGCATCGCGATCACGGCGCAGAACCCCCCGGCCGCGGCGGCCGCCGTTCCGGTTTCGATGTTCTCCTTGTACTCCTGCCCGGGCGTGCGCAGATGCACGTGCGGATCGACGAAGCCGGGGAACAGGTGCTTGCCGGCCGCCTCGAGGATCTCAATATTGGGATCCCCACCCACCCCCTGCAGCGAGCCGGGTGAGCCGAGCTCAGCGATGTGGCCGGCGCGGATCAGGACGTCATGGGGCTCGTCGAGACCCGTGCGGGGGTCGAGGACATGGGCCTCGCGGATCAGCAGCTCGGCGGGAGTACCGCTGTGGTGAAAGAGTCGCTCCGCGGCCATCACGCCACCGCCGCCAGGCTCGGGGTCCCGACCAGCAACTCGTACAGGACCGCCATCCGCACCGCCACCCCCGCCCTGACCTGGGCGCCGATCAGTGCCTGGGGCGAGTCGATCGCCTCACCCGAGAGCTCAACCCCGCGGTTGACCGGTCCCGGGTGCATGAGCAGCTGTCCAGGGAGCAGCCTTCCGGGGGTGATCTGGTAGCGCGCTGCGTACTCGCGCAGCGAGGGCACGAACGAGTCGCGCATCCGCTCCTGCTGCATGCGCAGGACGTAGACCACGTCGGCCTCGCCCAGCCGCTCGAGCGTGGTCGCCGCCTCGCAACCGAGCGCCTCGATCTCGCGCGGGATCAGCGTCGGCGGCCCGCACACGGTGACGTTCGCGCCCATCCGGGTGAAGGCCAGGATGTCCGAGCGCGCCACCCGGGAGTGGAGGACGTCGCCGACGATCCAGATGTTCGTCCCGTCGAGCGCGCCGAGCCGGCGCCGCAGGGTGAACACGTCGAGCAGCGCCTGAGTGGGATGCTCGTGCTTGCCGTCGCCAGCGTTGATGACCGCCGCCGGGGTCCACCGCGCGACGAGGCCGGCGGCGCCCGCGTGTGGCGAGCGGATCACGATCGCCGCCGGGTCGTACGCCGACAGGGTCTGCACGGTGTCCTTGAGCGACTCGCCCTTGTCGACGCTCGACCCCTGCGAGCGGATCGAGACCACGTCGGCGCTGAGCCGCTTGGCCGCGAGCTCGAAGCTCGAACTGGTGCGCGTGCTCGACTCGTAGAAGAGGTTGACGATCGTGCGGCCGCGGAGCGCGGGGACCTTCTTGATCTCCCGGCCCGACACCTCGTCGAACGATTCCGCTCGATCGAGGATCCGCTCGATCGAGGCCCGGTCCAGATCGTCGATCGAGAGCAGGTGCGTTCCGATCCGGGTCATGCGACGGCCTGTGTCTGTTCGATTCTCACTTCGTCCTCGCCGTCGATCTCCTCGACACAAACGTTCACTCGTTGCTCCTGGGAGGTAGGGATGTTCTTTCCGACGTAGTCGGGACGGATCGGGAGCTCGCGGTGGCCGCGATCGACCAGCACCGCCAGCTGAACGCGGGCCGGCCGGCCGTAGTCGAAGATCGCGTCGATCGCCGCGCGGACGGTTCGCCCGGTGTAGAGCACGTCGTCGACGATCACGATCGTGCGCTCGTCGATCGGGAAGTCGAGGTGGGTGGAGTGGACGACGGGCGCGCTGGGCCGCAGCGAGTAGTCGTCTCGGTAGAAGGAGATGTCGAGGTCGCCGAGTGGCACACCCGGCTCGAGCAGCTCGCTGGTCAGCGTCTGGAGCCGCCGGGCCAGCACCGCCCCGCGTCGGTGTATCCCGACCAGCGCCACCGCGCCGTCCGGGTTCTTCTCGGCTATCTCATGAGCGATCCGCACCAGCGTGCGGCGCATGTCATCGCGGTCGAGCACGACCGTTCCCATCTTCACGCGCTCCTTCCTGGCCTCACTGGACCGGGTTAAAGGGGCCGACTCAACTCAGCGTAACAGGGGTCTCGGCGGACGAAGGCGGGTCGAGGCTGAGGCTGGTCGAGAAAACGAACCAGGAGGACGTTTTCTCGACCACCCTTGGGGATCGGTCGGTTATCGCTCGCGGCGACGGCGGTAGAGCACGTGCGGAAGGCCGGCGTGGATGATGTCCCGCTCGAACTTGAAGCCAGCCTTCTCCATCACTCGCCGGGAGCCGATGTTCGTCGGCAGGGCGAAGGCGATGATCTCGAGCAGATCGAGCTGTTCGAAGCCGACCTCGACCGAAGCCTGGGCCAGCTCGGTAGCGAAGCCCTGCCCCCAGCGCTCCGGCACCACTGCCCAACCGGCCTCGACGTCGTTCAGCCCGGCCGTATACGTGTACTGAAGGCCACCGCGCCCGACCATCTCCCCGGTCTGGCGATCGCGCAGCAGCCACATGCCGAAGCCGTGACGCTCCCAGTGCTCGATCTTGGCCAGCAGTCCGTCGAGGATCTCGGCCTCGGTCGGCGACCCTCGGCGCGGCCACAGCGTGCTCGAGACGCGCGGATCGAGGAGCAGGCGCAGGTGCTCGGGAGCCTGGTCGAACGCCACCCGCTCCAGGACCATCCGAGCCGTCTCGAACCGGTCGATCGTCCCGGTGCTCACCGTGCGGTGTCCCCCACCGGCTCGGTCTCCTCGGCTCCCTCGGAGGCTCCCTCGTCCGGGAGCCGGTCCGACCAATGGATCAACTCGGGCTCGCCGCGTTCGGGAAAGGGGACCTCGACGGTGTCGAAATCGCGCGGCAGCACCGTGTGGGGGAAGATCGCCCGCGCCTCATCGCGCAGCACCCCGGGCGGGTAGCGCGTCGAGGAGTGCACGAGCGCGAGCGCGGTCACGCCCGCGTCCCGGGCCAGCGTCGCCGCCTGGGCGGCCGTCGAATGGCCGGTCTCGGCCGCCCGATCGTGCTCCTCCTCAGAGAAGGTCGCCTCGTGCACGAGCAGATCGGCTTCGTGGCTGGCCACGGCCAGCGTCTCGCACGGCGAGGTGTCGCCGGACAGCACGATCTTGCGCCCGGGGCGGGGTGGCCCGAGCACCTGCTCGGGAAGCACTCCCCGGACCACTTCTCCCCGTTGCAGGAGGCCGAACTCAGGTCCCTCGACCAGGCCCAGCGCGGTCGCGGCGTCGGGATCGAACTCGCCAGGCCGCGGCTCCTCATACAGGACGTAGCCGAGGGCATTCGAGACGCGGTGCGCCACCGGAACCGGCGCGATGTTGTATCCGTCGCGCGGGAGCACGTCGCCGGGCCCGAGCTCCACCAGCTCGAGGTTGAAGCGCACGCGTCCGGCCACGCGCATCGCCAGCGTGATCAGCTCGCGCAGGCCCGGCGGTCCGTGAATTGCCAGCGGCCGCTCGCGGGCGCGCAGATCGAACGTCTTCAGCAGCCCGGGCAGGCCGAGCCAGTGGTCGGCGTGGTAGTGGGTCAGGAACACCTCGGTCAGCTCGGTCAGGCCCACCGACTGCACCAGCTGGCGCTGCGTTCCCTCGCCGCAGTCGAACAGGATGCGGTCGCCGCCCCGGCGGACGAGCACCGCGGGCAGCCCGCGGCGCGGAGTGGGGATCGAACCGCCGGTGCCCGCGAAGAAGACCGAGAGGTCCATCCGGTCCAGTCTGTCAGCCCACGGCGATGAGCTCGAACCTGACCCGCCCGGCCTCCACGGTCGCAATGCCCATGGTGTGCCCGGGCGCGCGCCGCCGTTCGGTGGGGCTACCGGGGTTGAAGATCTGAAAGCCGTCCCGAGCCCGCTCGTGAAGCGGCAGGTGCGAGTGGCCGAAGATCACGGCATCGGCGTCCGGGAACCGCCGGCGCATCCGCTCGAGGCGCCCCTTGGCCGGGCCGGCGTCGTGCAGCACCGCGATCGTCACCCCGGCGACCTCGAGCGATGCGATCGCGGGAAGCGCCTCGCGCACCGCGGCGTCGTCAACGTTGCCGTGCACGGCGATCACCGGACCGCAGGACTCGAGCTGGCGCAGGACCGGCAGCGTCATCAGGTCGCCGGCATGGACGATCAAATCAGCTGTCTCCAGGCGGGCCACGCAGTCCTCGGGCAGCCGCCGGCTGCCCCGCGGCAGGTGGGTGTCCGAGATCACAGCGATCTGCACGGTAAGCTCCTTTGGAGTAAGCGCCCGTAGCTCAGGGGATAGAGCGCGCGCCTCCGGAGCGCGAGGCCGCAGGTTCAAATCCTGCCGGGCGCGTACCCACTTCCCTCCGGATCGATCAGCCGCTCATGCCGCCGTCGATCGACAGCCGGTGGGAGGTGACCATCGCGCTCTCGTCGGCGGCGAGATAAAGCATCCCGTGCGCGATCTCCTCGACGGTGGTGTGACGGCCGAGCGGGATCATCCCGTCAAAGGCCTTCGCGGCTTCCTCCTGTGGCAAATGCGTCGCGCGCATCTCGATGTCGTCCTGGAACGGTGTCGAGGTCGGACCCGGGTGGATCGTGTTCACCCGGATGCGGCGGGACGCGAGCTCCTTGGCCGCGGTCCGCATAAGTCCGACCTGGGCGTGCTTGGCCGAGACATAGGCAGAGGCCCCGGGTGGTCCGATTAGACCGACGACGCTCGAGGTGATGATCACGCTGCCGCCGTCGGGGATGTGCGGAATCGTGTGCTTGAGGACGTGGAAGGCACCGAGCACGTGGACCGCGAGGGTGCGCGAGAACACCTCGGACGGGTAGTCGACGATCGGGACCATCTCCCCGCTGATGCCCGCATTGCTAACGACGACGTCGAATCGCCCGTAGCGATCCACCCCCGCGGCGACGGCGCGCGCCACCGCGTCCTCGTCGGTGACGTCGGCGACCGACGAGAGCGCCTTGTCCGGTCCGAGCTCGCCGACAGCTGAGCCCAGCCCGGACTCGTCGATCCCGACGAGGTGCACGGCAGCGCCCTCGGACACGAACAGCCGGGCCGTCGCGAGTCCGATTCCACTCTCGCCCCCGGTGATGAGGGCGACCTTGTCCTTCAAACGGGGCATGGCCACCTTTCCTCTCGTCAGTCGTCGAGCTTGTCGCGCTGGAGTCTTTCGGCTCGCTCCTCCGCCTGCAGGTCCTGATCGGGGTGTGGCTCGCTGGTGCTGGTGGCGCCGGTCGGGGTGTGGGACTCGTCACCGAACGGCTCGTCGTCGGCCTCCGGATCCCGAGGGTCAGGCCGCTTGTCGTACGGATCCGGCCATTCGGTCGGGTCGGGACTGTCGGCAGGGTTGTTCAGCTCGTGGTGGGGATCACGGTCCTCAGCAGGAGGCGGGCTGTTGCGTTCGTCGCGTTCCATTCGCAGCTCCTTTCAGTGGATCGGTGCGTGCGCGGGGGACGGGATGTCGAGCTCGAACAGCCAGAAATCCCGTCCGATCACCGGCACCGAGACGTTATAGACCGGGACCTTGCCGATCGCTCCCTCGAACGTACCGGCATGGGCGTGCCCGTGCAGGACGAGGTCGGGCTCGTGCTCGGCGATCGGGGGTGCCAGCCGGTCGGTCCCCAGATAGCCCCAGATCCCGGGTGGCTCACCCTCGATCGTCTGCTCGGACGGGGCGTAGTGCAGCAGCACGATGCGCGCCGGACACATCGCGACCTCGCGCAAGCCCCGGTCGAGCGCCCGGACGTCCAGCGTGGTCTCGTGGTAGACCTCGCGCAGCAGGGGCTCACCGAAGTCGGGGAGATGCGAGCCGGGAAAGCCGCCCACGAATCCCTTCAGGCCGACGATGCCGACCTGCAGGCCGCCCGTCTCGCAGATCTGCCAGGCGCGGTCGAGCAGCCGGATCCCGCCTGACTCGAGCACCGCAACGAGCTCGTCGTGGCGGTTGGCGTGCCAATCGTGATTGCCGAGCACCGCGTACACCGGGACCTCGAGCGCGGCGCAGGCATCGGCCAGGACCTGGCCCTGCTCGGGCTCGCCGTGCGTGGTCAGATCGCCGGCCAGCAGGACCACATCCGCCACCCCGTTCAGCGCCGAGACCGACCGCCGGATCTCGTCGCGGCGCGATTCGGAGCAGTGCATGTCGCCCGCGGCCGCGATCCGCAGACAGCTCGTGCGCCCTCCGTTGCGATGCTCTGGCATACCCGCATTCAACTACCCGTTTCCCGGGTACCTCGATAGGGCATGCGCCACCGGGACGCTTTCAAGGCCGTGATCGAGACCACCAAGGTCGCCGTCACCGTGCTGCGAGACGTCGACGTCGAGTTCATGCTCGGCGGAAGCATGGCGGCTTGGGTTCGCGGCGGGCCCGAGCCCGACAACGACCTCGACCTGATGGTCAAGCCCGATCACGCCCAGGCGGCGCTCGAGGCGCTGGCCGCCGCGGGCATGCGGACCGAGCTGCCGCCCGAGGAATGGCTGTACAAGGCCTGGCACGGGGACGTGCTGATCGACCTGATCTTCCGTCCGACCGGAATCGAGCTCACCGACGAGGTGTTCGAGCGGGCAGAGATCATCTCGGTGATGGCGGTGGGGACTCCCGTGATGGCCCTGGACGACGTCCTGGTGACGATGCTCGGCGCCCTCGATGAGCACGCGCTCGACTACGGACGTCTGCTCGCGATAACGCGCGCGGTCCGCGAGCAGATTGGCTGGGACGCGCTGAGGAACTACGCGTGCGGCTCTCCCTACGCGAAGGCGTTCATGACCCTGGTCGAGGAGCTCGGGATAGCTCCCAGGCCGGCGCACCCGCCGGCGAACGGCCAGAGCCGGGCGCCGGGCGAGAGCGCAAGTCGCGTGCGTGTGCTCGGCGCTGCTGCTAAGGCGCCGCCGTCAGGCGCCGCCGACAAACTCGAATAGCCCCCTGCGGCCGGGGGTATAGCGATCCCGATGAAGGTGCTAGTCCTGACCAGTGAGCCGATCACCGCCCAGCAGCTGCGGGATGCCCTGGCCTCAGACGTCGATCCCGCCAAGGCGGAGGTGATGGTCGTCGCCCCGGCGCTCCAGGAGAGCGCCGTCAAGTTCTGGCTCTCCGACGCTGACGACGCGATCGCACGAGCTGAGGAGGTGCGGCGCGAGAGCATCGCGCGGCTGGGCGACGCGGGCGTGTCGGCCACGGGCGACACGGGCGAGAGCGACCCGGAGACGGCAATCGAGGATGCGCTCAAGACCTTCGATGCCGACCGGATCGTGGTGTTCACCCACCAGGGCAAGGACCAGCGCTACCGCGAGGATGTCGATGACCGCGAGCTGGCCGAGCGGTTCGGCCGGCCCGTCGATCACGCGGCGTTGTAAGCCCCCTGCCCCAGCCGGCGCAGCAGCAGTGTCGCGTTGGCGGGAGCGAACCCCTGCCAGTCGTTGTTGAAGTAGGCGTAGACCGACTCGCGCCGGCGCCATTGGGCGATGCGATGCACCCAGGTCTCGATCTCACTCGCGGAGTAATTGCCGGCCCGCCCACGCGCGCCGTAATGGAAGCGGACGAAGCGCCACTCGGCCGTGGCCTCGTGAAGCTGGAACGGACGCTCGGGGTGATCGCCGATCGTGAGCGCGACGCCATGCGCCCGCAGCGCAGCCATCACCTCGGGCACGAACCAGCTCTCATGCCGGAACTCGATGGTGTGCAGGCCGGGCGGGAGCACTTCTAGCCACCCCGCCAGCCGATCGTCGTCACGATGGAAGTTCTCGGGCAACTGCCACAGCACGGGACCGAGGCGCCCCGCCTCCACCATCGGCTCGAGCGGCTCGTAGAAGCGGGCGATTCCGTCCCTGATGTCGATCAGGCGCTTGATGTGGGTCAGGTAGCGACTCGCCTTGACCGCGAATAGGAACCCTGCCCCCGTCTGCTCGACCCAGCCCGCCACCGCATCGCGACGCGCCAGGCGATAGAAGGTCGAGTTGACCTCGACGGTGTCGAAATGCTCGGCGTAGAGCTCGAGCCAGCGTCGCTTGGCCGCGTTCTCCGGATACAGCCGGCCCCGCCAGTCGTCGTACATCCACCCCGAGCAGCCGATGCGTACCGGGTTCATCGGCCGGGTAAGGGCAAGAATGGATGCCGACGCTCGAGTACCCGCACGCCCCCGTCCCCGAGCACCCGACGCGCGCCAACTTGCGCGAGGCGGTCGAGACGTGCCGCGCGTGCGATCTGTGGGAAGGCGCTACCCAGGCGGTGATGGGCGAAGGCGCGGACAACGCCAGCCTGATGCTGGTCGGCGAGCAGCCCGGTGATCGCGAGGACATCGAGGGCCACCCGTTTGTCGGTCCCGCCGGCGGCGTGCTCGATCGCGGCCTTGAGCAGGCCGGGATCGCCCGCGACGAGGTCTACATCACCAACGCGGTCAAGCATTTCCGCTACAAGCTCCGCGGCAAGCGAAGGATCCACCAGAAGCCTGACCGCTGGCAGGTGACCGCCTGCTTCCCGTGGCTCGGAGCCGAGCTCGCCGTGGTGAAGCCCGACGCCCTTGTCTGCCTGGGCGCCACCGCGGCGCAGGCGCTGCTCGGTGCGCACATCCGGATCGGACGCGACCGTGGTCACCCGATCGATTCTGATCTGGCCGAGCTGGTGACGCTGACGACACACCCCTCGGCAATCCTGCGGACCGAGGACGAGGATCGCGAACGGGCGATGGCGATGTTCGTAGCCGACCTGACCGCCGTCGGTAAGTGGCTAAGCGAGCGACACCATGGCTGAGCGCGAGGTAGTCGCGATCACGGGTGCATCGGGCGGCGTCGGGCGGGCGGTGGCCCGCGAGTTCGCCCGGCACGGCGCGGCGGTCGGCTTGATCGCCCGCGGCCAGGCCGGGCTCGACGCCGCGGCCGAGGAGGTCAGAGAGCTGGGCGGCACGGCCTGCGTCGTGCCGACCGACGTGGCCGAGTTCGATCAGGTCCAAGCCGCGGCCACCACCATCGAGGAGCGCCTCGGTCCGATCGACGTCTGGGTCAACGACGCGATGACGACGGTTTTCGCGTTCATCGACGACATCGATCCGGACGAGTACGAGCGCGCTACGCGCGTTACCTACCTGGGCGCGGTGTGGGGCACCAAGGTGGCGCTCGAGCGGATGCTTCCGCGCGACCGCGGCACGATCGTCCAGGTCGGTTCCGCCCTGGCCTATCGCGGCATCCCGCTTCAGGCGCCCTACTGCGGCGCCAAACACGCCATGAAGGGGATGTTTGAGTCGCTGCGCTGCGAGCTTCGCCACCGCAAGAGCAAGGTGCACGTGACGATGGTGCAGCTCCCGGGACTGAACACGCCTCAGTTCGACCACTGTCTGAGCAAGATGCCGCGGCACCCGATGCCCGTGCCGCCGATCTTCGAACCCGAGGTCCCGGCCCGCGCCATTTACTGGGCCGCCCATCACAAGCGGCGCGAGCTGTACGTGGGCTTCTCCACCGTGTACACGATCATCGGCAACAAGCTCGCACCGTGGCTGGCTGAGCGCTACCTGGCCCGCACCGCCGTCGACGGCCAGCAGACCGACCAGCCGTTCGACGGCCGGGCGGCGGCGAATCTGTTCACACCCGTCGATGACGACCACGACGAGGGCGCGCATGGCCAGTTCGACGACCAGGCCCACCCGCGCAGCCCCCAGGCCTGGCTCAGCCGCCACCGGCGCGGAGCGGGGCTGGCCGCAACCGTCGCGGCAGGCGCGACCGCGTCGCGTGTTCTGACGCGGCGGTGCCGGGCGGGCCCTGAGTCAACCGCTCAGCCAGGCGCGAGGCGAGCGCCATGATCGTCAAGGCGGGATTCGCCGAGCCCTGAGTCGGCATCACGCTTCCGTCGGCGATGAACAGATTGGGGACCTCCCAGCAGCGGTGGTCCGCATCGACCACGCTGCGCTCGGGATCCGAGCCCATCCGGCAACCGCCGACCAGATGCGCGTAGCGGTCGGTCACCAGCAGGTCCTGCGCTCCCGCCGCATCGAAAATGTTGTGCAGCGTCTGCTTGGCATACGCGATGTTCTTGCGGTCGTTCTCGCACTGTGAGTAGTCCATCCGGGCCACCGGGATCCCGTACTCGTCGGTGACGTCGGAGGCGACCGTGACTCGGTTCTCCGGGAGCGGCAACAACTCGGTCAGGACACCGAGCGTGTACCAGTGGTTGTAGTCGCGCATGTACTCGCGCAGCGCGGGGCCCCAATGTCCGTGTCCGATCACATGCTGCGCATGCTCGATCGGCAGGGGACCGACGGTCTGGATCGAGAACCCACGGGCGAAGCCACGGCGCTCGTCGGTTTCGTAGAACTGCTCGGATGAGATCTCCGGCGGCGGTGCCTTGTACATGCGCATCTCATCCGGGAAGCGCCCGGCCACGTGCGGTGCGCCCTGAACCATCACGTACCGACCCACCTGGTCGTTGTTGTTGGCCAGGCCGTGGGGGAAGCGGGCGCTGGTCGAATTGAGCAGCAGGCGCGGGGTCTCGATCGAGTATCCCGCCACCGCCACCGTTTCCGCACGCTGGACGTGCTCGCGGCCATCCTTATCGAGGTAGCGCACACCGGTCACCCGACCGCTCGAGTCGTCGAGAACGACACAGGTGACCATGCAGTTCGCCCGGATCTCCGCGCCGTGTTCAATCGCGTCCGGGATATGCGTGACGAGCGGTGAGGCCTTGGCGTTCACCTTGCACCCCTGCAGGCAGAAGCCGCGGTAAATGCAGTGGGGGCGGTTGCCAAACGAGCCGTTGGTGATCCCGACCGGGCCCACGCGCATCTCGATGCCCAGCTGGCGGGCGCCGCCCCGCGCCGCGTCCGCGCCTCCGGCGATCGGATGGGGCGTGTGCGGATAGCGGTGCGGATCCCCCCAGGGCCAGTAGTCCCCGGACACCGGGAGCTCGAGCTCCAGGCGCTCGTAGTGGCCCTTGAGGTCGTCGTAGGAGATCGGCCAGTCCTCCCCCACCCCGTCGCGCGTTCGCACCTCAAAGTCCGAGGGATGAAAGCGGGGGCAGTAGCCGGCGTAATGGACCATCGACCCGCCCACACCCCGGCCCGAGTTGTTCTTGCCGAGCTCGACCGGGTCTGCGCCGCCGATGATCCGCTCCTGCGTCCAGTACAGGCCGTGCGCGCCCGCTTCGTCGGACACCCAGTCCTCGTCCGGATCCCAGAACGGCCCGGCGTCGAGTACCACCACCTTCCAGCCGCGGCGAGCGAGGCGCTGCGCAAGCGTGCCACCGCCCGCGCCCGCGCCGACGATGACCAAGTCGACCGGATGGGAGTCGTCGTAGCGGGCCATCCGTTCCTGTGGCACGGCGCGGCGGTGGACGTCGAGCAGGAAGGCGGAGTCGTTCTCGGGCGGGCGCACCGCCCCGCGCAGGAGGGTGCGCAGCTCTTGGCGGAGGCTCATGGGCGGGCGGGCTCCTGGTCGGCGCGGCGCTCGGTGACGTTCACAGGGTCGGCCTCGAATGCCTCGGCGCCTTCCCACGATTCACGCTGGCCTACTCCCATGCGGGCATAGCCGCGTGGATATGCCGGACCGCCGAAGCCGATCTCGTTCCAGGCCCATGGGTGGGAGTAGAACGCGCCCAGCGCGCCGCGCGTGACCACCTTCCAGGCGATGCTCGGCGGCAACTCATCCCATACGCGCCCGTGCAGCGCGCCCTTGGCGAACGCGTCCACGACCCGTTCTTGGATCTCGTGCGACGCCCCGGCGAACTCGATCGAGCCGTGCTGCACCGCGGCGGCATCGAGTCCCGCCGCCACGCGGCGCCAGGTCTCCCGGTCGTCGGGCATATCCGCGTAGCGAAAGCCGTCGAGCTCGCCCGCGAACAGCTTCGCGTCGACCATGTTCAGCACCGGGATCTTCGGCTCGTGATCCTGGGCCAGGAGCAGATCGAGGAAGGTGCCGAGCGTGACCGCCTCCTCGCGGGTGAAGAAGCGTATCTCCGGGACGTTCTGGACCCGTTCGAGCACGACGCGGCGCGTCGCCTCGTCCCAGTGGTCGACCTCATCGAGCACGTTGTAGTCCGGGTAGCGACCGTGCATCTGCGGGGTGACGCCGTTTCGCTGCCGCGGGAGCTCCTCGGGCGAAGGCGGCTTGCCGTCGGGCCGGAGGTTCGGCAGGTGCTCGGCGAGTCGGAAGTCCTTCTTATCGGGCATCTCCGCTCACCGCTCGCGGCCAAAGGCGGCGGCGGCCAGCCCCAGACCGCCTACCAGCGCCAGCGACCCGGGCGCGAGCAGTGGCGGGCCCATCACCACGTTGAACAGGGGCTCGTCGAACCCGCCCGGCTTGCGCGCGACGCCCCGCACGTGGGTGACGACGCCGATCACGCCGTCCAGGCAGTACAGCGCCGACAGTGCCGGCAGCCACGTCCGGGCCGCGCGCTCGGAGCGGAAGCCGGCCACGCCGGCCGCGGTCAGCGCCGGGGACAGGGCCACCGGGGTCCACATCCACTTGTCGCCGAACGACCCGCGGAAGTGCTCGAAGTAGATCTCGAGCCCAAGCGGCAACGCGCTGAATGCCGTCGCCGCGGCCAGCGTGCGCTGCATCCGACCGCCCCGGACGTTGCGCCACCAGCGGGTCGCGGCGCGCTCCGGCGGAGTGGTGCGCCGGACCGTTGGCAGAGCGCTAACCAGCCGCATAGCGCTCCGCGTCGGCTCGCTTGAACTCAAGCCCCATGCCCGGGCGCTCAAGGTCCGGAATGAGGTCTCCGTCGTGCGGCTCCACCACCCCGTCGAACAGCATCTGCTCGATTCGCACGTGGTCGTGGAAGTACTCCAGGTGAATGAACTGCTCCATCGCGGTCGCGGGGTGCATATGGATCGCGGGGCCGCAGTGCAGCGAGAGCGGCAGGTTGTGCGCGCGGCACAGGGCCCCGACCCGTAGGAGCTCCGTGATCCCGCCACACCGGGTGACGTCGGCTTGCATCACGTCGACCGCGCCCGCCTCGATCATGCGCCGGAAGTAGGGCGCGTCGTCGCCGTACTCGCCGGCGGCGATCTCCATCCCGGCCGGTGCCCGGTCGCGCAGCAGCCGGAGTCCCTCGAGGTCCTCGGAGGAAACGGGCTCCTCGAACCAGCTCACCCACGCGTCGTCCGCGAAGCGGCCGGCGAGGTCGAGCGCCTGCTTGCGCGAGTACGCGCCGTTGGCATCGACGAACAGGCGGGTATTCGGGCCGATCGCGGACCGAGCCGTCTTCACCCGCTCCGGATCGCGGTCGGGCTCCGAGCCGACCTTCATCTTGACCCGCGGTATCCCCTGCTCCACCCAGCCGCCGAGCTGCTCGGCGAGGCGGGCATCGGAGTAGGCGGTGAACCCGCCCGAGCCGTACACGGCGACGCGCTCGTGCGCCATCCCGAGCAGCTTGCACAGCGGCACCCCGAGCACCCGTGCCTTGAGGTCCCACAACGCCGTGTCGACCGCCGCGATCGCCATCGAGGTGATCCCCGGCCGGCCCAGGTTGCGCGTCTGCTCGACCATCTTCTCCCAGGCCGCCTGGGGCGAGAACGCATCGCGCCCGGAGACGATCCCGGCCAGCTTGGACTCGACCAGCTTGGCCGTCGAGACGTCGGCATAGGTGTATCCCAGCCCCCACTCCCCGCCGCCGTGCGCGTGTACGACGACGATCGTGGTCGAGTCCCAGGCCAGTGTTCCGTCAGCTTCTGGCTGATCGGTTGGGATCGTGAAGGCCCCGACCTCGAGCTGCTCGACCGGAGCCTCGGCGCGAACCGTCGTGCTCATCGTCCGGGCAGGAACTCCTGGACCTTCTGCGAGAAGGACTGCCTCACGATGCGGCCCGCGTCCGGGTCACCGGCCAGGAGCGCCGAGCTGAGCGCCTTCGCCTGCTCGATAGTGATGTGCGGTGGCAGTGGCGGAACCTCCGGGTCGGTGATCGCCTCATACACGACGGGGCGGTCGGCGTTCAGCGCCTCGTCCCAGGCCGGACCGACCTGGTCGGGCCTCTCGACCCGGATGCCCTTGAGGCCGACGAGCTCGGCGTAGCGGGCGTACGGGAAGTCGGGCAGGTCTTGCGAGCCCTCGAATTTGGGGTTGCCCTCCATCGCTCGCTGCTCCCAGGTCACCTGGTTCAGATCGCGGTTGTTCAGCACCATCACGACCAGGCGCTGGTCGGGCCACAGGTGGCGGTACTTGGCGATCGTGATCAGTTCGTTGATCCCGTTCATCTGCATCGCGCCGTCGCCCACCAGAGCGATGACGGGCCGTTGCGGGTGCGCGAACTTGGCCGCGATCGCATACGGGACGCCGGGCCCCATCGTGGCCAGCGTGCCCGAGAGCGACGCATGCATGCCCTTGCGTAATTTGACGTCGCGTGCGTACCAGTTCGCCGCCGAGCCCGAATCCGAGCTGAGGATCGCGCCGTCGGGAAGGCGCTTGGAGAGCTCGTGGAAGACGAGCTGCGGGTTGATCGGATCGGCCGCGAGCTCGGCGCGATGCTCGATCAGGCTCCACCACTGTGCCACCTCGCCCTCGATCTTCTCCCGCCAGGAACGGTCCTGCTTGCGCGCGAGGCGCGGGATCAGCGCGCGCAGCGTCTCGGCGCTGTCGCCCACGAGGTTGACCTCCATCGGGTAGCGAATCCCGAGCATCTTCCCGTCGATGTCGATCTGCACCCCCCGCGCCTTGCCCTCCTCGGGCAGGAACTCCGAGTACGGGAAGCTCGAGCCGACCATCAGCAGCGTGTCGCACTCCTGCATGAGCGTCCAGCTCGGCTTGGTCCCGAGCAGGCCGATCGAGCCGGTGACGAACGGCAGATCGTCGGGCAGCACCGCCTTGCCGAGCAGCGCCTTGGCCACGCCGGCGCCGAGCACGTCGGCAACTTCGGCGACCTCCTCCGACGCATGAAGGGCGCCCTGGCCGACCAGCATCGCCACCCTGCCGCCCGCGTTCAGCGCGGACGCGGCACGGTCGAGGTCCGGGTCGGCCGGCACCACCCTCGGTCGCTGATAGCCAGGAGCGGAGTGGACGGTGCCGTGCTTGTGCGGCGGCGTGGTCACCGCATCGGCCTCTTGCAGGTCATTGGGAATGATCAGCGCGGTGACGGTCCGCTCGGCCAGCGCGATCCGGCAGGCACGGTCGACCAGGTGACGGATCTGGGCCGGGACCATCGCCATCTCGACGAACTCGTGGGCGACGTCCTTGAACAGGCTCTGAAGATCGATCTCCTGCTGGTAGTTGCCACCCAGGCCGGCGCGAGCCTGCTGGCCGACAATCGCCAGGACGGGCTGATGGTCGAGCTTGGCGTCGTAGAGACCGTTCAGCAGGTGTACGGCACCAGGGCCCGAGGTCGCCAGGCACACACCCAGCTCCCCCGTGAACTTGGCGTGCGCGCAGGCCATGAACGCGGCCATCTCCTCGTGACGGACCTGGATGAACTCGGGTCGGGACGGCTCTTCGTTCCCGTTGCTCGAGCGCTCGAGCGCGCCCAGGATCCCGTTGATCCCGTCGCCCGGATAGCCATAGATACGTTTGATGCCCCACGTCGTGAGGCGTTCCAGCAGGAAGTCGCCAACCGTTGCACTCATGCGCTCTCGTTCCTTTCCTCGTCTGCCCGCCTCCGAGCCTGTGTACTGCCGCTACCCGGTTGCCGGGACGGATAACGAGGAGCGTCAACCTGGTTACACGTGGTCCTGGGCCTCGGCGAGTGCCACCGCCGCGTCGATGTGGGCCAGGTGGGTCAGCCCCTGGGGGAAGTTGCCGAGCAGTTCGCCCGACCGCGGATCGACCTCCTCGGAGAACAGGCCGAGGTCGTTGGCACGCGCCACCGCCTGGTCGAACACGGCCCGCGCCTCGCCGAGGTCCCCGGCGCGCGCCAGGCACTCGGCCAGCCAGAACGAACAGGGCAGGAACGCTCCTTCATCACCCTCCAGGCCGTCCTCGCGGCGGTAGCGGTAGATGAGTCCGTCGCCGGCGTCGAGCTCCTCGCGCACCGCCGCGACCGTGCGCTGCATACGCTCGTCGTCCCAGGCCACGTACTCGACCGTCGGCAGCAGAAGCAGCGCCGCGTCGAGCTCGCTGTGACCGAACGCCTGCACGTACACACCGCGCTTGCGGTCGTATCCGCGGCGCTCGATGGCTTCGCGCACCTCATCGCGGGCCTGCTTCCAGCGCCGCACCGGGGCGCGTCGCATGCACTCGTCGGCGAGGCGGATCCCGCGGTCGAGCGCCGACCAGCACAGGACCTTCGAGTGGACGAAGTGCTCGGGGTCCCCGGCCCATTCCCAGATCCCTTTGTCGGGCTGGGACCACTGCTGGGCAGCGTGGTCGATCAGCGAGACCAGGAAGCGCCAGTCATCGTCGCTCGGCGAGTGGCCCCGGCGGTGCCAGCGCCAGGTCAGGTTGACGAGCTCGCCGTAGGCATCGAGCTGCATCTGCTCGGCGGCATCGTTGCCGACCCGGACCGGGGTGGACTGGCGGTATCCCCCGAGACCTTCCACGACGTCGCCGCGCAGCCGCCGCTCGCCTCCGACGCCGTAGACGATCTGGAGATCGCCGGCGTGGCCGGCCGCGGAGCGCATGATGAACGCGCGGAACGCGTCGGCCTCCTCGACGGCGCCGAGCTCGGCGAGCGCGCGCGAGCTGAAGCTCGAATCGCGCACCCAGGCAAACCGGTAGTCCCAGTTCCGGGGTCCTCCGACCGCCTCGGGAAGCGACGTCGTGGGCGCGGCCGCCACGGCGCCGGTGGGCGCGTAGGTCAAAGCCTTGAGCACGATCCCGGAGCGGCGTGCGGCGGGTTCGTCGCGGGTACCGAGCCGCAGCGAGGAGGCCCACTCTCGCCACCACGCGACCGTGTCGTCGAGGAGCTGGTCGAGATGCCGCGGATCGGGCTCCTGGGGCGGCTCGGCATCGATGTGCTCGGGAGCGCAGTAAGTCAGGGCGAGACGCACTCGGTCGCCCGGCCCGACCGCGAAGCGGGTGCCGAGCTCGTGCTCAGGATCCTCCTTGAGCTCCTGATCGCAGTAGACGAGCAGCGCATCGTTTCCGCCGATCGTCGAGTGCAGGCGATGCCCGTGGCGGCGGATCCAGGGCCGGACCTGGCCGTAGTCGAACCGCGGCGCCACCCGCACCGCGAGCTCGACCGAGCCACGCAGGCCCTCGACCACTCGCAGGATCCGCCGCGCCTCGGTGTGCTGCGGGCTGCCGTGAATCGTGAAGCAGTCGAGCAGTCTGGCCTCGCCGGTCGGGCCGAGCAACGTGGTCTCGAGCACGAGCGTGTCGTCCAGGTAGGTGCGCACGTAATCCCACGACTCCGCGCCGGCGGGCTGGATCGAGCAGTGGCCGGCCCCCCGGCGGTCGAGAAGGCGGCCGAAGGCGCTGCCGGAGTCGAACCGCGGCAGGCAGCACCAGTCGATCGAGCAGTCGCGGGATACCAGCGCAGCGCTATGGCAGTCGCCGATCAGCGCGTACTCCCCGATCGGTGGGTATGTGTTCTCGCTCACCGATGCGGGACTACCCGCAAGAGCCACGAGGTGTCACCCGGGCGGAGGTCGGGTAGCGGATCAGTCACGGGGCCAAGCACGACGCTACGACACGAGAGGAGTCAGGACATGGGTCTCACCGACAAGGTCTCTGGCAAGCTCAAGCAGGCCGCCGGCGATGTCGCGGGCGATCCCTCGCTGCACCGCGAGGGCAAGCAGGAGGAGCGCAAGGGCGAGGCCAAGGACGAGCTGGCACGCGACCAGGAGCGGGCCGACCGCAAGGCCGACGAGGTCGCCGACCTGGAGAAGAAGACGTCCTAGCCGTAAGGGCGCCAGCCGCTTCCAGTCCACCCGCGGCCCGCTTCTAATCCTCGACGCCCGCGCGGAATCCGCCGCGCGGGCGTCGCTATTGTGGCGCTTCAGTCATGCGCAGCCGCTCCCGATCCCGACGATCTCACCCCGGCGGGGAGGTGTCCCGGGAGGCGTGGAGGCGGTTGTTCGCGTGCACCGGGGCGGCGGCGCTGCTGCAGCTCGACGGCACGCTGATAACCGTGGCCCTGCCGTCGGTGGCTCACGGGCTGCAGGTGTCGAGCGCGACGACCGCGATCGTGCTCAGCGCCTACTTCGGTGCCTATGCGCTCGTACTGCTCCCC
>Ga0335075_10003137_pt1 | contig 26420 bp, 29 predicted proteins | sample Lox_Sample_24_FD_206723 | JGI IMG/M metagenome (GOLD analysis project Ga0335075, IMG submission 206723) | Soil microbial communities from Loxahatchee National Wildlife Refuge, Florida, United States - Lox_Sample_2.4 | ecosystem: Environmental > Terrestrial > Soil > Wetlands | place: USA...
GCGACGCGTACTCTGATGGGCATTGCCTGCCATTTGGGTGGCTCCTGAGAATTCGGTCCGCGAAGCTCTCAACTTCGCGTCCCTACTGTTGTAAAACAGAACTCTCAGGGGCCGCCAAATGGCCCCTCTGCATTATTCAGGTTACAGCCATGCTCTGTCTCGGCCTCCAGCTTGCCGGAAAACACCACACGGAAGCTATGCGCTGATTTCGTTCAGCGGCGAAGCTCGGAAATGCCGACGCCATGCTGATCGGCTACAGCTACGCGGGTCAGGATGATCGCAGGTACGAAAGCGCCCACATGCGCGATGATACCGAAGCGGTCCGATGGTTTCGCCTGGCCGCAGAAAATGGGAGCGCAGATGGAATGAGCGAACTGGCGCTGAGCTATGAATTAGGTCAAGCGGTGGAACGGGATGATGCAGAAGCATTGCGGTGGTACACAATGGCCGCGGGCGCGGGCGATGTGCGATCGATGCTGTTGCTGGGCCTGCTTTACGACATTGGATTTCACGATGAAGAGTTTCACTCTGAAGAAGAGACGGTACAGGCATATCCGGAGATGGCGCGGTTGTTTTGGCGCAGGCTTAAGCGAGCTTATTGGGAACTGGCGGGGCCTGAATACGACTTCAATCGAGCTGCCTATGATCCGGATTCAGATGATTACGCCTCCCATTGGGCCTTGAAGTGGTTTCGCAGAGCTTTCGGGGAGCAGCCCCGCGGGTCTGAGGCGATCTTCCTGATCGGGAATCGGCTCTACCGGAACAAAAATTATGATGCCGCGTTGGAGTGGTATCGCAAAGCCCCGGAGTGGGATGGGTTTTCGAAGATCGGAATTGGTTTCATGTATCAAGAAGGGCAGGGGAGAGTGAGCGCAACCTGTCCTTCCGGCGGCAGCGCCGAATGGCAGCAGGTAAAGATGAGACGGAGACGGTCGTCCTCGATCTCCTCATCGTCGTGAGTCGCCTCGCTGCTGCGCGCCTCGAAGTAGAGCGCGAGGTCTTTCTGTGCGCCGTCAAAGCGAGCCCGCCGGCGCATTCCGTTGACAGCTTTGAAGCGCGCGGCTGATATGAGCCAGGGACGCGGTTTATCCGGTACGCCGGCCTGGGGCCACGTCTCCAAAGCGACCGCGAACGCCTCGTGCATGGCCTCTTCGGCAAGATCCAGATCGCCAGGAAGGCGTACCAATGTCGCCAGAATCCTGCCCGATTCTGACCGGTAAAGCGTCTCGATGATTCTGCTCAGCTCTTCGGGAACATTCTGCGGCATGCACGTCGAACTAACAAACGGAGGTACTCCACACAACTGCGCCCGGCTCAGTGGTGATCCGCAATTCAATAAGAGGCCAATGCGCTGATTGAGGGCGGCCTGAGCTGGTGCACCAGCCTGGGACGTGGTAAACGCTGGTGTTGCCAGGGCTCTTTCCGGACTAGACCGGGCGGGGATTCGGCAAGTTAATCGCTTTATGGGGATTCATCGCAGTGCAGCAATTGGGTGTCGGCTTTGGCGTCGACCTGTGCAGAAAAGTTCTGATCGCCGCGCTGGCTCTGATGTCGTGCAGTATGCAAATTGCCTTGCCAGATCATACCGCTTCGCACCTGCCCGCGAAGCGAATTCAGTCCATATTGCCAGGTCACTCGCTGACCGATTATTCCTCATGGGTCGGCGATGAGCCACCGCACCCCGCCAGTTCACGGGCAGATGTTGCAGGCGGGGCTGCGGTTTCCACATCTGCCGGAGTCAGGCAGTTGTGGGGTACCCGGATTTCCGCGCGGGGAACCGGAGCGGGCGGGGACTCGTATCATGTCAGCAACGGAGGCATTGTTGTCCCCATGCTCTTTGACGACATTCGCTATGCGCTGCGGCAGTTCCTGCGGACGCCGGGATTCACGATCACCGCGGTGCTGACGCTGGCGCTGGGCATTGGCGCGACGACGGCGATCTTTACCCTGGTGCACGCGGTGCTGCTGAAGTCGCTGCCGGTGGTGAAGCCGAGCCAGCTGATCCGGATCGGGAACAACGAGCAGTGCTGCATCGATGGCGGAATGGAAGACGACTGGTCGCTGTTCTCGACGGCGCAGTACCGGGAGTTCCGCGACCATACGCCGGGGTTTGCGAGCCTGGCGGCGTTCCAGGCGGGGCGGTCGGAGATGGGGGTGCGGCGCGCGGGCACGAATCATGCAGCGGAAGCGCTGCCGGCGGAGTTCGTCTCCGGCAATGCGTTCTCGACCTTTGGGCTGCAGGCGTGGGCGGGGCGGCTGCTGGAGCCGAGCGACGACAACAAGGGCGCGGCGCCGGTGGCCGTGATGAGCTACCGCACGTGGCAGCAGAAGTTCGGCGGGGACCGGTCGGTGGTGGGGTCGACCTTCCTGATCAACAGCGTGGCCTTCACGGTGGTGGGGATCGGGCCGCCGGGATATTTCGGGGAGAAGCTGACCAGCGATCCGCCGGCGCTGTGGCTGCCGATGAGCGCGTCGCCGCTGGTGCAGAACGGGAGTTTCAACGTGCTGGATCAGCCGAATCTGTACTGGCTGAATGTGATTGGGCGGGTGAAACCGGGCGCGAATCAGAAACAGATGCAGGCGCAACTGCAGGTGGAGCTGCGCGCTTTTCTGCGCAGCCCCATGGCCCAGTTGGATCCGGCGGACAAGGTGCTGATCCCGAAACAGACGCTGCACCTGAGCTACGGCGGCGGGGGCGTGCAGCAGATGCAGGAGCAGTACAGGTCGGAGCTGGAACTGCTGATGTGGATATCGGCGTTCGTGCTGCTGATTGCGTGCGCAAATCTGGCGAACCTGATGCTGGTGCGGGCGACGGCGCGGAAGGGACTGACGTCGGTGCGGTCGGCGCTCGGGGCTCCGCGGCGCAGGCTGGTGGTGCAGGCGCTGACGGAGAGCGTGGTGCTGGCGGTGGCGGGCGGAGCGGCCGGGCTGGCGGTGGCATACGGCGGTGCGCGGCTGCTGCTGGATGCGGTGGCGGGGAAGAGCTATCTGCCGATTCAGGCGACGCCCTCGCCGGAGGTGCTGGCGTTTGCGTTTGGGGTGTCGCTGGCGACGGGGATGCTGTTCGGGGTGGCTCCGGCGTGGATGACAGCGCATGCCGATCCGATTGACGCGCTGCGCGGGGCGAATCGATCGACACGGCACAGCGGATTGTGGACGCAGAAGATTCTGGTGATGGCGCAGGCGGCCATTTCGCTGGCGCTGCTGTGCGCGGCGGGGCTGCTGATCCGGTCGCTGACGAATCTGCAGCACCAGCATTTCGGATTCGAGACGCAGCACCGGTACATTCTGCACATCGATCCGCAGATGGCGGGTTACCAGGCGCCGCAGACGGATGCGTTCTTCCGGCAACTGCAGCTGACACTGGAAGCGATTCCGGGCGTGAAGGAAGTGACGTACTCGACCTACAGTCCGATGGAGGGCGACAACTGGGGCACGGGCGTGTACATCGAGGGCAAAGCGCCGCCGCCGCCGGGCAGCGACTTCAACAACGCATCGTGGGTGCGGACGAGCCCGGGGTATTTCGCGAACATCGGAACGAAGGTGGTAGCGGGGCGCGGGTTTACGGAGCAGGACAATGCGACCGCGCCGCTGGTGGCGGTGGTGAACGAGATGTTTGCCAGGCGATTCTTTAAGAACGGCGACGCCCTGGGGCAGCACTTCGGGATGTTCGACCAGAAATTCGCGGGGAAATTCACGATTGTCGGGATCACGGAGAACACGCAGTATTGGGATCCCGACAGCAGGATGAGGCCGATGTTCTTCCTGGCGGGGACGCAATGGGCGCACTATACGGACAGGGAAATGGAGATGGAAGAGGACGTTTCGCACCTGGAGATGAGCGCGGTGGAGATCCGGACGGTGGGTGCGGTGCCGGGGCTGGAAGCGCAGGTGCGGCGCGCGCTGATGCAGATCAATCCAAACCTGACCATGCTGAATTTTGAGACCTTCCAGGCGCAGGTGCAGGACGAGTTCCAGCAGACGGAGCTGATGGTGAAGCTGACGTCGGTGTTCGGGCTGCTGGCGCTGGTGCTGGCGGCGATCGGGCTGTACGGGGTGACCTCGTACTCGGTGGCGCAGCGGACGAGCGAGATCGGGATCCGGATGGCGCTGGGCGCGGACCGCGGAGGGATCGTTCAGATGGTGCTGCGCAGCGCGTTTTTGCAGACGGGAATCGGGCTGGCGATTGGGATACCGGGGGCGGTGATCGCCGGGCACTTTATGGCGAGCGAACTTTACGGAGTGCGGCCGTGGGATCCGGTGGTGCTGGCGACCACAACGCTGGTGTTGGCGGCGGCGGCGTTCGTGGCGGCCGTGGTTCCGGCGCGGCGCGCGGCCGGCGTGGAGCCGATGCAGGCGCTGCGGGTGGAGTGAGGGCGGCGCCTTCGCGGGGCTGCGAGGGCTGCGGTGCATCAGGACGCGCTTGACCGGTGATTGCGCCGTATCGCCGCGTCACACCCGGGGCAGGAAGTATGCATCCAGCGCTTCCCGGAGAGATGCACGATCCAGGCGTAGCTCGCGCCTCTTGTACCGGGCCGTCCAGCAAACCTGATTGATGAGGTCACGAGGCTGGCAGCCGCTGAGTGCCGGATGCAGCCTGGTGCGACGGTTTTCGATCAGCTCATCGATCAGTGCCGCATCGACCGCAACTCGACGCTCGGCGGCGACCCTGCGAAAGATCTCGCTGAACTGCTCCTCCGTCGCTGCTTCGACTTTGATCCCGGTCTGAATTCTCCGCAGGAGTGCGGTATCCATCAGATCGGCCGGGCTCATCCTGGTGGCGAAAACCACCAGCATCCCGAAGGGGATTAGGAACTTCCTGCCCCCGGCGCGGGTCAGGAAATCGATGCCACGATCGAGAGGAACGATGCAGCGGTTCAGCAGCTCTTCGGCGCGCGACCTCTGCCTGCCGAAATCGTCGATGATGAGGACGCCGTTGTTGGCCTTCCTCTGCACCGGATCCGCTTAATATTCCTTGACACGTATATGCCGGACAGAGTATATAAGAGGCGTGGAATCCATATTCGCCATCCTGGCCGAGCCCGGCCGCCGCGCGATCCTGAGCCTTCTGGCTTCCTCGGAACGCTCGGTGGGCGAGATCGAGCGCCGGCTGCGCATGCCGCAGCCGACGGTGTCCAAGCACCTGCGTGTATTGCGCGAGGCCGGAATCGTCGAATCCACTGTGGATGCGCAGCGCCGGCTCTACCGGCTGAATCCGGAGCCACTCCGGGAGCTGGATGCCTGGCTGGCTCAGTTCCGCCGGTCCTGGTCGTCGCACCTCGATGCTCTGGAACGCCATCTGGGCCGCATGGATTCATCGGTAGCCACGAAATCCACGCGAGCCAGAAAGGAAGACAAAGAGACCAGTCTGAAAAGGAGGGGGAAGCGATGAGGATCAAACTGACCAGCGTATACGTGGACGACCAGGAGAAAGCTCTGCGCTTCTATACCGAGGTGCTGGGCTTCGTGAAGAAGGCCGATTTCAGCCAGGGGCCGTTTCGCTGGCTCACGGTAGCCTCAGCCGAGGAGCCGGAGGGCACAGAGCTGCAACTGGCGCTGAACAGCGATGCGGCTGCGAGAGCGTATCAGCAGGCCCGATTCGCGCAGAACCAGCCCGCGGCTATGTTCTTTACCGGCGACCTGCAGGCCGATTACGAGCAAATGAAAGCGCGCGGGGCGGAGTTCACCATGCCGCCCGCGGACGTGACGGCCTCGAAGATCGCCATGCTGAAAGATACCTGCGGGAATCTGATTCAGATCACGCAACTGATGCGCTGGCAGGGCTGAGATGGCTGCTGGCGAGTACCTGCCGGGTCCGGCGAGCGGAGCGCGGGTGGAAAAGGACGGGGAGAGGTGGACGCTGATCCTGGTGCGGGAACTGCGCCATCCGCCGGAGAAAGTATGGCTGGCACTGACCGAACCGGCCCATCTGCGCGAGTGGGCGCCGTTCGAGGCTGATGCGAATCTGGGTGCGGCCGGACCGGTCAGGCTCACGTGGGCGGCAACGTCGCACGTTTCAGAAACCAAGGTGACACGAGCCGAGGCTCCCAGGGTGCTGGAGTACTGCGACATGCGCTGGGAGCTGGAACCAATCCGCAGCGGCACGCGCCTGACGCTCTGGCACAGGATTGACTGCCGCTTCATCGCGTGGGGTGCAGCAGGCTGGCATATCTGCTTCGATGTGATGGACCGGCTGCTCAAGGAAGCGCCTCTGGGGCGGCTGGTCGGCCCTGCGGCATTGCAGCACGGAGGATGGAAGCGGCTTTGCGCGGAGTACGCGGAGCAATTCGGCGGGGAGAACCCGGCGGGGCAGGAGAAAGCATAAAGCCAGGAGGGTTCAGGGGCGAGGTCAGCGAACGGCCCGCAGACGGGAAATCCGGCGGGACGCTGCAATACGGGGCCTTCCCGCTTCTTCCAAAGTCGGACAGAAATCTGGCACCCGGAGATCCTCGGGGCGCGCGGGCTTTACCAGCTGGAGTACGGCTGGCCGTCAGAGCCCATTGCGTCGGAGCCGCTGTGGACGTCCGTGATGCCGGACTGGGTCTGGTCCATGTCGGAGAAGGTGTCGTCGGTGTCGGTCTGCCAGGTGTCCTTGCTGTGCGTCATGGGATCGACCGGGATGGCGGCGAGATAGCCGGACTGCACCAGATCGTCGAGCGACTGCGGCGCCTCGTTCTTGTCCTCGGTGTAGGCCTGGATGGCGGTGCGCATGATGTGGAGATCTTCCTTCAGCGCGGCTTCCCTGGCGGCGCGGATATCCGAAGTGAAGACCGGGACGGCCACCAGCGCCAGAATGGCGATGATCGACATGACGACGATGAGCTCAATGAGGGTGAAGCCGCCGTCGCGTTTCCGAGTTGAGAGTTTACGAAGCAAAGTGGCTTACCAGGTGTTGTATTTGGTGCCGTCGAGGGCCGTTCCGTCCGACTTGGAGTACACATCAAAGACGTTCTGACCGCCCCAGCTGTCGCTGGTGGGATCGTCCTGCATGGAGCGCAGGCCCCAGTCGGTATTGCCGGTCATGGGATCGACGGGGATGCGGCGCAGGAATTTCACCTTGTGGCCCTGCACGTCCACGCCGTTGACCAGAGTGTCCAGGTCAGGCGGATAGTTGTAGCTGTCCACCTTGGTCTGGAAAGCGCCCTTCATCGCGGCCTGGTGATAGGCGTCGATGGCACCGCGCATCTCCCAAAGGTCGTAGCGGAGCATTTCCTCTTTCTGACGCTTGACCTGGAAGCGCACGATGGGGATGGCGGCCGAGGCGAGGATCGACAGGATGAAGGTGGTGACGATCAGTTCCACCAGGGTGAGGCCGCGCTCGCTGCGCCGTTTTTGAAAGATCAACCGCATAGAAATCCAGCTCCAGGCTTACTGAATATGAACCAGGGCCTGAGAACCCGTGGCCGGCACAATCTCCTGCCGGCTGTTGCGAACGACAGGCCCGTTGATGGAGACCGAAGCTTCGCCCGGCGCCTTGGCCTGAAAGGTAAGGACGCAGAGCGTGCCCGAACCGCTTACTCCTTTGACTCCCGGCGGACGGGAAAGGGCAACATCGATGTTGCCGTGGCCGTCATCGCGGTGGAGGAGGGTGATGGCCTGGCCGTCCTGGCCAAGGAAATTGGGCCTGCTGGGATCGGGCAGGTCGACGTTGATGAGGCTCAGCCTGGCAGGGTCGTAGTGCACCTCGAGCGGGACGCCGAAGACATCGTGGCCGCCGGAAAGCTGGATCGCGATCCGGAAGCTTGAGCCGTTTTTGACGGTTGACTGCGGCGGCGTGAGCTGGAGGCTGACGGGAGGTCCAGCGGCGTTTTCCTGGCGCAGGTTACTGAGAGCCTGCTGCGCGGCTGCGGCGGCGTTGGAGGTGGATACGTTGCCGAAGGGAGCAGGAGTCCGGGCAGCGCCAGCAGGCCCGGGCTGGCCAGCCGGGGCGCCCGCTGGATTCTGGCTGCTGGTCTGTCCGCTGAGATCCGCAGCAAGCTGCGCCCTGGTACGAATTTGCCGCACGACGATATCGTTGCCGGTGCCGGTGTCGACCTCCTGCACGTCCTCGGGCGTGATCTGCTCCTGGCTGACGACGTGGGGAATCATGAGGAAGACGATCTCGTCGGTGGTGACTTCCTTTTGCTGGGTGCTGAAGAGGTACTTGATGAGAGGAAGCTCGGCGAGGCCGGGAGTGCCGCTGATGGTCCAGGTGGTCTGGCGCTGGAGGATGCCGCCGAGAAGGCTGGCCTGGCCATCGCGCAGCCGCACCGTATGGTCGACAACGCGCTGGGTGATGATGGGTTCGTCGACGCCTTCGATGTCGTCGGTGCCATTGGTGGCCGAAACCTCGATTTTGCTCTTGAGGGTGACGTCGTTATCGAAGTGGACGGTGGGCGTGATGGTCATGTCCACGCCGACATCGATGTACTGGAACTGGGTCTGGGCGTAGCCGATGGACGCGCCGGCGGCGAGACCCGGTTCCGAGAAGGAGCCCGTGGCGATGGGGATGCGCTCGCCGATCTTGAGCGAGGCCTGCTGGCCGTTGGAGCAGCGAATCTGCGGGTTTTGGATAATGTGCGAGCGCGAGTCGGTGAGCAGCAGGTCGACAGCGGCCTGGCCGATGGAGACAGCAAAGTTGGTTGAGTTGAGGTGGGCCAGGTTATTCAGCGTGAGACTGCTGGCCGTGCTGCCGGTGCTGGATGAGGTGGAGGTCGAGCTGGTGGTGTTGTCGTTGTTCAGATTGGCGTTGGAGGCCTGGAAGCTGATGCTGGCCGTTTGCGGAAGCTGGATGCCGATATTGCGCAGCAGATCGCGGCTGACTTCGAGGACAGCCACGTCGATGACCACTTCGGGCTGGGCCTTATCGAGGTTGGAGATGATGTGGCGGGCGAGCAGAATCTCGTCCGGCGTGCCGCGCATCACGATGGCATCGTCGCTGGAGACGCCATTGATTCGGGCGTTCTGAAAGAGATTGCGCAGGACGGTCTGGATCTCGGTGAAGTCGTTCTGCTGAGCGACGTTGTGCAGGTAGAAGGTCTCGACGGCCTGCTGATCCAGCTCGGTGTGCTTGGCGCGCGTGTCTTCCGCCACAAAGATGGTGTTGTTGGTAACCGGACGCCAGAAGGTGCCGGACTCGATGGCCACGATGCGCAGCGCGTTGTACCAGGTGACGTCGTTCAGCTCCACCTGGATGCGCTTGGACTGGTAGGAGGGGTCGAAAATCACATTGATGCCGGCGGCTTTGGCGACGGCCTGGTAGACGATGCGGCTGTCCGCGATCATGTGCAGGGTGATCGGGCCGGTGGGGAGGGGCTGGAGCGTAGGCGGAGCAGCAAGCTCCTCAAAAGCCTGGTCGGAGGTGCGGGCGGCCTGGGGCGCAGTGGCGGGCGTTTCGGCGTTGATTTTGGCGCGCGTGGCATCGATGTCCTGGGTAGCCAGTTCGTTGCCGGGATCGATACTCAGGGCACGCAGGAAGTCGGTGAGGGCGCCGGTGTAATCGCCCTGGTCGCGGAGGCGCTCGCCGCGCTGCACCCAGAGGGAGCCGGCCTGGAAGCGGGTGCGCTCCCAGGCGATGCGGTAGCGCTCGTCGGCAGGCTTGCGCTGATAGGCCTGGGCGTAGTCCTGGTAGGCAGTTAGGATATCGCCGGCCTCCTCGGCGCGCTGGCCCTGCCTGAAGAGCTTGCTGGTGGATTCAGCACGGGCTGAAGAAAGGCCGACCAGGACGGTGGCGATCAAAGCCAGAAGAACGAGGCTACGCTTCATGCAACTCCATCGTGTGCCGGGAAATGCTGCAAAGCGGAGGGACGGACAGTCCGGCTCCGGCCAGCAGAGGTTCGCTCGCCGATGGCCCGGCCAGCGCCGTGAATAGTATCGCATCCGGATGTCGCAGTCGGGCGGGGCCGCTCTCCACGGGATGCGGCAACCATGTAGGATGGAAGACTGCGAAGACTGTCATGGCCCGCGCTGCCGCCCATCCCGTGAAACCCGCTCCGCCGAAGGCGAAGCCGCGCGATCCCGTGGCTGCCGGAGCGCGGGATGCCGCCCGGAACCGGGTGGCGGGGCATAACTACTTTCTGCTGGAGAAATACGAGGCGGGCGTGGCCCTGCGCGGAACCGAGGTGAAGTCGATCCGCGAAGGCAAGGCCACTCTGAAGGACGCGTACGGCATCATCCAGAACGGCGAGGCGTTCCTGCTGAACGCGCATATTGGGGCGTATTCTCACGGCAGCATCAATAATCACGAGGCCCTGCGCACACGAAAACTGCTGTTGCATCAGGAGGAAATTCGCAAGCTCACGGGAAAGACGCAGCAGAAGGGCCTGACGCTCATCCCGACGCGGCTTTATTTCCGGAACGGGCGGGTGAAGTGCGAGCTGGCCGTGGCCCGGGGCAAGCAGCAGTGGGACAAGCGCGAGACGGAGCGGCGACGCGAGGCGGACCGGGAAGCGCGGGCGGCGGTGGCCCGGAGCAGGAAGCGGTGAGGCGTGTACAACAATGTTGTACAATGACCAATATGCCGAGAGCGAAGCAGGCCGTCCCGGCCGAGGTCAATGTCGCGTATCTCAGGGAGAATCTGCCGCGTCTGCTGAAGGAGGTCGAGAAGGGTAAGACGGTTGTCGTCTCCCGATACAGGAAACCTGTCGCCGTGATCTCTCCGGCTCCCCACACGGAGGGGTCGGCTCGTCGATTTGGAGCCGGCAAGGGCCGCGTGCGGATCATTGACCCCCATGCCTTCGACCCGATGACCGATGAAGAGGTGGACGCTTTCCTGGAAGGTCGCTATTAGAGTTCTCCTTGATACGCAGACCCTGATCCTTGCTCATCTCGGATCGCTGCCGTCACGAGTGCAGCAGTTGCTGACCCCGCTCACGATGGAAGTGAGTGTGAGTGCGGCTTCGCTGATCGAAATCGCCATCAACAATGCCATCGGCAAGCTCGCGATGTCCGAAGAGGAAACAGAGCGGTCCCTCCAGGACCTTCAAATTACGGTACTGCCGCTTGAGGCGCATCACGCATTCGAAATGTTTTCGCTGCCACTCCATCACCGCGATCCTTTTGACCGGATGATTCTGGCAACGGCGATCGCGGAGAAATTGCCGATTGTGACCGGCGATCGGATCTTCCGCCGCTATTCAGGCGTGAAAATTATCTGGTGAGCCCGATGCGGCTCCCGCGATCAGGATTATGGATACGAGACTGCTGATTTCTGCTCTTACTGATGTGGAAACCGAACTGCTGGCTGTTTTTGCGGCGGATGCAGCGAATGGCAAAGACGCGAAACCCGAGGTTCGGCTGCTGGCCCGGGACGATGCGCCGCGCAGGGCCGCGCAGGCGGTGCTGGAGAGCGGGGAGTTTAGGGCAGAGTCGAACGAGACGCTGCTGCTGCATGCTCCCGCCGGACTGAAGGCGAAGCGGCTGCTGCTGGTGGGGCTGGGCAAGGCGGCCAAAGCCACGATTCACGAGGTCCGCAGGGCGGCGGGCACGGCGATTCGGTTCGCCAAGCCGCGCGGAATCCGGGAAATTGCAATCGTGGTTCCGGAGGCGGCACGGAATGCCCACCCTGTCCACGATGGGGCCGCGGACAGGGGTGGGGCACCCAAACTCGATGCGAAGCTGACGATGCGGGCGCTGGTGGAGGGCGCGCTGGTGGCGGATTTCGATCCGGACACGTACCGCAGCGATCGGAAAGACCGCAGCGTGCAGACGCTTCAGATCATTGCGGGCGCCGAAATCGAGCCTGGGGCCGCAAAGGCTGGCCTGCGCGAGGGCGTGATTGTCGGCGAGGCGCAGAACCTTGCGCGGTCGCTGGTGAATGAGCCGGGGAACCGCCTGACGCCGACGATTCTGGGGCAGAAAGCGGCGGAAATGTGCCGGGAATTCGGCGTTGCCTGCGAGGTGCACAGCACTGAGAAGCTGCGCGAGCTGAAAATGGGCGCGTTCCGGAGCGTGGCGCAGGGATCGGAGGAGCCCCCGGCGCTGATCGTGATGCAGTACGAGCCCACCGGCGTAATCGGCGGGCCGGTGCTGGGGCTCGTGGGCAAGGGAATTACCTTCGACACGGGCGGGATTTCCATTAAGCCGGCCGACAACATGGAGAAGATGAAGTACGACATGGCCGGGGGTGCGGCCATGATCGGAGCGATGCGAGCGATTGCGCAGCTCCAGCCGAAGGTGCGGGTGATCGGCATTGTGTGCGCGGCGGAAAATATGCCGTCGGGCAAAGCGCAGAAACCGGGCGACGTGCAGATTGCCATGCCGGCGGGGCCGGATCGGCCCGGGAAATCAATTGAGATCATCAACACCGACGCCGAGGGGCGGCTGGTGCTGGCCGACGGACTGACCTATGCGAAGCTACTGGGCGCGACCCACCTGATCGATGCGGCCACGCTGACAGGCGCGGTGTCGGTGGCGCTGGGCATGATCAATGGCGGGGTCTTCTCGAACGACGATGCGGCGTACGCGGAGTTTGCCGAAGCGCTGAAGATCTCCGGTGAGCGCTTCTGGCGGCTGCCCGTGGAGGACGATTACCGGGAGCTGATCCGGTCACAGATTGCGGACATCAAAAACACGGGCGGGCGCTACGGCGGCGCGATTACCGCGGCGATGTTCCTGAAGGAATTTGCCGAGGAGACGCCGTGGGTGCATCTGGACATTGCCGCCGTTGCCTGGCTGGACGAGGCGAAGCCCTGGATCGCGGCCGGCCCGAGCGGCGTGGCCATGCGCAGCATTCTGGAGTGGGTGCGGCGCTACGCGGGCTGAGATGGAGCGCCGCTGTGATCAGCAGGCGTTGGCGGGGCACAGTCTGCAGCGATGACGGCTTCTCGGTGCGGATTGCCAGCCGCGACACGATCATCTGTCGCGAGAAAAACCGCAGGATGGCGGTCGGTGGTGAAGCGCAGATCGATGGATTCGCCATCTGCGAAGCTGCGATTGGCTGGTGGGACGGGAACCGCAGCGATCGGATCGACCAGGTCGCCAGGGAGCGGATCGCGATGAATATCAAACACGCGCCGGAATCACAGGAAATGCGTGTTTATATATCGTGACCTGCAAGTCTGAAGCAATGTAATCTCCAGGTGAATGGAACGCATTCGGATTGAGCCGCAGGACCGCGTCTTTGTGCTGACCGGCGCCGGGGTGAGCGCGGAGAGCGGTCTGAAGACTTTTCGCGATCAGGGTGGGCTGTGGGAAGGTTGGCGCGTGGAGGAAGTAGCCACGCCGGAGGCCTGGGCCGAGGACGCGGGGCGGGTGTGGCGATTCTACAGCCAGAGGCGCCGGGACGCGCGGAAGGCCGAGCCGAATGCGGCGCATCGGGCGCTGGCGGAGCTGGAGCAGGCGCTGGGCGAACGATTCTTCCTCTGCACGCAAAACGTGGATGACCTGCACGAGCGCGCCGGGTCGCGGCGGCTGGTGCATATGCACGGCGAGCTGTTCGCCTCGCGGTGCGAGTTTCAGGCCGCGTCCTCGGCAATGGGTGCACTCGCGTGCGCCGCGGCGCCGTTCCCGGACGAGGCGCTCTACGAGACGGATGGGACAATCGCGCGCTGCGCCTGCGGCGGGCGGATTCGGCCGCACATTGTGTGGTTCGGTGAGATGCCGCTGGAGATGGAGCGCATCGAGCGGGAGATAGCGCGGGCGACGACCATGCTGGTGGTGGGCACATCGGGCGCGGTGTATCCGGCGGCAGGTTTTGTGCGCTGGGCGGGGCCGCGGGTCCAGAAAGTGTATATCGGGCCGGAAGAGCCGGCGAATGCCGCTGCATTTACTGAGATCGTGCTGGGCAACGCCGGCGAAGTGCTGCCAGGGCTGATTGAAGCGGCGTGAGTTGGGGCCTTATTCGTGGACAGCGAGCTGGACGCCATCGCGGAGAGCCGACCGCATGCGGGCGATCTCCGCGCTCATCACCCTGGTGGCCAGCAGACACAGACGCGGGGAACACTCCAGCAGGGAATTGACGAGGGGGGCAGGGACGTAGCCCAGTTCGGCCTCTTCGGCGATGCGCGCGGAGAGACTGTAATGGCCGGTGAGCGTGGCGGGCAGGCCGACGATTTCGCCAGGGCCGACGATCCGCTCCGGGAAAACCCTTTCGGCGGAGTCAAGGATCATGCGCACGGAGCCTTTGCGGACAAGGAAGACGCCGGAGGCGGGATCGCCACACTGGAACAGGACAGCACCTGCAGGCAGGGAGAGGCTCGACGCGAGGCGATCGAGCTCGGTTTTCAGTTCGGCGAAATCGAAATCCATCGGCATGAAGGCACCGGCGGCAGAGCCATCTACTCCAAAAATTGTCGGGGATTGGCCGGTGCAAGGGATGTGATTGCCGTCACAGGTGGACTGGTCACTGCAGCGTCAGGCGGCTTTCGCGGGCAATAAATACGTTGGCTAACCTAACCGCTTTCCTGTGGTGCCGGCCTCGGGAATGAAGGCCGCCAGCGGATCACTGCACAGACTCCTTTTTCGCAGCCTTGAGGGACCGACGGAGCGCCTTCAGCCCAATTTCAAGTTGAGCCTCAAGATCATCGATAGCCGGATCGCTTGCCCGAAGTGCAGCGCGGCGGATCGCAAACACTATTGGCTGGACTCGCAGAAGCGGTGGAAGTGCTATTCCAGCCGGAAGCAATTCTCCGTCAAAGTCGGAACGATTTTCGAGGATTCACCGTTGGGCCTGGATATTTGGCTGACGGCTCTGTGGATGCTCTGCAACTGCAAGAACGGCGTTTCCAGCTACGAAATCGCCAGAGCTACGGGGATCGCGCAAAAGAGCGCGTGGCACGTTCTCCAAAGGCCGCGCCTGGTCCTGAAGGGGACACAGGAAATAATGCTCGGCTCTGACGGATCGCCAGTCGAGGTTGATGAAACGTTCATCGGGGGAGTTCCGAAGAACATGCACGGGAGCCGCCGGAAGAAGCTGAATCTGTTTGGAGCCTACGGCGATCACAAAACCGCCGTCATGGGGATGCTGGACCGCGAAACGCGCCAGGTCCGGGCAAAGCTGGTTCCCGATGTGACGCGGGAAACGTTGATGAACCAAATCCTCGCGCATATCGAGCGCGGCGGCACGGTCTACACGGATGAGCACACGGGCTACATGAACATGAACCAGTTTGTGCATGAGACGTTCTGCCACGCGAACGAATACGTGCGCGGGCAGGTCCACACCCAGGGAATCGAGAATTTCTGGAGCCTGCTCAAGCGCGGCCTGAAGGGGACGTACGTTGCTGTGGAACCATTCCACCTGTCGCGCTCATCGATGAGCAGGTATTCCGCTACAACCATCGGCTCGGACACACGGACGCGACGCGGTTCCAGAAGGCTCTGGAACAAGTCGCAGGGAAACGGCTGACGTGGAACGATCTAACGGGTAAGGAGGACGCCCCAGAAGCGTTCCAGTCCGCTTCGGGGTCGTACTTGTATCGGGTATGCGGAGAAGGCGGCTCGTCCTTGGCTTCGGCAAGCCTATCCTGCAGCTCCGATGGCTTCACCGCCAGCACGGAAGCCAAAGCGTCCCTGAACCTGTCAGACTCGGGGCAAGGGGCCTTCTTTTGATCCGCCATAAGGCCATCATAACGCTCGTTCCGGCCCTTTCGACTGTAGATTTGCGGCCAAATTTGAACCGCTCGCATCTCAAAAGCGTACCTTTGATGTGACCTGAGTGTGCATGATTGCTCTTTCGTGGTATACAGAGGTACCCCGTAACGGCTACGCTCGGATGGTCACTACTCCCATAGAATCTTCTGGGAGGGTGGCGAGTTTACAACTTCTGGAGGCGGATCAACGGGCTAAACGCCCCGCCGCGGGACGGCAGAGCGACCTCTGGATTTACACGCCTTTTGGGCGGGAAGGCGATTGGCAGCGATGACTCAGACGATGGAGCGAAAAGTGAGAACGCTTGTGCGGACGACGCGCAGGAACACCGCGAAGGTGCGGAAAATCAAAGGTGAAAAATCGCCATTCCTTCTCTCGGCGGCGAAATACTACCCTGCGCTGAAGAAACTTGCCGAAAAGTGATCCGCAGAAAGTTTGGCGTTTGTGGCCAGCTTTCATCGAGAACGCGCACGACTTCGGCATAGCAGCGGTGTGGCCAGGCATCGAACCGGTTCATCGGGCCACCTGCTTAGACCTCAATCTTCTTCATTCCGCATCGGAACAACCCTACCAAGAATGCTTTGGCCGCGAGATGTACCCAACCCTTGCGGCCAAAGCGGCCTATATTTTCGTCCACATCGCAGGCGGACACATTTTCAGCAACGGGAACAAGCTCACGGCGGTTCTGTGCGTGGATACGTTCCTATTAGCGAACTCGCAGTACCTCCTGCTGAGCAACAAGGCAATGTACGATCTCGCGTGTAGCGTCGCTTCGAGTGGGGAAAGAGGTATCAGATTCGACGCGGTCCTCTCTCTCTCGTGACCGAGGTGTTGGAGAAGTCTACTGTTCCCATCAGTGCGGTTCGAAAAGTTGATGAGCGTGGCTATCGTGCCGCTCACCACTGGAAGAACTGGATTCGTTCGATTCCCGTAAACCAGCCCGATGCTCCTTGGGTGCAGCGAGAACGATAAACTCTCAGCCGTTGCCGCTACCGAGAATTCCGCGCATTGACCTCTTGGGTTAGCCAACGTAGTTTATTGCCCTTTCGCGGTGTTGACCAAAGAATAACTATTTGGTCCAGGCCCATTCGATAACCTTAGAGACGGCGCGCCAGCAGGGTGTTCGTGCTCGCTGGGGGTGTGCTGGCTGCGAGCTCCTGGTGCCGAACGGGCAATCCACTCGGGCAGCAGGGGTGCGACTCATGATAGCATCGCATCCGGAAGCGGCCTTCTTGTGCACAGACCCTGCAGTGGCAGATCAAGTGTGAAATGGGGAGAAGAGAGCAATGAAAGACAGAAGTGTGAAATTCGCCTGTGCTGTTCTATCGCTGACGTGCGCGGCCTTCCTGCCGACCGGTTGTCTGAAGGTCGCGCCAGTGAAATTAGCGTGCAACGCAAGTGCCCCGTCGGTTTATCCGGGCGAGGCGGAGACGATCACAGCTACGCCGACGGACGTGACGACGAAGAAGCACTGGGACACGACCTATAGCTGGAGTGGCACAACCGTGACCGGCACTGGGGCGACGGTGACGGTGGACACGAGTTCGCTGGCGCCCGGCGACTACACGGTGAATGGCCAGATCAAGGAAGGGAAGAAGGGCCAGGAAGGCGAGACGGGCCGGAAAAAGAACCGGGCGAATGAGGTCGCCTCCTGCCAGGCGCCCTTTACGGTGAAGCCGTTCGAGCCGCCGACGGTGAGTTGCTCGGCCGATCCGAGCACGGTCAAGCCGGGCGATACTTCGACCATCACGACTACGGCCAGCAGCCCGCAGAATCTGCCGCTGACGTACAGCTACTCGGCTTCGTCGGGATCGGTCAGCGGTACGAGCGATACGGCGACGCTGTCCACGACGGGTGCGCCCTCGGGGACGATCACCGTGACGTGCAGCGTGGCGGACAACAAGGGTCATAATGTTTCGTCGACAACGACGGTGGATGTGCAGGCGCCGCCGCCGCCGCCGGCTCCGAAGACGCAGACCCTGTGCTCGATTACGTTCAACAAGGACATGCGGCGGCCGACGCGCGTGGACAACGAAGCGAAGGCGTGCCTGGACGATGTTGCGCTGAACGCGCAGCAGAAGCCGGACGCGACGATTGTTCTGGTGGGCAACTCGGCGCCTGCAAAGACCCCAAGGACCAGGTGGGAGCGCAGGCACTGGCCGACGGCTGAAAAACTGGCGGCGCAGCGCGCGGTGAACACCAAAGACTACCTGGTGACGGACAAGGGCATCGACGCCAGCCGCATTCAGGTGCGGACGGGCACGAGCGGCCAGAACGAAGTGGACGATTACCTGGTTCCGGCAGGCGCCAACTTCGACAACGATGTGCCGGGGACGACTGCGGTGGACGAGAGCCAGTACAAGCCGGAGCCGCGGAATCCGGTGTACCACCACCATCACCACCACAAGGCGGCGGCGACGTCGTCGCAGACCGGAACGAAGTAGAGCGTTTCCGGGCTGAGGAAAACAGGGGCTGGCCGGAGCATGGGTCGGCCCCTTTGTTTTTGCGGCGGAAGCGGCTGGGGTCCGGCTGAGGAAAAACGCGGCCTGAGAAAGGCTGTAGACTGCTGAAGAATCCCATGCGTTACCAGCGTGTGGTTTTCGTGTAACCGGGAAATCCGGCCTGATGGCCGGTGGCAGACTCGGGGCAAATTGTCTTGTCGGAATCCTGGACGTGAATTTGGATCGGGCGCGAGGGTGAAGAGTCCTGATTGTGCGCCCGGAATGGAGCAGCAACGTGGCAGACGATCGTCAGCGCGCCGTGGAACTGGCGCTATCGCAGATTGAGAAGCAGTTCGGCAAGGGATCGATTATGCGGCTGGGCAGCCGCGAGGCGGTGGTGCCCATCGCGACCATCTCGACGGGGTCGATCTCCTTCGACGCGGCGCTGGGCGTGGGCGGTGTGCCGCGCGGCCGCGTGATTGAGATCTTCGGGCCGGAGTCATCGGGCAAGACAACGATCACGCTGCAGATTATCGCCGAAGCGCAGAAGGCCGGCGGCATGGCGGCGTTTGTGGACGCCGAGCACGCGCTGGATCCGGGCTACGCGAAGAAGCTGGGCGTGGACATCGACAATCTGCTGATATCGCAGCCGGACTACGGCGAGCAGGCGCTGGAGATCACCGAGGCGCTGGTGCGGTCGGGCGCGATTGACGTGCTGGTGGTGGACTCCGTGGCGGCGCTGGTGCCCAAGGCGGAGCTGGAAGGCGAGATGGGCGACTCGCACATGGGCCTGCAGGCGAGGCTGATGAGCCAGGCGCTGCGCAAGCTGACTGGAACTGTATCAAAATCAAGGACATGTCTGATATTTATTAATCAAATCCGTGAAAAAATTGGCGTGATGTTCGGGAATCCGGAAACCACCACCGGCGGCCGCGCGCTGAAGTTCTATTCGTCGGTGCGGATCGACATCCGGCGCATCGCGGCGGTGAAGGAAGGCGACACGGTGGTGGGGTCGCGGACCAAGGTCAAGATTGTGAAGAACAAGGTCGCGGCGCCGTTTCGCGATGCGGAGTTCGACATCCTGTACGGCGAGGGAATCTCGCGCGAGGGTGATGTGCTGGACCTGGCCGTAGCCAACAACATCGTGGAGAAGAGCGGAGCGTGGTTCAGCTATGACGGCGAGCGGATCGGGCAGGGACGCGAGAACGTCAGGCAGTTCCTGAAGGACAACCGCGACACGTTTGGGAAGATCGACAAACAGCTGAGAGAGAGGCTGAGCATCGGCGCCAGGCCGGCCACGCCGGAGCCTCCTGCGGTGCCGCCGAATGGCGCGGCGCACGCGCAGGAAGCGGTAAGGCCGGCCAGGCGGCAGTAGAAGCAGTATCTCCGCTAATGCCTGAGGGTGGGTTGCGGCGTCGCAGTTTTGGTTCGGCAACTGCCGTCGCCGCATCAGCGCGACCTGATCATACCGGCCAGCGAGCGAAGGGGCTGGCTGGTGGCCCGTTGGAGAACGGCCGGGGGAGTGAGTTGGTTTCTCAGCTCCAGCCCCTTATATTTGCCGGTCGTGTCGACAAAACGGAACTGCGTGTCCTCGGTTTTGCGCAGGCAAAACTGACCATGCCCCGGCGCGCAGATCGTTGCCCCGACCGACTCGGCAAAGGACACCGCAGAAGGAAAACCTGTTCCTGTTCTGGCAGGTTCGCGTCCAGACGAGCGAGCACCCAAGTCGGAAAGCGAAGCACCAGCGGGGCATCTCCGCGGCCGGAGCAGGGCATCGAATGACCAGCATTCCTGCGCCAGAATCAGGACCCCGCTTAACCCCTTCTCCAGCGAGCACCCACGCGCCGATGACACAGACCGTACAACCGGATTTCCGCAAAACCCTCCCGCCGAACAGCGACCTGCGGCGCCACGGGTCGGAGCATTCGAGTCACAGTGCACATTTTTATTCCAGCGACACGCTGCTGATGAATGAGATCGGGCGGCGTGCAGCGACTGCGCTGAGCGACGGTGGAGCGGCCATCGCGCTGGCCACGCCGGCGCACCAGCGCGAACTGGAGCGGGAACTGGGACTGCGCGGGCTGGATGTGGCGCGGCTGGCTCGGCAGGGACGATGGGTAGCCCGCGATGCCACGGAGGTTCTGGCCGGCTTTATGACAGAGGGCTGGCCGGACGCCAGCCGCTTTGCGCAGAAGGTCGGCGCACTGGTGGATGGCGCGGCCGCGGCCGCAGAGCGAGCCGGAGCCGCAGAGCATCCGCAGATGGTCGCCTATGGCGAAATGGTGGCGGTGCTGTGGGAACAGGGAAAAACGGGCGCGGCGATTCGTGTAGAGGAATTGTGGAACGAACTGGCCGAGACGCGGCGCTTTCATCTTTCCTGCGGATGGCCGCTGCGGTTCTTCCTGCGGGATGTGGACGGCGTGGTGCTTCAGCGGATCTGCTCCGAGCACAGCCACGTGGTACCAGACCAGGGATATGACAGCATGAGCGAGGAGGAACGGCGCCGCAACACCGTGCTGTGGCAACTGAAAGCGCAGGCTCTGGAAGAGGAGATTGGTCAGAGCCGCAAGGTACAGCAGACGCTGCAGGCGCGCGAGGCGGAACTGCGGGATTTTCTGGAACACGCTGTGATCGGCATGCAGTGGCTGGCCCCGGACGGGAGCATCCTGTGGGCGAACCAGACCGGGCTGGAGATGCTGGGTTACGCGGCGGAGCAGTACGTGGGCCGGGCTATGGAGGAGTTTGTGCCCCACGGGGCCGCGGTGGCGGAGATTCTGCGCCGGGTGCGGGCCTGCGAAACGATCCGCGGATATGAACTGCCCATGCGGCGGGAAGATGGCGCGATCCGCTGGATCCGGCTGGACGCCAATCCCTGGGTCCGTAATGGGGAAGTCCTGCATGCGCGCTGCTTCATGGTGGATATCACCGAGAAAAAGCAGGCGGACCAGGCGCAGATGCTGCTGGCGGCCATCGTGGAGTCGTCCGAGGATGCCATCATCAGCAAGGATCTGAACGGGATCGTGACCAGCTGGAACGCGGCGGCGGAGCGGATTCTGGGGTACACGGCGGAGGAGATGATCGGGAGGCCGATCCTGACCATCATTCCGCCGGAGCTGCACGGCGACGAGCCGGAGATTCTGCGCAAGATCCGGGCAGGCTGGCACATCGAGCATTTCGAAACGGTGCGCGTGACGAAAAGCGGGGAGCGGCTCAGCGTGTCGCTGACCATTTCGCCGGTGCGCAATCAGCAGGGCAGGATCATTGGGGCGGCGAAGATCCTGCGCGATGTGACGGCGCAGAAGAAGATGGAAGCGACATTGCGCACCACGGAGCGGCTGGCATCGGTGGGGCGGCTGGCGGCGACCGTCGCGCATGAGATCAACAATCCGCTGGAAGCCGTGACCAACCTCATCTACCTGGCGCGGCTGGACCCCGCGCTGCCGGAATGTGTGCGCGGCAGCCTTGCAGCGGCGGACGAGGAACTGCAGCGTGTCTCGCACATTGCGCGTCAGACTCTGGGTTTCTACCGGGACACATCGCAGCCGGTGACGATCCATGTGGCGGAAGCGATCGAGGAAGTGCTGACGGTCTACGAGCGGAGGTTGCGCTACAAGGAGTCGATCGTCGCCCAGGACGTGCAGCCGGGACTGACGGTGTGCGCGCTGATGGGCGAGTTCAAGCAGGTGCTGTCGAACCTGGTGGCGAACGCCATCGATGCATCGCTGAAGCGCACGGAGATTCGGATCCGGGCGTGGGCCGGGCGGCATCCGGTAACCGGCGTGCCGGGAATCCGGGTGACGATCGCCGATCAGGGAGTGGGCATTTCGGCCGCCAACCGGCGCAGGATTTTCACGCCGTTCTTCACGACCAAGAAGGATTTCGGGACCGGGTTAGGGCTGTGGATTACCCGCGATCTGCTGGAGAAAAAGGGCGGAACGATCGGCTGCCGCAGCCACGCGGCCGGAGAAAGCCTCCGCGGGCCGGGGACCGTGATGATGCTGTTCCTGCCCACCGCGGAACCTGCTGAGTGCGTCAAATCGGCGGCGTGAAAACCCACTATCTGCGGTGCAGGAAGGACAGGATTGAGTGGGGTTTGTCCCTGCTGAGGCCGAGGCGCTCGCTCATCTCGGCGTAGAGGAAGCCGCGGCCGGGCTGATAGGGCTGCACCCATTCTCCATCGATGACAAACTGCGGAATGGCGCGCCTGCCGACGTGGGCGAGGACCTCTTCGATGGCGCCGGGTGTCTCCTCGACGTCGATCTCAGTGTAAGGAATGTGATTGGCGTCGAGAAAGCGCTTCGCTTCGCGGCAGTCGCGGCACCAGTTGGCGGAGTAGAGGAGGATCTGCACGGACTCAGGGTATACGGTTCACGATATACGGGACAGAGCGGCGTGCGGGCCACACGTGCGCCACTCATGACAAACGTCATCTCGCTTTGCTGACAATCTCCACTGGGAGCGGGCACCGGATCGCGCGATTCTGATTCTGCCGCTGAAGCATACTCTGCGCGGCAGGAGAGACGCGATGACGGCTGCGGCAGTTCTTTCCGGAGCGGATCAGGCAGGCCGGGCGGCCTGGCCGGCGCCGGTTTCGCAGGTGCGGACGGTGGCGCGCCTGAACGATGTGACGAAGCGCTACGGGCCGGTGACGGCGCTGGATCGTTTTTCGCTGGAGCTGCACGCCGGGGAGGTGGTGGCGCTGCTGGGCCCCAACGGGGCAGGCAAGACCACGGCGGTGCGGCTGCTGCTGGGGCTGATTGCGCCGGTCTCGGGTACGGTGCGCGTCCTGGGCCGCGATCCGCGCGATTCCGACGCACGGACGCGCATTGGCGCGATGCTGCAGATCAGCCGCGTACCCGAGATGCTGCGGGTGCGCGAGCATATCGATCTGTTCCGCAGCTATTATCCGCAGCCGCTGCCGGCGGCGGAGGTGATTCGGCTGGCGCGCCTCGAAGACGTCAAAGACAAATTGTTCGGCAAACTTTCCGGCGGGCAGAAACAGCGCACCCTGTTCGCGCTGGCGCTGTGCGGGAATCCGGATCTGATTTTTCTGGACGAGCCGACCGTGGGGCTGGACATTGAGTCGCGGCGCGCCATGTGGGAGCAGATTCGCGCGCTTTCCGCGGCCGGCAAGACGATCCTGCTGACCACGCACTATCTGGAAGAGGCCGATCTGCTGGCCAGCCGCGTGATGGTGATCAGTAAGGGGCGCATGGTGTGCGAAGGGACGCCGGCCGAGATTCGGCACCGCGTCTCGGGGCGGCGCATCCGCTGCATCACCCAGCTCGACCCCGCATGGCTGCGCACGCTGCCGACCGTCTCCCAGGTGGAGCAGGACCGCGAAGCGGTGGTACTCCGGGCCGAGCTGGCGGAGCCGGTGGTTCGCGAGATGCTCGCGCGGGATCCGGATCTGCACGGCCTGGAAATCGCTTCGGCCGGGCTGGAAGAGGCGTTCCTGGCCCTGACCGCCGAAGACAGCAGGCAGCGATCAGTGATCAGAGAACAGTGATCAGAGACCAGAGAGGAGCTGAGAGTATGGCCACGAAGGCAGTCGCGATTGCGCCTCCGGCGCTGGGGATGGGGTACTACGCGCGCATCTTCGGCAGGGAGACGCGCTACGAGTTTGTCCGCATGCTGCGGACCAGGGCTTTTTCGCTGTCGGTGATCGGGATGCCGGTGATGTTCTTCCTGCTCTTCGGGGTTACGAACCGCAGCGCCGGATGGGGCCAATACCTGGTCCCCGCCTATAGCTCAATGGGCGTGGGCTTCGCCTGCCTGTTTGGCATTGGCATGGCCATGGCGATGGAGCGCGCGCAGGGCTGGCTGGAAGTGAAGCAGGCCAGTCCCATGCCCCGCATTCTGTACCTCGCAGCCAAGGTGATGGGCTGCGCCGCGTTCGCGATCATCATCGTAGGCCTGCTCGTCCTGGTGGGCGTTACGCTGGGCGGCGTTACCGTCACGGCCCTGCAGGTGCTGGAACTCTGCGGCGTCATTCTGGCCGGCTCTGTGCCCTTCACCGCCATGGCCCTGCTGGTAGCGCTGCTGGTGCCGCCGAACTCCGGCCCCGGCACCATCAACCTGATCTACATGCCCATGTGCTTTGCCTCGGGGTTCTTCATGCCCGTCAAATACATGCCGCACTTCGTTCGGCTGATCGCCCCGGCGCTGCCCACATATCATCTGGCGCAACTGGCGCTGAACATCTTCGGCCTCGCGCAGCCGTATGGAAGCATGGCGCAGCATTGGGAGGTTCTGTTTGGATTTACCCTGTTGATGCTGGGCGCGGCGTGGATCATCTTTACGCGCATGGAGGCGAAAGCGTGAGCTTGTTCGACGATGATCCGCGGACCGCCGTTGAGGAGCGCAGCGCCAGGTTGGTTCTTCCGTATAACCCGGCTGGAGGCCGGGGGCGGGCGGAGCTGCCCCTGCTCGGGGACCGGAAAAAACGCGGCGGCCGCTTCTTTGACTACATCTGGCTGATCTACTCTCTGTTCTTCCTGGTCCAGCCGATTGAACAAAACACGCGCGCAGCGTGGCTGGGCTTTGGCGCCGCATACGCGGGCTTCCTGGTCTGCTATTTCGGCATCGTGCTCGGCCCCGCGCAGCGCTGGAAGCTCACGTCTCTGACGGGGATGGGCCTTCTGGCCCTGGTGTATTTCCGCTTCAACGCGGGCGCGGCGGGGATGTTCATTTACGTGGCCGCCCTCGCGCCCTTTGTCGCGGAGTCGATCATCCTGGGGATTGGAGCCATTCTTGTTTCCGCACTGGCGACGGTCGGGGAGGGCGTATATCTGCACTACTCGCCGTGGTCCTGGGGCATCTGCGCCGCGTTCTGCGTGACCATCGGGGCGGCGAACCTGGTGGCTGCGCAGCGCATGCGGGCCGGGCGCCGACTCGGTCTGGCGTACGAAGAGATCGCACACCTGGCCAAAGTGGCCGAGAGGGAACGCATCGCGCGCGACCTGCACGACGTGCTGGGGCACACGCTGTCGGTGGTGGTGCTGAAATCGGAACTCGCCGGCAAGCTGATCGACCGCGACCCGGGGCGGGCGCGGCGGGAGATTGGCGAAGTGGAGCAAATCGCGCGCAAGGCGCTCACTGAAGTGCGCGAGGCGATCAGCGGGTACCGCTCCGAAGGGCTGGCCGCGGAGATTGCACGCGCCCAGAAGGCGCTGGATGCCGCGGGTGTAAAGTTGGAAGTCACCGGCCAGCCTTCTCAACTGGCGGCCGCGGCAGAGACGGTGCTGTCGCTGATTGTGCGCGAGGCGGTAACGAACATTGTGCGCCACGCGCAGGCCAGCCACTGCCGCCTGGCCGTCGAAAGCCGCGGCCAGAACACTGCGCTGATTGTGGAGGATAACGGGCGAGGCGGCATTTGCGAGGAAGGGAACGGCCTGCGCGGCATGCGGGAACGCGCCGAGTCGCTGGGCGGAAGGCTGCGCATCGAATCCGGCGCGGGCACGCGGCTGGTGGTGGAGATTCCCGCGCAGGCCGCGATCGAGCGATGAAGAAGATTCAGGTCGTGGTGGCCGAAGATCAGGCGATGGTGCTGGGAGCGCTGGCTGCGCTGCTGGAGACCGAGCCGGACATTGCCGTGTGCGCGCGGGCCCGCAACGGACGTGAAGCGCTGGCGGCGATCGCCAAACATAAGCCTGATGTGCTGATTACGGACATCGAAATGCCGGAGATGACGGGGCTGACCCTGGCGGCGGAGGTGCGCGACCGGCATCCGCAGACGCGGGTGGTCATTCTGACCACGTTTGCGCGGCCCGGCTACCTGCGCCGCGCGCTGGATGCGGGAGCGAAAGGCTATCTGCTGAAAGACCGGCCGTCGGCGGAGCTGGCGGAGGCGGTGCGGCGCGCGCATCACGGGCTGCGCGTGGTGGATCCGCAACTGGCGGCTGAAGCGTGGGAGAGCGGCCCTGATCCGCTGACGGAGCGCGAACGGCAGATCCTGTGGCGTGCCGGAGAAGGGAAGTCGAGCGGGGAAATTGCTGAGGAACTGCGCCTCTCCGAGGGCACGGTGCGAAATTATCTTTCCGAGGCGATCAGCAAGCTGGGCGCGTCGAATCGCGTGGAAGCGGCGCGCCTGGCGCGGGCCAAAGGCTGGCTGTGATGAGTACGATCTGCGTCTCGTTACTGGCAATTCTCCTGCCTGTGTTCGGGCTTTGGCACATGGCCGCGCCGGATTTGACGGAACACTGGATGAGCGACGGCCGAGCCGTTCGATGGACGGACACCCTGCTGCCGGCGCTGGCGATTCCGTGCCTGGTGTGGCGCGCCTCGTATCAATCGTTGCATAAGTACTTGCATTATACCGCGTGAGCGGCATACTTAGTCCCGGGAAGCCGGAAGAAAGATAAAATCAGATTCGACGTGCGCTGAATAGAAAGCATTATCGAGAACAGGGCA
>Ga0335075_10003140_pt1 | contig 26398 bp, 24 predicted proteins | sample Lox_Sample_24_FD_206723 | JGI IMG/M metagenome (GOLD analysis project Ga0335075, IMG submission 206723) | Soil microbial communities from Loxahatchee National Wildlife Refuge, Florida, United States - Lox_Sample_2.4 | ecosystem: Environmental > Terrestrial > Soil > Wetlands | place: USA...
GCGCTGGTGCCGCTTCGCCCGTACCGGTCTTCGAGCCGGACCACATCCTCGCGCCATCCCGGGTAGGCCGTGGAAGCCTCGGCGAAGTCCAGGTCAGAAAGCGCCGTGATGCGGTGCAGCACGCCCGCGGGAATGTGGATGGTGTCGCCCGCGCCGAAACGCTGGTCGACCAGCTGATCGGCCGACGGGCCGTACTGGACCAGCGCCTCGCCCGATATGACGCTGATCGTCTCCTCTTTTTCCCGGTGGTACTGCAGGCTCAGCGAGTGGCCCGTGTTGACGTGGATGATCTTGCCGATGTACTTGTTGTCGACGGCCGCGAAGATCAGCTCATGCCCCCACGGCTTGTCCTGCCGTGCCGCTTGGTACACGTGGGCCTCCGGGACCGTCGGAGCCCCGTTCGTAGCGTTCTGGGCACTGGTCACGTCAACCTCCATCGTCTCGCGGTCCTCTCCCGGCACCAGCACGATCCTACTTTTGGTCGGCGGTCAGGCCGAAGCGTTCGATAATCTCGTCGACCAGCCGGTTCGGGGCGGCGGAGGCATCGAGCACGATCACCTGCTTGCTCTCCTGCGGCGGCTCGAGCTCGGCGAACTGGCTGTCCATCAGCGCGGCGGTGAAAAAATGCCCATGCCTGCCGACCAGCCTGGCGTGCGCGACTTCCCGGCTGACCTGGAGGTAGGCCAGCCGGGCTGCCGGGCGGCCGTCGAGCAGTTCGTCGCGGTAACTCTGCTTCAGGGCCGAACACCCGGCGATCGCCGATTCGCCTGCGGCTATCCGTTCATCCATCCATGCCGCGATCGCGGCCAGCCATGGCCTGCGGTCAGCATCGGTGAGCGGGACGCCGGAGCGCATCTTGTCGATGTTCGCCTGCGGATGAAACGCGTCGGCGTCGGCGAAGCGCCAGCGGAGCCGGTCGGCGAGCATGACACCGACCGTCGTCTTGCCGCAGCCCGCGACGCCGACGACTATCACGATCATGAACGGGAGCATAACGGGTCGGTCGCACGCGCTGGGCCGGCTGCGGCTGGCGAGCCGGTCGGCGTGGGCGCTTCACCGGATGCGCCCGGCCGCCCGGCGAGCCCAGCGGAACTGGCGGAGCCTGGCCAGCCAGGCGAGGCCGAGCAGCAGCGCGGTAGCGGCCGGCGCCAGCCAGGCAACCGGTGACCAGCCGGACTGGGACGCGGTACCGCCGAGGCCGGCGGCGTCGCGGGCCGTGGCCTTGATGCCCACGGAGTCTTGCTGCACGCGGATGGCCAGCCGGTTACGGCCATCGATCACGACCAGGGTGTTGCTGCTGCCCGCGGCCAGCGTTACCCGGGCGCTGGCCTGCTCGCCAGCGCCCACCACGCGCACGGTCCGGGTGCCGGGCCGCACCGGGCGGTACGGTGTGACGCTCGCGAAGGCCTGGCCGTGCGACACGGCCTGGCCGCCGACGGTCACGGTAACCCGGTGCGGCCGCACTGAGGCCTGAATAACCCGCACCATGGCGTTCTCCGGCTGGTGGCCGGGCCGGTGCGGGCCCAGGCGCGGCCCGCGCCCGGTGTGCTGCCCGCCCGGTGAGTGAGCTGCCACGGCGGCTTCGGTAGCGGAGGCACCAGACCCGGCCGAGAAGGCAGCGGGGATGACGTATCCCAGCACACCGGCCCAGACCGCCAGGACGGCGAGCAGCCGGCCGAGGCGTAAAGCCCGTGACGGCGATTTCGCGGGGGAGCTCATGGTTCCTCTTCCTGGCCCGTGTGCTGAGTGCTGGCCTGAGCCGTTTGTCACGCCGGGGGAGCGGCCTGCGCCGTGGGGCTCGCGGTGGCGAGCAGCCCGAGCGGGCTGGGGCTGGCGAACCCGATGCGCACGGCCGCCTGACCGCCGTCCAGCCGGATCGCGCGGATGACGGCGGCCAGATACGGCGCTTGCTGCGCGCGCAGGAAGGCGAGTAACGCCTGGCTGGCCGGGCCTGCTATCTCGGCAGAGCGCAACGGCACCCCCGCGCTGGCACCAGGATCTGGCTCGCCGAAGGAGATGATCCGGATCTGGTGCGTAAGACGCAGCCCGGCCAGCACCGCGAGCGTGACCAGCAGCCGTGAGTCCACCGAGCCATCGGACAGCGGCCCGCGAGCAGAGGCCGAGGCGCTGATGTCAGGATTGCGCAGCAGCTGGGCGCCTGCCTGGCGGCGGGCAGCCAGATCAGCGGCGAGCGCTTCCCGGTAGGCGGCCGCCCCTCCAGGCGCGACCGCGCGTATCTCGACGCGTGCGCCGCCCGAGCCGAAGGCGGCCAGCACGACCGGCGCGTACACGTCGGCCAGGCGGCTGCCGAACTCGCTTCGCACCGCTCTGGTCGCCACGACCACGTCTGAACCGAGCGGGCCGTCCGCCCGCGGGCTCCCCGGGCCGAGCATCAGCAGGTCGCCCGCTGGAAGTCCGCGGGTTTCGAGCTCCGAGCACATGGCCGGATCGCAGGACACGACCGCGCTGTGGCTTACCTGCCCGGCGACCCAGGCCGCGGCTTCCTGGCCCGCGATGGCGGACGGCCCGGAGGCCGCCCCGGGCGGTGGCGCAGGGCTGGCCACGACGGCCGAGCTGAGCGTGGTGGAGATCTCGGTGACGGACAGTGCGAGCAGGCCCAGCGCCAGGCCGACCAGGCCAGGTCCGCGCCACTGGCCGGTGTGCCCGGCCGAGCGCCCCCGGGCGGGGTGCGGCGGCGGGTCTGGAATGGCCGCCTGGTCAACCGCGGTGGCCGCCTCGGCGGCCGGGGCGGCTGCCGAGGTCGCCACGGTGGCGGCTGCCTCCGCCGGGCTGCCGGCTGTGTCAACCGGAGTGGCCGGCGAAGCGGCCGGGCTGTCGGCTGAGTCCGCCGGGTTGCCGACGGCGTCCGTGGACTGGCGGTAGCACAGTTCGGCCTCGGCGTAGTCGCCCCGGGCCTGGGCCAGTACGCCCAGGCTGTAGTGACAGCGTGAAACGCCGGCCCGGTCGCCGGCCGCGGCGAAGATCTCCCGAGCTTGCCTGTAGCAGCCCTCGGCCACGGCGTGGTCGGTCCTGACCTGCGCGATCCGGCCCAGCTCGAAAATCCAGCCGGCGCGCTCGGCGGAGTGTTCGGGCAGCCGGACGAGGGTGTCGCTGATCAGGGTGGCCTCCTGGCCGAAATCCCCGCGAGCATGCAGCTGGCAGCACGCCATCTCGGTCAGCCGCCAGGCCTGCGCCGTCTCGCCCGCCTCCAGCAGCCGGTAACGCTCCTCGATCAGGTCGTGCAGGCTGGGCGGCTGGCACTCGGCGGTCACCTGGTCCAGGGCGGCCCGGTAAACCGAGACGCCGGCCAGCCGCTCGGCGTCCGAACCGAGGACTTCAGCAAGCGCGGTGGCTTGCGCATCGCGGGGCTGCGAGTCGTGGTTCTCTGCGGGCCCGGCGTGATCGGGCCGCGCAGCGCGGTATCCGGTCACGCCGGTACGATCCGCAACTTGCGGCCGGTAATTCCCAGATAAACCTCTTTCGCCAACACATTGCTCCCTCGTCGCATAGTGGGCAGTGGCGATACGAGGGATTTATAACATAGGGCGAGCCGCGGCTGTGGCTTTTCTACGGTTGCAATCTGCAAGAAGCTTGATGGAATTAGCAGCAAATGTTAATAGGAGGGTGATAGCGACAGTCGCCAATCCTGGGTCATTTTAAGCCCTTTTGTAGCTGTCGGTACCCTGGCCGGGGCGCCGCCGGGCTGGGTGCCTCACGGCTGCCGCCCCGTGCTCATCAGGGCCTTTCCGCATGAAGATGGTTGATTGGCGATAGTCATAGCCGCGAATCGGTAACGATCATGAAATTGTCACATCCGGTCCGTTGGCGCTGCGGGCATCGGGCTTCCCGCACAAATATGAGGGGCGGCTCGCCGGCGAGCCGCCCCTCATATTCTTGGTACTGGCCGGATGGCCTAGGCTGTTAGATCAAAGCGGGCGGACCTGCTCAGCCTGCGGGCCCTTGGCGCCCTGGCCGGCGGTGAACTCGACCCGCTGGTTCTCTTGAAGACTACGGAAGCCATCAACCTGAATCGCGGTGTGGTGCACGAAGACGTCGGCCGTGCCATCGTCAGGTGCAATGAAACCGTAACCTTTGTCGGCGTTGAACCACTTCACGGTGCCCTGAGGCATGTACTTTCTCCTACGAGACGATATGCGGGATCCACTTATGAGGACCCCGGGTTGCCGCGGCGTACGTCTGCTGCTGAGGCCGGAGCATGTGAGGCCATTCAAGCCCGCTCTCAGATCTCGCAGGCGCATGTCGCAAGTGAAACTTGGAACGCAACCACGGCCATCAAACACCATCTTGGGTTCCGACGCTCCCTGGTCTTGCTACTTCGCCGTTTTGTCACTCTCGTCACGGCGGGCGCAGCCGGGCGGTCAGAACGGCACCAGATGGGTTGTGATCACCGATACCCGGGGCCGGGCGGTCACCGGGAAACGGCCAGCAGTGTCTTGCCGGTCGTGGTGCGCGCCTCGATCGCGGCATGCGCGGCGGCCGCCTGGGACAGCTCGAATTCCTGGCCGATGATTGGACGGATACGGCCCGCGGCCGCCTCATCCAGGGCCGCCTGAGTCAGCGTCCTGAGCCTTTCCGCGCTCGCGGGCCCGTTCTTCACGACGGTAACCCTCCGTTCGCGGGCGAGCTGCTCGGTGACAGGCGTGAAGCTGCCGCTCGCCATGCCGAACGGGCAGAACCGGCCGCCCGCTCTCAGCAGGCCGAACGCGGCCAGGCCGATGTCACCGCCGACACCGTCGAAGACGACGTCGACCTCTCCGGCAGCGGCACGGACCCGCAATGGCCAGTCCGGGCTGCTGTAGTCGATGACCAGGTCGGCGCCGAGCGCGCGAGCCGTGGCCAGCTTGTGTTCCTGGCTGGCCAGTGCGACGACCCGGGCACCGGCGTTGCGGGCAAGCTGGACAAGCAGCGTCCCGACGCCGCCTGCGGCCGCCTCGACCAGGACCGTCTCCCCGGCCGCGATCTGCGCTGAATCGATAACGGCAACCGCGGTACGGCCGTCAGCCAGCAACGCGACCGCGTCGCGCAGTTCCATCGTGTCCGGGACCTCGATCAATCGCTGGACGGTGGCGACGGCCCGCTCGGCATAACCTCCCGTGCCGGTCAGCCCGGACACCACCCGCCGTCCGGCCAGGCCGGGGGCGGCACCGGGCCCGGCCGCAGCCACCGTGCCGCCCACGCCGTTGCCCAGAATGGCGGGCAGCGCCGGCCGCATCGCTGGGTTCGGTGGCCGCCCGGCCCGTATCTGCGTCTCAACGAACGTCACGTTGGCCAGCTCGACGTCGATGACAACCTCGCCCGCTCCGGGCGCCGGGTCGGGTACCTCCTCGAGCCGGAGAACGTGTGGCGGACCGAACTCCTTGATGACTACTGCCCGCATCGCCTGCGCCTTTCCTGCCGGAGCTAGCCAAACAGCGGCAGCCGGTCGGCCAGAGGACCGATGGCGGAACGTTCGGCCTCGCCGACCGGCGCCCGGCCGGTGCCCTTGAGCGCGTAGGTGCGATCATCCCAGCCACCCGGCATCGGCGTCCCGAGCAGCCCGTCGAGAACCCGCCGCACCAGCGCCAGCGAGGCGGCGTCTGGCGGTGGCGATACGGGCAGCCCGGAGGTCAGGTCGAGGTAGTGGACCGCCGCCTCCACCACGAGCGTGGCGATGAAATCCGCCGTGCGCAGCACGTGGCCCTGGGTGGTCACCGCCCGGTGCGGGCAGGCCCGCGCGGCCCGGCAGGCCGCGGCCGAGGTCTCCCCCCATTCCCAGGCCAGCGCTCCCGGTGGGTAGGCAGCCGCGACGATCCTGACGTGCCGGGCATGCGCCGCGGCCTCGGCGCCGGCGGTGGCTTCGTGCTCGCCGCTCTGCGGGGAGTAGGCCCGCCAGTATCCGACGTCGTCGGTATCGGGCGGGCCGGCCGACGGGCTGGCGAAGGTCCGCAGCGCCCGCCTGGCGTCAAGAAGCTGGTGATACAGCACGTCGCCGAGCGCCCAGCCCGCGCACAGGCTGGGCAGCATGAGCTCCGCCTCGCCGAGCCCGCCGGCGACCGTGGTGATGTTCCGGTAGACCGCCTCGAGCGCATTCTCCACCGTGGTTCGGTCAAGATCGCTCATGACGGGCAATTCTGCCACCCGTTATGGTGACCCGCCGGCCGGCAACTGCGCGAGCTTCGCCGCGATCCCGTCGATGACGCAGTCGAGGCCGAACTCGAACCGGTCGTCCCTGGTCTCCGCGGCGTCCGGGTCGATGCCCGCGTCGAGGAACCTGACCACGCGGGTGAACCGGCCGTCGGCGGCGAGCCTGTCCCGCCAGGCCGCCCGCGCGGGCTCCCATTCCTGCTCGGTGATGCCGGACTGCTCGTGGTCACGCTGGGAGCGTGCCTCCTGCATCTCGCGCAGCACCGAGCCCATGACGTAGGTCTGCACCGTGCCCAGGATGTTCATGGCCGCCGTCAGCTCGAGGCCCAGGCCGTCCAGGCTGGCCAGCAAGCGATCCATCAGCAGCAGCGTGTTCGGCCCGAGCGGTGGCCGGCCGCCGAGGAAGTCCATCACCCATGCGTGCCGCAGCAGCATCGCCCGCTCGTTGCGCGCCTGCGTCCGGAGGTCAGCCCGCCAGTCGCCGCTGGGCTCGGGCACCTCGACCTCGCCCAGCAGGGTGTCGAGCATGAGGTCGAGCAGTTGCTCCTTGTTGGCCACGTGCCAGTACAGCGACATCGTGCCTGCCCGGAGCACCTGGGCGATCCGCCGCATGCTGACCGCGTCGGAGCCCTCGGCGTCGGCAATGGCGATGGCCGCGTCCACGATCTCGGCCCGGGACAGCGTGGGCGACACCCGTGGCCGGCCGCGGCCACGCTGGTCATGCAGCACCCGGTGGGCCCGCGAGGCGCGATCGGGGAGCCACCCCGGACCGGTGAACGGAGGCCACAGCTCATCGGCGCCGCTTCCGGCACCGTCTGCCCGGCCGGCCTGTTCCCGCCCCAGATTTGTCCGCCTGCCACCGGACAAATCTGGGGCACTGGTGCGGTCCGGGCCCGCGCGCCGGGGTTGCGAGCGCGCCCGGCCACGCTCCGCACGGGGCTGGCTGCGGTCCGCACGGGTCTGGCCACGCTCCGCACGGGGCTGGCTGCGGTCCGCACGGGTCTGGCCACGCTCCGCACGGGGCTGGCCACGCTCCGGCGCAGTGCCCCCGCGATCTTGATCCGCCACGCTGCCACCCGTTCAAGGTAATGAGGTTGACTCTCGTACATCGTACTGTATAGTACGGCGTACTACTGAAATCTCGTACGCCGTACTAGAGGGGATCACGGATGAGCGAGAGCTACGCGATCGAGGCCGCGGGCCTGGTGAAGGCGTTCGGCCGGACCAGAGCCCTGGACGGCCTCGATCTCCAGGTCGGAGCCGGCGCGATCCTGGGCATGCTCGGGCCCAACGGCGCGGGCAAGACCACCACCGTCCGGGTACTGACCACGCTGCTGCGCCCCGACCAGGGCACGGCCCGGGTGGCGGGCTACGACGTCCGCACCGATGCGGTCCAGGTCCGCCGTGAGATCGGCCTCACCGGCCAGTACGCGGCCCTGGACGAGTCCCTCACCGGCCGGGCGAACCTGATCATGGTGGGCCAGCTCTGCCGCCTGCCGAAGAAGCAGGCCCGGCAGCGGGCCGCGGAGCTGCTGGATGAGTTCGACCTGGCCGACGCGGCGGACCGCGGGGTCAAGACCTACTCCGGCGGCATGCGGCGGCGCCTCGACCTGGCCGCGAGCCTGGTGGCCAGGCCGAGCATCCTGTTCCTCGACGAGCCGACGACCGGCCTCGACCCGCGCAGCCGCATGGTCACCTGGGACGCGGTCCGCGCGCTCACCGCAACCGGGACGACCGTGCTGCTGACCACCCAGCACCTCGACGAGGCCGACCAGCTGGCCGACACGATCGCGGTCGTCGACCACGGCCGGGTGATCGCGGAGGGAACCTCGGCCGAGCTGAAGGCCAAGGTGGGCGGCGAGCGGGTGCTGCTCACCGTGGCCCCGGAATCCGATCTGGGCGCCGCCCGCGACGTGCTGGGGCGGATCGCCTACGGGCTGCCGCAGGTGGACCCGGCGGCGCGCACGGTCGAGGCGCCGGTGGACGGCGGGGCCAGGCGGATGCCGGAGATCGTGCGCGAACTCGACGCCGCCGGCGTGCTGCTCGACGACCTCGGCATCCGGCGCCCCTCACTTGACGACGTGTTCCTGACCCTGACCGGACGGGCCGCCGACAACGCGGCCGAGAACGAGAAGAAGGCGGCATGACCACCATGTCCCTGCCCATCACCACAACGGCGGCCGAGCCGAGGCTGCTCCGCGCCTGGTGGGCACTGAAGAACAGCTGGGTGCTGGCCCGGCGCAGCGTGGCGCGGATCGCCCGCGAGCCGGAGCAGCTGAGCGACGTGACGATCCAGCCGGTCATCTTCGTGCTGCTGTTCACCTACGTGTTCGGCTCCGCGATCCACCTGGCCGGCGGCGGCAGCTATCACCAGTACCTGATCAGCGGGATGTTCGGGATGACGATGGCGGGCACCGCGCCGGGCACCGCGGTCGGGCTGACCACGGACATGTCCACCGGCCTGATCGACCGGTTCCGGTCGCTGCCGATTTCGCGGGCGGCGGTGCTGGTCGGGCGCACCATGTCCGACCTCGCCACCCAGGTGCTCGGCCTCGTGGTCCTGGTCGCCACCGGCCTGGCCGTGGGCTGGCGGATGGAGCGCGGGATCGGCGACGCGCTGCTCGCGGCCGGGCTTTCGCTGCTGATCGCGTTCGCGATGACGTGGGTGGGCGCCTGCGCGGGCATGCTGCTGCGCAGTCCCGAGACCGCACAGGCCCTGGGGTTCATCTTCTTCCTGCCGCTGTCGTTTGTGTCCAACGCGTTCGTGCCCACCCAGGGGATGCCCGCGTGGCTGCGCGACTTCGCGAACTGGAACCCGTTGAGCGCGGTCGCGGCGAGCTGCCGGAACCTGTTCGGCGGTAACGTGCCGACCCCGGACGCCTGGCCGATGCAGCACCCCGAGCTGGCCGTGCTGATCTGGTCGGTCGGGCTGATCGCGGTGTTCGCCCCGACCGCGGTCTACCTGTACCGGCGCAAGGTCTTGCGCTGAGCCGATGACGCCGGCCCGGGCCAACCCGGGCCGGCGAGCCCGATCGATCAGCTCATGTCCGCCCAGACCATGGCGGCGAGCTGATCGATCGTGTCGATGCCGTACTGCTCGGTGGGATTCCCGGTGGTGAGCACGGCCATCAGGTAGTCCCTTCCCTGGCCCGATACCCACCCCACGCTGTTGATCTGCCAGTCGGTGTCCGCGGCGTTCAGGGGCAGCCAGCCGTTTTTCAGCGCCACCGTCGCCTGGGCCGGCACGCCGCCGGAAACGCCCCATCGCTGCGCCGGTGTCACGTTCTCCATCAGCGACAAGGCGTAGCTGCGGTCGCGGGCCGTGAGCAGCGCGCTGGGCTCGATGAGCGCCCGGAGCAGGGCGATCTGGTCGGCGGGAGTCGTCGTGGTCAGCCCCCATCCGGGCCACGGGAATCCGGGACAGTCCACGCAGGACGATGGCGAGGTGTCGGCCAGGCCGGCCGCCCGGTTGAAGGAGCGGATGCTGGCCGCGCCGCCGGCTGCGTACCACAGGCTGGTCGCGGCATCGTTGTTGCTGTCTTCGATCATCTGCTGGGCGAGCGACTGGTCAGTGGCTGGCAGTCCGGCCGGGGTGCTGCCGCCTTGCTCGGCCAGGAGCGTTTCCAGCACGTCGAGCTTGACGACGCTCGCCTCGTCCTGGGGCTGGCCCTGACCGAGGGTCCAGGTCTGGCCCGTCTTCACGTCGTAGACGGCGGCCAGAACAACGCCGGCGCGGGTCAAGACGTACGAGGCCGCCGCGGCGCCGAGCGGACTGCGGTGCGGCGGCTGCGCCGGCGCCGGGTTGGTCGCGCTGGGCCGCCCGGCGGGCGAGGCGCGGCGGGCCGGCGAGGCGCTGTCGGCCCGTGAGGCGCGCCGCAGCGCTGTGCCCGCGGCCTGTGCGTGCGGTCGGCTGCCAGGTTCCCGGGCGGCCAGGCTCACCAGGATGACCGCCACGACAACCAGGCAGGCGCCAGCGGCCGCGGCCAGCCTTCTGGCCCGTGAGCCTGGAGCCCTGGCCGAAGGCTTGCTTTCCTGCTCAGGCTGAGCACGGTCGGCCGTGCCCTCGTTGTCCGCCTGGTCAGCGTTGTCCGCCTGGTCAGGGTCGGTCTGGGACACGTGCGATCCCTTCCTGCGGTAGAGCGCAGATGTGGATTTCCCGTTCTACAGCGCTGGAGGGGGGTTCGGCGTCTCTTGTGTGAAGGTCTTGACATGTCTCGATATCGTGACCAGCGTCTAGCGCGCAAGGAGACTCGCTGTGCCTCATCTGCTGCCTCGTGTCACAGCCCTGGTCGCCGCGGTGCTCTCGGTGTCGCTGGCGACGTCAGCGGCCGGGGCATTGGCTCAGGCCGGTGATCGCGTCCCGGGCGCCGCGCCGGCGGCCGGCACCGCCTTAGGAGCCGCGCTCACGCTGGTCAACGGGGACCGGGTGGTGGCCAGTTCCTCGCCCACAGGCCCGCGCACGGTCGCGGTGTGGCCCGCGCCGGGGACCGGGCAGGCGACGTCGGTGGCCGAGTTGCGCGCGGGTGGCCAGGGCTTCGTGATTCCCGAGGCGGCGCTGCCCTACCTGGGCCACGGCCTGGATCTCAGCTTGTTCGACGTGAACGCGCTGCTGCGGGCCGAGCAGGGCGGGCGGCTTCCGGTCACGCTGCACTACCGCGGCCGGCGGCCGGCCGTGCCCGGGATCATCGTGACCCAGGCCGGCGCGGGCACGGCTCAGGGGTACCTGACCCCGGCGTCGGCGGCCCAATTCGGCGCGGCGCTGACCCGGCAGACGGCCGCCGGGGCCGGGCGGGATGGCTCCAGCTCCGGCGGGCTGTTCGCCGGCGGGTTGTCGGTGGCCCTGGCCGGGGCCGCTGATTCTGGCCGCACCGTTTCCGGCGGCGCCCGCCCGGACGCAGCAACACCGACCGTGACGATCACCCTGACCGGGACCGACCTGAACGGCAAGCCCGACACCGGTGGGCTGGCGCTGGTCGGCGATGTGGACAACGAAAACTTCCCCAGCCCGGGCTTCGGCTCGTTCACCAACGGCACGGCGACGAACACCGGACCGCCGGGGACCTACTGGGCGCTGGCCGTCTTCACCCAGCGCTCGGCGAGCGGCAAAGCCCTCTCCTACCGGATGGACGTGCTGCCCCAGTTCACGGTGACCGGGAACACCACGGTGCACCTGACGGCCGGCGCCGCGACCAGCAAGGTCACGATGAGCACCCCGCGGCCCGCGATCACTCAGACGGCCACGCTGACGGTGGTGCGCGCCGCGCCGCACGCCACGATAAGCGTCGAGTCACCGGGGCTGGGAAGCTTTGGGTTCACCTCGTCTGTCCCGCTGTGGGTGAACCCGGTCCGCCGCCCGCCCGGCCACGGCACGCTGCGGGTGTTCACGTCCGGGCAGCTCACCTCGCCGCCCGGGCCGGGGGTGCCATACGCGTACACCCTGAACTTCGCCAACCCGCCCGGGACCATCCCGCCGCAGCACTTCACCGCGGGCCCGGCCAACCTGGCGGTCGTGTCGGAACGCTACTTCCAGGACGTGCCCTCGGTGGCTGGCTGGGAGACGGCAGGCGGAACCGCGTACCAGCTCGAGACCAGTTTCATCGGGGGCGACGTCTTCCCCCTGCCGCTGCCGGCCCGGCAGGTGCAGTACCTGTCGGCCAGCCCGGCCATGCTCTGGCAGAGCAACTACTCCGCCTACCGGGCCATCTCGCCCGGGCAGACCCCGGGCGGGCAGACCAGCGCGTTCCGGCTGCTGCACGCGGGCCAGCAGCTGACCCAGACCTGGGGCCAGTACCCACTGCACCCCGGCCCCAACGTCAGCTTCCCCGGCACTTCCATCATCCCGGTGGAGCCCTCGGCCGACCGGGCCGGGAACACGCTCAACCTCGATGTCACCCCGTTCAGCGACAACCAGCCCGGCGACACCGGCGACGGCTGGAACGTCCCGTTCCCCGCCACCGTCAACCAGGTCAGCGGCAGCTACGCGGTGTACCAGAACGGCGTGCGGCTCGCCGGGGGCGACGTGCCCGCGGGCCCCACAGCCCTTGCCGTCAGCGCGGCGCTGGGCTCCAAGCCCGCGCTGGTCAAGTTCGTGCTCAACGCGTCCCGGCTCAGCAGCCAGTACCAGCTGTCCGCCACCAGCACCGACGTCTGGACCTGGCACACACTGCCCCAGCCCGCGGCCACCGTTCCCGCGCCGTGGCTGTGCAGCTACGCGACGGGACTGAGCCGGACCTGCGCCGTGCAGCCGATGATCACGCTTGACTACCAGGTGGCGCGGCTCGGGCTGGATGGCGCGGCCTGCCCCGGGCGCCAGGCGATCACGATCACGGCCGGCCACATCCAGCTCGCGCCGTCCATCCCCGTCACCCGCCTCCAGGCGCAGGTGTCGCTCAACGGCGGCAAGACCTGGGAGCGGGCGCAGGTCCGGACGGCCGGCCCGGACCGGTTCGCCGCCGCGTTCACCGCCGGGCCCTCGGCCCTGGTGAGCCTGCGCGTGACCGCCACCGACTCGGCCGGCAACAGCCTGACCGAGACCATCCTGAACGCCTACCGAACGTCGGCCTGACCGCCGAGCCGTCCTCCGGTGCGAGCCGGCGCGGGCCGGGCCGTCGGCTGATCACGCGGCGCGCCTCGGCGGCTGCGCTCAGCGAGCAGCCGACTGACCCCGGCGCGCCCGGCGTACTGCTTGCAGCACCAGGTACCCGATCCCGGTGGCCGCAGCGGCTGGAGCCGCCAACGGCAGCTGGTACGACCACATGCCGGTGACACCGGCGAGCCCGGCCAGGAGCAACGAGACGGCGGCGGCCAGCGGGGCGACCGTTCCGGGTGTCCCACGCTGAGCGCGGCGCCGCCGGAGAAGACGTGCGATCCGGTTACTGGCCAGCAGCGCGAGGCCTACGGCTCCGGCGCTGGCCCACAGCACGGGCGACCCCCCGTACCCCTGCGGCGTCGCGAACGGGTACCTGGCCGGGTCGGAGGAGACGGCCCGGTCCACCATGACGTACACAACCATGCTGACGGCGAAGACCGTCAGCAGGTAGCTCGAGACGGCCCCGCAGAACATCATGGCGGTGTCGGCGACAACAGGGGCAATGCGGCGGTGGGCGCGCGCAACGGCGCGCACCGACCCGAACGCCGAGATCGCCGCCTCCTGGGCCTCGGGCCTGGTCATCCCGATGGCCAGGCCCGTGGCCTCCGACTCCCGCAGGTGATCGACCGCCTCAGCCAGGATCTCGGCGGCGGCCTCGGGCGAGGTGCGCAGGCGGCCCCGCAGTTCGGCCAGGTACCGCTCGATGAGGTCCTCGCTCACGCCGACCACCCCAGCACCGCGTGCACGCCGCTCGCGAACCGCTTCCAGTCCCTCTGCTCGGCGGCGAGCGCGGTCGCTCCCTTCGCGGTGAGGGTATAGACCCGGCGCTTGCGCCCGTCCGCGTCCGACCATGAGCTGGCCAGCAGACCTGCGTCTTCGAGACGGTGCAGGGCCGGGTAGACGGTGCCCTCCGGCAGGTCGAACGTGCCGTCACTGCGAGCCCGCAGCGTCGTGATGATCGCGTATCCGTGGGCGGGCCCGGCCGCCAGCGCCGACAGCAGCAGCAGGTCCAGATGCCCCTTGAGCCTCTCCCGGTTCATACCTCCGAAGTCTATGCCTCGGGTTGCTAGGTGTCGACCTTCGGGCCGGTGGGCGCTCAGATGGTGCCCGGTCTCAGTGGGTCTGCTGCGGGCGGGAGATGGGGGCAACCGTGGCGCTGGCCGCCCGGACCAGATCGCCGGGAGCCAGCTCGATCTCCAGGCCGCGGCGGCCACCGCTGCAGTAGACCGTCGGGAACTCCAGCGCGGTGGAGTCGATCACCACGCGCAGCCGCTTGCGCTGGCCGAGCGGCGAGATGCCGCCGACCACGTAGCCCGTCGCGCGCTCGGCGGCCGCGGCATCGGCCATCGCGGCCTTCTTGCCGCCGACCGCCGTGGCCAGTGCCTTGAGGTCGAGCTGCGCCGAGACCGGTACCACGCCAACGGCCAGCGTGCCGTCCACGTCGGCGACCAGGGTCTTCAGGACCCGGCCGGCCGGAATGCCCAGCGCCTCGCTGGCCTCGGCTCCGTAGGACTCATGCCGCGGGTCATGGGAGTAAGAGTGCACCGTGTGCGGGATGCCCTGCCTGGTCAGCAGCGCGGTCGCCGCGGTGCCGCGGCCGCTCACCGGCCGTCCGGATCGGCGCGCCATTGGCGGTACAGCTCGATGAACTCATCCTGCATGTGCTGGGTCAGGTCATCGGCCGTGATCCCGCCGGTGAGCTCGATGGTCGCCCGCATCTGCGCGAGGTACTCGGTGCAGTTCGGGCAGCCGGCCAGATGCGCCTCGAACCGGCGGCGGTCGGCTCGGGACAGCGCACCGTCCAGGTAGTCGGTGACCAGCTCGACCGCCTGCTGGCAGACGATCTCCCGGCGAAGGAACCGGAGCTTCAGCAGCATGCTCAGACCCTCCCGAGTTCGGTCTCGAGCATCTGCCGCAGGCGGCTCCGCCCCCGGTGCAGCAGCACTCGCTGGTTGCCCTCGCTGATGTCGAGCACGCTGCACACCTCCTCGCTGCTCAGGCCCTCGACGTCGCGCAGCATCACGACTTCGCGCTGGCGGTCTGGCAGCTCACTGACGGCCGAGCGTAGCCGTCCGGCCAGCTTGGCCGCGTCGAGCCGGTTGTCGGCCTCCTCGACCCAGTGTTCGGGCGGCACCGCCCAGTGGCCGGTGCTGTCGAATCGCGACCGGTCCACGGCCGGTTCCGCGTCGCCGATCGCCACGCTGCGCCGTTCCCGTACTCCGGCCGTCCGGGCCCGGTTGACCAGGATCCGGAACAGCCAGGTCCGCACCGACGAGCGGCCCTCGAATCCGCCGAGGCCGCGCAGCACGCCCAGCCACGTGTCCTGGACGACCTCCTCGGCCACGGCCATGCTCGGGACATACCCGGCGGCGACGGAGAGCATCGCGGCATGGTGGCGGCGGACCAGGGTGACGAAGGCCCGCTCGTCGCCTGCGCGCAGGCGTGCGAGCAATTCCGCGTCTGGTTCCTGATCCACCGCCGCCAGCCTAGGTCGTCCTTTCTGATCAGAGCGTGAGCGTTGAGCTAAGGGCCCGGTGCAACGGGATGGGCCGGGTCAGGAGGCCGCGATCCCCTCGCCGCCCACGGCGCCGGCCACGGTCACATGACCGGCCTCGGTGAGCGAGCCGTCGCTGGCCACGGCGAACTCGTCGACGATGCCGTTGCCGCCGGTCTGGACGTAGAGGAACCGCCCGCCCGGCGTGACCGCGGCATCCACCGTGCCCGGGTCGGTCGCGGTCTGGCCAAGCAGCGTGAGCTGGCCGCCCGCGCTCGAGGTGTAGCGACTGACCGTGCCGCTGCCGGCGTTGGACGCGAACAGCAGGTTACCGTCGGGCGCGACCCAGCAGGTGGCCGACTGCCCGGTGCCGGCCGAGTCGAGCAAAGTCAGGGCGCCGCCCGGGCTGAGCGCGAACGTTGACAGCGCGTTGGTGCCCGCGTCCGCGATGACCAGGTGACCGGCCGGATCGAAGGTGATCGCGAACGGCACGGTGCCCGGCTCGGAGTTCACCACCGGCCGGCCGGACAGGGTGCCGTCGAAGCGGACGCCGAACACGTCGATGTCGTCGCCGTTGGCCTTGGTGGTCACGATCAGCTGCGAGCCGTCCGGCGAGAACGCCACCTGGCCCGGGGTGTTGGTGAACTGGGGGGTCGCGGCCGGGTTCAGGCCGAGCGCCCGGGCCGACCCCGGGATCGGGAGCAGGCGGCCGCCCCAGATCCGGAATCCCTTGACCGATCCGCCATTCTCCGCGTTCAGGACGTAAACAAGATCACCGTGGACGGCGATGCTGACCGGGAACGTCCCGCCCGAGCCGGTGACCTGCCGCAGCCGCAGCCGGTCGCCGTGCACCGCGAACACCGACACCGTGTCGCTGCCCGCGTTCACCGCGTACAGGGAACTGGCCGCCGGGTCGTAGTTCAGCGATCCCTGGGAGGCCAGGTGGTCGACCACGGATCCGGTGAGCTGCCCGCCTAGCCCGCCGGTGGGGTACGTGCCGGCCAGGGTCAGCGAGCCGTCGGCCGCCCGGTGGTAGGCGACAACGGCGTTGCCCGCGGTGTTGTCGGTCTGCACGAAGACCGCGCGGGCGGCCCCGGTGCCCAGCCAGTTCGGCGTGGCGGCGGCGCTGGCCGGCCCGGCCAGCGCGCCCGCGGTGACGACCGCGGTTGCGGCCAGCGCGGTGGTGGCCACGGCTGTCATGGCCAGCTTGGCCCCGGCGGAGCCGAGCTGAGTCAGGACTTTCATGCGTTCTCCTCACGTGGATGAATGGCGTGCGCCATTCAGTCCCGTGAGGAGCCCGGGCGTTACACCAAGTCTTTACGCGACGCCCAGGCCGAGCAGGAGGCCGTCGTCGGCCACGGCCGGGGAACTGGTGATGAAGATCGGCACGCCGTCCGCTGGCGCGGTGATGGTTTCCAGCACCTCCGAGCCATCCAGCGTGGAGATGGTCCCGATCACCTGGCCCTGGCTGACCTGCTCACCGGTGCGCACGGTCGGCGCCCACCAGCCACCGCGCTCGGTCCGCATCCAGAGGAAGCGGGTGAGGTAGGTGGGCGAGGGATCCGGGGTCCCGGCGGGCAGGTCGGCCATCCCGAGCAGGGCGAGCACCCCGTTGAGCCCGCGGACGTGCCGGGCGACCGCCTCCTCCTGAACCAGGCCGCACTCGCCGGACTCGGCGGTGATGGCCGGCACGCCGATGTCGGCCGCTGCCGACGTTGAGGTGCCGCCGATGGGCCGGTCCGGGCCCTTCTCTTGCTTGATCACGTAGGGCAGCCGGTAGGCCACGGCCATCTCGGCGGCCCGGTCCCCGGCCGGCCCGGTCTCGTACAGCGAGAACGCCTCCAGCGCCTCGACCATGTCGCCGCAGTGCGCGTCGATGTACGCGTCGGAACCCGTGATCAGCTGCGTGAACGCCGCGTAGGCCAGCCGGTCAGCGAGCGTGCCGGCCGGGTCGCCCGGGAAGCAGCGGTTGAGGTTCTTGCCGTCGTCGGGAACGACGAACGGGGTGCGGCCGTGGAAGGCGGGCAGGTTGAGCACGGGCACCGCCCGGACCCGGCCCCGCAGCTCACGGTCTTCCAGGCTGCGGGTCCACCGGCGCACCCCGTCCATCGACGCGTACTCGCAGCCGTGCACTCCGGAGATCACCGTGAGCAGCGGGCCGTCCTCGCTTCCGGTGGCCTCGACCAGCGGGACATCGAGGCCTGCGAGTTCGATCGTGCGGCGGGTAACGGTCGTTGCCATCAGTTAAGACTCCTTTGTCGTTGACCGGGCGAGCACGCGCTCGGCTGCTTCGGCCACCCGGAGCAGGGCGAGGTCCTGACCGCGCCGGCCGGCCAGCTGAAGGCCGACCGGCAGGCCCGCGGCGGGCACCGGGATCGAGACCGCCGGATGGCCGGTGAGATTGTAGGGGCCGGTGAACCGGCCTTCGGCGCTGTCTTCCCCGACCCCGAACGGCGGGTCTTCCTCCGGGGCCTGGAAGCCGACCGTCGGCCCGGCGATGACGTCCACGCCGTCCAGGCTGGCCTCGATTGCGTCGGTCAGCGTCTCGCGCTTCTTGATTGCGGCGGTGTAGGTGTTTTCTTCGATCGACGCGCCGTAATCCAGGAACGCCCGGGTGCCTTCCGCGTACCGGCTCTGGTCGCGCCCGGAGTGCACCAGGGACGCTTCCCGCGCCACGATCACCGACAGTGTTTCTTCCCAGGCGGCCAGGTCGTCCAGCCACGGCGCGGTGAGCTCGCGAATCTCCCAGCCCGCCTCGGCCAGCCGGGACAGCGCCGCGCTGACCGCCTCCCGGACCTCCGGCGTCACCGACGGGTCGGTGAGCTGGGCGGCCAGCACCCCAACCGTGAAGGTGGCGGGCGCGCTGCCCGGCTCCGAATCGGCTGGGCCAGCCGCGGCAAGCAGGTCGCCAGGCAGCGGGGCCGGTGCCGCCGGATTGGCTGGGTCGGCCAGGTCGGCGAGGTCGGCCGGGTCGGCCAGGCTGGCCAGATCCGCGAGGTCGGTGACGTCAGCCGGGCCGACCAGATCCGCCGGGTGGGCCAGGCCGACCAGGTCGGCCCGTTCGGCCAGGACCGCGAGCAGCTCCCGGGCCCCGGCCACGGTGGCGGTCAGGGTGCCCAGGTGGTCGCAGGTGTACGAGAGCGGGAACGCCCCGTCGACCGGCAGCAGCCCGTAGGTCGGCTTGAGCCCGACCACGCCGCAGTAGGCGGCCGGGATCCGGATCGACCCGCCGGTGTCGCTGCCGAGGGTCAGGTCGCACACGCCCGCGGCGACCAGCGCCGCCGATCCGCCCGATGACCCCCCGGAGGTCCGGGACGGGTCGTGCGGGTTGCGGGTTTTGCCGATCTCCGGGTGCGCGAAGCCGGCCGCGTACTCGAGGCACTGGGTGGTGGCGAACACCTCGGCTCCGGCGGCCCGCAGCCGGCGCACCAGTTCCGCGTCGTCGGCGGCCGGCTCCGGGTCGCTCGCCGGGCTGCCGCAGCGGGTCGGCACGCCGGCCACGGCGATGATGTCCTTGATGCCCACCGGGCGCCCGGCCAGCGGCCCTTCGGCCGCGCGCCGCGGGGCCCCGATCACGGTGGCCACCGCGTTCAGCGGCCGTCCGAGCCGTTCAAGGCGTTCGTAGGCGGCCAGAAGGTCGAGGTTGGCCCGCTCGCAGGTCCGCCGGCCCTGCTCGATCTCGGTGATCAGCTCGACCACCCGGCGCAGCATCGGCCCCTCGAGGTCGCCCAGGTGCGCGGGCACCTCGGTCGGGCGGCGGCGCACCATCAGGTCACGGTAGATCCCGGAGTGGGTCTTGGCCGAGCGCCGGTTGAATGCGACCAGCGGCGCGAGCGACCCGCGAAGATCCTCCGGGTCGAACCCGTCGAAGCCCAGCGGCGTGACCGGGGCCTGGTCGAGCACCTCGCGGGCCACGGCGATCAGCAGCGGGGTGTAGGCCGGGTCCTCGAGCCCGTCCGCGATCGACAGGTCGCTGACCGCGATCGCGGCCAGCATCGCCCCGTATGCCTCCTTGCCCCACAGGTAACCCATGATGTGCTCGGCGGGCCTGGCGTCGGCGATGTCGGCGGCCACGGCCCGCACCCGGTCCGAGATCGTCCCGTCGATCTCGCCGATCACGAACGTCTCCCGGCTGCCGCGCAGCACCACCCCGGGCCCGGTCACGTCGGCGCCGAAGTTGACGAACGCCTCCACCACCCGGTCCGCCCCGACCACGGCGGCCAGCTGGTCGGCGTTCAGGCCGTTCTGCAGCGAGACCACGAACCCGTCCCCGTGCATCCTGCCCGCCAGGCTGGCCGCGGCGGCCGCCGTGTGCTGCGACTTGACCGCGACCAGGACCGGCCCGTCCAGCCGCTCCGGCAGGTCCGCCGGCAGCACCGCTGGCACCCGGACGGTGAAGTTCTCGATCGGCCCCTCGATCCGCAGGCCGCGTTCGTTGATGGCCGCGACCACCTCCGGGTCGGCGTCGCTGACCAGCACGTCGTGGCCGTCGCGGACCAGCCCGGCAGCCACCGTGCCCCCGATCGCGCCACAGCCAAGCACCACATACCGCATGGCGCGTAACGTTAGCAGCGTCCTCGCCTCATAAGCTAGGACAAAGGTTTGTTTCGTCGGTAATCTGCGCTAGATCTCGCGCCCTGGAGGCCGGGATCCCTAGGCTGAGCCGTAGCACCGCGAGCATGAGCCGGGAGGATCCGCCATCACGCCCCTGATGATTGCCAGCGAGCGAGGTGAGGTTGGCCTGCCGGCTGGTGTTGACCTGCTCCGCGCCGGGGCCAGCGCCCTGGACGCGGTCGAGGCCGCCATCCGCGTCGTGGAATCCGACGAGGACAACCACACGGTGGGCGTGGGCGGGCTGCCGAACCTGCTCGGCGAGGTGGAACTGGACGCCTCGATCATGGACGGGGCGACCCGGCGGGCCGGGGCCGTGGCCGCGGTATCGGGTTTCCCGCACCCGATCTCGATCGCGCGGGCCGTCCTCGAGCGGCTGCCGCAGCACCTGCTGCTGGTCGGCGCCGGCGCGGAGCGGTTCGCCGACGAGGCCGGCCTCGAACGCGGGCCGACCCTGACCGACGAGGCGCGGCGCAGATGGCAGGATGGCCTGTCCGCCGCCGGGATCGAGGCCGCCGTGGCCAGGTTTGGCCCTGGTGAGCGTGCCTACCGGGAGCAGGCGCTCGAACGGCTCGCTTCGATGCCGGTGCCGGCGCCGCCCTGGGACACCGTGGACGTGCTCGCCCTCGACGCCCGGGGCAACCTGGCGGCCGGCGTGAGCACCAGCGGGTACCCGTGGAAATACCCGGGCCGCATCAGCGACTCGGCCATCATCGGCGCGGGCAACTACTGCGACGACGCCGTCGGCGCGGCCGCCTGCACCGGCCGCGGTGAGCTGGCCATCCGCGGTGGCACGGCCCGCGCGGTGCTCTATGCGCTCGCGGCCGGTGGTGATCCGGCGAAGGCTTGCGCCGAGGCGCTGGCCCAGACGCAGGATCTGCCCGACGAGTTTCGCTCTCCGTTGCTGGCCCTGTGCCTGACCCCGGATGGCCGCCACGGCGGCGCGTCTACCATGCCTGGTGCCACCTACAGCGTGATGACCACCGAGGACGCGACGTTCCGGATCGAGGAGCGGAGGCAGATATGAAGATCTTTATAACCAGCGACATGGAGGGCACGGCCGGCATCGTCGACTGGGAGCAGTGCGTCGGGGACGGCCCGCAGGCGGCGGCCGGGCGCAAGCTTCTGCTCGACGAGGTCAACGCGGCCATCGAGGGAGCGATGGCGGGCGGCGCCTCCGAGGTCGTGGTCAACGACTCCCACTCCACGATGCGCAACCTGCCCCCCGGGGCGCTGGCTGGCCAGGCGTCCTACATCTCCGGCAGCCACAAGCCGCTGTACATGATGCAAGGGCTGGACAGCAGCTTCGACGCGGTGCTGCTCGTCTCGTATCACGGCTCGGTTGGCGCGCCCGCCGGGCTCTCGCACACCTACAGCCCCCGCGTCGTCGTCGAGGCCAGGCTGGACGGTGTGGTGACCGGCGAGGCCGGGATCAACGCGCTGGTTGCCGCCCACTACGGGGTGCCGGTGGTGCTGGTGACCGGGGACCGCTGCGCGTGTGAGGAGACCGCCGCGCTGATCCCCGGGGTACACGCGGCCGTGGTCAAGGAGCCGGTCAGCCGGACCGCCGCGCACAGCCTGCACCCGTCTCGCGCGTGCGCGCTGATCAGAGACACCGCCGAGAAGGCGGTCGCCGGAGCGGCCGCGGCCGCGCCGCCGCCACTGGCCTCGGCCGCGCTTGAGGTGTCGGTGCGTACCACCGATATCGCCGAGGCGGCCAGCTGGGTCCGCGGCGTGGACCGGACCGGGCCGCGCGAGCTGCGCATCCAGGGGGCGGATGCGCTGGCCACGTACCGTTCGTTCTGCGCCGCGATCCTGCTCACCCGGACGGTCGCGGACGTGGTATGACCGGGATGCCGGGCGAGAGTCTGCCTGCCGAGGGCGCGCCTGCCGAGGTCGCGCCCGCTGAGGGCGTGTCTGCTGAGGGCGTGGCCGCCGAGCCGCCGCCGGCCGCGCATCGCCGGGCCTCCCGCCTGATTGACATCGCCGAGGCGGTCGGGGTGCACGTGTCCACCGTGTCCCGGGTGCTCAACGGCGACCCGGCGCAGTCGATCCGCCCCGAGGTCTACAAGCGGATCCTGGCCACGGCGCGGCAGCAGGGCTACCGCCCGAACGCGCTGGCCCGGGCGCTGAAGCGGCAGCGCACCGGGGCGCTCGCGTTCGTGCTGCCGCTGGAGCGCAACCCGAGCTGGGCCAGGATGCAGGGCGGCGCGTTGCGCCGGGCCAGCGAGCGCGGATACGTCGTCATGATCATGGAGGAGCTCACCGAGGACCCCAAGCCCCCCGGCGACTACCGCTACCTGGTCGAGGAGAGCCGGGCGGACGGCCTGTTGCTGGCCACCCCGCTGCGGATCCCCGAGCACGCGAACGGGATGACCGGGGCGCCCCACGTCTACGTGAACCGTCGCGGCCCCGACCGCGGCAACGACGTGGTGATGGACGAGCCCGCCGCGGTCCAGATGTTCCTTGACCACGCGGCCGGGCTGGGCCATCGCAGCTTCGCGCTCATCGACGGGCCATCGGAGGTAGACACCGTGCACCGCAGGGCGACGGCGGCGCGCCGGATCTGCACGGCGGCCGGCTATGACCTCACGGTCCGGCACGCGGCCCCGAGCGAGGACGGCGGCTGGGATGCCGTTATGAAGATGCTGCGCCGCGGGCCGCGGCCCACCGTGTGCGGCGTGGGCCACCTCACCCAGCTGTTCGGGGTCATGGCGGCGCTGCGCGCCGCCGGCGTCGAGGTGCCCGGCGACATGTCCGTGGTCAGCTTCGACGAGGACCAGTGCCTGGCCTTCCTCGACGTCCCGGTCACCAGCGTGTGCATGCCGCTGCCCGAACTCGGCGCGGCCGCCGTGGACGCGCTCATCGCGCGCATCGAGGGAAAGCCGGACGGCGACGTGATGGTCAGCGAGCCGATGAGCCTGCGCGAGCGCGCCTCGGTCGCCCCGCCCCCATGACCCCGGTGGTCAGGAACGGGTGTCGTCGAGCAGCGCGGGCAGCTCGGACCGGGCCGCGACGCCGAGCTTCGGGTAGGCCTTGTACAGGTGGTAGCCCACGGTCCGCGGGCTGAGGAACAGCTGCGCCGCGATGTCGCGGTTGGACAGGCCCTGCGCGGCCAGCCGGACGATCTGCAGCTCCTGCGGGGTCAGGTTGCCGAGAGCGCCGGGTCCGTGGCGCCCGCGGTCCTGCGGGCTGGTGACGCCGGTCGCCTGGAGTTCGGTGGCCGCGCGGCCACTCCACGGCTCGGCGCCGAGACGGTCGAAGATCTCCAGGGCGGCGCGGAGCTGGGTCCGGGCGTCGGTCTTGCGCCGCGCGCGGCGCAGCCATTCCCCGTAGAGGATCTGGGTACGGGCCCGTTCAAAGAGACGGTCGTCGCGCTGATGCGCGTCGAGCGCGGCCGCGTACAGGTCCCCGGCCTCCGGATCGGGCGCGAGCAGCGCCCGGCAGCGCAGGACCAGCGCGTCGATCCAGGGCTGGCCGGCCCGCCCGGCCCACCGCTCGAACCGCTGCAGCGCCCCGGCCGCCTGGGCGGGCTCACCGATCCTGACCGCGGCCTCGATCAGGTCGGGGGCGCTGCGCATGACCGACACGTGGTGCGGGGCTGGGCCCTCGGCCAGCGCCGCCAGCCGGCCGAGCGCCGCCTCCACCCGGCCGTGGCCGAGGTCGAGCAGGCCGAGCGACCACCGCGCCCAGCCGCTGCCGGGCGCGACGTTGGCGGCGGTGGCCGTGGTCATCGCGTCGTCGGCCAGCTGGCGGCACCGCGACTCGTCGCCCGCTGCCGCGGCGAGGTACGCGAGCAGCCCGGTGACCTGGCTAACCCAGAGCCACTGGCCACTGTCGTTCGCGACCTGCACCGCCTCGGCCGCGGTGGCCAGGGCGTCCCGGTGCCGGCCGTGGAACAGCTCGGCCTCGGCCAGGAAGAACAAGACGGTCGGGAGCAAGCCGATCCGGCCCTGACCTCGGGCCTCAGCGGCCAGGGCCGTGGCCACCTCATGAACCTGCGCGTCCTGGCCGGCGATCAGGCCAGCGCCGCACACCTGGACCAGATCAAGCGGGCCATCGGCCCCGGCCCGGCGGGCCGAGCCGACCACGTCGGTCAGCGCGGGCACCTGGTCCACCGGCCGCCCGAACAGCGTGCCGAGCATCGCGGCCAGGTACTCGGCCACCGGCCGCATCGGCTCGCCGTCCGGCAGCCGCAGTGCGGTGAGCCGGTCGGCCACGTCGGCCAGTTCCGGCTCACCGATGTACCAGGCCGTGTGGAAGGCCTGCATCAGGATCCGGGCGGCCAGCACCGGGCTGGTCTCGGCGAGCAGGTCGGCGCCCTCGAGCAGCAGCCGGTGCCCGCTGCGGAACGAGCCCTCGCCGAAGTCGGCCAGCGCCCGCACGTGCAGCAGCCCGGCCCTGAGCATGGCGTCGCCCGCGTCGGGTTGCGCCCGGCCGGCGAGCGCGCGGGCCCGGGTTAGGTCGCCCGACTCGGCGGCCGCCTCGGCGGCGATCGTGAGCCGGCGGCCCCGGGCCGCGGGGTCGGTACTCAGCTCGGCGGCCCGCGCACTGGCGGTGGCCGCCGCCGCGTACCCGCCGCGTTCCGCGGCCTGCTCGGCGGCCCGGTCGAGACCGGCGGCGACCTGCTCGTCCGGCTGGGCGGCCGCGGCGGCGCGGTGCCAGGCGCGGCGCCCGGCGTCGTCGCTGCCCGCGCGCCCGTCCAGCGCGTCGGCCAGCGCCCGGTGCACGGCGAGCCGCTGGCCGAGCGGCGCCTCCTGGTAGACCGCGGCCCGGATCAGTGGGTGCCGGAAGGCCAGCGACCGGCCGGCCTGCCGGATCAGTCCGGCCCGCTCGGCCGGGGCGAGGTCGGCGGCATCCGCACCGAGCGCCTGCCCGGCCCGCAGCACCAGGCCCGCCTCGCCCGCGTCGTCGGCTGCGGCCACCAGCAGCAGCAGCCGGGTCGCGTCGGGCAGCCTGGCCGCCTGGCCGCTGAACGCCGCGAGCAGCCGGCCGGTCAGCGCGAGCTCACCGGGATCGTCGACAGCGGGCTGGTACCCGGCGGCGGGGGGCAGTTCGATCAGGGCCAGCGGATTGCCCTGCGCCTCGGCCAGGATCTGGTACCGCACCGCCGCGGTCAGCTCAGCGGGCTGAGCGTCGAGAAGCGCCGCCGCCGATTCTGGTGGCAGCCCGGCCACCCGCAGCTCGGCCAGCCCGGATGCGGGAAACCCGCCCTCGCCGTCCCGGACGGTCATGATCAGGGCAATGCCTTCCTCGCCGAGCCGGCGCGCGGCGAAGGCCAGCGCCGCCGCGGACGGCCCGTCCAGCCAGTGCGCGTCGTCGACCAGGCACAGCAGCGGGCCGTCCCCGGCCAGCTCGGACAGCAGGGACAGCACCGCCATGCCGATCAGCAGCGGGTCGGTGTTGCCCCGGGGGGACGACCCCCCCAGACCCCCCCGCTCGTCGCCCCGGGGAGCCGGGGTGAGCCCGAACGCCCCCTCGACCGCCCGGCGCTGCGGGACCGGGAGCGCGACGGCCCGGTCCAGCGCGGGCCGCAGCAGCAGGTGCAGCCCGGCGAACGGCAGCTCCGCCTCGGACTCGATGCCGGTGCCCCGGACCACCTGGAAGCCGTCGGCTGCCGTGGCCGCGTAGTCGAGCAGCGCGGTCTTGCCGATGCCCGCCTCGCCGTGGAGCACCAGGGCCCCGCTGGTGCCTGTCCGGGCCGCGTCCAGCAGCCGGTCGATGGCCGCCTGCTCCGCCGCCCGGCCGTTCAGCATGCACAGCACGCTACCTAAGCCGGCCGGGGGTCGCCCGGCGGCGGCAGCGCGAAAGTACCTAAGCGCGACAGATTCCGCCCGGCTTGATCGTCCGTAGCTTCTTGACCTGCACGAAGTAATCCGCTCCCGAGTCAGGAGGCTCCAGCCATGACCGACTTCCACAAGCTCATCGACCGGTACATCGCCACCTGGAACGAGACCGACCCGCTGGCTCGCCGCTCCGCGATCGACGGCCTGTGGGCCGAGGACGGCAGCTACACCGACCCGATCGCCGTGGCCGAGGGCCGCGCTGCCATCGACGCCACCATCGCCGCCGTCCAGGCCCAGTTCCCCGGGCTGGTGCTGCGGCTCGGCGGCCCGGTCGACGGCCACCACAACCTGGCCCGCTTCACCTGGCACCTCGGGCCGGCCGACGGCGAGCCCATCGTGATCGGGTTCGACGTGGCGGTCCTGGCCGGTGACCGGATCGAGAGCGTGCACGGCTTCCTCGACAAAGTCCCCGCGACCGCCTGAACCGGGCGGCCGCCCGCTGCACCTAGGAGCTCGCAATGACCGATACCACCGAGGCCGTCCGAGCGGCCCGGCCCACCCGGCTCGCCCGACCCGCCCGGGCCGAACAGGCACCCGACGGCCGTCCCCACTGGGCCGTGCTGCCGGTCGTGCTGACCGCAGCGTTCATGATCACGCTCGACTTCTTCATCGTCAACGTGGCGATCCCGTCGCTGCAGCGCGACCTGCACGCCGGCGCTGCGGCCATCCAGTGGGTGGTCGCCGGGTTCGGCCTGGCCGTGGCCGCGATCCTGA
>Ga0335075_10003141_pt1 | contig 26396 bp, 20 predicted proteins | sample Lox_Sample_24_FD_206723 | JGI IMG/M metagenome (GOLD analysis project Ga0335075, IMG submission 206723) | Soil microbial communities from Loxahatchee National Wildlife Refuge, Florida, United States - Lox_Sample_2.4 | ecosystem: Environmental > Terrestrial > Soil > Wetlands | place: USA...
TGACCGTGGGTGAGCCGATGCCGGTCGCGTTGATCTCACCGCCGGCCGTGTTAACGGTCATCGTGTTCGACGTGATGTCCGTCGCCTGGATGTTGCCGCCGCCGGTGTTCAGCGCGAGCTCGCCCGACACGTCGTCCGCGGTGAGGTCGCCGCCGGCCGTGTCCAGGCTGACCTGGCCGACGGTGCCGGTGACGGTGGCGTTACCGCCCCCGGTGTTCGCCGTGACGGGCAGTGCGGCGGGGACGTTGACCGTCGCGTCGAGCGCGCAGTTGTTGACCGGGAGGGGGCAGCGGTACCCGATCGTGGTCTTGCCGCCGGTGGTGGTGTTCATGGTGACCTGCGAGCGTACGAGGCCGTAGTGGGCGGTGCCGGTCAGCGTCGCCTGCCGGGCCGTCGTCGCCGCGACCGTGAGCTGGCCGCCGTCCACGGACACGTCCAGTGACTTGACGCTGGCCGGGAACTTATGGCCGACCGCGTAGCTTCCCTCGCCGAGGTTCGAGACCAGGCTGAAGGCGCCGGCCCCGACCAGGGCCAGGCACACGGGGACGCCGACGGCGAGGGCGGCGCGGCGGCCGGCGGTCAGCGGGAAGGACGGTGCCGTGGTGGGGGTGGAGGTGGCGGCGGAGGCCATCGCAGATCAGCTCGTTCCCAGGTAGCGAAGGACCGCGAGCACGCGGCGGTTGTCGCGCTCGACCGGGGCGAGGCCGAGCTTCGTGAAGATGTTGTTGATGTGCTTCTCGACCGCGCCGCCCCCGACGACCAGGGCCGCGGCGATGGCGGCGTTGGAGCGGCCCTCGGCCATGAGGGCGAGCACCTCGCGCTCGCGCGGCGTGAGGTCACCGAGCGGGTGGCGGCTCCTGGCCAGCAGCTGCGCGACGACCTCGGGGTCGAGTGCGCTGCCGCCCTCGGCGACCCGGTGCAGCGCGTCGAGGAACTCGGTGACGTCCGCCACCCGGTCTTTCAGCAGGTACCCCACGCCGTGCGGGCGGCCGGCGATCAGCTCGGTGGCGTAGCGTTCCTCGACCCACTGGGACAGCACCAGGACGCCGACGTCGGGCCACTGGTCGCGCACCAGGAGGGCGGCCCGCAGGCCCTCGTCGGTGAACGTGGGCGGCATCCGCACGTCGACCACGCAGGCGTCTGGCCTGGTCTCGCGCACCGCGCGGAGGAATCCCTCGGCGTCGCCCGCGGTCGCGACCACCTCGTGCCCCGCCTCCTCGAGGAGCAGCACGAGGCCCTTGCGCAGCAGGACCGAGTCCTCGGCGATCGCTACGCGCACGGGATCACCGCCGAGATGATCGTGGGGCCACCGGGCGGCGACTCGACGGACAGCGCGCCGTCGAGGCCGGCGATCCGGTCGGCGAGGCCGGCCAGCCCGGAGCCGGCCGCGTCGGCCCCGCCGATGCCGTCGTCGCTGACCACGATGTTGAGGGTGCCGGCCGGGCCGGGCCCGCCGTCGACCACCACCCGCGCCTGGGTGGCGCGGGAGTGCTTGGCGACGTTGGTGAGCGCCTCGGCAACGGTGAAATAGGCGACCGCCTCGACGGCCGGGCGCGGCCTGACCGGCACGTCTACCTGGAGGGACACCGGGACCGTGCAGCGGGCGGCGAGGCCGGAAAGCGCCGCGTCGAGCCCGCGGTCGGTGAGCACCGGCGGGTGCACGCCCCGCACCAGGTCACGGAGTTCGACGAGCGCGGCCTTGGCCTCGGTGTGCGCCTGGTCGACCAGGGCGGCCGCGGCGTCGACGTCCTCGGCGAACTTCGCCTTCGCCCGGCCGAGTTCCATCGCCAGCGCGACGAGCCGCTGCTGCGCGCCGTCGTGCAGGTCCCGCTCGATCCGCCTGCGCTCGGCCTCGGCCGCGTCCACGACCCGTTCCCTGCTGTCCTCGAGCTGCGCGACCCGCTCCTTCAGCCGCAGGTCGCGCGGCGGCGACAGGAGCCAGCGGGCGAGCCCGGCGTCGACGGCCCCGAGTCCCCGGGTGAGCGCCGCGGCGAGCAGCAGCACCACGAAGCCGCCGACGGCGGTGAGCGCGAGCGGCTCGGTCCCCATGAGGAAGTAATGCCCGTCGATCGAAGGGCCGCCGCCCGGTAGCTGCCTCGCGTACAGCGGCAGGGTGACGGCGGCCAGGCCCAGGCTCCAGAACACGACGGTCAGCGTGAAGTTGACCGCGCTGACCGGCGCGCGCAGCAGCGAGTAACTGATCTGCGCCCAGGTCTGGCGGGTCGCCAGCATCGACCTGGTCGGCACGATCGCCCAGCGGTAGCGCCGCCGCGGGTCGGCGGGCCAGCGCGGCAGCTCCCTGCCGAGCAGCAGCGCGAACCTGGCCCGCTCCACCGCGGTGAACGCCGCCGAGAGCCGCAGCGCGATGCCCATGACCGGCAGCCCCACGAGGGCAAGCGGCGTCGCCGCGAGGCCGAGGACGAACAGGGCGAACACCAGGTAGACGGCGGCGAACGCGAGGAAAAGGCCGACCACGTGGTTAGTGAAGGCGAGCCAGGTGCGCGCCGACACCAGGCCGCGGATGAGGGACATACCAGTGACGCTAGGCGATGACGGCGGTCCGTTGCCAGGCGGACGGCCCACGGAAACGGGGTTGGGTTAACCCCACCGCGTTTCCGTCGGGTCACACCATGTCGGCGCGGGGCCGCCAGGCAGCACCGTTGCCTCATGACTTCGTCTATGACATCGAGAGACCCGAACTCGCGAGTGCGGGCGCCCGTCGTCGAACGGGTCGCCGGGTGGTCCGCCAGGCACCGGATCGTCGTCGTGGTCGGCTGGCTGCTGCTCGTCGCCGCGACGTTCGTCGCCGGCCAGCGCCTCGGCGTGCCCAACACCAACACCTATGACCCGGGGCAGGCGGGCCAGGCGGAACGGGTGCTGAACGAGCCGGGCGTGGTGCAGCCCGACCACGAGTCCGTGCTCGTCCAGGCGCGCTCACCCGGCCACACGTTCGGCAACGACCCGCAGCTGCGCCAGGCGGTCACGAGCGTCGTCGCCGCACTCGGCAAGCTGCCGAACGCCGCGACCGATATCCGCTCGCCGTTCACCACGTCGGGCCTGACCAGCGGTGACGCCGCCCTGGTGACGTTCACCGTGGCGGGCAACCCGAACAACGACGACACCGCCGTGGTACCCGCGCTCAACGCGGTCGCGGCCGTCCAGGCGCACTACCGCGGGCTGACCGTGGCCGAGGCGGGCGACGCGAGCGTCGACCGGGCCACCAACTCGCTCGTCGACCAGGACTTCAGGCAGTCCGAGATCACGTCGGTGCCGGTGTCGCTCGTGCTGCTGCTGATCGTGTTCGGCGCGCTGGTCGCGGCGGGCATACCGCTGCTGCTCGCGGGCACCGCCGTCATTTCCGCGATCTCCCTGCTGCCGTTCCCCGACCGCCTGGTGCCCATCAGCTCGCTCACCCAGCCGATCGTGCTGCTGGTGGGCATGGCCGTCGGCATCGACTACTCGCTGTTCTACCTGCGCCGGGTCCGCGAGGAGAGGTCGGCAGGCGCGACCACCCAGCAGGCGATACGGACCGCCGCGCGCACCTCCGGCCGGGCCATCCTGGCCGCCGGCCTCACCGTGATCGGGTGCCTGGCCGGGCTGTTCTTCGCCGGGTTCCAGGGCTTCGACGGGATCGCGATCGGCACCATGATGGTCGTCGCGGTCGCGGTCATCGGGTCGCTGACCTTCCTGCCCGCGTTGCTCTCGCTGCTCGGCACGGCCACCGACAAGGGCCGGGTGCCGTTCCTCGGGCGGCGGCAGGCGACCGCCCGCCCCTCCCGGCTGTGGCGGGCCGTCGTCACCGCGGTGACCCGGCGGCCGCTGGCGCTCGGCGGCCTCGCCGCCGTGGCGCTGCTCGCCCTCGCCACGCCGCTGCTCACCCTGCACCTGGAGGACCCCGGCGTCGACCAGTTGCCCGCGTCCGTGCCCGTCGTCCGCACGCTGGACGCGATCCTCGCCGCGTTCCCCGGCGGCCCGGCGCCCGCCGAGGTCGTCGTCACCGGCGATAACCTCACCGGGCCGCCGTTTAGCCAGGCCCTCACCGCGCTGAACCACGCGGCCGAGGCGAGCCACGGGGTGCTCAGGGAGCCGATCACCACGGCCTCGTTCTCCGGCGGTCACGTCATGGTCGTCAGCGTCCCCCTGGCGGGCAACACCTCCGACGCCGCGTCCAACAGCGCGCTGATCACGCTGCGGGACCACGTGCTGCCCGCGACGCTGGGGAAGGTGCCGGGGATCAGCTACGCGGTCGGCGGAAACACCGCGGGCACGTTCGACCTCGACCATCAGCTCGGCGTCACCGCGCCGCTGGTGTTCGGTGTCGTCGCCGTGATCGCGTTCTTCCTGCTGCTGATCACCTTCCGGTCGATGGCGATCGCGGCGCTGTCGATCCTGCTGAACGCGGCGTCCGTCGGCGCCGCGTTCGGGCTGATGACGCTGGTCTTCCAGCACGGGCTGCTGCAGGGGGCGCTCGGCTTCACGCCGTACGGCGGGATCGTGCCCTGGCTGCCGGTGTTCATGTTCGTCCTGCTGCTCGGGCTGAGCATGGACTACCACGTGTTCATCCTCAGCCGGATCGCCGAGCACCGGCGGTCCGGCGGATCGAGCAGGACCGCGGTCATCGACGGGATCTCCTCCAGCGCCGGGGTCGTGACCAGCGCCGCGGCGATCATGGTGGCCGTGTTCTCCATCTTCGCCACGCTGGGCGAGATCGAGTTCAAGCTGTTCGGCGTCACCATGGCCGCGGCCATCCTCATCGACGCGACGATCGTGCGCGGCGTGCTGCTCCCGGCCGGGCTTTCCCTGCTCGGCGACCGGGCATGGCGGGGGCCTGCCCGGGTCAGCCGCACTCGTTCCGGCGATACCCAGGCGGCAGCGCTGCGGACCTGACAGCGGACGGCGACCGTCACCAGGGGGTGACCGCTGCGTGGAGCGGTCACCCCCTGGCCTGGTTAACAATGGGTAGTGTGACAAGCGGCGCGGAACGTGACACCGGGGGCGGTACCCCCGAGCTGTCGGTGTCCGGGCTCACGGTGCGCTTCGGCGCGCTCACCGCGCTCGAGCGGGTCAGCCTCGCGCTGCGGGCCGGCGAGGTGGTGGCCCTGGCCGGGGAGAACGGCGCGGGCAAGACCACGATCATCCGGTCGATCGCGGGCGACGTGACGCCGGTGTCCGGGGTGATCCGGGTGGGCGGGCAGGCCGTCGCGCCGGTGCCCGCCGCCGCCGCGAAGCTCGGGGTGCGCGTGGTCTGGCAGGACCTGGCGCTGTCGGACAACCTGGACGTCGCCGCGAACGTGATGCTCGGCAACGAGCGCCGCAGGCACCTGTTCTCCGACGTGATGCTGCACAAGGACGCGGCCCGGCTGCTCGAGCGGCTCGGCATACCGCTGCGGGACACCACGCGGCCCGTCAAGCAGCTGTCCGGCGGGCAGCGGCAGATGGTGGCGGTCGCGCGGGCGATGGCCCACAACCCGCGCATCCTGCTGCTCGACGAGCCGACCGCGTCGCTCGGCGTGCGGGAGGCGGAACTCGTCGAGCGGCTGATCACCCGGCTGCGCGCGCAGGGCACGACGATCCTGCTTTCCGGGCACGACACGCAGCTGATGTTCCGGCTGGCCGACCGGATCGTGGTGCTGCGCCACGGGCGGGTGGTCACCGAGGTGCTGCCGAGCGAGGTGCACCCGGACGACGTGGTGGCGCTGGTCTCTGGCCAGCCGGTCGACTCCTCCGCGCGCCGCCAGCTCACCCGGCTGCACGGGCTCGCCGGCCGGCTCGTCGCCGCCGACCCGTCGTCGTCGCTCTCGCTGATCCTGTCCGCGCTCGGCGCGGCGCTCGGCAGCGAGCGGCTGGCTATCCACCTACTGGAAGACGGCGTCCTGGTCCGTGCCGCCTCGCTCGGCATGCCGGAGACGCTGCTCGACGCGTGGGAGCGGCTGCCGGTGGGGCCGGCGGGAGGTCCCGTGGGGCTCGCGGCCGAGCGGCAGGTGCCGGTCATCGAGGACAACCTGCGCGCGGACGGCGGCTCCTGGCAGGTCTTCGGCACCCTGGCCCGCCCGGCCAAGGTCGCGAGCTCCTGGTCGGTGCCCGTGCTCGGTCCCGGCGGGCTGCTCGGCGTGATCACGGTGTTCCGCGCGATGCCGGGCATGCCGCGCCGCGACGACCTGGACCTCGCCGCGCTCTACGCGGGGTACGCGGCGAGCGCGATCGAGCGCGACCGGCTGCTTGACGAACTGACGGCGCGCAACCGGCTGCTTGAGACGATCAGGGAGATGCTGCAGACCCTGGCAGGCCCCGTCCCGGTCGAGACGGCGCTGCGCATCGCCCTGCAGGCACTGCGGCGCGGCCTCGGCGCGGACGAGGTGGTGCTCGTCACCACCGAGCAAGCCAGTGCCGCGGCGGCCGGCGCTGAGCAAGCCGGCGGCGAGCAAGCCGGCGCGATGCTGTGCCGCGGTTACTCGGACTCGCCGGCCGGCTGGCGGAATGGCGACGGGCGGGACGGCGGGCCCGCGGTGCCGGACGCGACCCTGGCCGCGGTCGGCGCGGTGCTTGACCGCGGCGACCCCGATGGCGTCGCGGTCACCGGCCAGGCCAGTCTCGGCACCCTGCGCACGGGCGGCGGCGCGCGGGGCGGCCGGCACCTGTCAGTCACCTTCGCCGTGCCCGACGGGCGGGCCGTGCTGCTCGCCGGCTGGCGCGACGGCACCAGGCCAGACGACGCGACCGACCTGCTCGAGGACGCGGCGAACTCGCTGCGGCTGGCGCTCGAGCGCGAGCGGTCACTGCTCGCGCAGCAAGAGGCGATGGCGCTGCGGCAGTCGCGTGAGCTGCAGCGGACGTTCCTGCGCAGGCTCAGCCACGAGCTGCGCACCCCGCTGACCGCGATCACCGGGTACGCGACCAGCCTGCTGCAGCAGGACGTCACCTGGGACGCGGACTCGCAGCAGCGGTTCCTTTCCCGCATCGCCGTCGAGTCTTCACGGCTCGGCCGGCTGGTCAACGACCTGCTCGACTTCTCCACGATCGAGTCGGGCATCCTGCGCCTCAACTGCGACTGGTGCGACATACCGCTGGTGCTCGACGCGGCGGTCTCCGTGCTCCCGCCGGAGGCGGCGTCACAGGTCACGATCGCGGTGGGGGGCGGTCCCGGGCCGGCGAGAACGGCGCTGGCCAGCACGGGGCCGGCCAGCACGGGGCTGGCCAGCACGGGGCCGGCCAGCGGGGGCGCGACCGGGCTGCCCGCCATCTGGGCCGACCACGACCGCCTTGAGCAGGTGTTCGTGAACCTGCTCGGCAACGCGCTCGGCCACAACCCGCCGGGCACGAAGGTGATGGTCACCGCGTCCGCCGACGGCCCTGGCACGGTGTCCGTGCGGGTCGCCGACGACGGCGACGGCCTGCCGCTTGAACTGGCCCGCGCCGTCACCGAGGCGGCCGGCCAGCGCGACCCGCGCTGGCACGACGTCCTCGCGTCCGGCGTCATCCGGCCGCGGCGGCGCGGCTCGGGCGCGGGGCTCGGGCTGTCCATCGCCAGCGGGATCGTGGCCGCGCACGGCGGGCGCCTTGAGCTTGAGCCGACTGAACGCGGCACCTGCTTCCTGGTTACGCTGCCTGTAGAGAAGCCCGTGACTAAGGCCGTCGACGCGCCCGCGAGCCAGCCGACGGCGACGACACCACCCCGTGGAGTGAAGGCACGTGACTGAGCCCGCCATACCGACCCGCGTGCTCATCGTCGAGGACGACCCCAACATCGTGGACCTGATCAGGTCGAACCTGGCGGTGCGCGGCTTCGACACGCTCGTGTCGTCCGACGGGACCAAGGCGCTGACGCTGCTCGAGACCGAGGAGCCGGACATGGTGCTGCTCGACCTGATGCTGCCCGAGGTCGACGGGTTCGAGCTCTGCCGGCAGATACGCGAGCGGTCCAACGTGGCCATCATCGTGGTGTCCGCCCGCGGCGGCGAGCGGGACAAGGTCACCGCGCTGAACATGGGCGCCGACGACTACATGACCAAGCCGTTCGGCATCGAGGAGCTGCTCGCGCGCATCCTGGCCACGCTGCGGCGGACCAGGCCCGCCGAGGCGGTGGCGGAGACGGCCCCGTCGGTCATCACGATCGGTGACGTCGAGGTCGACCTCGTCGGCCAGCTCGTCCGCCTCGCGGGCGAGGAGGTGCACCTGACGCCGACCGAGTTCGCGCTGCTGCGCGAGCTCGCGCTGAACCGGGGCAAGCTGCTGTCCCGCGCGCACCTGCTGCGCCGGGTCTGGGGGCGGGGCTACGAAACGGAAACAGAGTATGTAAGGGTGTATATTAGACGGTTGAGAGCCAAACTCGAACAGCCAGGCGGCCCTCCGCTGATCATTACGCAACCGCGGGCGGGCTACCGGATCGCCGGCGAGTGAGGATAGCTACAGAGAGCGACACCAGGTATCGTGCCGTAAGCGGATAGTGTCTGCCAGATTAACGTCAGGGAAACAGTAATGTCACAAATTGGTCTCGAAGACTACTGTGACATAACTGCGACCGTCCGCGTATTAACGCTTTTTTAACCGTTTTACGAAAGTGTTAACGGGAACGTTTCTCCGCGCAGATCTAGCATTTCCGCCAATAGCCCGGCCAATTGTGACCGGGTTATACGGATCTGGTCTCGCACATGCCGTTTGCGGCATGTCTGAGTGAATGAGCGAGGTACACCGTTGTATTCCGTATCAGCAAGAACGGGGCTGGCCGCGGCCGCCGCGGCGGCCGCGGTGCTCGTCGCCGCCGGCTGCAGCAGCTCAAGCAGCTCGAGCAGCAGCTCGGCGCCGGCCAGCGGCACCGCGACCTCGACGTCGACGGGGAGCGCCAGCAGCGCGTCGATCTCGGTCAGCGACCTGACCAACGACTTCTCCGCGATGGCGAGCCTGAAGTCCGTCGCGGCCGCGGGCAAGGGCAACGTCACGGTGATCCTGCCGGACACCGTGTCCTCCACCAGGTACGTCGAGTTCGACGCGCCGTACCTGAAGGAAGCGTTCACCGACGCCGGGCTGTCCACCTCCGACTTCACCGTGGAGAACGCCCTCGGGTCCGACGCGACGCAGTTCAGCATGGCCCAGTCGGCCATCACCAAGGGCGCCAGCGTCCTGGTGGTCGACCCGCTCGACTCCGGCGTCGGCGCGCACATCGAGTCCTACGCCAAGCAGCACGGCGTGGCCGTCATCGACTACGACCGGCTCACCCTCGGCGGCACGCGCTCCTACTACGTGTCGTTCAACAACGTCAAGGTCGGCCAGGTCATGGGCCAGGGCCTGGTGTCCTGCATCTCGGCCTGGGGCGTCAAGGACCCGCAGCTGATCGTGATGAAGGGCGCGCCGACCGACAACAACGCGACGCTGTTCGCCCAGGGGTACGACGGCGTGCTCGCACCGTACTTCTCCTCGGGCAAGTACAAGGACGTGTCCAACCCGGCCGGGACGTGGACTCCCTCGACGGCGCTGTCCGAGTTCCAGCAGCAGTACACCGCGCACAAGAACATCAACGCGGCGCTCATCCCCAACGATGAGAACGGCGCCCCGATCATCCACTACCTGCAGGGCCAGGGCATCAAGGCCAAGACCTTCCCGACCAGCGGGCAGGACGCCACGCTGACCGGCCTGCAGAACATCCTGACCGGCTACCAGTGCGGCACGGTTTACAAGCCGATCTACGAAGAGGCGCAGGCCGCGGCCGCGCTCGCGCTCTACGTGCGCGCGGGCCAGACGCCGCCGTCCGCGCTGGTGAACGGCTCGACCGAGGACACCACGGCCCACGTCAGCGTGCCTTCCGTCCTGCTGAACCCGGAGTGGGTCACCACCGCCAACATGAACTCGACGGTCATCGCCGACAAGTTCGTGCCGGCCAGCCAGCTCTGCGCGGGCTCGTTCGCGAGCGCTTGCACGGCTGCCGGGATTAGCAGTTAAGTCATAGGAAGCACACCGCTCGTCCGGGGTGCGGGCAACCAGGCCCGCACCCCGGACGGGGTCATTCAGGCAGGATGTGACCGTGAACGACGCTGAGCCGCTGCTGCGGCTGCGTGGCATCGGGAAGAACTTCGGGCCCGTGCACGCGCTGACCGATATCAACCTAGACATTCCCGCCGGCCAGGTCACCGCCCTGGTCGGCGACAACGGCGCGGGCAAGTCGACGCTGATCAAGACCATCGCGGGCATCTGGGAGCCCAACGGCGGCCAGATCATCTGGCAGGGCAAGCCCGTGAACTTCCACTCGCCGAAGGACGCGACGAACGCGGGCATCGCCACGGTGTACCAGGACCTGGCGCTCGCCGACAACCTCGACATCGTGCAGAACATGATGCTCGGGCACGAGATGCTCAGGACCGGCCTGCTCGACGAGATCACGATGGAGAAGTCGGCGAAGAAGACCCTCGCCGAGCTGCGGGTCACCACGGTCCGCAACATCCGTCAGCCGGTTGGCTCGCTGTCCGGCGGCCAGCGCCAGGCGGTCGCCGTCGCCAAGGCCGTCATGCTGGACGCCAAGCTCGTGATCATGGACGAGCCGACCGCGGCGCTCGGCGTGTCGCAGACCGCACTCGTGCTCGACATCATCGAGCAGCTCGCCAGCCGGGACATCGCCGTGCTGGTGATCTCGCACAACCTGACCGACGTGTTCCGCGTCGCCGACCGGCTCGCGGTCCTCTACCTCGGCCGCATGGTGTCGAGCGGGCCGGTGGCGAACTACGACACGAACTCAGCGGTGCACTGGATGACCACAGGAACGGCGCCGAACGGGCAAGTCGTTCACCAGCAGAGCGCCGCACCACAGGACGGGGGGGTCTGAGCCGTGACGTCCGTAAACCAAGAGCCGACGCCGACGCCGCCCAGCGAGGCCGACATCATCACCACCCCCGACGCGTCGGCCGACCTGCTCGCCAATAACTTCGGCGACTACCTGCGGATCGTCGGCAGGCGCATCCGCTCAGGCGAGAGCGGCGCGCTGCCCGTCATCATGGGCCTGATCGTCATCGTGATCATCTTCCAGGTGAAGAACTCGCTGTTCCTCTCGGCGGGCAACCTGGTCAACCTGATGGCGCAGTCGTCGTTCATCATCACGCTCGGCATGGCCGAGGTCTTCGTGCTGCTGCTCGGCGAGATCGACCTCGCCGCCGGCTTCACCGCCGCCTGCGGCGCCGTCGTCGCCCTGTGGATGCTCGCGCTCGGCGACCCGTTGTGGGCCGCGGTCCTCACCGCGCTCGCCGCGTCGGCCGCCTACGGCGCGCTGCAGGGCATCGTCATCGCGAGGCTGAAGCTGCCGTCGTTCGTCGTGACCCTGGCCGGCCAGCTCGGCCTGTCCGGCGTGCTGCTGTACCTCATCAGCGCGACCGGCAACATCGGCGTCGGCGGCGTGATCAACCTGCACAACTCGGTCATCAACGACATCGAGAGCGGTTACCTCACCCCCACCGCCACCTGGATCGTGATGATCGTCATCGCGGCGGCGGCCGGCGCGGTCATCTTCTACGGCGACTTCCGCCGCCGCACGGCCGGCCTGGTCGCCCCGCCGGTGTCGGTCACCCTGCTGAAGGTCGCCGGGCTCGTCATCGCCGCCGTCATCATCGCGTGGGTCGCGAACATCAACCGCGGCCGGCTGATCGTCCTCGAGGGCCTGCCGTGGGGCGTCCTGGTCGTGCTCGCGATCCTGTTCGTGTGGACCGTGCTGCTCGGCCGGACCCGGTTCGGCCGCTACCTGTACGCGATCGGCGGCAACGCCGAGGCGGCGCGCCGCGCGGGCATCAACATCGTGCGGGTCCGCACGCTCGCGTTCGCGCTGTGCGGCCTCACCGCGGGCATGACCGGCATCATCTACGCCTCCTACCTGGGGTCGATCTCCACCGGCGTGGACGGCGGCCAGAACGTGCTGTACGCCATCGCGGCGGCGGTCATCGGCGGCACCAGCCTGTTCGGCGGGCGCGGCAAGATGCTGCACGCGGTGCTCGGCGGCCTGGTGGTCGGCGTCATCTACAACGGCCTTGAGCTGCTCGGCCTGTCGGCCGCGGCCCAGCTGATGTGGACGGCGCTCGTGCTGCTCGCGGCCGTGATCGTCGACCGGATCACCCGGGCCGGCTCGGCGCGCTGAGCCGCACAGGACCCGACGCGCGCCCCGCCCCGTCCACCGGACGGGGCGGGGCGCGCGTTTGGGAGATAGATATAGCTAATGAAGCGTGGCTGACGGCTCAGGACGGCGGCGGACAGTGCCGTCAGTAAGGTCAGGGCGGCCCGCTCGCGCGGGCGGCCCGCGGGTCGCCGTGCACCGGGAGGTGCGGCTCGGCACGGCGGAACTCGTCCCCGATCTCGACCGGGCCGACGCGTGGCTGCTGTTCATCGACGGCGTACCGCAGAGCGGCGTCGACCTCGCCGACCCGGGATACCTGGAGTTCGAGTACGTCCGCCGGATCGGGCACGTCGCCGACCTGGCGTTCCCGGCCGGCGAGCCGCTGCACGCGCTGCACCTGGGCGGCGGCGCGCTGACCCTCGCCCGCTACGTGCAGCACACCAGGCCGGGCTCGCGGCAGCTCGTCGCCGAGCTTGACGACGCGCTCACCGGCCTGGTCCGCGAGCGCCTGCCGCTGCCCGCCGGGCACCGCATCAGGGTGCGCGCCGCCGACGCCCGCGCCGTGGTGGAGTCGGTCCGGCCGGCCAGCTACGACCTGGTGATCGCCGATGTCTTCGCCGGCGCGGTGACCCCGGCGCACCTGACCACCGCCGAGTTCGCCGCCGCGGCGGCCCGCGCGCTGCGTCCTGGCGGGGTGTACGCCGTGAACCTGGCCGGGGGGCAACTGCCGTCCGCCGGGGCCGCGCACCGGGGCGGGCTCGATGACGCGCGGTCGGCAGTCGCCACCATTCGTTCGGAATACTCGGAGACGTGCATGGTCGCGGAGGCGAGCGTGCTCCGCGGCCGCCGGCGCGGAAACCTCGTGATCTTCGGCAGCGACCGGCCGCTCCCCGTGTCGGCGCTCGCGCGGGCGGTGGCGGGCGACCCCTTCCCCGCGCGGCTCGTCGCGGGCGAGGACCTGCGGCGCTTCGCCGCGGGCGCGGCCGTGGTCACCGATGCGGCGGTTGGTGTCACGGACGTGGCCGCCGTGACGGCCGCGCCGAGTGCGATCGCTAACATCCCAGCGTCGCCTGAAACCTCTCCGCAGTCAACGAACTGGTAACGCGCCCGATTCGCACGTTCTGCAGCGGTACATTCTTCTACCCTTGGCCCATGGACTTGCCTCCCTCTGGTTGGTACCCGGACCCGTACGGGACGCCTCTTTTGCTCCGCTGGTGGGACGGGTCGGGCTGGACCCAGCACACCCACCCGGACGTCACCGCGAGCGGGGCGGGCGGCGGCGGCGGTGAGCCGGCCGCGACCGCGGTACAGTCGACCACGGTCCAGGCGGCCGCCCTGCAATCGACCGCGCTGCAGTCAACCGCCGTGCAGGGCGGCGGCGTGCAGGCGACCGCCGTTCAGTCGGGGCCCTCCGCCGAGTGGCTGAGCCGGACCAAGCCGCCCACCGGCCGGCCGACGGCGCCGCAGCCCGCCCTGCCCGAGTACCCGGGCGCCGCCGTGGGGGTGGCGCCGACCGCCTACCAGCCGATGGCCACGACCGTCCAAGCCGGGGGCATGGGCGGCATGCAGCCAACGGCGGTGCAGCCGGGCTATCCCCAGCCCGGCTCCATGCCGCCCATGGGCGGGCCGGGCGGCGGCGAGGGCACGCAGGTGCTCTTCCTCGGCGGCGACGCCTGGCAGGTGCCTGGCGGGCCCATGCAGGGCAACCCGTACGGCTACCAGGAGGCGCAGCGGCGGCGCCGCCGGCGGGTGATCATCGGCCTCACCGCCGGGACCGCGGTGGCGGTCGCGGCGATCGTGGTCATCGCCACGACCCTGAGTAGCTCGCCGACGACCCCGCTCGCCGACCAGACGACGGCCCCGCCGCCGCCCGCGCCGACCACCTCGGCGCCGGCGACGCCCACCGCCGCCGCCTCGCCCACCGCGACGGCGTCGCCGACCACCACCATGACCGGGTCGCTGCTGACCGACGGGCAGGCGGGTCTTTCCTACACGCAGCTCGCGTCGCCCTGGCAGGGTGCGTCATGCCCGAGCACGCTCGACAACGGGTCGTTCCCCTGGACGGCCGGCGAGTACGCCGTCGCCGGGCAGGTCAACGGCGGGTCGACGACCTGGTACGGCGAGGCGTGCTCGGGGCTGCTGCCGCAGCAGTACGGCTACAGCGGCGTCGCCAGCCTGCAGAGCACCGCGGAGAACCTCGGGCAGACGTTCAGCAACGCGTACTACGGCGCGCTCGACCACACGATCAACACGGAGGAAGACCAGCCGCTCCAGGTCAGCGGGCACGCCGGCTGGGAGGTGTCGTACGACGTGGTCTACACGAACGCCGCGGCCCAGGGGGTCACGTGGACCGATGAGCAGGCCGCGGTGGTCGTCGTGGACAACGGGACCAGCCAGCCCGCCGTCTTCTTCACGTCGATACCGCAGAACCTCAACGAGGCCAACGTGAGCACGCTGATCTCTTCGCTGCAGCTCACCTCGGCCGCGGGCACCGCCGACCAGACCGAGACTGCGACGCCGGCCGGCACGGCGCAGGACACCGACGGGTCGGGCGGCGCCAACCCGTAGCCCGGCCGCCGGGGCGGTTGGCGGGGGCGGTTCGCGGGGGCGGGCCGCGGGCGGCGGGTCAGGCGGTGAGGTACACCGCGGAGAGGTCGTCATCGGCGTGCCCGCTCGCGGCGGCGAACCGCCAGCGCGGTAGCAGCGCGCTGGTCAGCGGCAGCGAGGCACCGCTGGCCTGCGCGGCCTGGGCCGCCAACTCGGCGTCCTTCAGTGCGTGCTTGAGCGCGAACGCCGGGGTGAAGTCCCCGGCCAGCATCGTGCGAGCCTTCTGCACCGCGTACGGCGCGCCCAGCGGGTTCGCCTGGAGCAGGTCCACGATCTCGGCCGGGTCCAGGCCAAGGCGCCGGGCGAAGGACAGGGTCTCCGCCGTCGTTTCCGTGAGGTCGGCGAGCCAGTTGTTGAGCACGAGCTTGGCCCGGGTCCCCTGGCCGGGCCGGCCGAGCCAGGCGGTGGCCCGCCCGAGCACGCCGAATACCGGGGCGAGCACGTCCCTGACCTCGTCGGGGCCGCTGGCCAGGATGACTAGCTGGCCGCCCTTGGCCGGGCCCTCGCTGCCGGAGACCGGCGCGTCCACGAACACGGCGCCGCGGGCGGCCGCGACGCGGGCGAACCGGTCGGTCCACTCGATGCCGATCGTGCCCATCTGCACCCAGATCAGCGCGGGGGCCTCGGGGGCCTCGGGGGCCTCGGCGGCTTCGGACGGCTCGGGCGGCTCGGGCGCCTCGGGCGCCTCGGGCGGCTCGGGCGGCTCGGCCAGGAAGCCTCCTGGGCCCGTGGCGGCCTGTTCCGTGGCGGGCCCGTCGGCCAGCATCGTGATGACGATCGCGGCACCGCGGGCGGCCTCAGCCGGGCTGGCGGCCACGGCCGCGCCGTCGGCCGCCAGCGCCTCGGCCCGGCCGCTGGTGCGGTTCCACGCCCGCAGGTCGAAGCCGCCCCGCGCCAGGTTGGCGGCCATCGGCCCGCCCATGCGCCCGGTGCCGAGGAAGGCGACGACCGGGGTGGCCGCCCTCGCGTCGCGGCCGGGTTCTGCCGGTGTGTTCCGCTGTGCGTCCGGCTGGATGATGGTCATGTCACGCCTCCCGTGGTTGGGCCGGTTGATATCCGGCAGCCCGAGCCTCGGCGGCGGCAGGGTGAGCCGGCGTCACACCGCCGGGTGATTGGCCCGCGGCGGCGGCGCGAGCAGACCGAGCGCCCGCGCCTGTTCCACCGCCTCGTGGCGGCGGTGCGCGCCGAGCTTGTCGTACAGGTGACGCATGTGCGTCTTGACCGTGTTCACCGACAGGTACATCTCGTCGGCGATCTCCGGCGCGGACAGCTTGGTCGGCAGGTAGCGCAGCACCCGGGCCTCGGCGTGGCTAAGCGGCTCGCGCAGGCGCGGCGGTCCTGACGGCCACGCGCCCGGCGTGCTCCCCGCGTGCGCGTTCAGGATCTCGCCGATCAGGCCGGCGTGCGCGGTGCCGTGCCTGCGATGGCGGTCGAGCAGCTCAGGCGACGGGTCGCAGAGGAACGGGAAGAGCAGGCCCTCGGGCGCGGCGCGGTCGAGCGCCGACTCGAGCGCCCGCCTGGCGGCGGCCTGGTCGCCGAGCGCGTCGCAGGCGATGGCCTGGAGCAGGGTCGCCTGAACGTCCCACAGGTGGGCGTTCGGCAGTGCCGCCGAGCCGTCGAGGACGGGCCCGAGCACGGCGCGCGCCGCCTCCGGGTTGTCCTGGGCGAGGCGCAGCGACGCCTCGGCGATGCGTGTCTCCGCCCGCTCCCGCTCCGACCGGGCCATCTCGGCGAGCGCCCGCTCGACTCGCCCCGTCTCGCCGCGCCTGATAAGCGTCTGCAACACGTGCGAGCGCAGCCGCGGCGCGAGCGTGTGCGGCGTGACGAGCGCCCTGGCCAGCCGTTCGGCCCGGCGGAAGGCACTCAGCGCGGCGTCGGTGCGGCCGCTCACCAGCTCAAGCATGCCGCGGCCGTAGTGCAACCGCATCCCGGCGGCCGGCTCGAGCTCGGTCCTGACCGTACGCTCGGCCCGAGCGAGTGCTCGCTCCGCTTCCGCGAGCCGTCCCGCGACGACCATCCCCACGCCGAGCGACATGTAGGCGAGGCCGGTGACCGGCTCATCGGCCCAGCCGTGCCGCTCGGCCAGCTCAATCGCCTGCTGGCTGCGCACCACCCCGAGCGGGAAGGAGCGCCAGCTCACCAGCTGCGACCAGTGCGCTAGGGCGGTGACCTCCAGGTAAGGCCGGCCGATCTGGCGGGCCAGGGCGACGCCGTCCTCCAGGTGCCGTTCCGCCTCGTCCAGGCGCGCGGTCCACACCTCGACCATGCCGAGGTTGATCAGCGCGAGCGCCCGCAGATCCGCGCCGAGCCGCGGTTCCGCCAGGTCGGTCGCGACCGCAGGGGCAAGCAGCTGCCGCGCCTCCTCGGCCACGGCCGTGACGTCACCGCGCTGGCGTGCGAGGCGCAGGCGGATGACGCCGACCACCACCCGCGCGCGCCCGCGACGCTCCGCACTCACCGACTCGAGCGCGCTGGTAGAGATCGCCAGGTACCGCTCCGCTTCTTCCAGCGATCCCCTCGCCAGCTGGTCGCCGGCCACCCGGGCCGCGAGCTCGGCGTCCGCCGCGATCACGCCGGCCGGGAAACACGCCAGCAGCCCGTGCGCCGTGCCGCCAAGCCCGGCCAGGCCCAGGCCAATCCACTGGCCGGACAGCACGCGGGCGGCCATGGCCCAGTTCTCCGCGGCCTGCGCGTGACGGACCGCCTCGACTGGGTAGCCGTGCTCCGCGTACCACCCGGCGGCGGCGTCATGCAGCGCGGGCACCTCGGCCGGCGCGCTCCCCCGCAGCTCCATGTGGAGCAGGTCGGCGAACAACCGGTGGTAGCGGAACCAGGACCGCCGCGCGTCAAGCGCGACGACGAACGCGCCGGCCTCCTCAAGCCGCTGCAAGCCCCGCTCGCCGCCCGAGCCCCCGGTCAGCAGGTCGGCCAGCTCGCCGTTGACCCGTTCCAGGATCGAGGTGCGCAGCAGCAGCCGCCTGGCCTCGGCCGGCTGCCGCTCAAGTACCTCGGCCAGCAGGTACTCGGCGACCGTGCGCTCGCTGCCGCCGAACTCGACCGCGAACCGCTCGGGGTCAGGGTGCCCGGCAAGCGACAGGGCAGCCAGCCGCAGCCCCGCCGCCCAGCCCTCGGTCTTGTCGTACAGCAGGGCAAGCCCGGAGTCGGACAACGGCACCCCGGCCGCGTCGAGCAGCGCCCTCCCCTCCGCCAGGGTGAAGCGCAGGTCGGACCGCCGTATCTCGGTGAGCTCGCCCGCCAGCCGCAGCCGGTGCAGGCCAATTCGCAGGTCGTGCCGGGTCACCAGGACGAACCGCAGCGCGGGGGGCGCACGCATGATCAGCAGCTCCAGCTGGCGCAGCGCCTCGGCCGAGTCCAGCTCGTGCAGGTCGTCGATCACCAGCCAGAGCCGGTCATCGAGCCCGGCCAGGTCGTCGAGCAGCCGTTCGACCAGCGCCCAGCCGTCCAGGCCGGGCGCCGCCGTGAGCCCGCGCACGAGCGCGGAGCCCGCGGCCGTGTCGCGCAGGGCGGCGGACACCGCGATCCAGAAGCGCTGCGGGTCAAGCTCACCCGTCACCGACACCCAGGCGACCCGCTTGCCACGACCCGATTCGGCGATCCAGGACCGCAGCAGGACCGTCTTTCCGCTCCCGGCGGGCGCCGACACCTGCACGACGCGCTGGCCATCGGTGAGCCGCCGGAACAGGCCTGGGCGCGAGACGACTCCATAGGCGGCAGGCTCCACGTCGGCCCTCCTCGGCACGCACCGCTCTTAACCCTACGTCTTCCCTTTCCCCGGCCGGCGGGGCCGGCCCGCGGTTCACCCCGCCGGGTGACGCCGCCTCACCCGGCCGGGCGCGAGGCTGGTACTCGCTCATCCGCGCACCGGGTTCTGACACCGGATTTCGCATGCGAGAAAGGAACCGGACATGACCACCATCGAGATGCTGCCGCGGGTACCCGGCCAGCCGGCCGGACCGCGCGGACCGGCCGTCCGCCGGCGGCGCGCGTTCTGGCTGATGGCGCTCATCCTCGCCGTCACCATGCTCGGCACCACCTTGCCCACCCCGTTGTACGACATCTACCAGGACCGCTTTCATTTTTCCGCGGCGCTGGTCACGGTGACCTTCGCCGTCTACGCCGCGGCCGTCATCACCACGTTGCTGGTGGCCGGGCGGTCATCGGACCAGGCCGGGCGCAGGCCCGTGCTGTTCGCCGCCCTCGGGGCGAGCGCGGTCAGCACGGTCGTGTTCATCCTCGCGCCCGGCCTGGGGGCGCTCATCGCGGCCAGGATCGTGTCGGGGGTGTCGGCCGGCCTGGTGACGGGCACGGCGACGGCGACGCTCACCGAGTTGGCCCCGGCCTCGGCCGGCCGCCGGGTGTCGCTGGTGGCCCCGGCCGCCAACATGCTTGGCCTTGGCCTCGGCCCGCTGGTGGCCGGGCTGTTCGCCCAGTACGCACCGGACCCCACAACGCTGGTGTTCGAGGTGTACCTGGCGGTGCTCGCGGCGGCGGCCCTGATCCTGCTGCTCGTGCCGGAGACGGTGGCCGAGCGCACCCGGCCGGCCCTGCGCTTCACCGGGCTAGGCATACCGGAACGGGGCCGCGGTGAGTTCATCGCCGCGGGCGTCGCCGGCTTCGCCGCCTTCGCCCTGCTCGGGCTGTTCACTTCGCTGGTGCCCGGCTTCATCGCCGGCGAACTGCACCAAGGCAGCCACGCCGTGCAGGGCGCCGTGGTGTTCCTGCTGCTCGCGGTGGGGACCGCCACCGAGGTCGCGCTGGCGCGGTTCGACAGCCGCCGGGTCATCATGGCCGGCCTTGCCCTGTTCCTCGGCGCGCTCGCGCTGATCGTCGTCGCGCTGGCCGAGGCCGCGATGCCCCTGTTCCTCGCGGGCACGGTGGCAGGAGGGATGGCCGCGGGCGCCATCTTCCTCGGCAGCGTGGCCACGGCCAACCGGCTGGCCCCGGCGCAGCGGCGCGGCCAGTCGCTGTCCGCCTTCTTCGTGGCGTGCTACGCCGGGCTGATCATCCCCGTGGTCGGCGTGGGCGTGCTTTCCGGCTTCACCGGGACGTTCACGGCCGTGCTGACCTTCTCCATCCTGCTCGCGGCCCTTGGCCTTTTCTCCATCGCCTTCTCCATCGCCCGGTTCGTCCGGGGTGCGCGGTGAACTACCAGATCCGCGTCCGGGGCAGGCTCGGCCAGACGATGCTGGCCGCCTTCCCCGGCCTGCGCGCGCGGGCCCACGGCGGTGACACGGTGCTGGCCGGCCCGCTGGCGGACCAGGCCGCCCTGTACGGCGTGCTCGGCCGGATCGAATCCCTCGGACTTGAACTGCTCGAGGTCCGCCGCCTCCCCGGCGGCGGCGGTGGCGAATCACCCGGCGGTGTGACGCCGCCTCACCCGGGCGCGAACAACGCTGGGCCTAGCTGAAAGAGCGCCGGCCTTACGAATCAATAAGGAGGACTACCATGACGAACTCTCTTCCCACCGCGCCGCTCGGCCGGACCGGCATGCAGCTGACCCGGGCTGGCTTCGGCGCCTGGGCCGTCGGCGGCGGCGACTGGGCCTTCGCCTGGGGCAACCAGGACGACGCCGCGTCCGTCGCCGCCATCAGGCACGCCGTGGAGTCGGGGATCAACTGGATCGACACCGCCGCCGTGTACGGCCTTGGGCACTCGGAGGAAGTGGTGGCGGCCGCGCTGGCCGGCCTGCCGGCGGCCGACCGGCCCTACGTCTTCACCAAGGGCGGCCTGGTCTGGGATCCGGCCGACCGCGCCGCGGCGCCCCGCCGGGTCGGCGCGCCCGCCAGCCTCAGGGCCGAGGTGGAGGGCTCGCTGCGGCGGCTGCGGGTCGACCGGATCGACCTGTACCAGATGCACTGGCCGGCCGGGGACGGCACGCCGCTCGAGGAGTACTGGCAGGTGTTCGCCGACCTCAAGCGCGAAGGCAAGATCCGCGCGGCCGGGCTGTCCAACCACGACGTGCTCCAGCTGGCGGCCGCGGAACGGGTCGCGGCGGTGGACGCGATCCAGCCGCCGTTCAACCTGATCCACCGCGGCAGCGCCGGCGGCGTCGTGCCGTGGGCCCTGGAGCACCGGGCCGGGGTCATCGCCTACAGCCCGATGGCCTCGGGCCTGCTCACGGGCGCGTTCACGGCGGCCAGGGCGGCCCGCCTCGAGCCAGGCGACTGGCGGGCGGGACACCCCGACTTCACCGAGCCTGCCCTGTCGGCCAACCTGGCCCTGGCGGAGGCGCTGCGCCCGGTCGCCGCGCGGCATGGCGTCACGCCGGCGGCGGTGGCCGTCGCCTGGACGCTGGCCTTCCCCGGAGTGACCGGCGCGATCGTCGGCGCCCGCAGTCCGCGCCAGGTGGACGGGTGGCTACCCGCCGCGCGCCTGGAGCTCAAGGATGACGACCTGGCCGACATCGCGGCCGCGATCCGCGCCACCGGGGCCGGAACCGGGCCCGTGGCACCCGTGGCCTGACCAGAAAAAGGCGAAGGAAGAGGAAGACTGATGGGAAGCCCCCCCAGACACGACCCGGCCCCTGCCGGGTCTGCCGGCAAAGACCAGGCCAGCCGCCGGCGAACACGGTGGCGGCAGCTCAGGGGCGGGAGGCGCGCGGTGAGCGCGGTGAGCGCCGTGGTCGGCCTGCGCTTGCTCGCCCGCGGGCCGGACCTGCCGGCGTCGGCCAGGTTCCGCTACGACACCAGCGATCCCTTCGAGGTGCGGGCGGTGTTCCGCGCGGGCCCGGGCGAGCTAGCGGAGTGGGTGTTCGCCCGGTCCCTCCTCGCGCAGGGCCTGGACGGCCTGGCGGGTGCCGGGGACGTCCGGATCTGGCCGGCTTGCGGCGGCCGGGTCGCCGTGATCCGACTATCGTCGCCGTACGGCACGGCCAGGTTCGAGGCGCCCGCCGCCGCCATCGCCCGCTTCCTGGCCGACACCTACAGGCTCGTCCCCGACGGCGCCGAGCCCGCCCGGGCCGACCTCGACGCCGGCATCGCCGCCATCCTCGCCGAAGACGGCCTGCGGTGACCGGGGCGGGAACCGGGTCCGCGGCGCCCGTGGCGTGGTCAGAGGTCGAGGAGCTGCTCGTAGAAGCCGCCGAACCCCCGCCCGGCATCGACCAGGTGGACCTCTAGGATCCAGTGGCAGGTCCGCCCGGTCTTGTCGGTGCGGCGCATGGGCGTCGCATTGCCCGGCGCGATGTAGGATTCGACGTCGGCGCCGTCGATCTTCTCGTGCGGGAACTCGCCGACGAGATGGCCCGCGTGCCAGCCGCCAAGGGACCAGCCGGCCGCGTCGGCCAGCCGGGCGACCTCCGCGTGCAGCTGCGCGCCGGTGATGTCCGGCCGGCCCGCGAAATGGTCACGGCCCGCGGCGAAGATCAGCGGCAGGTCGGCCGCCAGCCGGTGCTTGACCGGGTCGCCGCCGAGCACGTACGTGCGCCCGAGGTCGGCCTCGAACTCTTCGAAGATCGGCCCGAAGTCGGCGAAGACGATGTCGTCGGCCTCGATGATCCGGTCCGGCGGGTTCTCACGGTAAGGGAACAGCGTGTGCGGCCCTGATCGCACGATCCGCTTGTGCCAGTGCCTGGTCTTACCGAACATCTCGTTGGCCAGGTCCCTGATCTGGTCGCTGACCGCCTGCTCACCGCGGCCAGGCGCGACAATGCCGCTCGCGATCACCTCGTCGAACAACGCCACCGCACTGGCCTGGGCGCCAAGCAGCCGCCCGACGCGCTCTTCCTCGCTCCGCATGCTCCGACCCTAATGCCCCAACCAGATCGGGAACAAAGGGATTGCCCCTGCCTGCGCGTTCACCGGCCCCTGATGCCTCCGGCGTCCTTCAGCCGGACGCGGCCAGCGTGCTCTGCAGCTGGAGAGCTTGACTCCTGCTGGACAGGAAGACTTCGAGCTCCCGGTCCGTGAACCGCGTCGAGAAGCCGACGAGGACCCAGGTGCGGTCGGCAACGCTGATGGCGGGAATGGCGGTCGCTGAGGTGACAGTACTGGCGGTGGGAGGGCCCGTGGACCCGGGAGCCGTCGGGATGACCGCGGTCAGTGCCGGCACGTCGGCAGCGGGAACGGTGATCCAGAATCCGTACTGGACGGGTACAGCCTGCTGCCCCGCGGGCGAGGGCGGGCGGAACGGTGAGACCGGGGAGACCCCTGCGGAGGTGATCGTTACCGGCGTGCCGGCCTTGCGGTAGCACTGGCCGGGCCCTCCGGAGAGGGCAACCGAGCCGGCCGCGCAGCCGCCGGCCGGCGCGGGTTGCCCGGCGTTCATGTCTTGCAGGACCAACGGTGACCGCAGGTGATGCGGCGGCGGCGTCGTGACGGCCGGGTCCGGCCCCAGCGGGGTCAGGTGGCTGCAGCCGACCACGGCGAGCATGGCGCCCGCGGCCAGCACGCTGGCCGCAGCGGCCGGGCGGCGCGGCCGGAGCTGGAACGGCATGTCCTTGGTCCTCCTGTCATCCCGGCTGCGGATGCGGCGGCGAGCCGGTCCAACACCCCGTACAGGCTGCCGGTCTTCAGTCTGACCAGGCTTGACAGCCATCCTCCGAATATAGTGGAATCCAAGATATTAGTCCACAACCGGCACCGGATCCTGACGGCACCGGCACACGGTTCACTGCCTGTGCCTGGTCATGGGCCGGCCCTCGGCAGCGTGCGCTGCCGAGGGCCGGTCGGTGCTGGCCAGGCTGGGCTTACCGGTTGCCGGGAAAGTTCAGGTCCGGACGTGCGGCGGGCGTTGCCGTCCGGGGCCACTTGCTGGTCACGACCTTGGACCGGGTGAAGAAGTGAAGTCCCTCGGGGCCGTAGGCGTGGGTGTCGCCGAACAGAGAAGACTTCCAGCCGCCGAAGGAGTACGCGGCGGCCGGAACCGGGATGGGCACGTTAATGCCGACCATGCCGACCTCCACCTCGTTCTGGAAGCGCCGCGCGAGCGCGCCGTCCGTGGTGAAGATCGCGGTTCCGTTGCCGTAGGGATTCGAGTTGACGAGATCGAGAGCCGCGTCGAACGACGAGGCCCGGACCACGCTGAGGACCGGCCCGAAGATCTCATCGGTGTAGATCGATGACTCGGCCGGCACGTTATCGAACAGCGTCGGCCCTAGCCAGAATCCCTTGTCGCTGCCATCGACGCCGGCGCCGCGCCCGTCGACCACGAGCTTGGCTCCCTCCCGGACCCCGGTGTCGATGTAGGAGGTGACCTTGTCACGGTGGGCCTCGGTCACCAGCGGCCCCATGTCGCAGCCACGCCGTCCGTCACCAGTGCGCAGCTGCGCCATGCGCTCGGTGATCCGCGCGACCAGGTCGTCGCCGATCGGGTCCACGGCCACGACGACCGAGACGGCCATGCAGCGCTCCCCCGCCGATCCGAAGCCAGCCGACACCGCCGCATCCGCGGCGGCGTCGAGGTCGGCATCGGGGGTGACGACCATGTGGTTCTTCGCTCCGCCGAGCGCCTGGACCCGTTTGCCGTGCGAGGTTCCGGTCTCGTACACGTGACGGGCGACGGGGGTCGAGCCGACAAAGCTGATCGCGCGCACGTCGGGGTGGATCAGCAGCCGGTTGACGGCGACGGCGTCGCCGTGGACCACGTTGAACACGCCGGGCGGCAGACCTGCCTCGGCCCAGCATTCGGCCAGGAGCACCGATGCCGACGGGTCCTTTTCACTGGGTTTGAGTACCACGGCGTTACCGCAGGCGATGGCTATTGGAGCGAACCACAGCGGCACCATGGCGGGGAAGTTGAACGGCGTGATCACCGCGCACACGCCTACCGGTTGCGGGATCGAGGTGACATCGATCTGCGTGGACACCGACTCGGAGAACTGCCCCTTCAGCAGAGCGGGGATGCCGCAGGCGAACTCAACGACCTCGAGGCCGCGGGCGAACTCACCGTCGGCGTCGCTCAGCACCTTGCCGTGCTCGGCGGTGATGGCGGCCACGATCTCCGGCCGACGGCGCAGCAGGGCGGTCCGGAAATCGAACAGGACACGGGACCGGCGAGACAGGGTCGCCGAGCGCCACGACTCCCAGGCGGCGCGGGCCGAGGCAACGACCGCGTCGATGTCCTGCTCTGAGGCGAAGTCGACGTGCCCGGTGACGGTGCCGAGGGCGGGGTCGAAAACCTCGCCCTGCCGAGCGGCTGGCCGGGTCCAGGGCTTCCCGTCGACCCAGTGACTGACGTGCTTCTCCATGGCTAGGCGCCCCCCTGCCCTTCCACGGCCCGCAGGGCGTCGACGAGCAGGCCGAGCCCCTCGCGCGCCTCCGCCTCGGTCAGCGTGAGCGGCGGCGCCATCCGCAGGGTCGCGCCGTAGAGGCCGCCCTTGCCGACGAGCAGGCCGCGCGCCTTGGTCTCCTCCATGGCCCGGGCGGCGAGCCGCGGGCTCGGCTTGCCGCTGCCGGGGTCGACGAGGTCGACGGCGAACATGAGACCCTTGCCGCGCACGTCACCGACGGTCTTGAGGTCGCCGGCCGCGGCCTTGAGCCCGTCGATGATGGTCGTGCCGCAGGCGGCCGCGTTCTTCTGCAGGTCGTGGGAGAGCACGTAGTCGAGGGTGGCGTTGGCCGCGGCGGTCGCGATCGGGTTCCCGCCGAAGGTGGAGATGCCGTTGCCGCGGATGCCGTCGAGGAGGTCGCCGCGGCCGACGACGCCGCCGATCGCGAAGCCGTTGGCGAGGCCCTTGGCGAACGTCATGAAGTCCGGGGTGACGCCGTGGGCCTGGATGCCCCAGAACGTCTCGCCGGTGCGGCCCCAGCCGGTCTGCACCTCGTCCGAGATCAGCAGGATGCCGTGCTCGTCGAGGACTTCCTTGTAGGCCCTGAACAGCCCGTCCGGCGCCATCGTGAACCCGCCGACCCCCTGGATCGGCTCGGCGATGAGCGCGCCGACGTCGCCGGGATGAACGGCCGCGGTGAGCAGCGCGCGGAGGTCTTCAACGCATGCCCGGATAAAGTCCTCGTCGCTGAGGTCGCGGTAGCCGGGAAGCTGCCGGTGGGTGCCGTGCAGGTACTGGGTTCCGAACGGCTGGTTGCTGCTCAGCTTCCAGCTTGCGTTCCCCGTGATGGCGACGGTGCCGAACGTGCGGCCGTGATAGGAGTTGCGCATCGCGAGTACCTGGTTGGCCTTGCGGTGGGCCAGCGCCGCCGCCAGCGCGGCCTCGTTGGCCTCGGAGCCGGAGTTGGTGAAGAACACCTTGGCGTCGGGGATGCCGGACAGCTTGGCTATCTTCTCGGCCAGCTCGACCTGGCCGCGGATCAGGTAGAGCGTGGAGGTGTGGTAGATCCCCGACGCGATCTGCCGCTCGACCGCCTCGCGCACCTCGGCCACGTCGTAGCCGAGCATGTTCGTGAGGATGCCGGCGAAGAAGTCGAGGTAGCTGTTGCCCTGTGCGTCGTTGACGCGGCAGCCCTTGCCGCTGACGATCTCGATCGGCTCGCTGTAGTTGACGCCGACCCAGCTAGGGATGACCGCGCGATGGCGGGCGTAGAGATCAGACATGGTCCCAGTCTGCCCGCGGTTGACCCGGCAGCCTAGTGACAGGCTGCCACAAATCTCCGGAGTTTCCTTACATGTTGTAAGGTCGTCGCGATGCCACTTACTTTGCGCGAGGTGCTCGGCCTCGACGTCATCCGCCGCGGCGAGCCGCACGTGGTGGCGGGGTCGGGGCGGCTCGACGTGCCGGTCCGCTGGGTGC
>Ga0335075_10003142_pt1 | contig 26389 bp, 23 predicted proteins | sample Lox_Sample_24_FD_206723 | JGI IMG/M metagenome (GOLD analysis project Ga0335075, IMG submission 206723) | Soil microbial communities from Loxahatchee National Wildlife Refuge, Florida, United States - Lox_Sample_2.4 | ecosystem: Environmental > Terrestrial > Soil > Wetlands | place: USA...
ACGCGCGCATCATTCTCGGCAACACCTACCATTTGTACCTGCGGCCGGGGCACGAGCTGATCCGGCGCATGGGCGGCTTGCACCGATTCATGAGCTGGCCGCGTGCGATCCTGACCGACTCCGGTGGGTTTCAGGTCTTCAGCCTCAATGAACTCCGCAAGGTCACCGAAGACGGGGTAGAGTTCCGGTCGCATCTTGACGGCTCGGCGCATTTTTTTTCTCCCGAACACTCGATGGATGTGCAGATCGCACTTGGGTCGGATATCGCCATGGCATTCGACGAGTGCACGGAATATCCGGCCGAGTACACCCGGGCCAGGCGTTCGCTCGATCTGACCTTGCGTTGGGCCGAGCGCAGCAAGCAGCACTTCGAGCGCAACAAGCATGAGCGGCCCTGGGATAACTCCTTTGAAGGCAAAATGCCTTCCCTCTTCGGCATCGTGCAGGGAGGCATGTACAAGGACCTCCGGCGCGAGTCGGCGGAGCGTCTGGTGGAGATGAATTTTCCCGGCTATGCCATTGGCGGGTTGAGCGTGGGCGAGCCACGGGATCTGACGCGGGAGGTCATCGCGGAGACACTGCCCCTGCTTCCCGCCGATAAGCCTCGCTATGTCATGGGAGTTGGCTATCCCGATGAGATTGTCGAATACGCGTCAATGGGCGTGGACATGATGGATTGTGTCCTGCCCACGCGCGCCGCGCGCCACGGCCTTCTCTTCACCTCAGAAGGGCGGCTGAATATCAAAAACAAGAAGTTCGCCGAGGATCAGGGGCCGCCCGACCCCGAGTGCACCTGCCTCGTATGCCGGCGCTATAGCCGCGCATATTTGCGGCATTTGATGGCCGCTCAGGAGCCACTGTCAGCCGTACTGAACACGCTGCATAACTTGGCTTTCTATCTGGAGACGATGCGCAAGGTGAGAAACGGGATTGAGATTGCACCGGGGCAATGATGCAGTGCAACTTTCCGCTAAGTCCTTCTTGCCTTGACACCGCTTTCCCCGGTACGCGATGCTTGTTATCAGCCACTCCTCGGGAATCCGGCAACGTGTGCGCAGCCGTCGGGTAACGGGCGTGGCGCAGGCTGGTCCGGCGGGTCGCCGGAGAGATGGTTAGCAGCAAGGAAGCAGCAGGCGCTGTTCGAAGCCTTTTCGGCAAAAGACTTTCCTCTGAGCCGGGGGCCTTTCCTGAAATTGTGAGTGTAAGTGGCGCTGAGCAGGCTTCCTTCTGCCTCGCCTAAAAAGGATTGTGTGTTGACGTTAATGACTTTTCTTGCCGCCGCGATTCCTCCCAGCCTGATATCGTTCCTTCCCTTCGTCCTTATCATTGCCGTCTTTTATCTGCTCTTGATCCGGCCCAATCAGAAAAAGCAACAGCAATGGCAGCAGATGCTGTCAAATCTGAAGGCCGGGGACAAGGTGACGACAACCGGCGGTATTCGCGGGACAATCATCTCCGTGAAGGATGATGTTTTCCAACTGCGGATTCCTCCCGACAACATCAAGATCGAGGTGGTCAAGAGCGCGATCGCTTCTGTGACCGCCGAAGAGGAAGTCAAGTAGCTCCCGTAGAAGAACCTCATGCGTAAGAATCTCACTACAAAAACCATTGCGATCTTCGCCATCCTGATTTTCTTTGTCATTGGGATCATTGGCATACCCAGCGGATTCAGCCGTTCTGCGTTCAAAGATTCGATCCTCAACCGCATCCATCTTGGGCTTGACCTCAAAGGCGGGACTCACCTCATCCTGCAGGTGATGGTGGATGAGGCAGTCGGCATCGCGCGCGACAGCGACGCGGCGCATATCCAGCAGGACCTGCAGCAGAATGGTGTCACCGTAAGCTCGGTTGCGCCCGATTCCAGCCGTCCGGACGTGATTCAGATCAACGGTGCGCCGGCCGATCGCAGCGGAGACATCCGCAGCGTGCTCGAGTCCAAGTACGGGACGCAATACGACATTTCTTCCGGCGCGAACAATACGTGGATGCTGACGATGAAGCCGACAGTCGTTGCGGATATCAAGAAGCGCGCTGTCGACCAGTCGATTGCAGTCATCACCCAGCGCGTGAATGAGCTGGGTACCACGGAACCCGTCATCCAGGAGTACAACCTCGGCAGCAATCAGATTCTGGTGGAATTGCCCGGTGTCGACGACCTTGGCCGCGTGAAAGATGTCATTCAGTCGACGGCGCGGCTGGAGATTCATGCTGTGCTCGGCGGCCCTTATACGAGCGAACAGGATGCGCTGCAACAGCTTGGCGGTGCGGTGCCGGTGGACTCGGTGATTGTGCCGACGGCTCCGGGGGTTTCGCGCTCGGGCGGCGTGCAGTACTACCAGATCAAGCGCGCGGCAGAGATCGGCGGAACCGATCTCCGTAGCGCTCGCGTGGGCCAGAACCCGAACACGAATGAGCCCGAAGTCGACTTCTTCCTCACGACGGCAGCCGGCGACCGCTTTGCGGAATTCACGGGCGCGAACAAGGGCAAGGACCTGGCGGTCGTGCTCGATAACAAGATTCGCGAAGTGGCTGTAATCCGCGACCAGATTCGCGACCAGGGCAATATCGGCGGCGGGATGACATCGCAGCAGGCGAATGACCTGTCAATGCTGCTGAATACCGGCTCGCTGCCGGCTTCGCTGCACTATCTGCAGGAGAGCACGGTCGGGCCCTCCCTGGGCGCGGATTCGATCCATCAGGGAGTGATGGCCTCGGTCGTGGGCATGCTGGCGGTCATGGCGTTCATGCTCGTCTACTATCGCGGCGCGGGCATCAATGCCGATCTGGCGCTCTTTCTCAATCTGGTGATTCTGCTCGGCTTTATGGGCTACACCGGCTCGACGTTGACTCTGCCGGGCATTGCCGGCGTTATCCTGACGATCGGTATGGGTGTTGACTCGAATGTGCTGATCTTCGAGCGCATCCGGGAAGAGCTTCGTGCCGGAAGAACTCCGGCGGTGGCTGTCGATCAGGGCTTTGCTCACGCCTGGACGACGATTATCGATACCCACGTGACGACAATCGTTTCCGCGGCGATCCTCTTCATTTTCGGCACGGGGCCGGTGCGCGGATTCGCCGTGACCCTCACCTTTGGACTTCTGGCCAACCTCTTTACCGCGGTCTTTGTCTCACGCGTGATCTTTGACGCAAACCTGAACCGCAAGCAGCGCGGCGAGGCGTTGTCGATTTAGGGCTGCATGAGATGAACTGCGGATCCCTCCGTTCCGCACCTTGGGTGATGACTTCGGGGGTATGACAGCAATTAAGGATTGAACCTGTGGAACTGTTTCATCAACCAAATATCGATTGGCTGGGGAAGAAGTGGTACTTCCTCGGATTTTCGCTGATCTTCAGTGTGGCCGGCGTACTGTCGATGCTGTTCTGGCACCATATTCCGCTGGATGTCGATTTTCGCGGTGGCACGGTAGTGCGCGTGAAATTTGACCAGCAGCCGAATATCGATCACATCCGTTCGGCCGCTGACAAGGCGGGCTTAAAGGATGCGCGCATCCAGAGCTACGGGCTGGCGCCGAACCATGAGGTCATCATCACGCTCGCACAGAGCCAGACCAGCGAAGCGGCTCTCGACCAGGGGCGTGCGACGATTGTTGGAACGCTCACGGCGAATTATTCAGCGGCGGGCGCAGCCAACCAGGGTAAGGTGGACCTCGACAATGCCGGGCGCTCTTCGCTTGCGGCTTGGCTGGCTCAAAAGGATCCTGAACATCTCGGCCAGAGTGACACGGCGACGCAGCACTATACGCAACAGGCGAGCGCCATCCTCGACTATCGCGACGGTCACAGCGGCCTGATCGACTCAATCGACAGCCTTTCCGGAGTCGCCACTCCGGCAGTAGTGAACGAACTGAAGCAGGGTGCCTATCTTTCCGGATTTGCGGTCCGCAATGTGGAGATCGTCGGCCCGCAGGTAGGCGCGCAGTTGCGCAAGCAGGCACTGCTGGCCACGCTCTATTCGTTGGCCGGCATGCTGGTGTATCTATGGTTCCGCTTTGAGCTGATCTACGGTGTGGCGGCTGTGGTAGCCGTTTTCCACGACACGATCATTACGGTGGGCGCATTTTCACTCTTTGATAAGGAGATCTCGCTCACAGTAATCGCCGCGATTTTGACGCTGGTCGGCTACTCCATGAACGACACAATCGTCGTCTTTGATCGCATCCGGGAAAATCTGCGCCTCTCGCGCCGCGAACCGCTGGCGGTGTTGGTGAACCGCAGCATCAACCAGACGCTGAGCCGGACGGTGCTTACCTCTGGCCTGACATTCCTCACCGTGCTTTCGCTCTATATCTTCGGTGGCGAGGTCCTGCGTGGCTTCTCCTTCGCCTTGGTGATCGGCATTTTGATCGGGACCTATTCGTCGATCGCCGTGGCGGCTCCAATGCTGGTGGCTTATCAGGACTGGCGAGGCAAGCGTGGTAAGGCAGCGGCCCTGCCTGCAGCCAAGCGGGCACGCGCCTGAAGGCGGCTCTTCCCCCGTATATGGCCTTTGTGATAGAAGGAAGAACTCGCCCTTTTCCTGCTCCGGTTGCGCCAAAACAAAAAATCGAGAGGAACCGACCCAAAACGGGAACAAAGTGGTACCGTTCCGGTGTCTAAAGGTGATAACGATTCGTAAATTCGAGGTTGGCCATGTTTGAAGATGCTCTTATGGAGTCCGGCGGCAAGATTAAGACCAAGAGCAAGTATTTTACCTGGGTTGGAATTCTGATCAACGGGTCGATTATTGCTGCTCTGGTACTGATTCCGCTCATCTACCCCGAAGCCTTGCCGAAGGCGGCCATGACTACGCTGCTGGTTGCACCGCCTCCTCCGCCACCTCCACCTCCGCCTCCGCCTCCGGCCCCGGTGCATATTCAGAAGGTGGTTTCCGAGGTGCTGAATAATCAGCTCACCGCTCCAACCAAGATCCCCAAAGAAATCAAGATGGTGAAGGATGAGGCTCCGCCGCAGCCGGCTGGCGTGGGCGTTGCCGGCATGGATGGCATGGCTGGCGGCACAGGCGCTATGGGCAGCATTCTCGGCGGAATGGGCACCGGACCTGCGCCCGTCGTGAAAGCGGCTGCTCCCAAGAAGATTGCGGTTTCGGCCGGCGTCATCGCTGGCAACAAACTGGGCGGCATGACGCCCCAGTATCCGGCAATCGCCAAGGCCGCTCGTATTCAGGGAACAGTTGTTCTTCAGGCAACCATTTCCAAGGGTGGCACAATCGAAAATCTCCACGTGATCAGTGGTCCGCCGATGCTTCAGCAGGCTGCGATGGAAGCTGTGAAGACGTGGCGCTATCGCCCCTACCTGCTCAACGGCGAGCCGGTTGAGGTGGAAACCCAGGTTAATGTAATCTTCACCCTCGGCGGTGGTTGATACCAGGCCCTGACCCCTTCGGACGGTTTGGAGGGGTTCTTTCCGCAACCACTTAAGTTCAATCAATTTCCAGCAATTACTCCCTAGGAGGAAAGATTCAGTGATTCTCGCTCATCTCAATCAAGTTGTTTTTCACCCAGCAGCCCTGGGCTTGTTTCAGGATCAGTCGGTCGGATTCAGCCCTGTCGATCTCTGGAACAATATGGGCTGGTTGGCCCGTGGCGTGGTGTTCGTGCTCTTCATCATGTCGATCTGGTCGCTGGCTGTGATTATCGACCGCTACCTGTATTTCAATGCAGCCCGTAAGCAGTCGCGTGAGTTTGCACCGCGCGTCGCGGGCGCCCTCAAAGAAGGAAAGCTCGATGAGGCGATCAAGGTTGCCGATCGGAACAAGAAGTCGCACTTGGCTGAAGTGGTCACTGCTGGCCTGCAGGAGTTCCGCAACTTCGGCAGCGGCGGCGCAATCACTGTCGAGCAGATCGAGTCTTCCAAGCGCGCCCTTGAGCGCTCTGAGGCCATCGTGCACGCCAAGTTGAAGCGCGGTCTCGGCGGTCTGGCGACCATCGGCTCGACGGCTCCGTTCGTCGGACTGTTCGGAACGGTCGCTGGTATTCTGAAGGCCTTCCAGGAAATCGCTACGCAGAAGACGCCCGGTATCGGCGCCGTTGCCAGCGGTATCTCTGAAGCTCTGGTAACCACGGCATTCGGATTGCTCGTGGCTATCCCGGCCGTTATGACCTTCAACTACTTCACCAACAAAGTTGAGGCCTTCGATGTCGAGATGGATAACTCCTCGAGCGAGCTTATCGACTATTTCATTAAGCAGAGCAAGCGGTAACTTTGCCTGAATAGCGAGAAATCACGCAACGGGAGCGGCCGTTCCTGCTCCCGTTGCAGAATCTTCCCCAGGCAAGGAAGAGAAGTTCGATCGACGGAGCATACGAATGTCAATAGTCGTTAGAAACGAAGGCGCCAAGGTCAACTCCAACATCAACGTCACGCCCATGGTGGACGTCATGCTGGTGCTGCTGATCATTTTCATGGTCATCACGCCCATGCTCGAAAACAAGGTAAACGTGACGCTGGCACAGACCGAAAACGCAGTCGCCATGGAAGATGCCAGCAAGGAAGATGCGGTAACCATCGCGATCACACGCGATAGCAGAGTCTACCTGGGGCAGGATCAGGTAACCATTGCCGATCTGGGGCCGAAGGTGTCCGATCTGCTACAGAACAAGACCAGCAAAATGGTCTTTTTCCGGTCCGATGCTCGCGCGCATTACGGCACGGTCATGGATGCGATTGACGCGGTGCGAACGACTGGAGTGGATGAAGTCGGTCTGTTGACCGAGAACCGGCAGCCTAACACCAAGCCTCCGACAGGCGAGTAGACAGTAAAGAGATCCAGAAGCGAGGAACTGACCTATGGCAATGGGAAGTGGCGCCGGACCAGGCGGACTTAACTCCGACATCAATGTAACCCCTCTCATCGACGTGCTTCTGGTGCTGTTGATCATCTTCATGGTCATCGTCCCGGTCACCCCGAAGGGGCTGGACGCGCTGGTACCTCAGCCGCCGAAGAATCCCAACCAGCAGCAGCCGAACGACCGTACCATCGTTGTGCAGGTCGAGGGGCAGGCAAACGGCATCCCCACCTACAAGATCAACCAGGACGATGTCGCCAAGACGCAGCTCCGCCAGCGACTCGATGAGATCTTCTCGACTCGCGCGGAGAAAGTAATGTTCGTCAAGGGCGATCCCAATCTCAATTTCTCAAGCGTGGCCGAGGTCATCGACATCGGTCATGCGGTAGGCGTTGACCACATTGGGTTGATCACTCCGAAGATTGAAGCGGGTCAATAGAGACCCGCTTTGCCGTCTTCTGCCAGCCCGGTTTTGCAACCTCCGACCAAGGGTTTCCCACCACCCTCTGGATTTTCCTTGAAGCTCTTGCCGAATGGCGTAAAGGATTTACAATCACTGCGCGAGGGTTTTTGCCCCAGCGCGCTCTTGAAGCATCCCAGTCGCCAGCAACTCCTGGTGATTCGAAGGAGACGAGATACAGAATGAACCGTAATGTACGTTTTCCGGCGATGGCCGTCGCAACCCTCTCGTTGCTTGTCCTTGTGACCGGATGCCAACGCCTTAAGGCCCGCGACCAGTTGAACAAGGGCGTCCAGGCATATAAGAGCGCGAAGTATGAGGAAGCCATCAATCACTTCCAGCAGGCAGTGAATTACGACCCCTCGCTTCCCATGGCGCACCTGTATCTGGCGACGGCATACGCTCAGCAGGTTGTTCCCGATCTGACAACCCCAGAAAATCTGAAGAACGCTCAGCTGGCCATGCAGGGCTTTGAGGCAGTACTTGCCAAAGATCCCAAGGATATCAACAGCCTGAAGAATATGGCGAGTCTGTACTTCAACATCGATAAGTACGACGAAGCCAAGCAGTGGCAGATGAAGGTTCTTGCGGTCGATCCCCAGGATGCTGAGGCTGCATACACCATCGGCAGCATCGACTGGCGTGTGGCCTACCGCAACGCTGTCGAGGCCCTGAAGGGTGTGGGCATGCAGGACGACGGCTCCGGCAACGTGAAGATGCCTAAGAAGGTCTGCCAGGAGCTTCAGCAGAAGAATACGCAGCTAGTGAATGAAGGCCTCGAGTACCTTCATAAGGCGATCGATATTCGTCCATCCTACGATGACGCGATGGCCTACCTTCAGTTGATGTATCGCCGGAAGGCTGACCTGGAGTGCGGAAACGAGGAAGCCCGCAAGGCGGATATGGCGTTGGTCGATGAGTGGCGCGAGAAAGCCATGGCCACGCGTAAGGCGAACGAGGAAAAGAAGAACGAAAAGTCAAACGGCGTAGTCATGTAGCGCCGGCATATGCATCCTGGGAAAGCCCCCGGTACGCCGGGGGCTTTCTCATATATTCAGAGGGGAACCGTAGTTGCTCTCTGCCCGATAGAATGACTGCTTGGGGTTAAACCCTCCATTGACCTCCTTCCGAAAGATTCTTATCGCCAATCGTGGCGAGATTGCGTTGCGTATCGAGCGGGCCTGCCGCGAGCTGGGCATCGCGACTGTCGCCGTCTACTCAGAGGTCGACCGGGCGGCCCTTCATGTGCTCGAGGCGGATGAGGCTTTCCTGCTTGGTCCCGCGCCTGCCGTCGAATCCTATCTCCGCGGTGAGCTTATCATCGATATCGCTCAGCGTGCCGGGGCGGATGCGATACACCCCGGTTACGGATTCCTTTCCGAGAATGCCGGCTTCGCTGATGCATGCGAAAACGCTGGCATCAAGTTCATTGGCCCGACCGCCGCAGCAATGCGTGCCCTTGGCTCGAAGACCCGGGCGCGGCAGGCCGCCGATGCCGCCGGAATGCCACGCACCCCAGGATCAACTCAAGCTCTCGCCTCGCTGGCCGAGGCCTACGCCGTGGCCGACGCGATTCGCTACCCGGTGATGCTCAAGGCAGCCGCCGGAGGAGGCGGCAAGGGTATGCGCGCCGTAAATCACCGCGAGGATTTGAAGGCCGCATTCGAAGCGGCGCAGAGCGAAGCACTTCGCGCCTTCGGCTCCGATGAGGTCTACCTGGAAAAGCTCATAGAACGGCCGCGGCACATCGAGATCCAGGTACTGGCGGACGAAAACGGCAAATGCATTTATCTCGGCGAGCGCGAGTGCTCCGTGCAGCGACGCCACCAGAAGGTGATCGAGGAAGCACCATCGCCGGTTGTCGGACCGGATCTTCGCCGGCGCATGGGTGAAGCCGCGGTGCGGCTCGCACAGTCGCAGGGTTATACGAATGCCGGAACCGTCGAGTTTCTGGTGGACGATGAACAGAATTTCTATTTTCTTGAAATGAACACCCGGCTCCAGGTGGAGCACCCGGTCACGGAGCTTGTGACCGGTCTGGATCTTGTTCACCTCCAGATCCGCATCGCGCAGGGTGAGCCCTTACCGGTTTCGCAGCCGGACATCGAGCTTCGCGGCCACGCCATCGAGTGCCGCGTGTACGCCGAGGACCCGGACAATGGTTTTTTCCCCTCTCCGGGGCGGATTACCCGCCTGTTGCAGCCGGGCGGACCCGGTATCCGAGAAGATGGCGGTATCTACGAGGGCTGGGTCGTGCCGATGGACTATGATCCCATGCTCTCAAAGCTGATCGCCTACGCGCCGACCCGCGAGCAGGCAATCGCGAGGCTCCTGCGTGCACTGGACGAGTACGTCATCGGCGGTATCCGCACCAATCTCGGCCTCTTCCGGCGGATCCTGAACGATGAGGGCTTTCGCGCGGGAGACATTGATACGGGCTACCTTGACCGCCTCCTGGCGCAACCGCTGCCGTACACCACAGACGACAACCTGGACGCCGGCAACGAGGACGTGGCAGCGATCGCGGCAGCCATCTTCGAGACCCTGCGCAACGGCAAGACAGCACCGGCGCAGACCACGGCCAGCCCCTGGAAATCCGTCGCGCGTAAGGAAGGTTTGCGCGGATGAAGCTCGAAATCGAGATCCGGGACAGACTGCGGACAATCGATCTGGAGCCGGCGGAATCGCCGGGTCACTATCGCGCGATCCTCGATGGCGAGCCGGTTGAAGTCGAAGCAAATCTACTCCGCCCGGGTGTGCTTTCGATTGTTGTTGCCGGACGCTCATACCGGGCGGTTCGCGAAAACGATGCCTCAGTCGGGAACGGCAGCGAGACGGCGGTTCTTCTCGCCGGACGCCGTTTCCCATACCGTGTGGAGGATTCGCGCTCCCTTAAGGCGCGCCGGGCGCACTCCGGTGGGCATGACGGGCCGAAGGTGATCAAAGCCTCCATGCCGGGCCGGGTAGTGCGCGTTCTCGCCGGACGCGGGGAAGAAGTCGAGGCGCATCAGGGCGTCGTGGTCATCGAAGCGATGAAGATGCAGAACGAGCTTAAGTCTCCTAAGGCGGGCGTGGTCATCGAGGTCCGGGTCTTGCCCGGCGATACGGTGTCAGTGGGGGATGTACTTGCCGTAGTCGAGTAAAGCTGGCTCCGACTCAGAGCAGTTGGGTTTTGCTTTCGTGCCAGCTCGTATATGCCGCATCGAGGATGCGCTGGTTGTGCAGCGCGTCGTCCGCCGGAGCGAGATACGTTCCTCGGTCTTCAACCCATGCCGTGAATCCGTCGAGCATTCGGCTGTAGGCGTCGGCATTCGAGACTTCTTCCACCGCAATCACCTCAGACCCGCGTCGATGCACCACTTCGACCGGATGGTCGACCGTGAGGCCGTTCTCGGAGAGGATCACGCCGCTTTCTCCCGTTACCTCGATCAGGCTGCGATATGCGGAGCGCGTGGTCACAGTAACGGCGGCCACGGAGCCTGAAGTAAGATCGAGGCCGATCACGGCATGCGATTCCACGTCGCCGGAACGAGCGTCGCGATGCGCAAGGGTGCTCACAGCGGTAACGTCGGTCCCGAGAACAAAGCGCAGGCCGTCGATGCAGTGGATCGCCACATCGCCGATCGGCCCTCCCAGGGCGAGCGTGGGGTCGTAGATCCAGGCGCGCGGACTTCCCGCCGCTGAATAAGAGAACTGCGAATGCGCGAGCTGGGGCTTACCGATCCGGTCTTGAGCAATCCACTCTCGAATGAGTCCGAGGCTGCGGTTGTAGCGCATGTTCTGAGCCACGCCAAATCGGACGCCTGCGGCTTTCGCGGCAGCAAGCATCTCTTCAACCTCGCCCGCATTCATTCCCAGAGGCTTTTCACACAAGATCGCCTTGCCGTGCTTCGCGGCGAGCAGAACGTGGGGCAGGTGCAGAGCGTCAGGAGAGACGATGAAGACGGCGTCAATTTCAGGTGAGGCGCAGAGTGCTTCGGGGCTGTCAAAGACCAGCGGGATTGAAAAGCGCCTCGCATTCTCCTGCGCTTTGGCCGCATCTCGCCTCCAGAGGCCGGCCGCCTTCGAGTCTTTGGACTCGGCGAAGGCCTTCATGAGCCGCTTGGCGGCATGATGCCCAAAGCCGAGAATCCCGTATCGGATCATGGCTATTGCGCGCCGTTCTTGAAGATCTCTTCGGCGAAATAATTCTCCACACGGGCCTGGTCGCGGAGCATTTCAAGGTACGCATTCTGCAGCAGCTGTGAGCGCGCATTGCGCAACTGCTCGCGGATCTTCTGCTGTACCCGCGGGTCATTCAGCTCGCGCTGGCCCGCAGCTTCCTTATCGAGCAGCCTGTAAATCGCGTATCCCACCTGATGCTTGCCTGCGGGAGTGGTTTCGTAAAGCGGCAAAACGTCAGTGACCTGGCCGGCCTTCAGCTTCTGGATAGCGGCATAGACGTCAGGCTCTGAACGCAATTGCGATTCGGAGATGAAGCCCATATCGCCGCCGCTCTGGGCGTTGTCCGGCCGTTCGGAGAAGTTGGCGGCGAGCATGCCGAAATCCTCACCGCTCTCGATGCGGTTGTGCAGTGCTTCGATCTTCTTCTTCGCGTCTGCGTCGTTGGTGGCCTTGCTGTTCTGAAGGTTTCCTACCTGCTGGGCCGGCGCGGGAATCGAGGTAACGACGATTTGCGCCAGGTGGTATTGCGGCTCGATGAGGTTGAATTCCGACTTATGCGCGTTGTAGTAGTTCGCGATATCGGAGTCGGTGATGTTGATTTTGGAATTGATTTCCTTGTTGAAGAGCTTCTCTTCTGTTTTGCCGATGCGGATCTGGCGCTTCATTTCGTCCAGCGTCAGATGCTTTTCAGTAAGAAGCTTGTTGAACTCTTCCTGCGTATATGGCGCCTTGATCTCATTCACACGGCTGTCGACCTCCTCGTCGCTGGCCGAGAGGTTGAGCTTGGCTGCGCGTTGCATCACGATCTCCTGATCGATCAGATCGCGGACGATGTTGAGCTTGACGATGTCTGCCTGTTCCTTTGACGGCTGCTGATGCGATTCACCCAGCGTGTCCTGAAAGCGGGCATCCACGTCGGAGCGAAGGATGGGCTTGCCGTTGACGGTTGCTACCGCATTCGGATCATGGCCGCGTTGACAGCCCACGCCGGCGATACACACGGCAGCCAGGGCCAGCATCGCGGGCGATCGGTGAAAACTGATTTTGCGCGCAGGTTTTGGAGGAAAGACAGCAGGAACTGCGTTCAGTCGGAATTGCAACAGTAATCTCCTTGAGTCGGGCACGGGAGGCCGCGCAGACGCACTCGGCCAGTCTGTAAATCGAGAAAACCGGCTATTCCAGCATAATGCGCCCGGGGATTGCTGCAAAGCACGTCACCAGCCTGCACGCGACGCCTAGTTGGTTCCCGCAGAGGGTTTTGCCGCAGGCGATGCAGGTTTCGCGCCCGGCTGAGCTGGCTGCTCCGGCTTTGCCGGCTGATTGAACTCGTCAGGCGGCGGGGTGATGCCTTCGGAGAGCAGCGCGCGATCGATACTGGCCCACAGCTCGTTAATGGGCAGGGCGCCGGCGAGCATCTCGCCATTGACGTAGACGGTCGGCGTCTGCTGAATGCCCATGCTGTCTGCCTGCTTCATCTCAGCCCGCACCGTAGACTGATCCTGCTTCGTAATGCAGGCGTTAAGCTTCGCTGCATCGAGCTTACTGGTCTCGCCCTGCTGGCGGGCGAGCTTATCGAGAGTGGCGTTGGCTTTGGCCAGATCGCGATCGGGCCCGGTTACGTCTTGCCCGTGAGTATGCAGGTAGTCGACGTAGCCCCAGTAGGCCATTGAGTTCTGATCGGCGAGGCAATTGGCATTGATGGCCGCGTGCAGAGCCCACGGGTGCAGTTCCTCGAGGGGCAAGTCCCGGTAAACAATCTTGACCAGGCCGTTGTAGTGATCGAGGGTTTCGGGGAAGAGCTCGGAGTGCATCTTGGCGCAATACGGGCACTCCAGATCGTCGTAGTTAACGATGACCACTTTCGCGTTGGGATTCCCGCGCACCGGCCGGTCGGTGGAGGGCGCAATCTCGGCAGGATCCTTGCTGATGTCCCAGCGTGCGATCCGGGCCAGCGTCTTGCCATCCTTCGAGAGCAGAAAAGGAACGGTCTGCGTGTGGTCGGGATGTCCCGGCAGAGTAAATGTAATTTGAACGGTGTCGAATCCGGGAACATCGCTCGGCAGGCGCGGGCTGACAGCGACCTGATACTCGGGGGGGACACTGAGTTTGGTGCGCACCTCAACGTCGATCCTGCGAATGGTCTTTTGATCGAGAGCGTTACTGGGTGTTGTCTGCGCCTTGCAACCGGCAGCGACGGCCAGCGCCATCATGCAGGCAAGGGTAAGTCGAATTCGAGGCAAGCCAACCACCTTTCGGTAGTTCGATTATCTCATTTTTGCGGCCGGCATTCGGGTCGCCGGCTCAGAAGACGCGCTCAGCCCATGAGAGACTGCCGGCGGATCCGATGTTGGCCAGCGTGAAGCTGTAAAGGAAAGTCGTGTGCTCCGGAACAGTGCCCAGCGAATAGCGGCGGACCTCGAAGCTCAGCCCGCAGCAGTTCCAGTTGTAGGTCGTCTGGACGCTGGCGTACTGCAGCTTGTTGAGGGTGAAGTCATAGCCCAGGTTCATGCCCGCGCTCAGGCCGGTCTTAATGGGACTCCCGTAGATGGCCGATAAGCGCAGCTGGTTGAAATTGATCTCCGTCGGCGCGACCGAGGTCGGCGTAGTCGTCGCTCCGCTCCCCTGAGTCGATGCGCTGGGTGTTGCGCCGGGCAGTGTATGCAGATGAGCGTCGCTGATCGTGAAGTCGAAATCGCCCTGCTTGTAGGTGGCGTAAAGATTGCTCGAATCGAGGCGCCCGGTCTTGGTGTCATAATCGACGTCCCATTCGAGGTTGGTCGACGATGTCGTCTGCCAGCGCAGCCGGGAAATGATTGGAGAATAGTAGCGTGGGCGTTCGAGAAAGGCTACGCCAGTCAAGTCGAGTGTAGTGTCGAGCACGTTGCGTGTGCCCGGTGTCACGGCATGGCCGAAATCCGGGTCGAAGAAGTATTTCTGGCCAATGCGCCAGGTCAACCAGTCGGAGGTGCCCCCGCCGCAGCTTTCGTCCGGGCCGAGCGCTTCATCTCCGGTGCAGGGATGCGGGTGCAGATGGCGCAGAAAAAGCCTCTGGGTGAGAAAGTAATCGAGTTCCCGGGTATCGCTGGCAACGTCCACGCCGTCAAACTTCAGCACGGAATCGAAGTTGTTGATCCCACCCACAAAGCGATACTGCACTTCCGGCTCGATGGCGTGGCGGAGGTCGGCGCCGAACAGGCGCTGCAGCCAGGGGGCGGAGAAGTCGCGCATCAACGCCGGGGCGCGCAGGTCGAGGCTCGCCTCAAAGTCCTTCCGGTTGACGGTTGCGTCGCGCTCCGTCGGGAGCATTCCCAGGGGAGCCGGATTCTGGCTCTTTGCGTAAAAGGTGTCACGGACGGCGATCAGGGGGCGCAGGGTCCATCCGTCGAAATGGACGGGCAGGGTGAGGTGAGGGTAGAAGTCCAGGCGCGGCACGACACGGGAAGTCTCAAAGCCGGGTTCGGAGCGGGAAAGCGAGGTGCCGGTAGCGTTGATCCCCCACATCAACGGAGTGTCGGGAAGATACTGGTCGATCCCCTCAAATTGCAATGTCGGAAGGTGCAGGATCCGGATCTCCTGCTCGCCGCTCGGGGAACCGGCGCTGCTTTCGAAGCTCTGGTATCGATTGAAGCTGATGCCTTCGGCCAATCCGTCGTGGGAGTGCGTGAGAAATGCCTGCGATTTCACTTCCGAGTTGATGGCCACGGCATAGTTATTTTCGAAGGCCTGGCGGTAGGTGTAGGAGCTGAGGTATTCAGCGTCAACCACCGCGCGGGTTTCGGAGTCGAAATCGTGGCGGCCGTCGAGGAGCATGTCAACTCCGCCTTGATTCTGGGTTCCGGGGAGACGGTCAAGCAGGCTGTTGAAGCGGAAAGTCGCAAAGTCGTAGCCGCGTCCCTTGTAGCGGAACAGAGCATTCGGGGCGAAGCCGCGCTTGGAGTAGTACTGGGCGCCGATCAGCAGGTCGGCGCTCCTGCCCAGGACGAAATAGACATCCTCGCCCAGGATCAGGCCCTTTTGGGTGTCATTGCCGAAGATCGGAATTTCGAAGCCCGACTCGCGCGAATCGGCATTGACCGCATGGGTCACATAGGGCATGTAAAAGACCGGCACTTTATGGACAACGGGCAGAGCGTCCAGCTCAAAGATGCTGCTCTTGGCGCGGGCTACGTCGTTTTCAAGAAAGAAGTTATGAGCGACCAGTTGCCAGTCTGGTTCAGGCAGCGCGCAGGAGGTCATCGCCCCCTGGACAACGTGATAGCGATTTTCCCCCGTCTGGATCAGCTCCCGCCCGGAGAGGGCAAAGGGACTGGACGAGGCGAAAACCGGTTTAATTTGTTCCTGGGTTCCCACACCTGGCAGGACCGTCGTGACCGTCTTGACCTGCGAAGTCCTTCCCTCGCCCAGCGTGCCGGTCACGTCGTACAGGTGCGCGGTGTGGGCGTCGAGGTTCATCGTGCCGTGTGAGGCGAGGAAGTGCGCCTTCTCAGCTCCGCCGTCGAGGTGCAGATTGCCCTCCGCGACAACATCACCGCTGCCCTGGTCATAGGTGGCATGGTCGGCGGAGATGACGTAGTCCTTGTAGTGAATAACGACATGCCCGCTCAGGGTATAGAGACCGCCGGTGCTCGTCTTTACATAGGCCTGGGTGTCCGCCACAATTTTTACCGGCTCGCCCTCCGGCGGCGCCGGGACAACGTGAGCTTCGGGCATGGTGCTTTGCAGGCTGGGATCATCCGGGTAATCCTGCGCGGTTGGCGGCTGGCTCTGCGATGCATCCTGTGTTTGCGCCCCGGCGGCCACCTGATTCTGCGGTTCGGCGGGGGGAAACTGCTTCGTTACCTGCTGCGGCCAAAGCTGCGGATGACAGAGCATTAGCAGCGTGGTAAACAAAAAAGTGCGGGCTCTCATCGCAAAGGGCAACCTAAGCATAGCAAAGCCGTTTGTGACTCCGGGCCGATGGAAGCGCCGCTGCTCTGGCTGGAAAACCCGTTCTCTCGCCAACATTGGAGTGATCCCGATGATCGCACCACATGTGACCGGCCCCTTCGTTGTAAGCGGATGGAGGCGGAGACGCGCGCCAGAAAGAATGAACCCGCCATCTCCTATCCTCTCGACGTTTGACATGGAATACAACGACAGACGCGATTTGTCTGCCTTATGTCGCGCGACTCGATTCCGGAGCACGCATCTGAAAAGAAAAGAGGATCAACGTTGAGTACTTCGCCGCAGAGCGCCGTCTACGAGGACGATTCCGCGTTACCTGCCTGGAAACAGGAAGTCAATGCCCGGCTGTTCGCGCATCGCAGCCGCCGCACGCCCAATCCTGAGGCGCAATCGGTTCTTCCCGGGATGGAAAGTTCAGCATCGCGACGGGAAAGCAGCCGCGGAAACGTGGCGGCGCGAGTCGCCGAGCGTTATTCCCGGGTGCCATCCTACCGTGAGATGCTTGCTGCCGAAGCAGCCAACGCTGCTCGTGCGGCCGAGGCTGCCGCTAAAGCCGCTCAGAAAGCCCATGAGGCAGCGCAAGCGGTCACTGACGTTCTGTGGGCGGACCTTGAAGATTCGACCGATGAACCTGAACTTTTGCCCGCACCGGCTCCCGTGCCGGCTCCCGTGCCGGTTCAGTACCGTGTCGATCCAGGATCGCTGCCCGAGCCCCGCACCCGCCCGCTTCTCTCCGCGACGCCGGAACGCCTCCGTCAGCAGGCGGTCGAGATTGTCGATCCTTTTGAAGAGGCTGTCGTTGCTCCGGCTCAGCCGCTGCCAGTGCGTATCCTAGAATTTCCGCGTGAGCTTGTAGCCGCGCGCAAAGCGCGTCCCCGGCACGCCGAGGGTCCGTTGCGCGATGCGGAGCCAGCACCGGAGAAATCGCAACTCCGCATTTTCGAAGTAGATTCGGAAGCCATCAGCCATGAGGCTGCCGCCACAACACCTGACCAGGATCAGATTCTTCCCGAGTGGCATTCGATCCGCCTTGACGCGCGGCCTTCGGGAGCCTCGGCAGCGATCGCAGCTTCGGCTCCCGCGGCCACACGCGCGGACCGCCGAGCCAACGACCAGCAAAGGAATGACAAGCCGGGAGATGATCGGATACATTCGCGCCGGGGTGGAGAGTCCCGCGGCAACCGCAATGGCGATGCCGAGCGTGCAGATCGGAGCCAGTCGCCCCTGCTGGACGTGTCACCCCTTCACGTCGCGTCGATAGAAGACCGTATGATGGCCGGAATCGTAGACTTGGCGCTTGTACTTATCGCCTTCCTGCTCTTCGTGTTGATCTTCGTAGCGTGTACGGCTCATCCGCCCACGGGCAAGACGGCGCTGATGTATGCCGGCGTCGCCCTGGTATCCTTCTCCGCCCTGTACCAGTGGATCTTCTTCACCTATGCCGACGGGACGCCAGGCATGCGTTACGCCAAAATCGCGCTATGCTCTTTCGACGATGAAAACCCGTCGCGGAGGACAATGCAGTGGCGCGTCGCCGCTCTCTTTCTTTCCGCTATGCCGGTGGGCCTCGGGTTTCTGTGGGCTCTCTTCGACGACGATAGCCTCGGATGGCACGACCGTATTACGCGGACCTACCAGCGCAGCTATCGATCGGGAACGGTTTAGCTCCTGAGAGACGTAGCATCTGGTGTGATGCGAGATTGCGCGCTGTTTGCTCTCCTGTTCTGCATTGGCGTCGTCTGCGACGCCCAAAATACGCCCGCCACAACAATTCGCCGCCTCGACGGATCGACAATCTCGGTCCGTGAGGCGGATTCCTTTGCAAAGAGGACGCTCGGAGCAGCGCATGTCACCGGTGCGCAGATCGCTGTGCTCAACGATGGCAGGCTGGTCTGGACCGCTGCCTACGGGTTACGGCACAAGGATCCGGATCTGCCTATGGATGGGCGGACAACGACCTGGGCGGCATCGATCACCAAGTCGGTCTTCGCGACTTACGTGATGCAGCTGGTCGAGCGCGGCGAATTCAATCTCGACGAGCCGGTCGCGAAGCAGCTGGCGAAGCCTCTCAATGAGTACGAGCCCTATCGCGAGACAGCGTCGGAGCTGGTGCGTGACCCGCAGTGGCAACTGGTCACGCCGCGCATGCTGCTCTCTCATACCTCTGGCCTGGCCAACTTCGCGTTTATCGAGCCGGACAAGAAGATGCATCTGCACTTCAAGCCGGGAACGCAGTTTCTCTATTCGGGTGATGGCATCAATCTGGTGCAGTTTGTGATCGAACAAAAGAAAGGAAAGCCGCTCGACCAGTTAATGCAGGAGGCAATATTTGGACCGCTGGGCATGACGCGCACGAGCCTGATTTACCAGAAGGAGTTCGAAGCGGATGTGGCCGATCGCTTCGACGTCCATGAGTATTTCCGTGCGCAGACGCGGCGCTTTCCCGCGCGGGCCGCGGGATCGATGACGACTTCGGCAGAAGATCTCGCCCGGTTTGCAACGGCGTTGCTGGATGACAGGATCATCCGCAAGCAGACTCTTGCGGAGATGCTGAGCCCGGTTTTCGACATCCACACAAAACATGAATTCGGACTGCCGGGTTGGATGGGACAGGATACGGACACCAGAGAAGCGGATGGCGTTGGGCTGGCTTACGGGATCGGCTGGGGGCTGCTGACCAGGACGCGTTTCGGCCCGGCGTTCTTCAAGGAAGGCCATGGCGACGGCGCCCAGAACTATATGATCTGTTTCGAGCGGCAGAAGTCATGCATGATTGTCCTGACGAACAGCGATAACGGCGAGCTTGCGTTCCGCCCGCTCTTCGAGAAGATTCTTGGCGACACCGTCACCCCCTGGGAGTGGGAGGGGTACACGCCGGAGTACGTCGAACAGAGCCGGAAGCAGCCGTGACGGCTAGCGGGCCGCCTGTTCGGCGGCTGCGCCGGCGCCGATAAGGGCGACGGTCGGGTCTTCGGAAATAACCTCGACTGTGTAGCTCTGCAGCGGACTCATCTTGACCATCTGGTAGAGATAGTCCTTCAGCCGTGCCAGGTCGAGGCGCGAGATGTCACGTCCAGTGAAATAAAAACGGCCTGGTCCCTCAAGGTGGATTTGCGTTGCCGTGGCGGCAGCAAGCGCCAGATGCCAGAGCTCGACGAAATCCGCGCAGCGCCGATCACCCTTGCGGGCGGCGGCGAAGACTTCATCGGGCTCCATGTCCAGAAAGCGCAGGCGCATGGCGCGATGACCGGTGATGCCCTCAAGGTGTCCCCGGCCGCCGCAGGCGCAGTACTTTTCTTTGGGGTCGAGGGTGACGACGGTGTGCCCCCCCTCCCATGGTGCCTCGGTATACGGAAAGCGCCCGAAACCGATGCCGTTCCCGATGGTCCACACGCGCACCAGCCGGTCGAGTTGCCCGCGGGTTCCGGCAACGCCGGCAGCGACCGCGTCAGCGTCGTTCAGGGCGCTGATATGGTAGTCGAGCCCGCGGGCGGCCAGGGCATTTCTTACCGCCCCGGCGATGTTTGCCCCTTTGAGCTGGGGCAGATTCGGCGAGTCCTCGATGACGCCGTTGCGCACGATGCCGGGAACAGCAATACCGGCAGCGCTGACGCCGCTTCCGGCCGGGGCAAGAGTGGCGATGTGGTCACAGAGCAACTCGGCCAGCGCGTCGGCCGGCATTTCGATCAGGCCGGCGTTCTCGTCAGGATCATGGTCCTGTGCTGGATAACGCTTCAGCTCGCCGACTACTTTGTGATCCTCAATCAGGCTGGCCACAACCTTTTCGGTCATGACTACGCCAACTGCTTTTGCCATATCGCCCTTCCTGTCCCTGTATCCATGTCAGCTTTCGAACCGGGCCAGGCGATTCACGCCGTTAAACGCGGCTGCCTTGTAGCACTCGGCCAGAGTGGGATAGTTGAACACGGTATCGATGAAATATTCTACGGTGCCCTTGAGAACCATCACCGCCTGGCCGATGTGGACCAGCTCGGCCGCCCCCTCGCCGATAATGTGAACGCCAAGGATCTCCTTCGTCTCGCGGTGAAAGATCAGCTTCAACCGCCCCGTAGTATCGCCGCGAATCTGCCCGCGCGCAATCTCCCGGTAGTACGCTACACCCACCTCATAGGGCACATCTTCTTCGGTGAGCTGCTCCTCGGTCTTGCCGATGAAGGAGATCTCGGGGATGGTGTAGATGCCGTAGGGGTAGAAGCTGGGATTTGACTGTATGGCCGATTCGCCAAAGGCGCGCTCGGCCGCTATCCGTCCCTGCTCCATCGAGACTGACGCGAGGCTGGGAAAGCCGATGACATCGCCGACCGCGTAGATGTGAGACACCTTGGTGCGGAAGTCCTTGTCCACCGGGATGCGCCCTCGCGAGTCGGCATCGATCCCCGCGGCCGGCAGGTTCAGTTCTCCGATATTGCCCTGGCGCCCGACGGCGTACAGCAGCGCATCACCGGACAATTTCTTCTTGCTCTCCAGGTTCGCAACCACGGTGCCGTCTGCCAGCTCTTCCACGCTTTCCACTTCTTCGTGCAGGCGCATGGTCACCCGGCTGTCGCGCAGATGATAGCTAAGGGCTTCGACGATCTCCTGATCGGCAAACTCCAGCAGCTTCGGCCGCTTCTCGACCAGCGTCACGCGGACGCCGAGAGCGGCGAACATGCAGGTGTATTCGACGCCAATGACGCCGCCGCCGACCACGATCAGCGTCTTGGGCAGGTTTTGCAGCTCGAGAATCTGGTCGCTGTTGATGATCGTGCGGCCATTGATCGGAACCTTAGTGGTATCCGCCGGCTTGGTCCCGACGGCGATCACGATATTGGCCGCCTCGAGGACGTTGGATCCCTGGCGGCCAGCTACGCGGACATGGTTAGGATCCTCGAAGCTGGCGACACCGGTCATGACGTCGACACCGTTCCGCGAAAGCTGGGCGTCGGTCACGTCGATCTCCGTCTTGATGACGTGCTGTATGCGGAAGGCAAGATCGGACATGGTGATCTTTTCCTTCACGCGGTAGTTCATGCCATAGATCGAGCGGTAGTTATAGCCGGACAGGTGGAGCACTGCTTCGCGCATGGTTTTGCTGGGAATGGTGCCGGTGTTGATGCACACGCCGCCCACCACGTCGCGCATCTCCACCAGGGCCACACGCTTGCCCTTCTTCACCGCGGAAACTGCTGCGCGCTGACCCGAAGGACCCGATCCAATTACGAGCAAATCGTAAGTAGCCATGATTTTGGTGTACTCACTTGAACCGTATCACGCGCCCATCTTAACCCCGTAAGTGTAAGCCCTGCGTGAATCTCTATGCGAGTCTGGAAAATACCGATTCGGGAGGACTTCCACTTTCGAGTGTCTATAGTCAGAACATGCTCCTCTACGCTATCACCGGACGCCATCTGCTGCGAGGCAGCGAGAGCGAACAGCGGGAGGAGTTGGTTGCATTGGCTCACAAATGGGCGCGGGCCGGGGTCGATTACATCCAGCTGCGGGAGAAGGATCTGCCGGACAGTGAGCTGCTGGAACTGGCAGGACGAATCGTGGCGGTGGTGCGCCAGGAGAGCAGGGAAACCAGGATTCTTGTGAACGGTCCGGCGGAGATTGCGCTGGAGGCGGGTGCCGACGGAGTTCATTTAACTGGATCGGCCCGGGCAGGCGCAGAGGAGGTGGTCCGCATGCTTTATCGGCAAACAGGGCGAGAACCTGTCGTGAGCCGGGCGTGCCATTCAGTCGAGGAAGTCCGGGCGGCCCGCAGTGCGTCCCTCATCGTCTTTGCCCCGGTCTTCGAGAAGGTTTCCCGGCAGGATGCGGAGGATGGCCAGCAAGGCGTCGGTCTGGGCGTGCTCTTCGAAGCCTGCCGTGCTGCCGATCCCGTTCCGGTGATTGCGCTGGGCGGCCTTACCAGCGAAAACGCTGCCGCCTGCATCTCGGAAGGCGCAGCAGGCGTCGCCGGCATCCGCCTCTTTCTCCATGATGACTGGCAGGCTTTGCGATAAGTCTTCGACTGTAAACTCAGAGCGAGAACGCGTCTACGTCCCAGGCTCATGTCCCACTTCAACAGTTTTGTGCGCATCCCGGCGCTGGCAATCCGCGAACGATTCCGCCCCCTTCCGCGCATCGGCGTCCTTGACGAGGACGTGTTACGTCTGAGGGTGTGGCCGCAGGACATAGACTTTAACCTGCATCTCAACAATGCCCGTTTTCTGAGTTTTATGGATTACGGCCGCGTCCACCTGATGGCAGCAAACGGGATTCTCACACCGGCGCTCAAAGCGGGGTGGACGCCGTTGGTCGGGTCGCTGTCGATCACCTACCGGCGTTCGCTCGCCCTCCTTGAGCCCTTTACGTTGACGACGCGAACGCTCTGCTGGGACGACAAATGGTTCTACATGGAGCAGGTCTTTCGATCGAAGGAGGGATTGGCGGCGATTGCCTGGGTGAAGGGGCTTTTCCGGGCGAAGGACGGCAACGTGCCTCCGCAGCATATTGTCGAGCGGATCGAGCCAGGGACGATTTCTCCGCCGGTGGCCGAGGTGCTGGAACGCTGGAACGATCTGACAAAGTGGAAGCTGCAGAGCCAGGATGGAGAATGAGCGCTCCGGCCGTGGATCACTCAGCCAGTTTGAAAATGCGGATCTGCACCAGCTTGGCGACGGTCAGATTCTCAAAGCCTTTCGCCCGCATGCGCTCGATAAAGTCAGGTGTGACCCGGAAGATGCGCATCTGCACCAGCTCGTCGAGCGTGGGGTGATATCCCAGGGCCTGAATCTGTTTCACCTCCGCGGGGTTGACTCCCTGGACGCGCAGCGCGATCAGCTTGTCGGCTGACGGGGCAGCGTAGCCCAGTACCTGAAGGTTGTTGACATAATCGGGATCCACCTTGAAGATGCGCAGCGCGATCAGATTGTCGACCGTGATGCCCGTCACCCCGGCCTTCTGGAGCGAGACAACCCAATCGCGCGTAACCCGGAAAAGCGCATACGCCTCGAGCTTCTCGGGATTGATCCCGGTAATTCCCACCTCACGCATACGGCCGACGAAGCCCTTATCCGGCTCGAAGGTGAAGGCGCCAACCAGCTCAGCTGCGTGGACGCTGCCCGAACAGCGAAGCGTGCCGGCTTCAGCACGCAACACCGCGTCGAGGTGCGCACCTTCGCGGCCTAGATCGGCAAGCGTGATGCCGGTAAAGGCTTCCAGTGGCTCATTCGTCTCGCTGCTGTCGCAGTTATCGCCGGCTTTGCAGTTGTCGCGCTCAAGCCTGAGTTCCAGGCCTCCGTTCCTGCTTTCCGTGCGGATGCGACAGCTCCCGCTGAGATCATCCAGCATCTGATCGGCGCGCAGCGATGCGCCCATGAACACAATCAGAGCTGCGTTCAGTGCCAGCCGTTTCGCGTTCATTTTGAGCTCTCGTCGTCGAGCAGACCGGAGATGCGCAGCCGTACCAGTTTGTCGATAGTGAGAGGTTCAAGGCCATGCCGCTTGGCCGAGGCAATGAACGCTCCGTTGATGTTGAAGATGCGCAGCTGAACGAGCTGATCGACGGTCGCATCGGGCCATTGTTGTTTGGTCGTTTTCGCAAATTCCGGGGTCACCCCTTGAATCCGCAGCTCCACCATCTTCTTCGCCGGGATGCTGCCGAATCCCGCCGCCTTCATCCCGGCCACGAACTCCGGATCCACTTTGAAGATGCGGTACGTGATCAGATCCTGATAGCTGGTTGGCTGGATTCCGGCAGCCTTGAGTTCGGCCACTTCGCCCGGGTCGACGCCGTGAATCTTCATCGCGATCAGGTCGTCGGCGGTGGGTTTACCGAAGCCGGTCGCGGCCATGCTGCGCGCATATTCAGGTGTGACGCCCTGGATCTTCATCGTCATGTATTTGTCGAGATCGACGTTGTATCCGGCGGCACGCATCTGGTCGATGTAATCGACCTTGTTGTCGCTTTTCGACGTGTTCTTCTCCGAGTCTGTTGACTGCGTCGGCGCGGAGGAAGCGATCACCAGCGTCATGGTGTGCGCCGGGTTCAGCGGCCTGGAGGCTATCGCCGCGAGTTCACGGCCCTGGACGGTCTGCGCCAGAGATGCCAGGGATGCCTGCGTCGCGCCGCGAACTTCTTCCGGGTTCCGAGTCACGACGACGCTGGTGGGAGAAGCCGTCACGGTTTCGGAAGAACCGGAGGTCGTAACCTTGTGGCTCGAACCCGGGCAGGAGCGGTTTTCTTTGCCGGTCACGCGTCTGCAATTGTCGGCCTCGGCGCTGTTGTCAGAGTCGTTGCTGGAACCTTTGCCCGAGCTCGTTCTCTTATCGGTATCCGATGGATCGCCGGCTATCTTCGAAGCCTTGGGCGCCGCAATCACGTTGGCCGCGAGCATCGTTGTCGAGGCGCTTCCCTTGGCGGTGGTGGTATCGCCCGGAGACAGATCGGCAAAGAGGCGCGGCGCGGAGAGCAGCACCAGGCCCAGCATTGCGCAGACGCCGAGAAGCGAGTAAGGCGCAACATCGCGGCTGCACTGCGGGGCTTCGTCGAGAATGCGGGCGATGCGGGCACGGAGGCTGCCGCGTTCGTGTCCGTCGAGCGCTAATGCCAGCCGGAGCCGCGAACCTCGCTCCTCTTCCAGGCGCAGGAGCGCCGTGGCGTAGATGAGCGGATCAGAGCAGCACGCCAGAGCGGCATCATCGCAGCAGAGTTCTCGCTGCTGGCGAAGGTTGCGGCTCACCCACCACACCGCGGGGTGGAAGAAGAACAGCGTTTCAATCATCGTCTGGAGCATGTTCCACAGGTAATCAGCGCGGCGGATATGCGCCAGCTCATGCGCCAGGACCACTTCAAGCTGCTCGGGCGTCAGCGACGTCAGAGCGGAGGCCGGAAGCAGGACCATAGACCGGAGAATGCCCATGGCGAGCGGGCTCGAAATGCGTCCGCTGATGCGTAGATCGACCGGCCGCTTGATTCCAAAGCGCAGAGACAGCCGTGCAAAGCTTTCGCGCACAGGGGCCGGAACCCGAGGCAGGCTGGTCTGGCGCAGGCGCTGGATCAGCCACCAGCCGCCGACGGTTCTGGCCGATAAGCAGAGGACGCCGAGCAGCCACATCGCGTCCAGCCAGGGCATGGCCCCGCGCATTTCCTGTTGCAACTCCGAGAGCGCTGCGCTGCGCGCGGCTGCGAGTATCGGGGCGCCTGGATCATAAGCCGTTCCCGCCGCTTCGCCGGCAAAGACCAGCGACGCAGAGCTCCTGGGCGTCGCTCCATCCTGTGTGTTCATCCATTCGGCGCGGGAGCCCCTCTCATGGCCGCCTCTGGTCGCCTCTTCCCAGGTTAGGGTCGCACCCGCTGCCACCAGCATGCTGAGCAGTGCGGCCAGCGCCGCCACATAACGGACCTGGCTCGATGCTTTGCTCAGCGCTGCATCGGCCAGCCGGTAGAGCAGGGCGATGGCCGCTGCCTGCCAGCAGAAATGGATAAGGGTCCATCCGAGAGCGGTGATTGCGTAACTCATTGCTTCTCCCTTTTTTGCCGGATGATCTTGCGGATTTCCTCGAGCTCTTCCTCGCTGGCCGGCTGCATCGCCAGCGCGTGCATGGCAAGTTGCGCGGCAGAGCCTGAGAAGAGCCGTTCGCTCAGGTCGCGCAGAAGCTGGTTCTGGGTTTCCTCCTGGCTGGCGGCGGCGCGATAGATGTGCGCCTTGCCTGCTTCGGTCCGCTCTACCAGGCCCTTTTCGGTCATGATCTGCAGGGTTTTGAGCACAGATGTGTATCCCAGTGGCCGCTGTTTGCTGATGACCTCATGCAGTTCCCGAACCGAGGCCGAGCCCATCTCCCACAAGACGCGCAGAAGCTCGAGTTCCACTTCTGTAGGCTTCGGCAGATGCTGTTTTTCTCTCATGGTGGGAACTCTATACGAAGAAGTTCGTAGGTGTCAACGAAGATTTTCGTAGATTGTGGATTCTTTCATTGGAAACCTGACCGGTCGTGGTTTAGGAACGGGGAACGGCAGCCGGAGACACAG
>Ga0335075_10003143_pt1 | contig 26386 bp, 25 predicted proteins | sample Lox_Sample_24_FD_206723 | JGI IMG/M metagenome (GOLD analysis project Ga0335075, IMG submission 206723) | Soil microbial communities from Loxahatchee National Wildlife Refuge, Florida, United States - Lox_Sample_2.4 | ecosystem: Environmental > Terrestrial > Soil > Wetlands | place: USA...
TGTGCGGTCTGCGTGGACGGTGTCGCGGCCGCGCGAACGGGCGTCGACGTCACCTTCACCGGCACGTCGATCGGACCTTTGGTCCCGGCCTCGGCCTCCGCTTTATCCAGACTGGCGGCGTCGAAATCCACCGCCGCGGTGACCTCGACCCCTTGCGGCACCCGCCGCGAGGAGAGGATGACCGCATCTTCGCCCAACTGCTCGCGGATCGAGCGCAGGGCCTGGCGCATGTCGGGTGCCGTATGTCGTACGATCTTCATGTTTACCTGCCGACCGCGGTGACCACGCGGACCTTGCGGTTGTCGGGAATCTCATTCCAGGCGAGGACGTGGAGATGGGGCAGCGCCGTGCGCAGGAAACGCGCGAGCTGCGCACGCAGCGGCGGCGGCACCAGCAGCACCGGCGCCTCGCCCGAGGCCTCCTGGCGGCGCGACGCCTCGCCGACACGCTGTTGCAGCCGCTCCGCGAGCCCAGGCTCGAGGCCGGGGCTGGTGGCGTTGGCGGCGAGCGAGCCGGAGAGCAGCCGCTCCAGGTCCGGCTCGAAAGTGATGACCGGCAGCTCGGAGCTGATGCCGGCGATGTCCTGCACGATCTGCCGCCCGAGCGCGATGCGCACGTTCGCCAACAGCACCGCGGGGTCCTGTGAGCGCGGCGCGTGCTCCGCCAGGGTCTCGATGATGGTGCGGATGTTGCGGATGGGAATGCGCTCGGCCAGCAGGCCCTGCAGCACCCGCACCACCGCGGACAGCGGCAGCACGCGCGGCACCAGATCCTCCACCAGCTTCGGCGCGCTCTTCGCCAGCGTGTTGAGCAGCTGCTGCACTTCCTCGTGCCCGAGGAGCTCGTTGGCGTGCGCCTGGATGATGAAGGACAGATGGGTGGCGATGACGGTGCTCGGGTCGACGACGGTGTAGCCGAGCGCCTGCGCGTGGTCGCGGCTCGCCGCCTCGATCCACACCGCCTCCATGCCGAAGGCCGGATCGCGGGTGGCGATGCCCTGCAGGGGACCGAAGACCCGTCCGGCGTTGATCGCCAGCTCCTTGTCGGAATAGATGACGCTCTCGCCGACCGGCACGCCGCTCAGGTTGATGCGGTAGACGTTGGGAGCGAGATCGAGGTTGTCGCGGATGTGCACCGCCGGGATGAGGAAGCCGAGCTCCTGCGAAAGCTTGCGGCGCACGCCGCGCACCCTGCCCAGCAGATCGCCGCTCTGGCGCTTGTCCACCAGGGAGACGAGTCGATAGCCGACCTCGAGGCCGATGAGATCGACCGGGCGTACATCCTCCCACGTGAGCTCGCGCGTTTCCGGCGCTGCCGGTGCGGGCTTTGGCGCGGCGGCGGCGACGACGGCCGCCGCGCGCCGCTTCTTGATCATATATGCGGCCGAGCCGCACAGTGCCGCGATGAGCAGGAACGGTACGTTCGGCATTCCGGGGATCAGTCCCATGACGCCGAGCAGGCCCGCCGCGACTCCGAGGGCCTTGGGGTTGCCGAAGAGCTGCCGGCGCAGCTCCCCGCCCATGTCCTGCGAGCGCGACATGCGGGTCACGATGAGGGCGACGGCGGTCGAGAGCAGGAGGGCCGGGATCTGCGCGACCAGGCCGTCGCCGATCGTCAGCAGGGTGTAGGTATGCACCGCGTCGGCGATGGCCATGCCGTGACCTATGGTGCCGATCGCCAGCCCGCCGATGATGTTGATGAGGAGAATCAGGATGCCCGCGATGGCATCGCCGCGGACGAATTTGCTGGAGCCGTCCATCGCGCCGTAAAAGTCGGCCTCGGCGCGAACTTCGGTGCGGCGGGTACGCGCCTCATCCTGCGTGATCAGTCCGGCGTTCAGATCGGCGTCGATCGCCATCTGCTTGCCGGGCATCGCATCCAGGGTGAAGCGCGCGCTGACTTCCGAGATGCGCCCCGATCCTTTGGTCACCACCACGAAGTTGATGATGGTCAGGATGATGAACACCACCACGCCGACGGCGAAGTTGCCGCCGACGACGAACTCGCCGAAGGACTGGATGACGTGGCCCGCCGCCTGTGGGCCGCTGTAGCCATGCAACAGCACGACGCGTGTCGAGGCGACGTTGAGGGCGAGCCGCACCAGCGTCGCGAGCAGCAGGACCGTCGGAAACACGCCGAACTCGATCGGACGCGAGACATAGAACACCGCCATCACGATCACGATCGAGAGCGCGATGTTGAACGTGAAGAGCACGTCGAGCGCCATCGGCGGCAGCGGCAGGATCACCATGGCAAGCACGGCCAGCACGCCCGCCGGCACGCCGATTCCGGTGCGCAGCAGATCCCGCCAGGTGGGCATCGAGGAACCGGGTGTGGTGGTGACTGCGTTCATGGGTTAGTGACGGGTTGCGTCGATGTCCGGGTCGATGTTCGGGGGCTGCGGCGGGTTGCCACCGGAACTGCGCGCCGCCTTGAGCTGATAGATGTACGTGAGAACCTGCGCCACGGCCACGTAGAGAGTCGCCGGGATCTCGCTGCCGATCTCGACGTTGTGATGCAGCGCGCGGGCCAGAGGCGGCGCCTCGAATATCGGCACCGAGTGCTCGGTTGCGATCTCGCGAATGCGTGCGGCAATGAGGTCCGCGCCCTTGGCAACGACGAGCGGGGCGCGCATGCGGCTCTCGTCGTAACGCAACGCCACGGCGAAATGCGTCGGGTTGACGACAACGACATCAGCCTTCGGCACCTCGTGCATCATCCGGCGCTTGGCAATCTCCCGCTGCAGGCGTCGCAGGCGCCCGCGCACTTCGGGCGAGCCCTCCGTCTCCTTCATCTCCTGCCGGATCTCCTGGCGGGTCATGCTCAATTTCTTGGAGTGCTGGTAGAGCTGCCACGGCACATCGACGGCGGCGATGAGCAGGAGTCCGCCGGAGACGGCAAGCAGCGCATCGGAGGCCAGGCTCGCGGCCTGGGCGATGCCGGACTGCAAGGGCATGGAGCCGAGCGCCATGATGTGCGGCGACTGCTTGCGCAGCACCGCCACCGCCACCGTGGCGACCACGAGGAATTTCGCGAACGCCTTGGCGAGCTCGACCGCCCCCCTGGCGCTGAAGAAGCGGCCGAAGCCGGCGATGGGGTCGAGCTTGGTGAAGTTCGGCGCCAGCGCCTCGAAGCTGAGGTTCCAGCCGCCGACGGCAATCGGCGCGACGAGCGCCGCCACCATCGTCAGGCCGAGCACCGGAGCGCAGGCGATGAGCGCGCGCAGCATCTCCGTACCGGCGGTCGCGAGGGCATACGCGGGATCGACCGCCTGCGCCGGAGCGATGTTGAGCGACGACTTCATGATGTCGAACAGCGCCCCGCCGATCGAGCCGCCGAGAAAATGCAGGCTCCCGGCCGTGATGAGCAGCACCGCCGCGGCGTTGAGCTCGGTGGAGCGGGGGACCTGACCTTCCTTGCGCGCCTCCTCGAGGCGCTTGGCTGTCGGTCGCTCGGTCCGTTCCTGTTCCTGCTCGTTCTCGGCCATGGCGTCAGGCTCCGCTCAGGTGGCGCACGAAATCGAGCGCCACGGCCAGCAGGCGGATGAAGCTCGACTCGAGCGCGGGCAGGTCGGCGATGATCACCATCAAACCGAAGACGAGCGAGATCGGCAAACCGACGGAAAAGATGCTGAGCGTCGGCGCCGCGCGGCTCACGACGCCAAAGGCGAGATTGGCGACGAGCAGGGCGGTGACGCCCGGCAGCGCCACGGCGAGGGCGCCGGAGAAGAGCTCCGAGCCCCAGTTGACCACGGCCCAATAGCCATTGGCGCCCAGTCCCGTCGTGCCGACCGGCAGCGTGTGAAAGCCGTCGACCAGGGTGCGGATGAGGGCGAGGTGCCCGTTCAGGACCAGGAAGATCAGCGTCACCAGCAGGGAGTAGAGCTGGCTGACGGTCGGCGTGCTCGAGCCGTTCTGCGGATCGAGGTTGAAGGACAGCGACAGGCCCATGCTGTTGCCCAGCATCTCGCCGCCGAGGGAGACGGCGTCGAACAGGATCTGCAGCGAGAAGCCCAGCGCCGCGCCGATGATGATCTGCTGAATGGTGATGACGACGCCGGTCGCCGAGAAGGGCGTCACGTCAGGAATCGCTACCAGGGGCGCGACGAGAAAAGTGACGGCGCCTGCAAGCACGATGCGCACACGCACGGGCACCGATGACGTGCCGAACGCCGGCGCCAACATGAAGCAGGAGCCGATGCGTACGAATGGCCAGAAGAGCCCGAGGAGCCAGCCGTTCAGTTGATTTGCGGTCACTGTGAACATGGCGTCGGCGGTGGCCTCAGTTGATGAGCCCGGGAATACTCACGATGAGCTCGTGCGTATAGCCGACTAGAGTCTTCAGCATCCAGGGACCCGTGATCGCGAGCGTGAGCGAGATCGCGAGCAGCTTGGGGATGAAGGACAGAGTCATTTCGTTGATGGACGTGGCGGCCTGGAAGGCGCCCACCACGACGCCGGTGATCAGCGCGGCGAGCAGCAGCGGCGCGGCCAGGGCAAGCGCAATCTCGAGGGCGCGGGTACCGATGGCCATGATGGTGTCAGGTGTCACGTCGCGTCCCTCAGTGATAGAAACTCTGTGCCAGAGTGCCCATGACCAGCGTCCACCCGTCGACGAGCACGAACAGCATCAGCTTGAAGGGCAGCGAGATGAGCACCGGTGAAACCATCATCATGCCCATCGACATGAGCACGCTGGCCACCACCAGATCGATGATCACGAACGGGATGTAGAGCAGGAATCCGATCAGGAACGCCGTCTTCAGCTCGCTCGTGACGAATGACGGCACGAGCACGCTGAACGGCACATCGAGCGGTGTCGCGTAGCCTTTGCCGCCGGCGATGTGCACGAACGTGGCGATGTCGTTCTCGCGCGTCTGATGCAGCATGAATTCCTTCAGCGGCACTTCCGCCCGCGAGAGCGCGGTCGGCGCGTCGATGGTGCCGGCGGCATAGGGCTGATAGGCGCTCTGATCGATGCGATTGATGACCGGCGACATCACGAAGAAGGTCAGGAAGAGCGCCAGCCCGAGGAGCACCTGATTGGGCGGCGTCTGGCCGGCGCCGAGCGCCTGGCGCAGGATACTGAGCACGATCATGATGCGGGTGAAGGCCGTCATCATGAGGAGGATCGCCGGCAACAGCGAGAGCGCCGTCATCAGCGCGAGCACCTGCAGCGTCAGGGTGTAGGTCTGCCCCCCGCTGGGGCCGGTCTGCACGCTGAAGGCGGGAATCCCGGGCGCCGCCGCGGCGACGGCCGGCAGCAGCGTGAGCGCGAAGGGCAGCAGTCGGCGCAGTGTCTTCACTTGCCCAAGCTCCGCTTCAGCAGCTCACGGAACGAATTCGCATCGGGCATGGAAGGCTTGGCGGCCTTGGGGACCTCCACCGGCTCGCGCAGCACGTGCAGGGCGCTCACGCGGCCCGGAGCGACTCCGACCAGGATCTGCTCGGCGCCGACTTTGATCAGGACGGCCCGCTCCTTGGGGCCGAGCGGCACGTCGGCGAGCACATCGATGGCGTTACCGATGCGATTGCCGAACCCCCGCATGCGACGCGCCACCCAGGCGACCGCGAAGATCGCGGCGAGCACGGCGAGCAGGGCGAAGGTCACGGATGCGAGTCCGCCCGCGCCGACAGGCGCCGCGGCAGTGGCGGCGTGGGGGGCGGCGAAGAGTTGGGTCATTTGAGCTTGCGCAGGCGCTCTGCAGGGCTGATGACGTCAGTCAGCCGGATGCCGAAGCGTTCGTTGACCACGACGACCTCGCCGTGCGCGACCAGGGTTCCGTTGACGAACACGTCGAGCGGTTCGCCTGCTGCGCGCTCCAGCTCCACCACCGAGCCCTGGTTGAGCTGCAGCAGGTTGCGGATCGGAATGCGCGTGCGGCCGACCTCCATGGAGAGTGTGACCGGGACATCGAGGATCACTTCGAGGTTGACGTCGTGGCTGGCTGGAGTGCCTTCCTCGGTGATCTCGTGCAGCTCTGCCGGGCGTGCCTCGGCGGGATTGGCGGACATGGGGACCTCAGTTGCTCTCTTTGTGTGCCTGATTTACTTGCCGCCGGCGGCCGGCGCGTCGACGGTCTTGCCGCGGCGGATGCGCTCCTGCACCTTCACGGCTTGGCGCCCCCGCGAGAGGCCGAGGCCGCCACGGAACACCGGCACGTCCTCGGCGACCAGGGTCACCTTGCCGGCGAAATCGCACGGCAGTACGTCGCCGGGCTTGAGATTGATCAGCTCCGCCAGCGTGATCGAGGAACGGCCGAGGACGGTGGTGAGCTCGACCTCCGCATCCTCCATCTCCTCGCGCAGACACATCATCCAGCGCTCGTCCTTCTCCACGCGGTCGCTGGCGACGCCCGCATCGAGAATCTCGCGCAGCGGCTCGATCATCGCGTAGGGCATGGTCACGTGCAGATTGCCGCCGGCGCCGTCGAGCTCGATGTGGAAGCTGGTGACGACCACGATCTCCGAGGGCGAGACGATGTTGGCGAAGTGCGGATTGATCTCGGAATTGAGGTACTCGAGCTCGATCGAGGCGACGTGCGACCACGCCTCGCGCAGGTCCGCGAAGACGCTGCGCAGCACGATGTGGATGATGCGCTGCTCGGTGGCGGTGAACTCGCGGCCTTCGATCTTGGCGTGCCGGCCCGTGCCGCCGAAGAAGTTGTCGACCACGGCGAACACCAGCTTGGGATCGAGCACGATGAGCGCCGTGCCGCGGAAGGGATTGATCTTCACCAGGTTGAGGCTGGTGGGCACGTGCAGGGTGTGCACGTATTCGCTGAACTTCTTGATCTCGACCTGGCCGACCGATATCTCCGGCGAGCGGCGCAGCAGGTTATAGAGACTCACCCGGTTCAGGCGCGCGAAGCGCTCGTTGATCATCTCGAGCGTGGGCATGCGCCCGCGCACGATCCGCAGCTGGTTGTTGAAATCGTACGAGCGGGCCTCGCCGGGGACGGGCGGCGCTTCCGTGCTGACGGCGCCCGTATCCACACCGTGGATCAGGGCGTCGATCTCGGCTTGGTCGAGTATCTTCTCTTGGCTCATGGGGTTGGGCGACGATCGGTTACTGCATCACGAAACTGGTGAAGTACACGGCCTCGACCTCATTGGGATCGCCGCCCGACTGCGCGAGATCCTTGCGGATCGCCGCGAGGGCGTCGGCGCGCAGCTGCTCCTTGCCCGCTGACGTGGCGAGCACGGCGTACTTCTGGTTGGCGAACAGGATCAGGAGGTCGTTGCGCAGTACCGGATCGTTCGCCTTCAGCACATCCAGGGTCTTCTGATCGCGCGACATCACCTCCACCGAGACCTGCAGGAAGCGCACGAGCTGGTCGGCCTGGAAATTGACGACGAAGGGCGGGTCGAGCGCGAGGTAGAGCGGCGGCCCGGAAGGCTTGTGCGCCGCGGCCGCCTTCGCTTTCGCCGAGCCGCCGAAGGCGTGCGTCAGGAAGAGCGCGGCACCCAGGCCCACGACGAGCACTGCGGCACCGACGATGATGACCAGCAAGGGAATGCGGCGCTTGGGCGCTGCAGGCGTTTCGGTGCCGGTCGGCGCTTGCCCTGCGGCCAGGACGGGTATGTCGGGCATCGCGGTCTCGTCTCCTAACGAATGACACGGCGCCAGGCGCCGGGGTTGTGTCCCTGCAAGGTGCAACGCCCATGCCATGGCGCTGGGAATGCGCCTAAGTGCCTGAGCTATAAGCGTTTGGCAGCAGGTTGGAGAGTGTGAGACGCGTCGCAGTCGGGTGGCGGCGACGGTTTATTGACTCAATCGCCCGGAGTCATCTCAGGCGTAGGTGTCGAGGATGCCGACGCCGCCCGCGGCGGAGGTGCCGGCGCCGGAGCTGTCGAGCGTGATGGCCGTTACAGCGGACATCGCCGTCGTCGACCGTGTGGAGCTCTGACGTTCCTGACCGCGTGGCGAGTCTCGAGAAACACCGGCGTCCGCGAGAGTTAGACCCTGGTTCGCAAAGAGCTGACGCAGTTGCGGCAGGGATTGCTGGAGCGCGGCGCGGGTGTCCGATTGCGCGGCGCCAAACCAGACGCTCGCCTGGCCGTCATGCACCGAGATATTCACCTGCAAGGGTCCGAGGTGCTCGGGTGAGAGCTGCAGGGAAGCAGATTGGATTCCCTGATGCGCCATCCAGGTGAGCTTGGTGCCGAGCTCATCCGTCCAGGCGCTCGTGCCGACCTGCGAAGCGACGGTCATCTGCGCGGAATCCGCCGTGGGCTGGTGCATCGCGGCGTGCGCCGATCCAGCCAATTGGGTCGCGGCCGCCAGAGCGATGGCAGTGGTGCCCGCCGTCACTGATGGCGCTGGCGCGCCGGAAGAGCCGGGCGCGGCCGCGGCATCGGCGGCACCCGTCTTGAGCAAAGTGTCGAGCGCGGTCGCGCCGCCGCTCGTGGCGGCGCCGGTGCTGGTAGCGATGGGGACGGCGCCGCTGTCCGATGAGGAGGACGTGCCGCCCGTGGATGCCGCCGGCGCGCTGGTGACGGGCGGCGCCGTGGGCACTCCCATCAGAGCGCTGGCGAGCGCCTGCTCGAGAAGTGTCAGGGCTGATGAGGGGCTGCCAGTGCCCGACGCCTTCGTGGAGGGCTCACTGGAGTCCTCCTCGTCGGCCCCGTCCGATTGGGTCGTCGTAGCGGTCGTGGCGCCCGCAGCATTTGCGGCGTTTGCGGCAGCCACGGGGACCGCGGAGGCCGCCGTGGTCGGCGCGGTCGCAGGAGTCATGGCCGCCGATTGCTCGGTCGCAGCGGCACTCGTTGCCGTGCTTGCCGCCAGCGTCTGGGCGAGCGCCGCGGAGAAATCGCCGTCGCCATCGGTTGTCGTTGCCGCCGTCTGCTGCGCGGCGGATTCGGCGGATGATCCACTCTTGGATGCGCCGGACGACGCGCGGCCGTGGGTCGCAGAGCGTGCGGAGCGCTGCCCGGAGCTGGGGGCGCCGCTCGAATTGCCGGATCGGGCGATGCGCCCTTTGCCGGAGGATTTGGAGCCGGTGGAACCGGAGTTGGAGGCGTTCGCGCCCGACGTGTGGGATCCGCTCGGGGAGCCCTGTGAGCTCTGCGATCCGGAGGAATTCGTCGCGGTGGCGCCGGAGCGGGCAGTGTTGGAGCCCGCTGCCGCGGATGACGCCGAGCCCGCCGGGCTCGGCGATCCGGAGGACGCCGGCTTGCCCGGCGAAAGCTTCGAGGATGCCGTCGTCGCGGACACCGGTGTGGGCGGCAGGAGGAGCAACGAATCAGCTGCCATGGGCGATGGTCCTTCGTGACCAGAGCTGCTGCGAGCGCTCGTCACTTTCCTTCTGTTCGATCTTCTCCGCCACGCTGCGCTCCTCGGCCTGCCAGTGGCTGGCGAGATTGCCGACCGCGGTCGCCCGCCGGGCGGCATTGCGCCAGCTCTCGAGCTCCGCCGTGCGCTGCAGCCGGGCCTGCGTCAGGATCTGGGTCTGCTGCCGCAACGCCTCATCGAGGCGGCTGAGGAATATCTGATAGTCGCGCACGCCGGCGCCGCTCATGCCCGAACCGGCGCGGCGCGCGAAATCGTGCACGTAGGCGGCGCGATAGGCCTCCAGCTCGTCGAGCTTGGCTTGCGCCGCGCGCACGTTCTTCTCGCACGTGGCGAGGGCCTCCGCCTTGCGCCGCTCGATGTCGTCGACGACACGGCGCACCATGCCGATCCGCTCTGTCTTTTTCATTTGGCAGATTGCTCGGAGAGAGTTTCATTGAGCGCGGCGAGACTGGCCGCGAGGGTGACCCGCTCGCCCATGTCCTGCTGCAGGAAACGCTGCATGCGCGGCCACAGGGCGAGCGCCTGGTCGACGCGCGGATCACTGCCGCGCTGATAGGCACCGATGGCGATGAGGTCGCGATGTTGCTGATAGGTGGAGAGCGTCTGGCGGAACTGTCTCGCTGCCGCGAGGTGCGCGCTCGGAGCGATCTCCTGCATCACGCGGCTGATCGAGGCCTCGACGTCGATCGCCGGGTAATGGCCGCTCTCGGCGATCCGCCGCGAAAGAACGATGTGCCCGTCGAGGATGGCGCGCGCGGCGTCAGCGATGGGGTCCTGCTGGTCGTCGCCCTCGGTGAGCACGGTGTAGAACGCCGTGATGGAGCCGGCGCCCGAGGCGCCATTGCCCGCACGCTCGACGAGCTGCGGCAGGCGCGCGAAGACGGAGGGCGGATAGCCCTTGGTGGCCGGCGCCTCGCCGATGGCGAGCGCGATCTCGCGCTGCGCCTGCGCGAAGCGGGTCAGGGAGTCCATCAGCAACAGCACGCTCAAGCCCTGATCGCGGAAATATTCGGCGACGGCCGTGGCGAGCCACGCTCCATGCAGGCGCATCAGCGGTGGATGATCGGCCGGCGTCGCAACGACCACGGCGCGTGCGCGGTCCTTGGGACCGAGGATGCGCTCGACGAATTCCTTCACTTCGCGACCGCGCTCGCCGATCAGTCCGACGACGATGACTTGTGCGCTCGTGTAGCGAGCCATCATGCCGAGCAGCACGCTCTTGCCGACGCCGCTGCCGGCGAAGAGGCCCACACGCTGGCCACGCCCGATGGTCAGCAGGGAGTTGATGGAGCGGATGCCGACGTCCAGCGGCTCGCTGATGGGGTGTCTGGAAAGCGGATTGATCGGTTTGCCCGTCAGGCGCACGGACTCGCCGCAGGCGAGGGGCCCCAGCCCGTCGAGCGGCTGGGCGGCGCCATCGACTATGCGTCCGAGGAGCTCGGGTCCGACGCGAACCGTCCCCGCGCGCTGCCGCGGGATGACGCGGGCGTTGGGCCCGAGGCCATGTGCATCCCCCGATGGCATGAGGTATAGCCGATCCCCGGCAAAGCCGACCACCTCGGTTGCCGTCCGCGAGCCATCGCCGGCGATGACGTCGCAGTAGTCGCCCACCGACGCCTGACAGCCGGCGGCCTCGAGCGTCAATCCAACCATGCGCGTGAGCGAGCCTTCGACGGCTGGGGGCTCCGTCTCCTGCACTGCGCGGACGCGCCGGCGCAAGCCGTCGCGCCAGATCGCATTGCGTGTGCTGTCGGGAGTGGTCACTGCCCCTCGCGCTCCGTCGTCCGCTCGTCGCCGAGCGCGCTCGCGGCCACCGCGGCGATGCGAGATTCGAGCCTGGCGTCGATGCGCGATGACTGGCTGTGAACGAGACATCCGCCGCGTGACAGTGCCGGATCCTCGACGATGGTCCATGCGCGATCGGCGGAGGGCGTCGTCAGGTGCTCCCGCACCGTCGCGGCGTCTTCGGGGTGCAGGTGGACCCGGACGTCCCGCGCCGCGGCAGGAAGCAGCGCCAGCGACTCCCGCAGGATGGCGATCACCTGGGCGGGCTCGATGCGCAGCTCGCGCCGGGCGAGTTGCTTGCCGACGCTCAGCGCAAGCTGCGTCAGCTCGCTCTCGATTTCGGCGTCCAATTGCTCGAGCGGGCGCGCGAGGAGCTGCAGCGCCGCATCCAGGCGCTTGACGCGTTCGTCGAGAGCCGCGAGCCGCGAAGCCGTCTCGGCGCGAGCTCGCGCCATACCGGCCTCGTAGCCGCGCGTCTCTGCGTCCTTGAGGGCGAGGCGTGCAGCCTCTGCGCCTTCCGCGGCGGCGCGGTCGTGGCGGGGGCGCCCGATGATCGGGCCCTCGACATCCGGCAATTGCCAGCGCTCGATGCTCGCCACTGCGGGGTTGCGGCGCGGATCAGACATATTCCTCGCCCTTGCCGCCGAGCGCGATCGTGCCGGCTTCGGCGAGCTTGCGGGCGATCTGCAGGATCTCCTTCTGCGCCGCCTCGACCTCGGACAGGCGCACGGGGCCTTTCGCCTCCAGGTCATCGCGCAGCATCTCGGCGGCGCGCTGCGACATGTTCTTGAAGATCTTCTCCTTCAGTCCGTCGTCCGAGCCCTTCATCGCCAGCAGCAGCTTCTCGGCCGCAACCTGACGCAGCAGCTCCTGCATGCTGCGGTCATCGAGGCCGATCAGGTTGTCGAACACGAAGACCAGGTCCTGGATGCGCGCGGCGAGCGCCTCGTCGCTCTTCTCGATCTGCTCCATGAGCGCGCTTTCCTGGCTCGGCTCGAGGAAATTGATGATGTTGGCCGCCGCCTTGGCGCCGCCCAGCACCGAGGTCTTGCCGGCGGACTTGCCGGAGAACTGCTTCTCCATGATGTCGTCGAGCTCGGTGAGCGCGCTCGGTTGCACGCCATCGAGCGTGGCGATGCGCGCGACCACGTCCGCGCGCGTGTTCGCCGGCAGATGCCCGAGCACTTCGGCCGACTGATCCGGATCCAGATAGGCGAGGACGATGGCGATGATCTGCGGGTGCTCCAGCCTGATGAGCTCGGCCACGGCGCGCGGATCCATCCATTTCAGGGCTTCCAGGCCCTTGGTGGAGCGCCCGATGTTGATCCGGTCGATGATGCTCGCGGCCTTGTCCTGGCCCAGGGCGTCGACCAGCACCTTGCGCAGGAACTCGTCGGCGCCGATGCCCACCGAGGTCTGGCTCTCGACGATCTGCGCGAACTCCGAGATGACCCCGTGTACCTCTTCGCGCGAGACATTGGCGAGCTTCGCCATCGCGGTGCCGATGCGTTGCACTTCCTTCGCACCCATGTGCTTCAGGACCTGCGCGGCCTCGTTCTCGCCGAGCGTCAGCAGCAGGATGGCGGCACGCTCGGTACCGCTGCGGCTGGCCTCGCGTCTATCGGCACGCTCACTCATCGGAGCCCACCCAGCCGCGAACCACCTGCGCGACTCGCTTCGGATCCTGGTTGACCATGGAGCGCGCGTGCGTGAGTTGCTGCTCGTGCGTGAGCGCTGACACGCCCTCGTTTGCCGCCGGCGGCCGGGGGGCTGTGCCCGCGGCGCCCGCCGCCGCGGCCGGCAGCCCCTGCGCGCCCGCCGCAGCACCGAGCCGCATGGGCGTGATGAGGGTTCGCACCAGCGGCCTCAAGACCGAGAGGACCAGCACCAGCACCACCACGAGACCGGCGCCGATCCGCAGCAGGCCCCAGACGAAGGGGGTCTGCCACAGCGGTGGCGCCTGATAGGTGCCCTCGGAGGCGGGCGGGCTGTCGGTATCGAGCGATTCGTTCACGACACTCACGCTGTCGCCGCGGGAGGCATCGAATCCCACCGCATCCTTGACGAGCTGAGTGACCCGCGCGAGGTCTTCGGCGCTGAGCGGAACCTTGGTCGTCTTGCCGTCCTTGCCGGTCACGGTGCGATCGCCGATCAGCACCGCCACGGTCAGCCGGCGGATGGTGCCGGCGGGCTGACTGGAGTAATCGAGCGTGCGGTCGATCTCGTAGTTGCGAGTGATATCGCGCGACACCGTCTTGTCGCCGGGCGCGCCCACCGAGCCGCCAACGGGCTCCGTGGCCGGCTGACCGGGCGCACCCGCTGTCGTGGCCGCCTGAGCATTGCTTGCCGCACCGGCGGTCTGCGGAGCGCCCTGGGCCGTCGCGGACGCGGCGCCCTGCGCCGTCGCCGCTGTTGCCTGCGCGGACGCGGGCACGGCCACACCCGGCGTGGGCGGCTCATTGGAAAGCGATCCAGGTACGCCGCCGCTCGCGGCGCCGCCCGCCGTCTGCTCCGACAGCTGCTCGCTGCGCACGATCTGGCTGTTGGGCGCGTACAGCTCCTTGGCCTGCTCGCTGACCCCCATGTTGAGGTCGGCGACCACCTGCGCGTGCACCAGTCCGGGTCCGACGAGCGGGGTGAGGAGGCCCTCGATGCGCCGCGCGTAATCGGTCTCCATCCGATGGACCATGTCATATTGGCGCTCGTCCATGGCGTAGGCGTCGTGCCCGTTCGGCGCGGAGAGCAGCTGCCCCTGCTGATCGACGACGGTGACCTCGCCGGGCGTCAGGTTCGGCACGCTGGAGGCCACCAGATTGACGATGGCCTGCACCTGCTCCGGCTCGAGCGTCGCTCCCGCCTTCAGCTGCACGAAGACCGAGGCGCTGCCGCTGCGATTGTCGCTGACGAAGACCGACTGCCGCGGCTCCGCCAGGTTGACTCGCGCGCCAGCGACCGGCTGCATGCTCGCGATGGTGCGCGCCAGCTCCATCTCCAGGGCATGCTGATACCGCACATCCTCCATGAACTGGCTGACGCCGAAGCCGGAGCTCTTCTCCAGCGCGGCGAAGCTGTCGTTGTCCGTGACGCCCTGGCCCGCGAGCTTCAGGCGCGCCTCGTCCAGCCGCTCGGCGGGGACCTCGATGCCGTTGGTGGCGGCGTCGAGCTTGTAGGGAATCTGCGCGGAATCGAGCGCCTGCGCGACCTGTGACTCGTCCTGCGGGGAGAGGTTGGCATAGAGAAGACTGTAGTTCGGACCGCGCGACCAGAGCACGATCCAGACGCCGGCGGCGACGGCCGCGGCGATGCCGATCAGCAGGAGCAACGGCCGCAGGGTCGCGGGCAGCGCCGCGAGGTTGGCCGAAACGTTGGGCTGGCCGTTGGCCGGAACATTGGCCAGGCCATTCGAGAGTGTAGCGGGGTCTGCAGCCATGGTTGCTGGTTAGATCAGTCCTGTTACATCTGCATGTTCATGATGTCCTGATAGGCGCTGATGAGGCGGTTGCGCACCTCGGTCAGGGCCTTCAGCGACACGCTCGCCTTCTCCATCTGCACCATCACCTGTGGCAGCTCGACACCGGGAGTGCCGCGCGCGAAGGCGTCGGCGAGCTGGGTGGCATTCTGCTGGCTCTGGTTGACCTGATCGATCCCCTGACGCATCAGGGTCGCGAAGTCGGCCGGCGCGGTTCCCTGGGCGGCCGCCGGCTGCGCGGCCTTCGGACGCACCTCGGTCGACAGAGAGCGGATCTGGGCGAGAACCCGGTCGATTTCCATCTGGCTCATGGTGTGTGCTCCGTCAGGCGGCCGGTATGTCGACGCCCGCCTCGCGCAGGCGGGCCAGCTTGTAGCGCAGCGTGCGCGGGCTGATGCCGAGATGCTCGGCCGCTTCGCGGCGGCTGCCTTGATGATTGCGCAGCGCATCGAGAATGAGATCGCGCTCAGCCTGCACGAGCGAGCCGGCAAGAGAGCGGATGGCATCGCGCACGGGCGTCGCCGCCGTGCCGGCCGTGCCCGCCGTCTGGGTCGTCTCGTTCGCGAGCTCGAACTGGATGTGCTCGGGACGGATCACCGGTCCGGTGACCAGGATGAGCGCGCGCTGCAGCAGATTGTCGAGCTCGCGCACGTTGCCGGGCCACGCATAGGTGAGCAGCAGATGCGCGGCTTCGGCGCTCAACGCCGGAATCGGCTCGCCCGGCCGGCAGCGCGCGGTGAGCAGCTGCATGGCGAGCGGCAGGACATCGTCCCGGCGCAGCCGCAGCGGCGTGATCGCGAGCGGGAAGACATTCAGGCGGTAATAGAGATCCTCGCGGAAGCGGCCGGCGGCGACTTCCTCGCGCAGCCGGCGGTTGGTGGTGGCGATGACCCGCACGTCGAGGCTCACCGGCACGCGGCCACCGAGGCGCTCGACCTCACGTTCCTGCAGGACGCGCAGCAGCTTCGCCTGCAGGCCGAGCGGCATCTCCGTCACCTCGTCGAGGAGGAGCGTGCCGCCCTGGGCCTGCTCGAACTTGCCCGCATGCGCGGCGTGTGCGCCGGTGAAGCTGCCACGCTCGTAGCCGAAGAGCATCGCTTCGAGCATGTTCTCGGGAATGGCGGCGCAGTTGACCGCGACGAAAGCGCGGCCCGCGCGCGGCGAGCGGCGATGGATGTAACGCGCGAGCACTTCCTTGCCGGTACCCGACTCGCCGACGACCAGGACCGTGCAGTCACTCTGCGCGACGCGGCGCGCGAGATCGACGAGACGACGGGAGCTCGGGGCACAGGCCACCGGATCGGAGTCGGCGCGGCGCGCGCTGGGCTCCTCGGCGGTCGCGCACGCCAGCTGTGTTTCGTCTGTCTCGGACATCAAACCTCCCACGCCCAGGGGCGCGTCTTCGTCGGGGAGGTTGCAAAAGGTGTGCCGGGCGCAAACCGGCGGTAAAGCGTGAAGGCTGTCACGTTGGCGGCAGGAATCTGCCGCCCGCGCGTCAAACTTCCGTCGCCGCCTCGATACCGAGCTTGCGCAGCTTCTCGACCAGAGTCGTGCGGCGCAGATTGAGGAGGCGGGCGGCGTGCGCGACCGTGCCGTTGGCACGCTCGAGCGCCTGTTGGACGAGGGCACGCTCGATGGCCAGCAGGTGGGCGCGCAGATCGAGTCCGGCCTCCGGCAGCGTGGTCAGCGTGTTGGCGGCGGCGGGATGCGGGCTCGCCGGTGCGCCGACAGCCGCGCCGCTTTCGAGGAGCTCGAGAGTCTCCTCCTCGTCGAGCACGGCTTCGTCATCCTTGACGGCCGGTTGCTGCTCCTCCCAAACCCATCCCTCGGGCGGGCGGTACTTCGACGGCAGATCCTCGATCTGCACGATGCGTCCACCGGCGGTGATCGAGAGCCGCTCGATGAGATTGCCCAGCTCGCGGACGTTGCCCGTCCAGGAATGCAACGCCAGGGCGGCGAGCGTACGGCGCGCAAAGTGCACCGCGGGCCGTCCATCCGCTACGTTCTGCGCGACGAAGTCGTGCACCAGCAGCGGCAGATCCTCGATCCGCTTGCGCAGCGGCGGCGTCTCGATGGGGAATACGTTCAGGCGGTGGAAGAGATCCTCGCGGAAGGTCCCGCGGCCGATCGACTCCTCGAGATTGCGGTGCGTCGCCGCGATGATGCGCACGTTGCATCGGATCGGCACGTGGTTGCCGACACGCTCGAATACACGCTCCTGCAGCACGCGCAGGAGCTTCACCTGCATCGAGGGGCTCATGTCGCCGATCTCGTCGAGAAACAGCGTGCCGCCCTCGGCGATCTCGAAACGGCCCTTGCGGGCCGAGATCGCGCCGGTGAAGGAGCCCTTCTCGTGCCCGAAGAGCTCGGACTCGAGCAGCTCGGCCGGTATGGCGCCGCAGTTGACGGCAACGAACGGCCGGTTGCGCCGCGGGCTCAGATCATGGATGGCGCGCGCGGTCACCTCTTTGCCGGTGCCGGACTCGCCGAGGATGAGGACGGTGGAGTCGTGGGCCGCGACCTGGCGGACCAGCGCGATGACGTCACGGATCGCCGGCGAATTGCCGGTCGGAAGCCGGGTGCCGGCTGCTGCGGGTACGGTTGCCTCGGCTAGCGCGCTCTCGTCTCTGCCCGATGCGTGGCCAGTGACGGAGAAACATTGCACTGCCGACATTGCGACTCCCGCGTGCTCATCATGCTCTTGTTGGTTCGGTGCCGCGGCTCTTGTGATGGAACCCCGTCCCGCACGACAATGGTGCGCACTGGCGGGGCCGGCAGCTGTGATCTGCTTCCGGTTGTGTACATCCGGCGACAGCTTCGCTCAAGGTCCGTGACTGCTGTCACGATCACCTGGCGGTCATTTACTCAGGGCGCGGACCGTGCGTGTGCCTGCGATCTGGCGCCGGTGCCGGCGAAATGCCATTTTCTCGATGAGGTCGGCAATGGTCTCGCCGAGGGGGATGAAGCGTGCCTTCACGTTGCCGTCCGGTGTGACGTTCGTCACACGACCGGGGAGGCGCAGCGGCTGCGCGAGACAGTCGTGCAGATAGACTTCGAGGACGCCCTGCGCGCCGGCTTCCGGCAGCGGCGAGGCGCCGCGCCACACGGCGCCGAGGGCATTGAACCGTACGGAGGCGGGCGCGGGACGGGGGCGATTGGCGGCGAGGATCTGGCCGACCAGGTCGAGGAGCAGATTCATCTTGCGCTCGAGGCGCATGAGGTCGGCGAGGTAGGGGCTGTTCTCGTCGGGCTTCTCCACCGGGCCATGCTCTTCCATGGCATCCCAGGCCTGGAGCACCTGCAGGTTGCGCTCCGCCAGGCCGGCGGCGGCATCGGCGTCGAGCGGTCCCGGGGAGGCGCGCCACAGCACCGGGAGCACGTCCTGGAAGGCGAGCTCCTCATACAGCACTACGGTGTCGGCGCCGTCGAACATACCAGCAGTATCGGCCAAAGCCGCCGGTTCTTTAATTATAGGCCCAAAGTCGGCGGCGCCGCTTCGGACCGGCCGCCGTGTGACACAGGTCCGGCCCGCGACCCGGGGGCGGCGGAGCCCCCTGAGACCCGCTTACGCGAGACGACGCGTCCCGGGAAACGGCCGCTCGATCCTGCTTTCGGACCCTCAGCCGGCGTTGCTCAGCGGCGTGATGTTGGTCTGGGTCTCGTCGAGGAAGAAGCGGCGTACCAACATGGCCTGCTGCAGCTTGCCCTTGCGGACGTAGGCCTCGTAGAGGAGATCCTTCACCACCTCGAGGGCGATGCCGGCCTCATAGCCGTCGAGCAGCGGAATGTTGGGACGCGGATCGGTGGCGGTGCCGAAGAGCATGCTCTTCAGCTTGCCGAAGGTATCGGCCGAGAGCGCGGCGAGCTCGCGCACTTCATTCAGCTCGTCGAACAGGCGCAGTTTGCCGGCTTCGCCCAGGTCCGCGAACACCGCCTGCACGGTCCGGCGGCACATGGAGGCGAAGGCGTTGAAGGCGCCGCTCGAGAAGCAGGTCAGCGCCTCCCTGAAGAGCAGCTCCACCTCCTCCGGAAGGTATGTGAAGGAGAATTTCTCGCGCGCGCGCTCGACCTCGGTGAACTGCGGGGAGAGCTCGATGCGGTTGGCGGAGTACATGCGCACATTGAAGCGCAGGAAAACCGGGGCGTGGCAGGCATCGCAGCGATAGACGACGCCGATCTGCGAGGGGCGGTAGGTCTGCAACTCCTCGAAGCGCGGCACGGCGGTCGCGGTGACGTGGGCCATGACTTGGCAATGCGGACAGGTCAGCGCCAGGGTTTTCTCCTGGCTGTTGACGAGGTGGCTCGACGTGTCGATGTGAATGGACATGTGCGCGAACGACGGGCTCTACTGGAAACTCGCCATGGCAGCGGCGGTTCTCAGGGCATCTTCTTCTGCTCGCCCGATACCTGGAGATTGTAGCCCATTGGCGACAGCCAGACCGGCTTTTCACCATCGGACGAGGCGTTATGTCATATCAAGGCACGAACAGCTCTTTGACGCCACCGGCGATGAGTACCGAGATGTCCATCAGCACGCGCGGCAGGGCGATGCCGCCGCGGGCGATCAGGTACTTGGGCTCCCAGGCGGGGTCGAACTTGGCCTTGTAGCGCCGCAACCCTTCGAAGTTATAAAAGTGCTCGCCGTGCCGGAAGATGAAATTGCCGACGCGGTGCCAGGCGGGCGCCAGGGGGTGTCGATCGAGACCGGAAAGCGGCGCCATGCCGAGGTTGAACCAGCGATAGCCCTGATCCCGGCCCCAGCTCATCAGCTCGGCGAAGAGGAAATCCATCGTTCCCGCCGGCGACGCCGGGCCGAAGCGCATCAGATCGAGCGCCAGCTCGGCGCGTGTGTGGGTCGTCCAGAGATTGGCGAAAGCGATCGGCGCGCCGTCCGCGCGCACCAGCGCCAGCGGGAAATTGCGCAGGTATTGCGGCGAGAAATAGCCGACGGAAAAGCGCTTCTCGCCGGTTGCCTTGCCTGCGAGCCACGCGTCCGAGATCCGCTGCAGGTCGGGCATCAGCGCATCGCTCTGCGCGGCCGGAAGGATCTCGAATGACAGTCCTTCCCGCTGCGCGTGCCGGTGCGAGTGCCTGAGCGCCGCGCGCGCCGGACTCTCCAGGGTGAAGTCCGTCAGCCGCACGCGTGCTTCCTCACCGACCTTGAGCGGCGCGAGGCCGAGATCCACGTACAGCGACAGCCGCTCGGCGCCGGTCTGATAGAAGACCGTCTGGCCGGCGTGGCGGTCCGAGAGCTCGCGGAAGCTCCAGACCAGCTCCTCGGCGCCGGCGCGCGATCCGATCGGATCGCCGAGCGCGACCCAGCTGCGGCCGGCGACCTGGTACATGAGAAAGGTGTCGCCCGAATCGTTGAACATCAGGCGCTTGTCGCCCGTCAGCGCGGCGTTCGCCAGGCAGTTGTCGCAGCGGTTGATGATGGCGCGTGCGCGGGCGAGGTCCTCGGGGCTCGCCACGGCAGGCTCGGGGCGCGCCGGCCGCAGCAGATTCAGGATGAGATAGGCCGTCGCCAGCACGACGACCGCGAGCGAGGCGCGCAGCATCCGCGGCGCGTTGGCGTGCAGCGCGAACGTCCACCAGAGCTGGTCGGAATACGGCACGTCGCGGTAGACGAGCAGGCCGATCCAGATCGAGAGGATGACAACCCCCGCGATGCTTGCGACCCAGGCCGGGCTGAAGCGCTCATCCAGAATCGCCGTGGGGCGGTAGAACGCACGCCGCCCGAGCGCCAGCACGGCGAGCACCAGCGCGAGCACGATCGCTTCCTCGTAACGCAGTCCCTTCAGGAGCGAGGCGATGACGCCGAAGACCAGCAGCACGAAGGATATGGCGTAGGCGGCCTTGACGCGGCGGAAGAGGGCGCGGGCCAGGACGATGAGCCCCAGGCCGATGACGCTCGCGGCCAGGTTCGAGACTTCCAACACCGCGAGCGGGATGAACCGGTGCAGGAGCGCGATGCGCGAGTTGATCCCGGGCGTCGCGCCGGAGACCAGCAGCACGGTGCCGGCAAGGAAGGTGAGGCCGCCGGCGACCTGCGGCGCCACGGGCGCGACATACATCGCGGCGCGCTCCCGTACCCGGGCAAGATGCGCGCGGGTGGCGCTCAGCTCCTTGTAGGCGAAGAGCACCGCGCCGAAAAGCAGCGGTACGAGGTAGTAGATCGCCCGGTAGGCGAGCAGCGAGCCGAGGAGCGCCTCCGGGGCAATGCCGCTCAGGATGAGCAGCATCACGGTCTCGAAGACACCGATCCCGCCCGGCACGTGACTGATGATTCCGGCGATGACCGCGATGGCGTAGGCGCCGATGAACGGAATGAAGCCGATGTGCGAGCCCGACGGCAGCAGCCACCAGAGGACCGAGCCCGCGAGGCTGAGGTCGATCACCCCGAGCGCCACTTGCGGCAGCCCGATCGTGGGACCTGGGGCGCGCAGCGCCCAGCCGCGTATCTCCAGGACGCCGCGCGAGGTCGCCGACCAGACTGCGTAGGCGGTCACCGCGGCGAGGAGCAGGGCGCCGACGAGGAATGTCAGGTCGTGGTCCAGGTGCAGAACGGCGACGCTCTGTGCCGGTGACAGGAAAAGCGAGATGCCGGCGAGAGTCGCGAGGCCGATGCCGATCGAGAGACTGGCGAACGCGGCGATGGTCGCCACCTCGACCGCCGTGACGCCGGCGCTGGCATAGAGCCGGAAACGAATCGCGCCGCCGGTGAACGCGGCGAATCCCAGCGTGTGCCCGAAGGCGCTGGCGATGAAGGAGGTGAAGAGGATCTGGCCGTAGCGCAGGCGCTTGCGCAGATAGCGCAGCGCCAGCACGTCATAGCCGCTCAGCACCCAATAGCTGATACCGGTGAAGCCGAGCGCCGCGAGCACGTGCCTGCGCGGTATGGCCTGCAGGTGCGCGATCACCCTGGTGAAGTGCAGGCGCGCGATCTCGCCGTGCAGGACATAGCCCACCACGCTGAAGACGACGAGCGCGGCGAGCGGGCCGATCCAGCGCAGGAGGCCGCGGCGCTCGCTCTCGTGGCTCGAGGCCGGCGCTGGCGAGTGTCTCTTCAACGGGTGAGGGGCTTGTAGCGGATCCGGTGGGGTTGCGCGGCTTCCTCGCCCTTGCGGCGCTTGAAGTCCTCGACATACTCCTGGTAGTTGCCCTCGAACCAGACGACCTGCGAGTCGCCCTCGAAGGCGAGGATGTGGGTCGCGATGCGATCGAGGAACCAGCGATCGTGCGAGATCACGACGGCGCAGCCGGGGAACCCGAGCAGCGCCTCCTCCAGCGCGCGCAGGGTCTCGATGTCGAGGTCGTTGGTCGGCTCGTCGAGCAGCAGTACGTTGCCCCCGGATTTCAACACCTTGGCGAGGTGCACGCGGTTGCGCTCGCCGCCCGAGAGCTCGCCGATCGACTGCTGCTGCTGCGAGCCCTTGAAGTTGAATCGGCCGACGTAGCCGCGCGAGGAGGTCTCGTAGTTGCCGACCTTGAGGATGTCGAGGCCGCCGGAGATCTCCTGCCAGACGGTCTTCTTGTCATCGAGCGCATGGCGTGACTGGTCCACGTAGGCGAGCTTGACGCTCGGTCCCAGGCGGATCTCGCCGGCATCGGGTTTCTCGCCGCCGGTCAACATCCGGAACAGCGTCGTCTTGCCGGCGCCATTCGGGCCGATGATGCCGACGATGCCGCCGCGCGGCAGGTTGAAGGAAAGGTTGTCGATGAGCAGCCGGTCGCCGTACCCCTTGCGCAGGCCCTTGGCCTCGATGACGAGCTCGCCCAGGCGCTCGCCGGGCGGAATGTAGATCTCGTTGGTCTCGTTGCGCTCCTGGAACTCGCGCGAAGCGAGCTCCTCGTAACGCTGCAGGCGGGCCTTGCTCTTGGCCTGGCGTGCCTTGGGATTCTGGCGCACCCATTCCAGCTCGTGCTCCAGGGTCTTGCGCAGCGCCTCGCGCTCGCGCTCCTCGAGCTTCAGCCGCGCCTCCTTCTGCTCGAGCCACGAGGAGTAGTTGCCGTGCCACGGGATCCCGTGGCCGCGGTCGAGCTCGAGGATCCACTCGGCCACGTTGTCGAGGAAGTAGCGGTCGTGCGTCACGGCAACCACGGTGCTCGGATATTCCTCGAGATAGCGCTCCAGCCAGGAGATCGACTCCGCGTCCAGGTGGTTGGTCGGCTCATCGAGCAGCAGCATGTCCGGCGCGGAGAGGAGCAGCCGGCACAGCGCCACGCGGCGCTTCTCGCCGCCCGACAGCGGACCGATCTTCGCGTCCCAGGGCGGCAGCCGCAGCGCGTCGGCGGCGATCTCGAGCTTGCGCTCCAGCTCCCAGCCGCCTTGCGACTCGATGGCGTCCTGCAGTTTCGCCTGCCGCTCGAGCAGGGCGTTCATCTCCTCCTCTTCCATCGGCTCGGCGAAGCGGTCGCTGATGCGGTTGAATTCCTCGACCAGCCGGAATGTCTCGCCTATTCCCTGCTGGACGGTGCTGCGCACGTCGCTCTCGGGATCGAGCTGCGGCTCCTGCGGCAGATAGCCGACGCGGATACCGCTCTGCGGGCGCGCCTCGCCGTCGATCTCCTTGTCGATACCGGCCATGATCTTGAGGAGTGTCGACTTGCCCGCGCCGTTCAGGCCGAGCACACCGATCTTGGCGCCGGGAAAGAACGAGAGGCTGATGTCGCGCAGAATGACGCGCTTGGGGGGCACGACCTTGCCAACCCCCTGCATGGTAAAGATGTATTGAGCCATTTCCTGTCGACTTAGCTGAGGCGGTGAACCAGTATTATCATCGACTTGCCGCTTCTTGGGCAGGTGGCAGCGGCCTGGGCTGTGTTAGCCTAAGCCGATGAGCGACAACGTCGTAGTGATCGCCGGAGAGCGCCTGGCACGCTACGGCTTCGGTGACGGCCATCCGTTCGGCCCCGATCGTCACGCGGCCTTCCTGCGGGAGTTTGGGGCCCGAGCCCTCGATCGCAAGGTACGGGTGCTGGAGCCGCGCGATGCCACCGATGACGAGCTGCGCGCGTTCCATACGCCCGGCTATCTCGAATTCGTACGCGAGCGCTCGACGAGCGGGCAGGGCTATCTCGACGGCGGCGATACACCGGCATTTCGCGGCGTGTATGAAGTGGCGGCCTGCGTAGTGGGCGCGACGCTGACGGCGACCCAGGGCATCATGGCCGGCGAGTTTCGCCGCGCCTTCGTGCCGATCGCCGGGCTCCACCACGCCGCGCGCGACCATGCCGCCGGCTTCTGCGTATTCAATGACTGCGGGGTCGCCATCGAGCTGCTGCGCAGCCGGTTCGGACTCGAGCGCGTCGCGTATGTCGATATCGACGCGCATCACGGCGATGGCGTCTTTTATGCCTTCGAGAGCGACGCCGCGGTGATTTTCGCCGATCTGCACGAGGATGGGCGGTACCTTTATCCCGGCACCGGCGCCGCGGAGGAGACCGGCCGCGGGGCTGCCCAGGGCACCAAGCTCAATCTGCCGATGCCGCCGGGATCGGACGATGCCGTCTTTGCCGATCTCTGGCCGCAGGTCATTGCGCATCTCGAGCGCTTCGAGCCCCAATTCATCATCCTGCAGTGTGGTGCGGACAGCATCGAGGGCGACCCCCTGACGCATCTGCGCCTGAGTCCGCGTTCTCACGCCCGCGCCGCGAGTGAGCTCACCGCCCTGGCCGACAGGCTGGGTCACGGGCGCGTGCTGGCGCTCGGCGGCGGCGGATACGACCGGGGCAATCTCGCCAGCGCCTGGAATGCGGTGGTCGAGAGTCTCATCTGATTGGCGCCAAGCGCTCCCGGCGCTTGGCGCGAGCGCGGCCCTCTTCTTTTTCGATCCCGCGGCGCCGGGAACGGCCCGGCGCCGCTCGATGACTTGCTTTTGAACGGGAGGACGGGCGAAGGGTCGCGCCGCCGGCCGGCGGCAGGCGCTTCCGGTACAATCGCACCCTCCCACCGGCCGCCACCGACAGGACCCCGAATGTTCTCCAAGAGCCTGGATATCCGCAGCTTCGACCCCGAGCTCAGTCGCGCGCTCGAGGGCGAGCAACGCCGCCAGGAAGATCACGTCGAGCTGATCGCCTCGGAGAACTACGTCAGCCCGCGGGTGCTCGAGGCACAGGGCTCCGTGCTGACGAACAAGTACGCGGAAGGCTACCCGGGCAAGCGCTACTACGGCGGCTGCGAGTACGTCGACATCGCCGAGCAGCTGGCCATCGATCGGGCGAAGAAGCTCTTCGGCGCCGCCTATGCCAACGTGCAGCCGCATTCCGGCTCGCAGGCCAACGCCGCCGCCTATTTCGCGCTGGTGCAGCCCGGCGATCCCATCCTGGGCATGAGCCTCGATCATGGCGGCCACCTCACCCATGGGGCGCGCGTCAACTTCTCGGGGAAGTTCTTCCGCGCGGCGCAGTACGGCATCCGCCCCGATACCGGTGAGATCGACTACGAGCAAGTGCAGCGCCTGGCCGAGGAGCATCGGCCGAAGATGATCATCGCCGGGTTCTCGGCGTACTCGCGTGTGGTCGACTGGGCCCGTTTCGCGCAGATCGCCAAGAGCGTGGGCGCCTATCTCGTGGTGGACATGGCGCATGTCGCCGGACTGGTCGCCGCCGGCATCTACCCCAACCCGGTGCCGCACGCCGACGTGGTCACGACCACCACCCACAAGACGCTGCGCGGTCCGCGTGGCGGCCTGATCCTGGCGCGCCCGAACGAGGAGATCGCCAAGAAGCTCAATTCGCTGATTTTCCCCGGCACGCAGGGCGGACCGCTGATGCACGTCATCGCGGCGAAAGCCGTGGCGCTGCTCGAGGCGCTGCAGCCGGAGTTCACGACCTACCAGAAGCAGGTGTTGGCCAACGCCCGCGCCATGGCCGCCCGGCTTGCCCGGCGGGACTATCAGATCGTCTCCGGAGGCACCGACAATCATCTCTTCCTGGTCAGCCTCATCGGCCGCAACATCACCGGCAAGGATGCGGATGCCGCGCTGGGGAAATCGAACATCACGGTGAACAAGAACGCCGTGCCCAACGATCCGCGGCCGCCGATGATCTCCAGCGGTCTCAGGATCGGCACGCCGGCGGCGACCACGCGCGGCTTCAGGGAGAAGGAGGTCGAGCAGGTGGCCGACCTCATCGCCGATGTGTTGGATGCCGATGGCGCGGAAGCTGTCGTGGAGCGGGTACGCGGTCAGGTACTCGAGCTCTGCCGGCGGTTCCCCGTGTACGGCGAGTAGGTCATCGGGGACCGCGCTGCGGCTGCGGCCCGACCGAGCCATCCGTGTACTGTCCATTCTGCGGCCACGTCGAGACCAAGGTTACCGACTCCCGGCTGGCCGGCGAAGGGCGTCAGATCCGCCGCCGGCGCGAGTGCCTCGCCTGTGGCGAGCGGTTCACCACCTTCGAGACCGCGGAGCTCGTCATGCCCATGGTCGTCAAGGGCGACCGTTCGCGCGAGCCATTCGACGAAGCCAAGCTGCGTTCCGGCATGGACAAGGCGCTCGAGAAGCGGCCGGTGCCGCGCGCGCAGGTGGATGAGGCCTCGAGCCGGATCGCGCACAAGGTGCGCTCTCTGGCGGACCGCGAAGTTCCGTCGAGGGTCATCGGCGAGCTCGTGATGGAAGAGCTGCGGCAGCTCGACGAGGTGGCCTACGTACGCTTCGCCTCCGTGTACCGCCATTTCGAGGATGTGGAGGCGTTTCACGAAGAGATCCGCAAGCTGCGTGATCAGCGCGACCCGCGAGAGCACCCGAGCGGCGGCGCGCCGCCTCGCGAGCAGAAGCGCCCTACGAAGCGACAGCCCGCACCCGACCGCGACCAGCTCTCGCTGTTGCCGCCGGA
>Ga0335075_10003144_pt1 | contig 26376 bp, 24 predicted proteins | sample Lox_Sample_24_FD_206723 | JGI IMG/M metagenome (GOLD analysis project Ga0335075, IMG submission 206723) | Soil microbial communities from Loxahatchee National Wildlife Refuge, Florida, United States - Lox_Sample_2.4 | ecosystem: Environmental > Terrestrial > Soil > Wetlands | place: USA...
GGTGGCGAACCGGTGCGAGATGACCAGCGTGGTCAGCCCGCCGGTGATCTCGTGGAACCGCTCGTAGAAGCGGGCCTCGGCGCGGACGTCGAGCGCCGCCGTCGGCTCGTCGAGGACCAGCACCCGCGCGCCGTGGAAGGTGGCGAACAGCGCGCGGGCCAGCGCCAGCCGCTGCCACTGGCCGCCGGACAGCTCGGCGCCGCCGGGGAGCTCACGGGCGAGCACGGTGTCCCACTGGTGCGGCAGCTCCTCGACCACCGGCGAGAACCCCGCCAGCCGCGCGGCGCGCAGCACGCCGTCCCGGTCATCGGCGTGCTCCAGGGCACCGAACGCCACGTTGTCGTAGGCCGTCAGCGGGTAGCGGACCGGGTCCTGCGGCATCAGCGCGATGATCCGCTGCCAGCGGCCGGGGTCCAGGTCGCGGACGTCGGCGCCGTCCACGGTGATCCGTCCCGCGGTCGGGTCGCGGAGCCGCGCGAGCAGGCTGACCATGGTGGACTTGCCCGCGCCGTTGACGCCGACGAGCGCGGTCGAGGTGCCGGACCGCAGCTCCAGGTCGACACCGGACAGCACGTCCGCGGTCGACGTCGGGTAGCGGAACCGCACGCCCTCGAACCGGATACCGTCCCGGGGCGCCCCGCCCGGATCTCCGCCGCCGTCAAGCTCGGCCGGCGGGACCAGGTCGCGCTCGAGCCGGTCGGCGTCGGGCAGCCCGGCCAGCGTCAAGGCGAGCGTGATGTCGTCGAACGAGACGGCGCCGACGGCCGCGGTGACCGCGAGCATCGGCAGCGTGATCGACATCGCGCGCAGCCCCAGCTGACCGGTCCGCGCCGCGTCGGCGATGACGTAGATCGCCAGCGCGTACCCGCCGCCCACGACGAGGAAGCACCCGACGGCGCGCCGGTGCAGCGAACGCAGGCCGACCCTCGCCGCCGTCATGGTCTGCGCGAAGTGCCGCGCATAGCGGCCGGACACGAACCGCGCGAGGCCGAATACCCGGACCTCCTTCGCGTCCCGCGCCTTCGACCCGACCCCGGTGAAATACCAGGCCCGGCGCATCTCGGTCGTCTGCCCGCGCATGTCGACCGCCTGCCTGAGCACGGCCCTGAGGAGGACCTGGCGCACCGCCAGCCACATGACGAGCAGCAGCACGCCAAGCCACCAGAAGTACGCGGCGATCACCGCGCAGCCGACGACGCCGGACAGCCGGTTCGCGACCGAGCCGACCCAGGTGACCGGCGCGTCGCCGGGAAAGAAACCGGTAAGCGAGCCCTCGGCGGAGGCGAGCCGGTTCAGCGTGTCCGCGTCTTCCAGGTGCGCGACGGTCGCCGGCGCGGTCACCGCGCGCAGCAGCCGGGCCTGGAGCCGGCCGGTAATCGCCTGCCGCGCGGCGGTGGACAGGGCCGCGTCGATCGGGTCGAGCACCAGGCTCGCGGTGTAGAGCAGCGCCGCGATGATGAGCGCGGCGATCAGCCGGTGCCCGGCCCGGGAGGACATCCCGCCGGAGATCGCGCCGGGGATCGCGCCGACGACAAAGCCGAGCGCGCCGACGACCAGCGGCCCGTCAAGCGCGTCGGCCACCGCCCAGGCGAGCACGCCGAGGCTGAGCGGCTTGCTCGACTCCCACAGCAGCCGCCACGACTGCCGGCCGGAGAGCCGGTCACCACCGCTCGCCGCCCGCTGCGCCAGGGCTACGGCGTTCGCCACGACTCGCCACCCTACTTCGCGGCGGCCGGCGAGAAAACAAATTATTTGCCCGAACGAACCGTGGTGTCACCCCGCCGCCCGCCCGCCGCCTCCGGCGCTGGGTGGCTAGCGCGGTCGTCGCTGGCTACCGGTCGTCGCCGATGACCGGCTCCGGGAGGGTGCCGGCGTTGTACTCGAGCAGGCGCCAGCGGGTGCCGCGGAGCTCGAGCACGGACCACGAGCAGTTGTTCAGCGGGCCGAGAACACCCGAGAGCTCGCCGTCGAGGCCGAGCACCCTGGTCATGCCGAGGCGCAGCGCGGCGCCGTGGCTGACCACCACGGCGAGCTGGCCGTCGTCAAGCCTGCCGGCGATGCGGGTGAGAGAGCCGCTCACCCGGTCCGCGACGGCGGCCGCTGGCTCGCCGTTCGGCGGGTCCCAGGCGGCCCGCTCGCGCGGGTAGCGCTCGCGGATCTCCTCGTCGGTGAGGCCCTCCCAGTCACCGCCCGACCGTTCCCGCAGGTTCTTGTCGGGGGTTACCGCCAGGCTGGTAAGCCTGCTCAGCGGGGCGGCCGTCTGCAGGGCGCGGGACAGGTCGGAGGCGAAAATGGCGGCCGGCCGGAGGGTGGCCAGCCGCTTGGCGGCGTACTCGGCCTGCGCCTCACCGGTCTCGTCGAGCGGGATGTCCGAATGCCCCTGAAACCGGCGTTCCACGTTCCAGGTCGTCTGGCCGTGCCGCCACAGCACGAGCCGCTTGGTTCCGCTCAGCGGTCGTCTCCCGCGCTCGGGTTGCCGATCAGGGCGGCCTCCGGGAGCTCGATGCGCGGGCAGTCCTTCCAGATCCGCTCGAGGGCGTAGAAGACCCGCTCATCCTTGTTCTGCACGTGAACCACGAGGTCGTTGTAGTCGAGCAGCACCCACCGGCCTTCGTTCTCACCCTCCCTTCGGATGAGGGTGGCACCGGCCTGCTTGAGCTTGAGCTCCACCTCGTCGATGATCGAGCGCACCTGCCGGTCGTTGGTTCCGGAGCACAGCAGGAACGCGTCGGTGATCGCGAGCTGGTCGCTGACGTCGTAGGCCACGATGTCATTGGCCAGCTTTTCCGCCGCGGCGAGCGCGGCGATCTCGGTGAGCTCAATCGCCCGTGGGGTAGCGGTCACGTGGTGGGTCGGCCTCCTCGGTCGGGAACGTTGCCTTATCTAGCGTCTCATGTGGTCATCAGCGGGCGTAGAGGCCGCGCTTGTGTATGTACTGGACGACGCCGTCCGGGACCAGGTACCAGACCGGCTCGCCCGCCGCGACGCGGGCCCGGCACTCGCTGCTCGATATCGCGAGGGCGGGGATCTCCACCAGCGATATCTTGCCGTCCGGAAGCCCCGCACCGGTGAGCCGGTGGCCCGGCCTGGTGCAGCCGATGAAGTGCGCGAGCGAGAACAGCGCGTCGACATCGTGCCACGTCAGGATGTTCGCCAGGGCATCGGCGCCGGTTATGAAGTATAGGTCGGTGCCGGGACCGTTCGCGTCCGCCAGGTCCTGGAGGGTGTCGATCGTGTAGGTGGGGCCGGGCCGGTCGATGTCGACCCGGCTGACGGAGAACCTCGGGTTGGACGCGGTGGCGATGACCGTCATGAGATAACGGTCCTCGGCCGGGGAGACGTGCTTGTCGTTCTTCTGGTACGGCTCGCCGGTCGGCACGAAGATGACCTCATCCAGGGCGAAGATGTGCGCCACCTCGCTGCCGGCGACCAGGTGGCCGTGGTGGATCGGATCGAACGTCCCGCCCATCACGCCAACCCGCCTGCGCCCGTTGATCAAGGCCCGTCTCCTTCGGTTCCAGGTATCGAGATGGTATAGGGCGCTTGGCCCCGAAAATGTTCCGGATGATTCCGTGGGGTTACGCCTCTCGGACGATGCGGCACTTGCGCTGTGGCATTACCATTCGAGATATGACTTCAGTTCCTGATCGGGCCCGCGTCCGCCTCACCGGCATCTCGTCCCGCGCCTACGAGCACCCGGCCGATCGCTCCGCGCTTGTCGCGCTGCGTAAGCTGAGCGGCTTCGACGTGCTGCTGAGCAAGCTCTTCGGGCTCTTCAACGAACGTGCCCTGCGGCTGACCTTCCTGTCGGGCGCCGTCAGGGTCTCGGAGACCCAGTTCCCGCACATCTACTCGCTCGTCCGGGACGGCTCCTACATCCTCGACCTGCCCGACGTGCCCGAGTGCTACGTCATGCAGTCGCCGATCGTGAACGCCATGGCGATCGGCAAGGACCGGCCGTTCCTGGTGGTCACCACCGGCCTGGTGAACCTGCACGACGAGGAGGAGCTGCGCTGGGTCATCGGCCACGAGCTCGGGCACGTGCTGTCCGGGCACGCGGTCTACCGGACCATGCTGCTCATCCTCATCGCGCTCGCCGCGCGGATCGCCTGGATGCCGATCGGCTACCTCGGGCTGCGCGGCATCATCTGGGGCCTGGAGGAGTGGTTCCGCAAGTCCGAGCTGTCCTGCGACCGGGCCGGGCTGCTCGCCGGGCAGGACGTGGACGCCGCCCGGCGCGCGCTGATGAAGCTAGCAGGCGGCCCGCAGCTGTCGGAGCTCAACCCGGACGCGTTCCGCGAGCAGGCGCACGAATACGACGCCGTGCCCGACCTGCGGGACTCGATCCTGAAGATCCTCCAGCTGCAGGGGAACACCCACCCGTTCGCCGTGGTCCGGTTCGCCGAGCTCGACCGGTGGGCGACCAACGGCGAGTACGAGGCGATCCTGTCCGGCGACTACCCGCGGCGCGAGGACGACCGGACCGCGTCGTTCACCGACGAGGCGCGCAACGCCGCCAACTCCTACCGGGAGGCGTGGGCACGGTCCGAAGACCCGCTGGCCGGGATCTTCCGCGGCGTGGCCGAGACCGGCGCACGGGCCGCGTCCGGGCTGTTCGACCGGCTCGGCGGCGGCAACCGCGGCGGCGGCTCCGGCTCCGGCAACGGCGGCAGCGACAACTAGGTATCCCTTAGGTATCCCTGGCGGGAGCTGCTGCCGGGTATCTCGGCTGATGTCAGGCGGGGCGACACGGGTATGTACCGGTCGCCCCGCTAGTCATTTGACGGATGCCAGTGCAATGACGGGCCGCCAACCATGGCGGCCTTCGCGGGCACCGCGCAGCTGGCGTCCGGGGAGGCATTTCGGCCGCCGGATGACGCGAATTCTCGCGTCGGCGCCGAGCGTCCGCCCGCTGTACTCGATGGGCACGGCCGCGCGCATCGAGCGGATCCGGCTCTATTACGCGCGGTACGATGCGGCCGCCCGGTCGGGTCAGATGACTCATGCAGGCCCCGGGCAATGCTGAATATGCTGGGCCGGCGGACCGCCCGCGAGGCGGCGCCGGTCAGCTAACGGCTAAGGCGACGAGGTAAGGGGACGGTCATGTCCGACTGGATCGAGACTCAGGTCACCACCAAGGCAAGCCCGCGATCGGTGCCCGCGACCGTCGCGCGGCTGACGGGAATCCTGTCGGCCAAGGGCATGAAGGTCTTCGCCGTCATCGATCAGAGCGAGGAGGCTCGCCAGGCTGGCCAGCGGCTGCGTGAGACCACGCTGGTGATCTTCGGCAACCCGGCCGCGGGCACGCCCGTGATGGACGCCGCGCCGCTGTCGGCCCTCGATCTGCCGCTGAAGATACTGATCTGGGCGGACGGCAGCCGGACTAACGTCACCTACTACTCCCCCGCGGCGCTCGCCGCCCGCTTCGGCCTGAGCGCCGAACTGGCGGCGAAGCTGGCCGGAATCGACCCGCTAACTGACGCGCTGGTCGCCGACCAGTGAACCCCGGTATCTCGGCGGAACGCTCGGCGTGGTGGACGGAGACGCGGACCAAGCCGACGCGGAAACGGTGTGGATGTGGCGCGGCCGCGTTCCTCGCCGTCCTCAGCGCGGCACCCACCCTGGTGAGAACCCAGGACGGCGCTGTCCTTCGCCGGCCTCGGCTTCGCGGTCGCCAAGTTCGGGCTGAACCCGAAGCAGGGGCGGACCGCCGAATACCTCGGGACCGGCATGGTGCTGGTCGGCCTCGTCCTCATCATCGTCGGGCTCGCCCAGCATCGCGCGCTGCTGCGCAGCCTCAAGCCCGAGCCCGCGAGCACCCACGGTCGTTCCATGGCGCTGCACCTGGCGGCGGGAATCGGCAGCGCGCTGGTATGCGCGGCGCTCGCCGTTTACCTGATCACGAGCGCCGCGTAGCGGGGCTGGCGGGAGGCTCGAAGCACGGGACCGTTCGGGAGAAAATGTCTTTGAATTCTTCTCCTGAACGGTCCCGTTGTGCTGCCCTCGGCAGGCCCGCCCGTCTCATCCCCGGGTTACTCCAATCGCCGGGGGAGAGTCATTTGACTAATGCGCCCCGACGGCGGGCGGTCAGATCCTTGTGCTCAGCCGCGCCGGCTCGCCGACCGGAACGCCAAGAAGCTGAGGAAACAAGCACGGCCAGCAGCAGCAGGTAGCGGGCGGTCACCCGCAGGGCCGAGACTTGCGGTGCCAGCAGTGCCCGCAGCCGGTGGCTGAGCGGCAGGACCGCCGGCAGCGGGACTTGCGCCGAGCGCTGCTGGAGGCTGAGCGCGGCCGGCAGCTCCACCAGGGCCAGCGGGTTCCCCCGGGCCTCGGCCACGATCCGCCGCGCGACGCTGGCGGCGAGCTCGGGGAAGCGGGCGGCCATCAGCCGAATCGACGCGTCATCCTCGAGCGGCGCCACCTCATGACCAGGTATCACGAGATCGGAAAGGCGCGAAGTCGCGGTTCGTTCAGTACCTATAAATCCAATCTGGCTGCCTGGCAGGCGGCGCGCGACGGAGGCCAGCACACAGCCGCTGGCCCAGTCCACCCACTGCAAGTCATCGACGAGCAGCAGCAGCGGACGGTCCGCCGCCGCTTCCCGCAGCAGCGCCAGCACCGCGTTCGACACCACCAGGCGGTCGCGGGCGCGCCCGTCGCTGAATCCCAAGGCGACGTTCAGCGCCTGCCGTTGCACGTCGTCGAGCCGGTTAACGAGGCCGCGCAGCGGAAGCAAGAGCTGGTTGAGCGCGAAGAAGCTCTCGTCCTCGAATTCCGCGCCCGCCGCTCGCAGCACCCGAAGACCCGCCGCGGCGGCCAGCTCCGCGGCGGCGTCCAGCAGCGCGGACTTGCCGACGCCGGGCTCCCCGGACAACAGCAGTGCCCCGCCCACGGCCGAAACCTCATCCACGAACGCGCGCCGGGAGCCACAGTGCCGTCGTGGCGGGGCGCTCCTGCGCCGGGGCCCTCGTCGGGGCGCGATGATGAGCGCGGGCTGAGGTTCACAGGGCCGTTCATGAGCGTTATCCCTTGCAGCTAGTTCCATCGGCTTGCTGGCCCTAGTCAAACAACGCCGTCACGCGCAGAAGTGGCCGTCCGGAACTGCCGGTGACACGAGCGGCCGGGCGACTCAGGTCCTCGCTCAGGATGGGTCGCCGGGGCAACGGCGGGCATCAGTCAAATGTCTCCAGCTGGGTGCGAAGCAGCGACCGGTCGTTTCCGGGCCATCGCGTGGGGCCAGAATGGGAAGCATGAACGCTGAGCAGCTCGAGATAATCAAGACCGGCCGCGGTTTCTTCGCGGCCCTGGACCAAAGCGGCGGCAGCACGCCGCACGCGCTCGAAGAATACGGCATAGCCCCGGACCGTTACAGCACCGACGCCGAGATGTTCGACCTGGTCCATGCCATGCGGACCCGCGTGTTTACCAGCCCCGCGTTCGACGGGTCGCGCATTCTCGCGGCGATCCTGTTCGAGCAGACGATGGACCGGCAGGTCAACGGACTTCCCACCGCCAAGTACCTCTGGGACGTCAAGAACGTCGTCCCGTTCCTGAAGGTCGACAAGGGGCTGGCCCCCGAGCAGGACGGGGTGCAGCTGATGAAGCCCATCGACACCCTCGATGACCTGCTTGCCCGCGCCAACAAACAGCAGATATTCGGGACCAAGATGCGGTCGGTGATCAAGGACGCCAGCGAGTCCGGGATCGCGGCCATCGTGGACCAGCAGTTCGAGTACGCCAAGCGGATCAGTGCGGCGGGCCTCGTCCCGATCATGGAGCCCGAGGTCAGCATCAACAGCCCGCACAAGGAGCAGGCTGAGACGCTGCTGCGCGACGCCATCGCCAAGCACGTCGCGGCACTCCCTTCGGATGCCATCGTGATGGTCAAGATCACCATCCCCACCCGGCCCGGTCTGTACGGCGAGCTGGCGTCCGATCCGCGGGTGCTGCGGATCGTCGCGCTGTCCGGCGGCTACAGCCGCGACGAGGCCTGCGCCCTGCTCGCGCGCGACCCCACGCTCATCGCCAGCTTCTCCCGGGCGCTGCTGGAAGGGCTCACCGAAAGCCAGACCGACGCGCAGTTCAACGCGCAGCTAGAGGCCTCGATCGAGCAGATCTACCTGGCGTCGGTGAACAAGCAGCCGTAGCGTCCCACGTCAGCGCAGGCCAGCTTCGCCGCGGCCGCGAGCGGCGCGGACTTGCCCACGCAGGGAACAGGAACTGTCACCCGCGAAAATGACCGTCCAGAACTGCCGCCGGTGGCGCTAACCGGAACCCGGCCGGCCTGCTACCTGGAACGTGGACGCCCGGCCAGCGGCACGCGGCAATCGCCCGGTAGTCGGGCTCAATGACGCGCGCTGGCGGCAATGACGTGACCGGGGCGACAGGCTCATTGTGGGAGGTGCAGAGGGCGGTCCGAATCGAGGAGAGCGCATGGGCGAGAGCAGCGCGGTGGCCGACCGCGGACGGCAGCTGGCAAGCGCGGCCTTCGCCAAGGTAAGCGTCGAGGGCGACCTGCGCGCGGCGGAGGAGTTCCTCTGGCAGGCGGTGCGCGCGAGCCCGAGTCCCACGCTGGAGGGCGCGATCGCCACGTCATCCGTCGTTCTGGTGGCCGACGGCGACATCTGCGCGGCGCAGCGCCTGCTGCGAACCGCGATCGGAACCGAGGCGCGGGTAGCCGCGACGTCCGCGAACGCCGCGCTGCGGACACTCGCCTACATCTGTCACAACGGCGGGCGGGCGGAGCTCTGGGCCGCGCTGCGCCGCCAGGTCGGCCTGGAACAGGGCCGGGCGCGTCGGCCCGACCAGGCGGACCTGCTGGTGGTCGAGGCCCTGGCAGCGGCCGTGGCGGATCCCGGCCACATCCCGCTCGCCGCGCTCAGCCTGATGGACGCGGAGATAGCAAGGCTGTCGCAGCACGCCGATCCGAGCCGGGTGACCAGGATCGCGATGGCGGCGACGTACGTCGACCGGCTGCCCGGCTGCCGCGAGGCGCTGCGCCGGGTCGCCCGGGACGCGCGGGCGGGCGGCCGCCTGGCGGAGGTCATCAACGCGGACATCCTGCTGGCGATCGATGCCTATCAGGCCGGCCGGTGGGATGAGACCCTGCGGCTCGCCGAGGCTACCGCCGCGCTGAGCCAGGCACAGGGATACGAGCTGCAGCGCTACACCAGCTACCTGCAGGCGGCGTTCGTGCTCGCCGATCGCGGCCATGTCGAGGCGGCCAGGCTGCTGGCCGACCAGGTGCTGGGCTGGGCGACACCGCGCACCGCGGGACGACTGCAGTCGTCGGCGCGGTACGCCTTCGTGCGATGCGCGCTGGCAGAGTCGGATTTCGGCGCCGCCTACGATCACGCGGTCCGGATCGACCCGGGCGGCGACCAGCTGCGTCCACCGTGGGTCATGCTCGACCTGGTCGAGGCCGCGCTGCGCACCGGCCGGGGCGCCGAGGCGGCCGCCGCGGCGGGTGCGCTGCGCGACGCGGGGGTGGCGGCGGTCTCGCCGCGGATGAACTTGCTCGTGACCACGGCGGAGGCGCTGGTGGCCGCCGACGCCGACGCCGACGAGCTGTTCGGCCGGGCGGTGGCCATCGACGGCACCGAGCGCTGGCCGTTCGACCTGGCGCGCACCCGCTTGCTCTACGGGGAATGGCTGCGCCGGTGCGGCGGGCCTAGCCGCGCCGCGGAACCGCCCCGTTCGCATCTCATCACCACCGCCCGCGCGCAGCTGGCCGCGGCCCGCGACGCCTTCCAGCTGCTCGGCGCGCGGACCTGGGCGGAACGGGCGAGCGCCGAACTGCGCGCGACCGGGCAGCTTCGCCAGCAAGGGCTCAACGAGGGGCTCACCCCGCAGGAGCTCCAGATCGCGCAGCTCGCCGCGACCGGGCTGACCAACAAGCAAATCGGCAGCCGGCTGTTCCTGTCGCCGCGTACCGTCGGTGCCCACCTGTACCGGATCTTCCCGAAGCTCGGGATCACTTCCCGGGCCGCGCTGCGAGACGCGCTGTCGGCCCAGCTGGGCACGCCATCAAGGAGAGGTGACCTGGCCTGGCGGAACGGCTAGCGGAAGCTCGATGTGGATGGTGGTGCCCCGGCCGCGCGGGCTGTCGAGGGTGAGCCGCCCGCCGAGGGCCTCGACCCGGTCCACCAGGCCGATCAGCCCAGAACCGTCGGCGAGCGTAGCGCCGCCCACGCCGTCGTCCGCGATCGTGGCCCAGACCGCGTCGGCGTCGGCGGCGACGGCGATCGAGACCTCATTCGCGCCGGCGTGCTTGGCCGCGTTGGCGAGCGCCTCGGAGATCACGTAATAGACCCCGGTCTCGATCGGCTCGGCGAACCGGCCAAGCCCGGGGGCGATGCGCAGGCTGACCGGGACCGGCGACCTGCGGGCGACCTCGCGCAACGAGGGGCCGAGTCCGGCCCGAGATAGCAGTGCGGGGTGCAGCCCCTGGGAGAAGACCCTGACCTCCTCAAGCACGTCCTCGAGGCCGCGGGCTACCTCATCAAGCCCGGCGGCGGTCTCCGGAAGCAACCTGGATCCCGCGTTCACGGCACGCAGGCTGAGGGCGAGGGCGAGCAGCCGCTGCTGTATCCCGTCGTGCAGGTTCCGCTCGATCCGGCGGCGAGTCTCGTCGCTAGCGGTGACGATGCGGGCGAGGCCATGAGGTTGTTACGCGCGTGGACGTTGGAGATCGAGCTGGCGACGAGGTGCGTGAAATCGGTCAGCCGGTTCTCCGTGTCGGCGGGGAGGGCCTGCTCGGCGAACACCACGATCACGCCCCACGGCTTGCCGTCCACCAGGATCGGCGCACCGACGGCGGGCTCGTCCGGCAGTTGCTGTGCAGAGAGCCGCGCGGCCCGGCCGGTCGCCATCACCCGCGCCGCCACCGCCGCTCCGGCCGCCGAGAACGCGTCCTGAGCCGGATGCTTGCCGGCGGCGGGCGGCCTGCCGGTAGAGCCGAGCAGGGTCACCGACCTGTCGGAGTCGTAGCGGCCGACGTCGACCCGGGCCACGCCGAGTGCCCGGCTCGCCTCGCCCGCGACCGCGTTGAAGATCTTTTCCTGCGGGGCCTGCTGCCCTACCAGCGTCGCGACCCGGCGCAGCGCCTCGCCCTGCCGCTCAGCCAAGGCCCGCAACTCGTCGCGCGCCTGGGCGTTGGATATCGCGCTGGCGAGCAGGGTGGTGTAGTCGGCGAGCCGCACCTCCGCCCCTGGCGGGAATACCTCACCGGCCTCGCCGAAGGCCTGCAGAACACCCCAGATCGTGCCGTCGACGTAGATCGGGGCGGCGATGGCCTGGCCAAAGCCCTGCTCCCGGTGCTTAGCGGCAAGAGGCCCCGGCAGGCGTGACCAGTCGTCGACCCGCCCGGGGCGGCCGGTCCGAATGACCAGGGCGCACGCGTGACCGTCGGCCAGCCTGTACTGCGCGCCGTCGGGTATCGCGGCCCGGTTGCCGTGCGTCCCGTAGATCTTGGTCAGCAGCCCGGTCTGTGCGTCCCAGCGGGTAAGGCTGACCGCGTCAACCCGCAGGGAGCGTGACGCCTCGACAGCCACGGCGGTGAAAACCACCTCCGGCTCCGCCGCCTGCGCCACCAGCGTCGCCACCCGGCGCAGCGCGCCTTGCGACTCCGCCAGATCCTGGAGTTCCTCCCGGGTCTGGACGTTGGCGATGGCCAGTGCCATCAGCTGGGTGAACTCCTCAAGTCGCGACTCGCAGTCCGCCGCCAGGATCTCGCCTGCCCGTGCGTAGACGCCGATGTAACCCCAGATCGCGCCGCCGATCAGGATCGGGACGCCGACAGCCGGGCCGAAGCCGGAAGCCCGGTGCCCGGCCGCGGTCTCCCCGGGGATGTTGGTCCAGTCATCGATCCTGGCCGATCCGCCGGTCTGCAGGACCATGGCCCCTTCGGGGAAGTCCGCGATCGGCCAGGTGTTGCCGTCGGGGACGGGTGACAGGTCACCGTGGGTGCCGTAGAGCTTGGTGAACGTCGCCGCCGCGACGTCGTAACGGAGCACGCTGACCGCGTCTACCTTGAGGAGTCTCGACGCCTCGACCGCGACGGCGGTGAACACCTCTTTCGGCTCGGCCCCCTGCGCGACCAGCGTCGCCACCCGGCGCAGCGCTCCCTGTGCCTCCGCCAGATCCTGTAGTTGCTCCCGGGCCTGCACGTTGGCGATGGCCAGCCCCATCAGCGGGGTAAACGAGGCCAGTCGGGTCTCGACGTCGGGCGAGAGGGTCTTGCCAGCGTTGGTCATCGCGGCGATGTACCCGCGGACCGTGCCGCCAATGAGGATGGGGACGCCGACCGCCGGCCCGTACCCTGCGGCCCGGATCACCGCCGCGATCGGCCCGGGCAGGTCCTTCCAGTCGTCGATCCTGACCGGCTGCCCCCGGTCGACGATCAGGGTGCCGAGCGCCGAGTGCTCCAGCGGGCGGGGGACGCCAGCCGGCACCCGGGCGTCACCCGTGACCGCGACCATGGTCCACATCCGGGTCGCTGGGTCGACCCTGACAAGGTTGACGACTTCCACGCCGACGAGCCGTGATATCTCGGTCGCGATCGCGTTGAACAGTTCCTCGGGCGGGGCGCCCTGCGCGACGAGCGTGGCGATATGCCGCAGCGCCGCCTGCTCGCGCAGCGGCTCGTCATGGTCGCTGGCAACGCCCGGCGTGGTGATCCGCGCCGTCTCCGCCGACGCGTCCAGGCTCTGGCTCGTCATCTCGCGCTTCCGCCCACCAGGTCCGCGACCGCCGGGGCACCGAGCGCGTCCTTGCGCAGAAACCCGACGGCGCCGGACCCGGCGATCAGCTCGGCGAGCTCGCCCCGGTCGCGGAGCGAAATGAGGATCACCCGCGGCCTTGACCCGCCAGACGTCAGCTCTCTGGCCAGCTCGATCCCGTCCTCGTCACCGAGCTCCACGTCCAACAGAACCACGTCGGGCGCGAGCGCCGCCACCAGCCGCTTGGCGTCGGCGCCGGTCGATGCGAGTCCGACGACCTGCAGGGACGATGGCGCGAACAAGCGTGCCGCCGCGGCAAGGAACTCCTTGCTGTCGTCGACGATCAAGCACGTGAGCGCCATCATTCCAGCCTCGCAGCCTGGCCCGCCGGTGTACATACCGCTAGCACTACCCCGAAACGCCCGCTGGCGGCACAGACACCATGACGCCTGGCTGCGATGCTTGTCCATCGCCACTCCATCGCTGCCAGCAGTTCCCTGGAGGATAACGGGCTCAAATGGTGCGCCAGCAGCGGGACGGGGAGGGGCCGCCCCTAACCCAGATCGAAGTCCGCTCGATCGACCATATCCCGGACGGCGAACGGCACGGCCGGGTCCGTGACCAGTTCACGCTCTGGTTCGGGATGAACGCGAACATCTTCGTTGTGGTCCTCGGCGGTGTCGCGATATTCCTCGGCCTGGATTTCGTCTGGGCCTGCGTCGCGATCGTGGCCGGCACCGTCATCGGCCAGCTGCTCGTCGGGTTCCACGCCATCCAGGGGCCGAAGCTCGGCGTCCCGCAGATGATCCAGAGCCGCGGGCAGTTCGGCTTCTACGGCGCGGTCCTGGTGTTCGCGGCGTCGATCCTGCTGGACTTCGGCTACCTCGCCGCTCAGCTCGTGATCCAGGCGGACGCGATGAACCTGCTGCTCCCCTCGATCAGCGTGCCGCAGTGGATCGCCATCCTCACCGTGCCGGTCGTGGCCCTCACGATCTACGGCTATGACTGGATCCACCGGTGGCAGCGGTGGATGACCGTCGTGCTGGCGATCACTTTCGTGATCATCCTCATCCAGGCGCTACACCACACCGCACCGCCGGGAGCGTTCTCGGCCGCCCACGCGCCCACGTTCGCGCACTTCATGGCGGTCACCGGCCTGTTCGTCATCAGCATGATCAGCTGGGCACCTTATGTGTCCGACTACTCGCGATACCTCCCGGCGGAGGTGAGCAAGCCCCGGACGTTCTGGGCGGTGGCACTCGGCTGCGGGGTCCCGACGATCGCCTGCGCGATCCTGGGCGCGTATCTCACGGTCCTGCTGCCGCACGCGAGCTCCACCGTCGCGGCGGTCCAGCAGGTCGCCGGTGACTGGGTGCTGCCGATCATGGCACTGAGCCTGATCGGTTCTGACGTGGCCAACGCCTACACCGGCATGCTCGCGGTGGCCTCCATCGCCAGCTGCTTCGCGAACGTCCGGCAGTCGCTGCGCGTGCGGGTGATCGGCTCGCTGCTGCTGATCGCCGCGGGCACCGGGTCGGCGCTGCTCGGCTACCAGCAGTTCGTGGCTAATCTCTCGAACTTCCTCAGCGTGCTGCTCTACGTGTTCATCCCGTGGTCGGCGATCAACCTCACCGACTATTACCTGGTCAAGCACGGTGACTACGACGTGGAATCGTTCTTCACGCCACACGGCTGGTACGGCGGTTACCTGTGGCGCGGGCTCATCGCGTACGTCGTCGCGGTCGCCGTCCAGGTGCCGTTCATCGATCAGTCCTTCTACACCGGGCCGCTGGTGGGGCCGCTGGGCGGGATCGACATCTCCTGGGTGGTCGGCGGCGTGGCGGGCGTCGTCTGCTACCTCGTCGCGCTCCGAATTCCGTCTCGCACCCCGGCGCCGGACGCGCTACCCGGTGGGTCGCTGGCCAGCTAGCACCAACGACACCGCCGCCCACAGCGATATATGGTTCACCCATGTCCGCCCCGGTTCCCGCGGCGACCCGCCGCCGGGTCGTCGTCGCCGATGACGACGTCCTGCTGCGCGAGGGGATCGCCAGCCTGCTCGGCAGTGCGGGCTATCAGATTGCCGGAACGGCGGGCGATGGGCAGACGCTGCTCGACGTCGTGCGCTCGGCGCTGCCCGACCTGGTCATCGCGGACATCAGGATGCCGCCGACGCACACCGCGGAGGGCATCGAAGTCGCACGGACAATCCGCGGCGAGTTCCCCTCGATCGGCATTCTGCTGCTGTCCGCGCACGTGGAGCTGGAGACGACGATCGACCTGCTGGAGAGCGGCGAGCGCATCGGTTACCTGCTCAAGAACCGGATCCTGAAGGTCGAGGACCTGACCGAAGCGCTCGACCGGATCGCCGACGGCGACGTGGTGATCGATCCGATGCTGGTCAAGGAACTCCTCGCCAAGCAGCGCCGGTCCGACCCGCTCGCGGTCCTCACCGACCGCGAACGGGAGGTTCTCGCCCTGGTGGCGGAGGGCCGGTCCAACAGCGGGATCGGCCACCAGCTGTGGATCAGTGAAGGCGCCGTGGAGAAGCACGTCAGGTCGATTCTGTCTAAGCTGCGGCTGCCGGCCACCGAGGACGATCACCGCCGGGTTCTCGCCGTGCTCACCTTCCTCGACGCCCGCTGACAGCGGGCGCCGGTCCGCGGGTCAAATGACCGATGCTGCCGTCGGTCGCAGGCTTCCACACTGGGGACGGTAAGCGATGCCTGGCATGAGCGGAGGAGACCTCGATGCCAGAAAGGAAGCCCTCCCGGCCGTCCCTCCCCCTGATCGCCCTGGTGCTTGTCGCGGTATTCGCGCTGCTGTACCGCGGCGGCGGCACCGGTTCCGACGCCAGCGCGGCGTCAGGCCGGCTGACGGTCGCGACTGCCGACGGCCAGGTGCAGGGCATGGTGTCCAGCACCGCGTCCGGCGCGATGGACGAGTTCCTGGGCATCCCCTACGCGGCGCCGCCGGTCGGCCGACTGCGCTGGCAGCCACCCCAGCCTCCAGCCCCCTGGCATGGCGTCCGGCAGGCCACCAGGTTCGCACCGCACTGTCCGCAGCCGCCGTCGGCGTTCGGGGCGGCCAGCACGTCGGAGAACTGTCTTTACCTGAACGTCTTCGCCCCCGCCGACCGCGGCGACCGGAAGCTCCCTGTCATGGTGTGGCTGTACGGCGGTTCGCTGCTGGTCGGCGAGAGCGACGACTACGGCCCGGCCGCGCTGGTCAGCCACGGCGTCATCGTGGTCACGCTCAACTACCGGATCGGGGCGCTCGGGTTCCTCGCCGACTCGGCACTGGCCGGCCGGCCCGGCGGTCCGGCGGGAAACTACGGGCTGATGGATCAGCAGGCCGCGCTCCGCTGGGTGCAGCGGAACATCGGCGGCTTTGGCGGCGACCGCCATGACGTCACCCTGTTCGGTGAGTCGGCCGGCGGGCTCAGCGTGCTGGCACAGCTCACGTCGCCCGGAGCCCGCGGACTGTTCAGCGCGGCGCTCATCGAGAGCGGCACGTACGCGCTGACCCAGGAGCCACTGGCAACAGCCGAGACGGCGGGCGCGGCGTTCGCGGCCAAGGTCGGCTGCACTCGCGACGTCGCCGCCTGCCTGCGCGGACTGCCGGTCAAGGCCATCGTCGACAACGAAGACTTCTCCGGGTACCGGCCGGACGTCGACGGCCAGGTGCTCACCGAGCCGGTCAGCGCCGCGTTGCGCAGCGGTGACTTCAGCCGGGTCCCGGTCGTCATCGGAACCAATCACGACGAGTGGCGGCTGTTCGTCGCGATGGACAGCCTCAAGGGAGCGCCGGTCACCGCCGCTGATTACCAGCCGATGATCGCCGAGACGCTTGGCGTGCCTGCGTTCGCGGCCGCCGCCATCGCCGGCGAGTACCCGCTGACCGCCTATCCGAGCCCGTCGGTCGCGCTCGGCGCGGTGGGCACGGATGCCATCTTCGCCTGCCCCGCGCTGTCGGCCGAGGAGTCGCTTTCCCGGTATGTCCCGGTCTACGCGTACGAGTTCAACGACGAGAACGCACCCGAGCGGTATCTCCCGCCGGCCGGCTTCGCCTACGGGGCAGCTCACGAATCGGAGGTGCAGTACCTCTTCACGCTCGCGAACACCCCGTTCCCCGGCGTCCTGTCGGGCGGGCAGCGGGCCCTGGCGGCGGCCATGCAAGCGGACTGGACAAACTTCGCGAAAACTGGCCAACCCGCACCGGCGGCCAGCTGGCCGAGATTCACCCCCGCCGAACCGGGCACCCTGTCGCTGGTCCCGCCCCAGCCCCGGATAGAAACTGACTACGCGACCGAGCACCACTGCGGCTTCTGGGCGGCAGTATCCGGCGGCGCGTCCTGATCGAACACCCGTGGAAGGGATCGCTCATGCGGGCGGTAGTGATGACTGCGGTAGGCGGACCCGAGGTGCTCAAGGCTCGTGACCTGCCTGAGCCGAGCATTTCCGGAAGGCATGACGTGCTGGTGCGGCTGCGGGCGGCAGGCATCAATCCTGTCGACTACAAGCTGCGCTCCCAGGGGACGATCGGGGGGGCACTGCCGGCAGTGCTGGGATGGGATGGCGCCGGCGTCGTACAGGACGTCGGCCCTGACGTGACACGAGTGCGCGCCGGAGACGAGGTCTACTTCTGCGACGGCGGTTTCGGGCCTACTCCCGGCACGTATCAAGAGGCGAAGGTGATCGACGAGCGCTATCTCGCCCGCAAGCCGGAGCGGCTCTCCTTCGCCGAGGCCGCGGCGGCACCCCTCGTCACGATCACCGCGTGGGAAGCCCTGCGCGAGCGCGCCCGGGTCAGCGCGGGCCAGTTCGTGCTCGTGCAGGCCGGCGCGGGGGGCGTAGGGCACATGTCAGTGCAGATCGCCCGGCTGGCCGGGGCACGGGTTGCGACGACGGTCACCCCGGGCGCCAAGACCGAGTTGGCATCCTCGCTCGGCGCGGAGCTGTGCATCGACTACCGGCAAGAGGACGTCGGCGCCAAGCTACGCGCCTGGACAGGCGCGGACGGCGTCGACGTGGTGCACGACACCGTCGGCGGCAAGACGTTCACGGCCTGCTTCTCGCTGGTGCGCCCGTACGGCGACCTCGTCTCGAACGTGGAGAGTCCCTGGGAGGACGAGGCGATCACCGCGATGCACAACCGGAACCTGCGGGTCTCGTTCACCTGGATGCCCGCACCATCGGTGTTCGGCTGGCCCGAACACCGCGAGCGGCAGCGGGCGATCCTCGAGGAGGCCGCGGGTCGTTTCGACGCAGGCGACCTGCGCGTCGTGGTCGGCGCCACGTTCCCGCTGGAGCAGGCCGCCGACGCGCACCGCGCCCTGGAAGCGGGCCAGATCATCGGCAAGGCGGTGCTGACCATGCCGTGACCGGGCGCGCCACGTGGCCGTGGCGGTCAGTCTTCGTCGAACGGGACCTCGTCACCATCGGTGACATGCAGCGCCGCTTCCTCCGCGGACGCTCCGCCGCCGTCGATCCCCTCGTCCCGGGCGACAAGCTCATCCTCAAGCACCCGTGGGGCGTCGCCATCGTCGTAGTCACTCTCGTCCTCAGTGACCAGGCGACCAGCCCGGGGATCGGCGCCCTCGTCCCGCCGATAGCCCGCCACATCCTGCTCGGTCGCGTTCTCGTCCCAGGTTTCGTCGTCCGAATCGTCATCGATGTCCGGCTCCTCCTCATCGAGAAGCTCGTCGAGAGACTCGGAGTCCTCCTCGCCCTCCAAGGCGTACCGCATACCTGCTGACCAGCGATCCGGCGTCGCGACCCCGCGGTCCAGCGGGTCGTCGCCTGGGCGGCCGTCTAGCGTGTCACCACCGTCCATGACTTCGTAGTCGCGGAGATCCTGCGACTCGCGATCCCTGGAATCAGTCATCCGAAACCCTCCTCGCCCTGTAGCCAGCCGGACCCGCGGTCCCGTCATCCGAATCTACTCCCGCAGTCTCCCGCGGCTACCGTGCGGTGCAGTCGATGACCGCTTACCACGACCGCCGCGAACGGCGCTCCATGCGCCGTTCCGCGTGCCGCTCGTGGCGTCGTTCCCGACGTTCGGCGATGCGGCCCCCGAAACCCTGCTCCTCGAAGCCCTGCTCTTCGAAGTCCGCGTCGACCGGGGTCCCGACGCGCGCCTCGGCTCTGGGTCCGGGCACCGGCACCACCTCGGAGTGCGCCTGCGTACGCTGGTCGCCGGCCCGTGTGTCACGTCCCGTGCCACGCCGCAGGCCGCTCAGCGCCACGAGCGCCGCCACCGCCATGATCACGGCCATCGCGTACAGCACGTCCTGGATGCCGTGCGCGAAGTCGGCGCGGATGAACAGCGGGATGGACGCGACGCCCCCGCTGCCGCCGCTGCCGCCCTGGAGCTGTGCGATCCTGGCTGCCTCGGTAGCGGCAGCCGGTGCCGGCACGCCCTGGCCGATCAGCGAGGAGGTGATCTCGGACCGGAACCGCGAGATCAGCAGCGTTCCCAGGATGGCGAACCCGAGGCTGGCACCGTAGTTCCGCACGGTCTGGGTGATGCCGGTGGCCTCGCCGTAGCTGTACCGGGAGGCCTGGTTGATCGCGTCGGTGTTCGCCTGTCCGAGCATGAAGCCCATGCCCGCCCCGGCCAGGATGATGTAGAACGTCTGGGCCCCGGAGTTCAGGTCGGTCGCCTTACCGCCCCACAGCCAGAACCCCACCGCCGCGACGATGCAGCCGAGCAGCACCGGCCGCTTAGCGCCGCCCCGGTCCAGCATCCGGCCGCCGATCTGCGCGCAGACCACGAAGCCGAGGAAGAAGTACAAGATGAGCAGGCTGGCCTTGGTGGCCTGCTCGGCGAGCGCCACCTGCCCGTAGATGCTGGCGAAGAAGAAGGTCGGGATGAACGCCATCATGGAGATGGCGAGGAGGAGGTTGTCCACCGTGAACGACCGGTTCCGGAAGATGCTCACGTTCATGAGCGGCGACGGAGTAGAGCGCTCGACGAAGTAGAACACCACGAGCAGCCCCACGCCCACGACGATGCACGCCTCGATGGCCGGGTTGCTCCAGCCCCACAGTGCGGACTGCTGGAAGCCGAACACGCTCAGCCCGACGCCCGCGACGATGAGAACGAGCCCGCGCACGTCCAGCCGCGCCGGCCGGCGCTCGTTCGCCGGCTTGGCGATCGCGATCAGCACCAGCGCGATCAGCGCGACCGGAACGTTGATCCAGAAGATGGCGCGCCAGGTCCACTCCAGCAGGTAGCCGCCGACGATCGGGCCGATCGCCGTCAGCCCGCCGGCGATACCGAAGAACAGGGCGAGCGCCCGGCCACGGGAGCGCACGTCGAACGTCTCCACCACGATGGCGAGCGCCGCCGGGAACATGATCGCCCCGCCGAAGCCCTGCAGCGCGCGGAACGCCACGAGCCACGCCTCCGCGGCGGATCCGGTCGGCGTCAGGCCACACAGCGCGGACGACCCGGCGAACACGATCACGCCCAGCACCGCCATCCGGCGGTGTCCCGCGGTGTCGGCCAGTCGCCCGCCGAACGCGAACAGCGCCGCCAGCGTCAGCAAGTAGACGTTGATCGCCCACTGCATGCCGCTGCTCGACAGGCCGAGGTCGGTCTGGATCTTCGGCGCGGCGATCGAGACGATCGTCTGGTCGATGAAAGTCATTGCGACCGCGAAGATCATCGCGGCCAGGATCAGCGGCTTCGACCTGCGGCCCGTCGTTGTCACGCCGATGTCGGTCATCTCTTCCCCCACCTCTGTGCTAACTCGATCTTTGCTCAGGATGGGTCGCCGAGAAACGCCGGACATCAGTCAAATGACCTCGAAACCTCAAGGCATTCTGTCACTTTCAGTAATTTACCCAATACTGTGAGTGGGAAAGATGACGGATACCGGGCCTGACGGGGCCGTTGTGGCCGACCAGGCAATCGCGTACGAGGGGAAGGCGTATGCCCTACGTAACGGTAGGAGAAGAGAACTCCGCACCGATCGAGCTCTACTACGAGGACCACGGGACCGGGAACCCGGTCGTGCTGATCCACGGGTTCCCGTTGAGCGGGCGCGCGTGGGAGCGTCAGGAGCGGGCGCTGATCGCGGCTGGGCACCGGGTCATCACCTATGACCGGCGGGGCTTCGGCAAGTCCAGCCAGCCGTCGGCCGGCTACGACTACGACACGTTCGCGGCCGACCTGGACAAGCTGGTGACCGCCCTTGACCTGCGCGGCTTCGACATGGCCGGGCACTCCATGGGCGGCGGCGAGATCGCCCGTTATCTCGGAAAGTACGGGACGGCGCGGGTGCGGCGAGCGGCGATCGTCTCTGGTGTGCCGCCGTACCTGCTCAAGACCGACGAGACGCCGAACGGGGTACCGCAGGAGATCTTCGACCAGATCGAGGCGGCGCTGACCGCTGACCGGGCCGCCTACTTCACCGAGTGGAACAAGAACTTCTTCAACCTCGACCAGACCCTCGGCAAGCTGATCAGCCCGGAGGCAGTGCAGGACTCGTGGCTGACCGCCGTCGGCGCGTCGCCGGCCGGCACGATCGCGTGCGTGCCGACCTGGCACACCGACTTCCGGGCCGACCTGCCGAAGATCGACATCCCGGTCCTGGTGCTGCACGGCACCGAGGACCGCATTCTGCCGATCGAGGCCTGCGGACCGCGGACGCACGAACTCATCAGCGGCAGCGAGTTCCAGGCCATCGAGGGCGCCGGGCACGGCCTGTGCTGGACCCACGCGGAGGAGGTCAACGCCGAACTGCTGGGCTTCTTCAAGTAACTGGTTCCCGACCCGCAACCGAAGAGGAGACATTGCATGGGCACCATCACCACCACCGACGGCATCGAGATCTTCTACAAGGACTGGGGCTCCGGCCGACCGGTCGTGTTCAGTCACGGCTGGCCGCTGACCGCGGACGCGTGGGATGACCAGATGTTCCTGGTCGCCTCGCAGGGCTATCGCGGCATCGCCCACGACCGCCGCGGCGGCGGCCGCTCAGGGCAGCCCTGGGACGGCAACGACCTGGACCACTACGCCGACGACCTCGCCGCCGTCATCGAGACCCTCGACCTGCACGACGCGGTCCTGGTCGGCCATTCCACCGGCGGCGGCGAGATAACCCGTTACGTCGGCCGCCACGGCACCGCCCGGGTCTCCAAGATGGTGCTCGTCGGGGCGATCCCGCCACTCATGCTCAAGACCCCCAGCAACCCGGAAGGGACGCCCATCGAGGTCTTCGACGCCATCCGCACCGGCGTCACCACCGACCGGTCCCAGTACTACAAGGACCTCAGCGCCCCCTTCTACGGCGCTAACCGGCCCGGCTCGACCGTCTCCCAGGGCCTGCGCGACTCGTTCTGGCTGATGTCCATGACCGTCGGCGAGAAGGGCGCCTACGACTGTGTCAAGGCGTTCTCCGAGACCGACACCACCGAGGACCTCAAGAAGATCGACGTGCCGACCCTGATCATCCAGGGAGATGACGACCAGATCGTGCCCATCGCCGCCGCCGCGTACAAGTCCTCGAAGATCGTCAAGGACGCCACCCTGAAGGTCTACCACGGGGCTCCGCACGGCCTTGCCCAGACCACCGAGTACAAGGATGAGTTCAACAACGACCTGCTGAACTTCGTCAAGTCCTGAGGGCCGGAACCACGGGACCGTTCAGGATGAGACGATTTTGAATTTTTCTGAACGGTCCCATCAGCGGGGTTGGACGCGAGCCCAGAGGTCGTTGAAGGAGATGCTGTCGTAGAAGGCGGTGCCGTCAATGACCTTGCCGTCAGCGAGCTTCATGAACCAGGCGTAGCTGTTCTCGTAGGGCTGACCGTCGCTTGCGATCCCGCGGCCGTCCCAGATGACGATGACGGTGTCGCCGTCGGCATAGACCGCGCGGATGGTGACCGGGCGGAACGGCTCTGACGCCCGGAACCGGGCGCCGAACGGGGCCAGGACCTCATCGATGAACTGCTGCTTGCTGTGGTACTCCTTCGATGCCGCCGAGTGTCCCTCGATACGCCAGACCATGTCCGGGGCAAACACGTCGGTGATGGCGCCGCTCCCCTGACGCCAGGCATCGAACGCCTGCCGGATAAGGTCCCGGTTGGTCTCCGTCATCTCGTTCCTCCGTCAGGTGCCGTTGCCGTCTTGATTGCCATCACGCGGGGTCGTGGCCTTGGATTGGCGGCGGCCCCAGGATCTCGATGCCGTAGGAGGCTGCGGTAGTGGCGAGCGCTGCCGGATCTGGCAGTCCCGTCGGCGGCCCCCCGAAGGGATAGTCGGCGGGTGCCCCCACGGCCAGCGTGAACTCGTCGAAGCCGGACGGCGTGTGCAGGGTGAGGAACCGCGCCTCATGGCTGGTGACGATGAAGGCGTGCGGGAGCTGACGCGGAAGGAACGCGACGCTACCCGGGCCCGCGCTGAGCGCCCGATCGCCGACTTCGACGCGCACGTCGCCGTCGAGGATGAAGAAGGTCTCCTCGTCGGCCGCGTGGAGGTGCAGAGGGCTGCTGTAACCACGCGGTCCCGTGTGCTCGAGGATCGCCAGTTGACCGCCCGTTGAGTCACCCCCGGTGCGGATACGGATAAGCGCGCCGAGGAACCAGACGGCTCGCTGCTCCCCGGGCGTCAGGATGGCTGGCACGCGTGCCAGGCTGGACTTGTCGAAAGTGGTCATACCCAGGACGTTAGGGATCGCCGGCGACGGTCAGCATCCGTCATTTGACCACGGAAGGTCCGGGCTCGCCGAACGAGATGACTGGCCTGGAACCGGGAGTCATTTGACCGATGCTGAGCCGCGGGCCGGGTCCCACGGTTGATCTAGGCCACCAGCTCCGCATGGCGGGCCTGCGGCCGGAGACGCCCGGCCGGCCGACCACTCGGGAGACCCTCGTGAGTACCACCGATTACCTCATCGACATCCTGCTTATCGTCGTCATCTTTCGGCAGGTGCGTCCTCACCAGCTCACCCCGCGAGCGGCGCGCCTGCCGATCCTGCTATTGATCGTCGCCGGAATCATCTACCTGCGACCGCCCTTCAACCTGGGTGGCAACGACCTGGTGCTCATCGTGATCCTGGCCCTCGCGGGAGTCGTGCTTGGCGCGCTGAGCGGCATGGCCGACACCGTCTGGCGGGATGGTGGCGGGACCCTGCTCTTCCGGGCCGGTGTCCTGTCCGTCGTCGCATGGCTAGTCGGCATGGGTTTCCGCCTCGGATTCGCCTACTACGCCTATCACTCCGGGGGGCCGTCCATCGCCAGCTTCTCGGTCCGCCACGACATCACGGGGGCCCACATCTGGACCACCGCGCTGTTCCTGATGGCCGCGGGGCAGGTGCTCGCCCGCCTTGGGGTGCTCCAACTGCGCCGGGTCCGGGCGGGCGGTACGCCGGCAACGCGGCAGCCGAGGCGAGGCCGCGCGGACCGGTATGCCGACATCCCCGTTAGCCAGTCAGAAGCCCGATAGGCGAGTTGGGTTCCCGACGAGTAGCGAACTCCGCATACACAGACAGGACAAAAACATGGATGCACGTGAACTGGCCTCCGCCCTCTTCCGGATCCTGGAGACCGGAGACCCTCTCCTGGCGACCGAAGTGGTCGCGAAGGACAACCACAATCGCGAGGCAGCCGTGGCCCCGCCGGCCTGCGCGATCCCGGGACCGGCCGGCACCCTCGCTTCGGGCGCGTGGATGCGCTCGGCCTTCAGCGATCTGCGTTTCCCCATCCTTGGATTCGCCGAAGGCGACGACCAGGTCTGGGTGCGGCTGCGCATGCAGGGCCGCCACACCGGCCCCTTCGTGCGCTTCCGCAACGGCAGGCTCGACCAGGCCATTCCCCCTACGGGGCGGGAAATCGACTTCGAGCAGGTGCACATGGTGCAGATCCGGGACGGCCGGGTGGCCAGCCACGAGGCGCTGCGGGATGACATGACCATGCTCGCCCAGCTCGGAGTCTTTCCCCCGGCTCCCGCCACCGCCCTGCGGATGGTGGCGTGGCGCCTCTCGGGCCGCGCGTCCCGGGCCGCCGCCGAGGTAGCCGCGCTAGCCGCCGAGGCGGCACGGCAACTGAACAAGCTGCCAGCCACGCACGGCTGACGTCCTCCCCGCCCGCATCCCTCTCGGACTGATCATGACCGCGAGGCATGTTCAGAGGATGACGAGGTCGTCGCGGTGGACGACCTCGCGTTCGTACTCGGGGCCTAGCCTGGCGGCCAGCCATCTGGTGGACCGGCCCATCAGGGACGGGAGTTCGGTCGCGTCGTAGCTGACCAGGCCACGCGCCACTACCTGGCCGGACTCGTCGGTGAGGTCGACTGGATCGCCTGCCTCGAAGCTGCCCGTGGCGGCGGTGATGCCGGCCGGGAGCAGGGACGCGCGGCGGACGGTGACCGCTTCCACCGCGCCGGGGTCCAGCTTGAGGCTGCCCGTCGCCACCGCCGCGTGGGCGAGCCACAGGAGCCGGGTGCTGGGCCGGGTGCTGGCGGGGGCGAAGTAGGTGCCCGTCTGGTCGCCGGCGAGGGCGGCGGCGGCGTGGCCGGCCGTGGTGACGACTGTCGGGATGCCGGCCGACGTGGCGATGATGGCCGAGTCGACCTTCGTGGACATGCCGCCGCGGCCGAGCCCGCTGTGGCCGGTCTTGCCCGCCTTGACGTGGACCAGGTCTTCCGGGCCGGTGACGACCTCGATGTGCCGGGCGTGGCCCTTGCGCGGGTCGCCGTCGTAGAGGCCGTCGACGTCGGAGAGCAGGATCAGGGCGCTGGCCCGTGACACGTGAGCGACCAGGGCGGCGAGGCGGTCGTTGTCGCCGAAGCGGATCTCGTCGGTGGCCACCGTGTCGTTCTCGTTGATCACCGGGACCATGCCGAGTTCGAGGAGCCGGTCCAGGGTGCGCTGGGCGTTGCGGTAGTGGCCGCGGCGCATCAGGTCGTCGGCGGTCAGCAGGACCTGGCCGACGCCGAGGCCATGGGCTTTGAAGGCCTCGGTGTAGCGGGCGATGAGCAGCCCCTGGCCGACGGACGCGGCCGCCTGCTGGGTGGCCAGGTCTCGCGGGCGCTTGCTCAGGCCGAGGGGTGCCATGCCGGTGGCGATCGCGCCCGAGGAGACCAGGAGCACCTGGTGGCCGGTCGCGACCCGTCCGGCGATCGCGCCCACCAGCGCCGCGATGCTGGTGTCGTCGATCGTGCCGTTCTTCGTGGTCAGCGAGGACGAGCCGATCTTGACGACCGTCCGGGGCGATGCGGCGATGTCCGGCCGCACGACTTCCGGCAACACGGGCAGGCCGGGATTCTCCTCGCCGACCGCCTCCATCAGCGGTCCAGGCGCCAGTCGGAGCCGCGCGGGCCGGCGGCGTGGCCGCCGCCCGCCGGAAGCTCCGGATCCCAGTCGAAGACGACCGCGTCGTCGAAGTCGCCGATCAGGACCGTGTCACCCGGTTCCGCGCCCGCCTTGGCGAGGGCTTCCTCGACGCCGAGCCTGGCCAGACGGTCCGCGAGGTAGCCGACGGCCTCGTCGTTGGTGAAGTCGGTCTGGTTCACCCAGCGGGAAGGCTTCTCGCCGCGGATCAGGTAGGCGCCTTCGTCGGTGCGGACGATCTCGAAGCCCGCTTCCTTGACCGGCTGCGGACGGATCACCACCCGCGCCGGCTGCGGCTCGGGCGCGAGCTCGCGGGCA
>Ga0335075_10003145_pt1 | contig 26363 bp, 28 predicted proteins | sample Lox_Sample_24_FD_206723 | JGI IMG/M metagenome (GOLD analysis project Ga0335075, IMG submission 206723) | Soil microbial communities from Loxahatchee National Wildlife Refuge, Florida, United States - Lox_Sample_2.4 | ecosystem: Environmental > Terrestrial > Soil > Wetlands | place: USA...
TCGAGCGTGATGTCCTGCTGCGTCAGCACGCGGGTCTCTGCCGGAACCTTGGAGCGGTCGACCCCGGAACCGAGCAGAGGGGTCGCGCCGACCACCTCGACCGTCGGCAGAACCGTCAGCGCCGGCGGGTTCGTGGCGGCTGGTGCCGCAGCTGCTGGCGCTGGCGCCGATGCTGCGGGTGCCAGAGGTGCGGGTGCCGGAGCGGAAGCCGGTGGTGCTGACGCATCCGGTGTCGCATTGGCCCCGGTCGATGCGCCCGGAGCCGCCGGCGCGGTGGCTGCTGCCGATGTCGTCGCTGCGGCGGGGGACGTTGTTACGGCAGCGGCGCCGGACGATGGTGAGGCCGGTGTACCCGGCGCGACCTGTCCCCAAGCCTGCTGGGCGTACAGCAGGCCAGCGAGTGCCGAAATCATCAGCCACGCCGTTGCACTGCGGTCGATCCGCCGATCCCCGCCGGTCGGCGTGCCGCAGCATCTGGTGGCCCGCTGCGGAAACATCACGCGGCGGGCGCGATTTAGCCTCATCAGGTTTCCGATCCCGGCGTTGGTCGATCGGTTGACGAGGCCGTCGGGTCGTTCTGGCGGGTGACCGCCGAGGTCGACGAGGGACCCGAAATCAACGCAATTGCGGCCCTCGACGTCGAGTCCACTTCCGACAGACTTACGCCCCCGAACGGCGCCACGGCTCCGAGCGTCGGGTGATCGCGTCGGGCTACGCTCAGATTCCGCGAGCGCGTATAGAAAACCGACCACCTCTGTCAAGTCGTTGTATCTCATCCACAGGTATTTGATGGACTGCACCTGCTCTAAAGGAGGCGGATCGTATGCGCACATGAGTGCGGCACCCGCCTCCGATTGCCGAGACAGATTTAGCTCTGGGGAAGTGGGTATTTGGCAAAAATTGCTTCGGCCCGTTTGAATGCTTTATCCGACGCTGCCTCGGGAGTCATCCCATTATTGATAATGTCTGCAAAAGCGACCTGAAACACATGCTCGGCATCGACCTGGGCCGCGGCTGGGCTGTACGCTTCATAGAGCGGAAAGGTCGGGGTAACCATCGTCTCGGTAATATAGGCCAAGCGATGTGGATCCCCCGATTTGAGCCAAAACGGATCGCTCTTGATAATTGATGGGTAAGGGATCGCCCAGCGACCAAGCCCACCCTTCAAATACTCGTTCAGCACCGCGGGCTGGATCGCGTATTTCAACAACTCTTTGGCCACTGCAACATTTTTGGCACCCTTCGGGATCACGGCACCAAACTCGCCGACCTGCGCCGGCAATTGCTTGCCATCGTTACCGAGCGGCAAAGCGTGCGTGATGTTGTCGGCGTACTCTTCCTTGTTGTCGATGACAGCCAGCTCGATCGACATCGAGCCGTTAAAATCGTTTATGATCTGCTTGGCATGAAAGGAGTTATTGTTGTCCTGGTCGTTCCAGTTCACGACCCCCGGCGGCACGTAACCGCCCTTGTAGAGCCCGGCAAACCGGGTCAAGGTCTTGATCACCGCCTCTTTCACCTGCGGATCGTCGGTGTGCAATTTGCCGTCCGGCGTGACCAAGCCTTTGCCACCATAGGCAATCATATAGGAATAGAATGTGTTGAGCGGGTCGACGCCGACCGTGCTGCACTCCAGCCCCATCGCGTAGAGGTGACGCATGCCTTGGGCGCGCAGCTTAGCCTGCATCGGCAGGAAGAAATCGATATACGCATCCCACGTGTTCGGGATGTCGGAGACTTTGTAACCCGCCTTCTCGACCAGCGATTTCCAGATGTGAAACGTGACCGACGCCACCTTCATCGGCACGCCGTAGTAGCTGCGCTGTTTCATTGTCTGATCGTAAAGATTTCGACCGGCCAGCGCGATTTCGCTGAATTGCGACTTCTGCGTGTCGACGACATCACTGACATCGATGAGCCGGTTCGCCCAGGCGTTCAGCGGCGTGAACGAGAAATCGGCGTCCTCCATCACATCCGGGACGACACCGCTCGTCACCGCCGACACCTCCTTCTGCCGCAACGGGGCAAACGGGACGATACTCAGATCGATCGTGTTGCCGCTGGTCTTCTCGTAGTCCGAGACCAGCTTGCGCAGCGCTGTGTCCTCGCTCGGAATAAAACCCTGTGCGAACCACGCCGTCGCGGTCACTGCTGCGGCGTTGGCGATATGAGGGCTCGCCAGCGCTGTGGCAGCGATCAAACCCGCGGAGCCGCCAAGCAACGAACGCCGAGTCAACTGTGTCATGAGGCTCCAACCTCCCGCCCACCTGCGGATGTCGTATCATCACACCCTCGGATACCCAGGTACCGCCTAGTTCATAGGCGATCCGTTCCGCGGGCATCGACGACACTGTGAATTGTGCACTATAAGGGGCAGGTCATCTATGGGTAGTATTCCCGCACTATCGGGAAAATTATCCCAATACAGGGAGAACTTATCCTGCCGGTGCCTCGCCCCAGCGATGAACGGTTCTACATGCAGATCGGAACGATGGCCGAACCTGCTCGACGCCGATCCGGCCGAGATTCCGCTTTCGGCGGCTTTACCGACAGCCTTGCTAACCCGTTTCCCACCGCTTTTGGCGGAGGTGACCACCTACTCTCTTTATCCCTGTATTTAAGGGTAATTATTCCTCACTCGGCGGAACCAGGTTCATTTGCACCGGTGGGTTCATTTGCACCGGTGGAATGGATATGGATCAACTAGCCGGTATGGCATCATGCCCTTGGTCGGCACGGAACCGGCACGTGGAAGCTCACGATGTCGCTGCGGCTTCGCCTCGTCGTTGTTGTTGTCTTCGCCCTTGGGGTCAGCCTGGCGCTGGGTGGCGTGATCGTTTGGCTAAATGCCTCACGCCAGGTGCGAACCGAGATGCATGCGGCGCTCATCGTTGGTCGCCAAACCGTCGATGACGTTGCCCGTGGGATCAGCGTCTCACCCGACCCCGAAGGTGCGCTCGAAAACCTTGTGGTGTCATTTAGAGGCAACCGGCATCTTCGCGTTTCGGTTATTGGTGAAGGCGCCGCTGTCAGGGTGCGGCCGACCGGTGACAAGTCGCCCTTTGGCACGGCCCCCGCCTGGTTCGTTCGCCTGATCGGCGTAGCCCCCGAAACGAGCCGCGTACCGATCACCGTCGGTGGACGCCGGTACGCGACCGTGGTCATCGAAACCGATCCCTACAACGAAAGCCTGGAAGTGTGGAACGCGCTCGGCAGCAGTCTTGTGGTGGTGGCGCTGTTTTGCAGCCAGCTTATTGCGCTGATTCTTCTCTTCATCGGCTGTGCGCTACAACCGCTCGACCGTCTAGCGGTGGCGATGGAGCAGGTCGGCCAAGGGGACTACCAGGTTCACATCAGTGGCCGGCTGACGCCGGAATTAGCGCGACTACACGACAGCTTCAACCGAATGGCGGTACGCCTTGCTGAGGCGGATGCTAATAACCGTCGGCTTAACGAGCAGATGTTGATCCTGCAGGAAGAAGAGCGCAACGATATCGCGCGCGATCTGCATGATGAGATCGGACCGTTCCTGTTCGCAATCGGAATCGATGCAGCAAACATCATGCGGTTGCTGAAGGGAGACCATGCGAGCGAGTTGTCTGCTCCGGTTCAATCGATTGCCGAAGCGACGCGCCACGTTCAGCAGCAGGTACGGGGCATGCTTGGGCGGCTGCGGCCGCTGCAGCTTTCGGAAATCGGCCTTGCCGAGGCGGTGCAAAATCTGGTCGAATTCTGGAAGCGCCGGTATCCGGACATCGCGTACCAAGCTACCGTGGCACCCGATTGCCGGACTCTTGGCGCTCGGGCGGACACGACCGTGTATCGGCTGGTGCAGGAATGTCTCAGCAACGCTGTCCGGCACGGGAGGCCCCAGTCGGTGACCGTATGTGTCGATCGTGATCCGACCGGCAGTGAGGTCATCGTTAAAGTCGTCGATGACGGTCTCGGATCGCATGCGGGGTCGGGAGCGGGTTACGGACTGATCGGCATGGGGGAGCGCGTAAGAGCGATGGGAGGGCGGTTGACATTCTCCAACCGGTCCGCCGGAGGGTTTGCCGTATGCGCCGCGCTCCCATGCGCCTCGGGGCTGGAACTGGTTCCCCTGCTACGGGAGCGGTTCTGATGAAAGTGCTGATCGCCGACGATCACTCAATTGTCCGCTTGGGATTACGTCGGCTTCTTGCCGTGGAACCGCGTATCGATATAGTCGAAGTCGCCGATGGCCAGAGCGTCGTGAACGCGTTTCGTGAATCGCGGCCCGATCTCGTCATTCTCGACCTGAACTTGCCCGATATCAGCGGGTTGGAAGTGCTTGCCCGGCTGAGGAGCGAGAATGATGGAGTGCGCGTGCTGATCATCAGCATGTACGCCAGTCCGGTCCACGTCGCCCGCGCCCTGGAGGCTGGCGCTCGTGGCTATGTCAGTAAAAGTGCGACGCCCGAGCAGATGCTCGAAGGCATCAGGCGCGTCGCAGTGGGCCGAACTTATATCGAGCACGAGATCGCGCAGGAACTCGCAATGTGGAACATTCGCGACTCGTCACAACCGCTAAAAAACCTTTCAGCGCGCGACGTCGAAATCCTGCGGCTGCTCGCCGAAGGAAGCAGTCTCAACGAGATCGCCCGACTTATCGGCGTTAGCTACAAGACGGTGGCAAACCATTGCACGCAGCTCAGAGCCAAGCTGGCGACACCTCGGACTGCGGACTTGATTCGCATCGCGATCTCAAGCGGGCTTGGTCGCGGTGATGATCGGCTAGGCAGGTCATTTTCGGGTAGCACCGGCGGCGGGAACCGCGACGGTGATTCCAGCCGCGCCGGATGAATTATGGGCTCTGTTGCAAACTTCGGGCTGCAGCATGTGATGCTCTTGCCTGAGGTCGTGCTCGCGCTCACGCGGCCTGGAGCCGCTCACCGACCAGCTGGACGGCTTCGGTCAGGGCGCACGGGCCGAGGCCGAAAGCGCGCTCGACCAGGCGCGCCTCGCCAACGATATCGCGCGTGAGGTTGAAGACCGCCGCTTGACCCTTGCGCAGCGCCCGCATCACCTCGAAACCCTTGATCGTCGCGTAGGCCGTCTTCATCGATTTGAACCCGCGCACCGGCCGGATCAGCTGCTTGAGCTTGCCGTGGTCGGCCTCGACGATGTTATTCAGATACTTGACCTGCCGGTGCTGGGTGTGCTTCGCGCACTTGCCTTCGGACTTCAACTCGGCGAGAGCGGCGGCATAGGCCAGCGCCTTGTCGGTGTTGATGACCTCAGGCTGTTCCCAATCCTTCAGACCCCTGAGGGCTTTCGCAAGAAAGCGCTTCGCCGCCATCGTGTTCCGAGTCGGCGAGAGGTAGAAATCGATCGTGTTGCCGAGCTTGTCGACCGCTCGGTAGAGGTAAGACCACTTGCCGCGGATCTTTACGTAGGTCTCATCGACCCGCCAGCTCCCCGAGCGCGGCCGGCGCCAATGCCAGCGCAGCCGCTTCTCGATCTCGGGCGCGTACTTCTCACCCATCGGTAGATAGTCGAATGATCGACCGGCACGCCGCGTTCGGCCATCATCTGCTCGAGATCGCGATAGCTGATGCCGTAGCGGCAATACCAGCGCACCGCCCAGAGCACGATCTCGCCCTCAAAGTGGCGCCCCTTGAAATCCGACACCGCCCGGCCCCCCCGCACTCGCTTCCGCCTTTCATCGCGGAGCGGCGGAGGTTTTGCAACAGAGCCATCCTGACAATAAGTTTCCTATCCGTTCCTCAATGTCGTACAGGGCCCTTATCACCCAAAGACAGCGATCTCTCTAGAAGTAAAAGGTTTTTGGTGAGATTCTAAGGGCCTTCGGGGGTGGGGGGTCCGATGATGCCGGGCGCGGTTCGCGAGGTGCTTTTGGGGATCCGCACGGTCGCGGAAATGATCGAGGCATTCGCCGATGAGGAGCGGTGCCGCCGCTTGGTGGAAGCTTTGGTGTGGCCCGATGGACGGGTTTGTCCGGCGTGCGGCTACAAGCGCTCGATCGCGTTGGCAGGGCGCGACATGGGCCGATACCGGGCGCGGCCGGGCCTGTACCAGTGCTCCGATGGCGTCTGCCGCTTCCAATTCACCGCGACGACGCGCACGCCGCTGCACTCGACCAAATTGCCGCTGAGCACCTGGCTCAAGGCGCTGTGGCTGGTCCTGCAATCAGACAAGGGGCTGTCGTCCATTCGCTTGGCGGAGAGTTAGCGTCCGCGGTGATGGTGGAAAATCGGCGGTGAGCGCGCGTCGGGCGTAATGCCCCATAACATGGAGCACGGCGCGCGCGTGAAGCGCGGGCGGTCACCGGGAGGGTGCGTTACGGTGGAATTGCGAAGACCACCAGCAACCACCAAGGACCCGATGACCGAGAACAGAATGGCGCTTGTCGAGCTGCTGCAGAAGAGCGGCGACGCTGACTTTCTGCAAGCCGTGGCGGAAGCGGTGCTGCCGATCCTGATGGAAGCAGATGTCGAGGGGCTGATCGGCGCCAGCCGGCACGAGCGCAGCGCCGAGCGGCTCAATGACCGCAACGGATACCGCGACCGCACGCTCGAAACCCGGCTCGGCACGCTGAGCGTGCGGATCCCAAAGCTGCGGCAGGGCTCCGACTTCCCGCCCTTCCTGGAGCCGCGCAAACCCGCCGAAAAGGCGCTTGTCACGGTGATCCAGGAGGCCTGGATCGGTGGCGTCTCAACTCGCCGGGTCGACGAGCGGGTGCCGGCGATGGGTCTCAGCGGCATCTCGAAGAGCCAGGCATCTAAGCTCTGCAAGGACATCGACGAGCGGGTGAACGCCTTTCTCGACCGGCCCATTGACGGCGAATGGCCGTATCTGTGGCTCGATGCAACCTCCCTGAAGGTCCGCGACGGCGGCCGCATCGTCTCAGTGGCGGCGATAATCGCCGTCGCCGTCAATACCGAGGGCCGCCGCGAGATCGTCGGCCTTGGCATCGGGCCCTCAGAGGCCGCGCCTCCTGAGCCTGTCGAAGGGCTGGGCCCTGAAGGCCGAGCCCGTTCACCGTTCGCCACTCGGCTTGCTGATCCATCCCAAATGGGGTCTTTGGCACTCATACCGCGGGGCGGTCGGCCTGCGCCAGCGCCTGGAACTCGCCCCCCCGCGAAAGCCCGCCGCTTCCCTGCGAAGATTGTCTCGGCCGGCCGTGCCTTTCAGCCTGCCCTGTCTCCGCTTTCGCCCCGGAGCGCCCCTATGATTACGCTGCCTGCCGTCAATATCTGAAGGCCGCCGAAGCGGATTGCCTGACCCGAGCCTGTGCCGCTCGCCGTGCCTGTCCGATTGCACCCAAGATGCGATATTCCGAGCCGCAAGCCACTTTTCACATCGGCGCGTTTCTCGGCAACCGGCCAGGCTGACTGCTGGTCCATCTTGTGAAAATAGCCGCCGGCGTTGTCAGGCTTGGCCGTCTTTGCCCTTGCGCATGAGGTAGGTGTCCATGATCCAGCCGTTGGCCTTTCGGGCTTCGGCTCTCACCCGTTCGATCTCGTCGACCACCTCCTTGAGCTTGCCGGAGATCAGGATCTCGTCGGGCGTGCCGACATAGGCGCCCCAGAAGATGTCGATGTCCTGGTCCGCAAACCGCTTGTAGGTGTTCTTGGCGTCGAGCATGACGACGACGCTGTCGGCGTTGTTCGGGAAACCCTCCGCTATCCTGCGGCCGGTCGTGATCTCGATCGACTCGCCGATGCGGTTTAGCGTGGTTTTGTGCTTTGCCGCCAGGGCCTGCGCGGCGCTGATTCCCGGGATCACTTCGTAGTCGATGGCGTGCATCCCGGTCGCTGCGATGGCCTCGACGATGCGGATCGTGCTGTCGTAGAGCGTCGGGTCGCCCCATACAAGGAAGGCGCCGCATTCGCCGTCCGCCATGCCATCGGCGATCAGGCGTTCGAACACGCCCTGCTTGTCCCTGTTGAGCGCATCGATCGTCGATCGATAGTCCGCCGAGCCGCGGTCCCAGTCGGGGCTGGCGGCGTCGACGAACCGGTACTCTCGATTTTCGATATAGCGGCGGCAGATTTCCCGGCGGAACGCGATCAGCTTGTCCTTGCTCGCCCCCTTGTCGAGGATGAAGAAGACATCGACCTGGTTGAGGGCGTTGACCGCTTGAATGGTGACGTATTCCGGATTTCCGGCCCCGATGCCGATGATGAGAATCTTCTTCACGCCAACCTCCCTCGACTCCCGTCAGGGCGCTTTTTCCAGGTAGCTCTGGAACACGGCAACATGCACGGTTGCCTCGTCGGCCGCCTGGAGATTGTGGGCAGCGGCGTCGGGAAACGGGTAAGGCAGCGACCCGGCAACAACGAGCCCGATTTTTCCGCGAATGTAGCCCGGCATGCGGACATGACCGGAGACGAACTCGTTCTTGACCCTCACCCTATCGCCGATCTTGAAGGTTTCGCGCGGGAATGCGTTGGGCCGTCCCTCGGCGCTTGGACGCGACAGCGGAAAGACCCTTCCGCCAAGTTCTCCAGTTCGTCGCGCGATACCAACCCTTTCTCGACGCACAACGTGGCAAAACTGGTCAGTGAGCGCTCGTAATAGCCGGCGGCAAGGTAGTGACGCGGTTCCATCCGCTCGATCGCGTGACGGTATTCGTCCATGTTGAAAATACCGAGCCTGACGGCGAGCGAATAAAGCGCGTTGGCCCGTGGCTCCCAAGCGGCCTTGGATACGGCCGTGCCTTCTGCACAGCGCACCGGGCCGAAATCCTCTTTGCCACCCAAATCATGCATGCCGTCCATCGTCTGCCTCCGGCGCCTTGCGGTAGGGAGCCTCAAGGCGTGCGACGCCGATCATTGCCTCCTTAGTGACGATCCCCGCGCGAGCTCTTCTTCGGGCCAGCCGATGGTTTCAGGAGGCGGCACCGGAAGCACCATATAGCGGGTGTCCGCCGTCGTGTCCCATACCCGAATGTCTATCTCTTTGGGTAGGTCGAGGCTCATCTCGCGCAGCACGGGCGGCGCGACTGCCGGACGACCCGCGATCGGTATTCGAAGTCTTTGTACCACTCGGCGGCAACCCGATGATCGTGAACCCCGTGCACGAGCACAGCGTGCAGCAGATGACGTTCTGTGCGCTCGGCGTGTTCTCCAGCACGACCAGATGCTTGTGGTGCGCCGACATGGTCAGGCCGAGTTCGGCGACGACCGCCTTGCCGTTCTCCAGCAGGCGGGCGGCGGAAGTTGGCATTGGTCCAGGCGCGGGCGACGACCTTGGCGCCGTTGGCCGGGACCCACTCCTCTTCTGCGATCCGGGTAAACTCTTCGATAAACCCAGCCGGGATCAGGTTCCGCTCCTCAAATGCCCGCTCCAGCGCTGCCACGCGACGTTCGACGGGCGCGGGTACGCCGGGCGTCTTCTGATCATCATGCACGAGCCGAACCCTTCTCCCTAAGTTCGCCGCCAGCGAGCCTGCTGCCGTTCCGGCCGGCCGTCAACCCTCCCCAAAGCGCGATCGTCCGGTTGACAGAAGGCAGCGCCTTCGGATTAGGTGTCGCCGTCGTGGTTCTGCCGATCCGCCACGGGTCGGCAGCTAAGAGGGAATCCGGTGCGCCGCGCGAAGCGGTTATACCGGAGCTGCCCCCGCAACTGTAAGCGGCGAGCGGCTGTCGTCGAGTGTCACTGGTGCCGAAAGCATCGGGAAGGCCAGACAGCCGCAGCGACCCGCGAGCCAGGAGACCTGCCACGACGCGTGTACGTCCTCGGGCGGGGTGTCCCGGTGGGTCGCTTGCAAAGGATGGCCGGTGCCATCCGGATTCCAGCATGCGTCCGCTCGGCCCATGCCCCCAACCAATGGGGTATGCCGATGAATCTGCCTTTCCAATACCGCGATGGATGCTACGCGGCATGCGCCGACCCTCGGGCGAGGGTAAGCCTTCGAACTGCGCCGCCCGAATTCGATCCGCGGCAGAGCTAGCTCCGCTTCGGTCTCGATTCCCCTCTCTTTGAACATGCCGGACCCGGCCATGGCTCATCCGGCAGGATAGGCGTTTCATGTCCATCGCCGTCAGCACCCTCGGATTTCCCCGCATCGGTCCGCGCCGCGAATTGAAGACGGCGCTTGAGCGCTATTGGGCTGGCACCTACACCGCGCAATCTCTCCTGAATGATGCGAGGGCGCTTCGCGCGGCGGCCTGGGCACGCCAGCACGGCGCCGGTGTGATGCATATCCCGAGCAACGATTTCTCGCTTTATGATCATGTACTCGACACCTCCGCAATGGTCGGGGCCATCCCTGACACCTATGGCTGGACCGGAGGCGAGGTGTCTCTCGATACCTATTTCGCGATGGCGCGCGGGGCCCAGGGCGCCGCTGCGGCCGAAGGCTGCGCCGGTCATGGCGCGCACGGTCTACCGGCGCTTGAAATGACCAAATGGTTCGATACCAACTACCACTACATGGTCCCGGAATTCGTACCGATACAGCCTTTCATGCTGGCCTCGACAAAGCCGATCGACGAATTCCTGGAAGCCAAGAGCCTCGGCTACCACACGAGGCCGGTGCTGCTCGGCCCGGTAAGCTACCTGCTGCTCGGCAAGAGCCGTAACGCGGGCCTCGATCCACTATCGCTGCTTCCCGGTCTGCTGCTGGTCTATGAGGAAGTGCTTCGCCGCCTCGGCGCCGCGGGCGCCGATTGGGTGCAGATCGATGAACCTGGCCTGGTGCTTGATCTCGATCATCGGGCGCAGAGCGCGTTCGGCGCCGCATATGCGATACTCGCGCGTCAAGTGCCCGAGATAAAGCTGCTGCTGACGACCTATTTCGGGGCTCTCGGCGACAATCTCGAAACGGCCCTCACTCTGCCGGTTGCCGGCCTTCATATCGATCTCGTCCGAGCACCCGAGCAGCTCGATACAGTGCTCGCGAAGGCGCCGGCGGATCTCGTGCTCTCGCTGGGCGTGATCGACGGCCGCAATGTCTGGCGTGCCGACCTTGCCGCTATCCTCGACAGGATCGAACCGATTGTCGCGGAACGGGGTGCCGAGCAGTTGATTCTCGCCCCCTCCTGCTCGCTGCTGCATGTACCGGTCGATCTCACCTTGGAAGCGGAACTCGACCCGGAGCTCAAGGACTGGCTCGCCTTCGCGGTCCAGAAACTCTACGAGCTGAATGTTCTTGGGAGGGCCGTGGATAAAGGCCGTGGCGCCGTGTCCGCTGCACTCGCGGCGTCAGCGGAAGCCGCTGCAGCGCGCAAGATGTCTCCCAAGATTCACGATCCCGCAGTGCGGGAAAGAATGGCCAGGGTGACGCCTGAGATGTCGCGGCGTCGCTCTCCCTTCGAAGAGCGACGTCGGCTTCAGCGCGAACACCTGGCGCTGCCGGCATTCCCGACGACGACCATCGGCTCCTTCCCGCAGACGGCGGAAGTCCGCAAGGCTCGCGCGGCGCATGCCAGGGGCTCGCTTGGCGACGCCGACTACACCGCTTACCTCCGCGGGCAAACCGAGGCCGCAGTGCGGTGGCAAGAGGAAATTGGTCTCGACGTGCTCGTCCATGGCGAGTTCGAGCGCAACGACATGGTGCAGTATTTCGGCGAGCAACTCGCTGGTTATGCCTTCACCAAGCATGGTTGGGTGCAGAGCTACGGCTCGCGTTATATCCGACCGCCGATCGTCTTCGGCGATGTCTCCCGGCCGAAGGCGATGACGGTCGAGTGGTCGAGCTACGCGCAGTCCCTGACCGCGAAGCCGATGAAGGGCATGCTGACCGGCCCTGTCACCATGCTGCAATGGTCGTTCGTGCGCGACGATCAGCCCCGCGCCGAGACATGCCGGCAGATCGCGCTGGCGCTGCGCGACGAAGTCGTCGACCTCGAAACCGCAAATATCCGCATCATCCAGATCGATGAGCCGGCGATTCGTGAGGGGTTACCGCTGCGCAAAGCGGAATGGCAAGCCTACCTCGAATGGGCGGTGGAGTGTTTCGGTCTCGCTGCCTCCGGGGTAGCGGACGAAACGCAAATCCACACTCATATGTGCTATTCGGAATTCAACGACATCGTCGCTTCGATCGGCGCCATGGACGCGGACGTGATCTCGATCGAGACTGCGCGCTCGAAGATGGAATTGCTTGACGCGTTCACCACCTACCGATACCCGAACGAGATCGGGCCAGGCGTCTACGACATCCACGCCCCGCGGCTTCCCAGCATTGCCGAAATGGCCGACCTCCTCGTAAAGGCGGCCGGAAGACTCGCTGCCGACCAGATCTGGGTTAATCCAGACTGCGGCCTCAAGACTCGAAAGTGGGAAGAGGTGCGCCCGGCCCTCGCAAACATGGTCCAGGCGGCGAAGCGAGCGCGCGCCACAATCCTCTGAGGGCGTCAACGATCGTCACTAACTGCTGTTGGCCTGCGTCGATCGTGGGAACTCCCGCTAGCGCAGAGCATAGGACGCCGAAGTGAAGGGGTACCAGGGAAACACTAGAGATGAAGAGCCAGGTGCGCGTATATCACCGGCGACGCATTCTGTGCGTCTTTCCGCGCTATGCCCCTTCCTTCGGCACCTTTCAGCACGCCTACCGGCTGATGGATGGAGTGCGGGCGTTCATGCCGCCGCAGGGCATCCTGGTGATCGCCGCCTACCTCCCCGCCGGCTGGGACGTGCGGCTCGTCGACGAAAATATCGGCCTTGCGACCAGGCAGGATTTGAACTGGGCGGATGCCGTCCTAGTCAGCGGCATGCATGTCCAGAAGGCCGAAATCATCGGGATCGCGCGGCGTGCTCATGCCGCCGGCAAAGTCACTGTACTCGGCGGTCCATCGGTCTCGGCCTGTCCGAAGCAATATCCCGAATTCGATTATCTGCATGTCGGCGAGCTCGGCGACGCGACCGACGAACTGATCCGCACACTCGATGACGGTGTCCGCAGGCCCGCCGCGCAGCGTGCTTTCGTCACCGCCAAGCGCCTGCCGCTCAGCGATTTTCCGAATCCCGCCTATGAACTGCTCGAGGGACGGCGCTACTTCCTCGGCAACGTCCAGTTTTCGAGCGGCTGCCCCTATCAGTGCGAGTTCTGCGACATCCCCGGGCTGTACGGCCGCCAACCGCGGTTCAAGGAGCCTGAACAGATCGTCGCCGAGCTCGACGCGATGCTCGCCGCCGGCATCAGCGGCGCGGTCTATTTCGTCGACGACAACTTCATCGGCAACAAGAAGGCGGCGCGGACCTTGCTGCCACACCTGATCGCCTGGCAAAGAAAGCGTGGCTATCCGATCCAATTTTCCTGTGAGGCGACGCTCAACATCGCCACTTGCCCGGACATCCTGACGATGATGCGCGAGGCCTATTTCTACGCGGTGTTCTGCGGCATCGAGACCCCGGAGCCGGAAGCCCTGGAGGCGATGCGCAAACCCCACAACCGCGTCATGCCATTGCTGGAGGCGGTCGACATCATCAACCGGCACGGCATCGAGGTCGTCTCGGGGATTATCCTCGGGCTCGACACCGACACTATGGCCACCGCGGCAAACCTCGTCGAATTCATCGACCGATCGCAGATCCCGATGCTGACGATCAACCTGCTGCAGGCATTGCCGAAGACGCCGCTATGGGACCGCCTCGCTGCCGCCGGCCGGCTTGCCGGCGAGGATGACGGACGCGAATCGAACGTCGTGTTTGCCCGGCCCTATGCCGAGGTGCTCGACGACTGGCGCTTCGCCATTGCTCACGCTTACGCGCCGGAGGCGGTCTATCGTCGCTTCGCGTGGCATTTCCGCCATACCTACCCCAACCGCGTACGACCGCCGCTAAGCCGTGCACGCCTCAGCGCCGCCAACTTGCGCCGTGGCATCGTCACTCTGGCTAAAATCTTTTGGAAGATCGGGCTGTTTAGCGATTACCGGCACTGTTTCTGGCAGATGGCTAGAGCAGCGTTGCGCGATGGTCAGCTGACCGAACTGATCGCGACGGCGCTGGTGGCACACCACCTGATCCTCTTTGCCCGCGAATGCACCCGAGGTCTCCAAAGCGCCTCGTTCTATGCCGACCGGCCGAAAACCGCGGCCGACCAGCCCGCGATCGCGGCCTGATAGCCCGCGATTTTTCTCCCTCAGCCGACCTCGAGGTCTCCGTAGCCTTTGACGCGGTAGATCAGCACCGACGCTACCCAACTTGCAGCGAAAATACCGATGATGATGAAACCGAGCACGCCGAAATTGTCGTTCAGCATCCCAATGGTATCCCAGAATGGGCCGTCGAGCCTCCAAGTGTCGCCGATCAGGCCGAGCGTTTCAATACCGCCGATCACTACGGCGACGATGACCGACACTGCCGTGATAGTCATATTGTAGTAGAGCTTGCGGATCGGCTTCATGAATGCCCAGCCATAGGCTCCGAGCATCAATATCCCATCTGTTGTGTCCACCAACGACATTCCGGCCGTGAACAGCGCCGGGAATACCAATATGGTGCCGAGCGACATGCCGCTGCTGGCCTGCGCAGCCGATATACCGAAGAGAGCCACCTCGGTCGCCGTATCGAACCCCAGGCCGAATAGAAATCCGATCGGGAACAGATGCCAGCTTTGCGTTATCAACCGAAACAGAGGTCGGAACAGCCGCGCCAGAAAGCCTCGATTGTTGAGAAGAATGTCGAAGTCCTGTTCGATAAACGGCTCCCCTTTTCTTACCGCCAGAAACGTCCGATAAACTGAAATCAATACCAGGATGTTGAAGAGCGCCAGCAGGAATAGGAACAGCGCCGACGCGCTGGTGCCGACAATTCCACCGACCGCTTTTAGGCGGTCGAAACGAGAGCTAACCTCAGCTGCGGCGAACCCCACTGCAACCGACAACAGAAGAACGACGAGGGAATGGCCGAGGGAAAAGAAAAAACCCACGGCGACCGGTCGTTGACCTGCCTGCATCAACTTGCGCGTCGCGTTGTCGATCGCTGCGATGTGGTCGGCATCGACGGCGTGACGAAGACCGAACGCATAGGCCAGGAGCGCCGTTCCAAGCAGGACTGGATGATCGTGCAGAACGCTAACGGCCCAGGCCCAGATCGCGACATTGGCCCCGACCAGGATGCCGTAAATAGCGATTAGGCGACGGCGTAAAGCAATGTCGCCTTGATTGAGAACGCGGGACAGAAAACCTGGCATGACACAATCCTCTACATCGGAAAGATGCTGATTCCTGCCGAATAACATTCGGGCAGCGCAAAGCCGGGTTCGAGCTCGCGCCGGCGTGCAAGAAACTCCGGCAGCAGGTGGGTATGCGGTCCTTCATTACTTGACCGTTGGATCGGCCCGGAAACCTCGATCCGTCCGATCGATGAGATCACAACCCGATCCGGAGAGCTCGCCAGCAGTGCCGCGACAAGGCCGATCGCGGGATCGAGCGGGTCGAGGCCGCTGGCTTGCCGCAAGGCGGCGATCAGCGAAGATTCGCCGGTCCGCACGCAGAAGCGGATAGCGGAGTGACTGACCCCTAGATCGAACAGCCGCTCGTTCATGTGCATCGGTTCGATCGCGTCTTTGTCAGCGCCCAACTCGGTAACGCCGATCGCCGGTGTCCCGGTGAGCCGTGAACGGTGGAGCGCCAGCACGAGCCGCTCGACCTTTTCTGATGCTCCGACCAGTTCGAACATGCGCGTGCCAGGCGGTGGGCAGAGCCGCATGGCACCACCCGATGTGCGCAGAACCAGGCTCTCCTCACCGACTTCAATCTGAGGGATCGCCCCGTTCCTGGTGGCAAACTCGGCAACCGCGCCGTAGACGCCAATGCTCCAGCGGGTTTCCGGTTCTCGTGCAAGCCGGACGAGTTCTTTCAACAGGACCGCTCCAGAGCATGGCCGCAGCCGGAAGGCGAGACCTAGGATAGCCTTGCGGCGCGGAAGATCAGCCCAAATGCGCGCCTGCTCGACAGGCGAAAGATCACGCCATTGGCCAAGCTCGTTCGTGTCGTGGGCGCAGCCGAGGCACCAGCCCGTTGCATCATCCAACCGGCAGATCCCGACGCACGGGGACGCCAGCATGCCCGGGACCATCGGCGCCATGGTCATGCCACCGTGTCCGCCAGGATCATCGCCCGGATCGCCGCGGGATCCATACCACGCTGGCCGATCACGACCAGGCTGCCGTGCTGCTCCTCGCCCGTGCGCCAAGGGCGATCGTAATAGCGCTCGACCCGCTCGCAGACGGCCTGCACCACTTGCCGCAACGGCTTGCCGGCAACCGCGAGGAACCCCTTGATGCGAAGAATGTCGAACCGGCGTGCGGCCTCGCGCAAGCGCGTCTCGATCCGGGCCGGGTCTGCCACCGGCGGCATATCGATGACAAAGCTCTCGAAATCGTCATGCCCGTGCTCCTCCCCACCGTCGTGGTGCGACGGGCGATTTACCAGATCGTCCTCAGCCCCGATGCCCATGCCCAGGACCACGATCGGATCAACTCTCGCGTGGTTTGTCCATAAAAGCCGAACGGAGGGCCGCAGATAAGGGCGGATCGACGCTTCGATCCGAGCCAGATCACCGGCGTCGACCTGGTCGGCCTTGTTGATCAGCCCAAGATCGGCGCAGAGCAACTGCTCCTCGAACAACTCTTCGAGCGGGCTTTCGTCGTGACTGAGGGCGGGATTGGCCGCCCGCTGCCGCGCCAGAGCTGCAGGATCGGTCGCAAACCGGCCGGCCGGGACCGCTGCCGCGTCGACGACCACGAGAACACCATCAACCGTGACCTGGGCTTTCACTTCAGGCCAGGCGAAGGGCTGCACCAATGGCCTGGGGAGTGCCAGGCCCGATGTCTCGATGATGATATGTTCGGGAGCGGGGCGGCGGGCCAAGATCATCTGCATCGCCGGTAGGAATTTGTCGGCCACGGTGCAGCAAATGCAGCCGTTGGCCAGCTCGATCACGTCCTCCTCACGGCAGTTCGGAATACCACAGCCGCCGAAGATCCCGCGATCGATGCCGAGATTTCCGAATTCGTTGATCAGAAGCGCCAGCCGGCGGCCGCCGCTATGCTCCAGCAAATGCCTAATCAGGCTGGTCTTGCCGGCGCCGAGAAAGCCGGTAACAACGGTAGCGGGAATTTTCAGAGTCATCCTTGGTCCGGCTCCCTCTTGACCTCGATTGACTGATGACGAAACGCCTTATGGCTCTTCAAAAACTGACAGCCAGCCGAACGCCGAAAACCAGGGCGTTTTTTAGCGGCACGGCACTTTGTGCGGTCGGAATCCCGGTGCCCGGGTTGACGACGTATTGCAGATCGGGCTGGACGAAGAGCCAGGGGGCGAGCTGAACTTTATAAGTCGCCTCGATCACGGTTTCGCCGGTGCTGTAGGCCACACCCGTACCGGCGTAGAAGATCAGATCCTCGCTGAACTGTCGGGCGGCAGTGCCGATGCCGGCAAAGGTGGCCGCGATGCCGGCGATATCGCTCGATCGACCGGGAAGGGGCCCGTTCCAGTTGAAACCGCCGGCGATGAACAGGCTGCTGAGGTTACGATCATCGGGAGCCGTCATCACTTGCAGGAACGCGCTGATGCCCTGCGTATCGGTGCCCGGCTTCTTCCATAGCGTCTGATCGACGACGGCGTAAAAGGCGTGGTCGGTCGCGTGCTGAAACGGGACGCCGCTACTCGCCGGATTGGCCAGAGTCAAACCCGCCGTGTCGTAGAGGGGGTCGGCGAAGGGCCCTGTGGCCACCCAGGTGCCGACTTTGTAGGTCGCCGGCAGTCCAATTTTTGCGAGAAATCCGGGCGCATACCACAATTCGGCAAACGACAGGGTGTGATCGTCGAGCCGGAAAGCCGTCCCGTGACGATCGAGCAGTTGCGGGTCGCCAGACCCCGGCGGGGCGGGATCGCCATTGAAGACGGCGCCGATCAGCGTGATTTCGTCGTTCGGCTGATATTTCGCGCGAGCAAAAGGGGTGGCGAGCGGGTAGTTGGGGCCACCCGAGGGCAGGTCGAGGGCCATCAACGGCGGAAAGCCGAAGCTCGAATTCAGATAGAGCTCGGCATTCTGCGACAGCATCAGCTCGTCGTTGGCGCCTTCCTGACCGAAGCGGAGTGAGAATTTGCCGCCGAACATCTGCTGTTCGAACCACAGGTCGTAAAGCTTGGTGCTTTGCGTGGCCTCAATGTTGCTGACCAGCTGCAAAGCGCCGACGCGCAGCGGCGTCGGGCCGACGCCCTCGATTTGAAAGCCGCTGGCGAACAGACTGCCGCCCTTCCATCCGACCGCCTTGTCGAGATCGACGGCGAGACTTAAGGTAAGCAGGCCGTCGGCGGCACCGCCACGGCTGAAGCCACCAAGGGTGTTCACCCAAAACTCGCTCTGTTGCTGCAAAGCAAAGGTGAAGCCGCTATTCACCAGACGGGTCCGGAGCCCGCCCCAATCGCCGGTCAGTGTATCCTGCTGCAACAGACCCTGACTGCCGATCGTGGTCTGCGCCAATGCCTCGGCGGCTAGATTGAGTGCAGCAAGCGTGACCGTCAGGGACAGCATCAGCCGGGCCGCGGCCAACCGAGACCGATCGCGGGCGAGCGCAAGCCGCAAGCGCGCCCAGGGCGTGCCCCCGCCGAGACCGTGTGTGGCCCGGGCCGCGCTGCCGACCATTATCGGCGCTCCGGATCGCGCGCGGCGGCCTTAGAACGCCCTTCGTTTGATCTTCAATTGCGCCTGCGTTGCTGATGCCCGTTCCGTCAGCGCGCCGAAGATCAAGCCGATCGTCGACCACATGATCAGTTGCGCGCCCAGCGACGCGATTCTGAAACGCCATAGCACGACGGCCGGAAATTCTGCCGGCACCTCGTTGATCGGCGGCAGGACGAGGCCCACCACGATGACAATAGCCAAATACACCCCTGCCGCGATCAAGAAGGCGTTCCAAGGGCCATGGTGGGTCAGCAGCCGCTGGCGTAGCATTCCAGCTGCGATCATTGCCGCCAGCGAAATCGTGATCATGCTGAAATAGAGCCCCGTCCGCATGCCGATGGTGGCCGGATCGCCGACCGAGGGCGGGTTTGCCGGGTATTTGAGGTTTGGGACGATATAGACGGCGATGAGGACAAGAGTTGCAAGCAGGGCTGCTGTTGTGCGTGGGTCAAAATCGCCCATACGGCCATAAGCCAACGCAAAGGCCAGCGCAAACAGCCCGCCAAAGGCGACATTATAGGCCATCCCGCCAGTGAACAGGCCGATGCCGGCCTGAACCCGGCGGCTGACGAGTTCCGGCTCGGGCTCCTCCTTCGGCGCTGGCAGCCCCTTGGCGATCAGGGCTTGCGCGGCCGCGTGAGCCTTGGCCTCGTCGAGTTGGGTTTCGAAGGCGATCGCGCGATCAACCTGCGGCTCGCCAACAATTTCTAAAAAGCTGAAGCAGAGTAAGCCCGCGACAATGCCGATCAGCATGCCGCGCAGCAGGAGCGTTCCCGCCATGACGCGGCTTTCGCTTAATGGCAGGGGAAGCCGAGGAGGTGACGGCCATCATGAACAAATTCATGCACGTACATGCTGGGGATCAGCGAGGTGGCACCCTCTTCGGCGCCGACAAAATAGATCGCCAGCAGCAGAATCAGGCCGCCAAGGATTGCCCACGGCAGCACCTCGCGCACGGGAATGGCGGCGGGCCGGGTCGCTGGTGAAAATGGCGTGGTGGTCATCGCTGATCTCCTGGGATTTCGCGTCCCGTTAGAGGTCTATCCGAACCACGAGGGAGGTCTGACTCTCGGCCCCGTTTCTCTTCACAGGGCCGATTACATTGGCGCGACCGTGCCGGGCTCTCACCGGCTTCCACGCCTCGTGTCGACAAGACTGACGATAACGAGCGCGGTCTCACGCTGTCAACCAGCGCTTATGCGCCACCTCGATCTCGTCATAGCGCTTGCGACCAGATGGGCATGCCGCGGTGGGCGTTTGCCTCCCGCGCTGGCGCGCCAGCTGCTGCGTCGTCCGAAATTTGTGATGGCCTTCTTTGGCTTTCGCCGCTACGCACATCCTTCCGTGCCGCCGGCATCGGCACAGGAAGCCACGCCGCAAAGCATACCCCGGATCGGCGGTCCCGATCCGGGGTGCGCTTCTCACACCGAATCCGGCAAAGGGAGCAGCAGAATGGTTCGTTCCGGTAGCTCGATCGCCCGCCACTCAGGGTCCCTACCGGTCGTGCTGATCACGATCTCGGCGATCAGCAGCTGGGAGTTTGCGTGCATCACACCTTTTGTCGCCTTTGCCGTCGCGGCGGGTTATGCGCTGTCGCTGCGAACGGCTCTGCTGACCGTGGTTGCCATTTGGTTTACCAATCAGGCGATCGGCTTTGCCGTCCTCGGCTACTCTTGGACCGTCGATACGATCCTGTGGGGTTTTGCGATCGGCGCGGCGGCTTTGCTGGCCACGGTTCTCGCCGGCGCAATGTTGCGCCTGAGGATCGGGAACCACCTAGCCACCCTCGGCGCCGCCTTCGTGCTGGGCTGCGCGGCCTACGAAGGCGGTCTGCTTCTGGCGACCTTCGCGCTCGGCGGAGAGGATGCGTTCACGCCGGCAATTGTCGGCCATGTCGTTCTGCTGAACCTGGGATGGGTGGGGGCGCTGATCGGCACGTACGAGGTCTTGCGGTACAACGGGATGATCTCCTCCGATCGTCGACACGGATCTTCCGTGGCGTTCACGGCTTAGAAGACCAAGAATGCGGGCATGTTTCCGCCCGAGCGCATCGTCTGCTTGACCGAGGAGACCGTCGAGACACTCTACCTGCTTGGCGAACAGCACCGCATCGTCGGCATCTCAGGCTATTGCGTGCGACCGCCTGAGGCGCGGCGGGAGAAGCCGCGGGTCGCAGCCTTCACCTCGGCGGACATCCCGAGGATTCTCGAACTTAGGCCCGACTTGGTCCTGAGCTTCTCCGACCTGCAAGCCGATATTGTCGCGGCGCTCGTTCGCGAGGGCGTGAACGTTCATGCCTTCAATCAGCGCACCATTGCGGAGATTTTCGACATGGTCCGCCTGCTGGGCGCGATGGTAGGCGTCGCGGACGCCGCCGACCGTCTCGCCGACGAGTTCGCTGCCGGGCTTGCGGTGGCGCGCCAACAAGCTGCGCTCTTACCACGGCAGCCAAGGGTCTACTTCGAGGAATGGGACGAGCCGATGATCTCGGGCATCGCCTGGGTCTCGGAGCTGATCGAGGCGACCGGCGGTGTCGACATCTTTGCCGATCGCGCCCGCGGGAAGTCCGCGAAGGAGCGAATCGTCAGCGCCGAGGAGATCATCATCCGCGCCCCCGAGATCATTATCGGCTCATGGTGTGGCAAGAAGTTCCGGCAGGAGAAAGTGGCGGCGCGGCCAGGTTTTGCGCAGTTACCCGCCGTTCAGAATGGCGCCCTTTACGAAATCAAATCGTCGTTGATCCTGCAACCGGGGCCCGCCGCGCTTACCGATGGGCTGCGAGCGCTGCAGAAAGCTATTCACTTTTGCCTCTGAGCGAACAAAGTCGCGATGAGGACTTGCAGAAGTCACGACTTACGCAAGGCCGGAAGCCCACTGATATCGTTTGGGCTTTTCTCTTGCGTAAGTCTTGAATAAAAACTCGGTTAAGCGGCCGGCCAACCTGGTATTCTGTGGTTGACCATCAATCGGTTGGGGGACCGGGAGGATGATGGGGCAACAGAGCAAGCTACAAGAGCAGCTCTTTTATGAATTCCGGCTGGATGACTGGGTTCCGGCAGATCACCTATTGAGCAAAATAGACGCTGTCCTGGATTTGAGTGGTCTGCGTCGCGATCTGACGCCGTTTTATAGCCACACCGGGCGGCCATCGGTCGATCCCGAACTGATGATCCGAATGCTGCTGGTCGCTATTGCTACGGCCTGCGATCCGAGCGGCGCTTGTGCGACGAGATGCACCTCAATCTGGCATATCGATGGTTTTGTCGATTGGGGCTCGAAGGCGCGGTTCCGGATCATTCCACTTTTTCCAAGAACCGGCACGGCCGGTTTCGCGAGAGCGCCCTGTTCCGCCGCCTGTTTGAAGAGGTTGTGGCGCGGCGCATGCGGGCAGGACTGGTGGGCGGTGAAGGCTTTGCGATCGACGCCAGTGCGATCGAAGCCGATGCCAGCTCCGGCCGCAAGGTCGACGGCAAGCTCACAGCTTGGCCGGAAGCGGAGAAGATTACGCGCCCGGTGCGCGAGTACCTCGCGGCGCTTGATCAAGCGGCGGCGGCCGAGGCGGCAAAGAGCGAGGATGCGGATAACGGCATGCCGCCCGGCAACCCGCCCGCCCGCCGCCCGACCATCGACCCCAGTACGGTGTCATTTCAACTTTGCGCATCGCCAGTGTCATTTCAACCTTGCGCCGACATGCGGTTCGTCAACGGGGCGTCAGCGCGGCTCGGGGGCAGGATGGCGATATGGCTCGACGGTGATCTCACCTTCGCGCTGGCGCATCGCATGGGCGTCGTGCCACGTCTGCATGTTCAACAGCGTTTCCATCTTGACGCCAAATGCCTTCTCGATCCGCAGCGCCATTTCGGCCGACAAGGCGGCGTTGCCATTGATCAGGTCGGAGAGGGTGGCGCGGCGCACGTCGAGCGCCTTGGCCGCTTCGCTGACGGTGAGGCCGAGCGGGTCGAGGATTTCCTCGCGGATGAACGCGCCGGGATGCGGCGGGGCCATTCCGATTCTGGCAGGGGCGCGGCTCATCAGTGGTAGTCCTCCAAATCAAGGTCGTGGATTTCACCCTGCCGAACATCGAAGGTCAGTCGCCAATTGCCGCTGACCGGAATGCTCTATGTCCCGGCGCGCTCACCTCTAAGCTGGTGAATGCGCCAGCCGGGCGGCCCGGCAACACCGGTCATGTCGGCCGCCGCGATCAGCACCGCGAGGATGTTGCGCACCCGCCGGACAAGATCGGTGCGAAGCTCCCGGCTGTCGTCGTCTTCGATGAGGCGCAACAGACCCCGGTGCCGGACGCTCCGAATGATCATGCAACCCAACTGTACGCTTACACCGTACATTTATCAAGATTGACGTGACTCCCGTTTTTCTGAAGTGGCCCCCGGATTTGGGACCGGGCCGGTAGTTGGAACGCGAGCCGTTTCGTCATGCTAGACGGAGCGGATGATGAAAAAGGCGAGACGGAAAATCGACGCGGCGCTGAAGGCGAGAATCGCGGTGGAGGCGTTGCGCGAGCAGTCGACGGTCGCCGATCTGTCGCAGCGATACGAGGTTCACCCGAACCAGATTTACGCCTGGAAAAAGCAGCTGCAGGAGCAGGCTGCGCGGGCCTTTGATCCCGAGGTCGGCCGGGATGCCGAGGCCGACCGGGAGCGGAGATTGACAAGCTGCACGCCAAGATCGGGCAGCTGACGGTGGAGCGCGATTTTTTAGCAAAGAGGTCCGGCAGATGAGCGCGTCGGACCGCCGGGCGCTCATCGATCGCGGCGAGGCGCTGTCGATCCGCCGGCAATGCGTGCTGCTCGGGGTGGCGCGCTCCGGCGCCTACCTGTAGCGAACCGCAATCATCGGCGGTCGGGATCGCAAACATCGGCGTCGTGCCCACTCTGATTGCAACCGATGACAGCCTGGGGCGGGCAGACAAACGACCGGTTTGCTGCCCGGGCGCCGAACCGTCCGGAAAGCGACTTGGCAGACCCCGATATCGGGCATAGAACTCGGTCAGAGTATCTACGGTCAAATTCGTCTTTCCTGTACGGGTTTCCTGACCGTCGAGGGGCCGCATGCTGATCGGTTACGCGCGGGTTTCGACCGATGATCAGAACCTCTGCCTGCAGCGTGATGCGCTGCGCCTGGCCGGTTGCGAGAAAATCTACGAGGACCGGATGAGTGGCGCGAAGGCGGCGCGGCCGGGCCTCACCATGGCACTGGAAGTGGCGCGCACCGGCGATGTGCTGACGGTCTGGCGGCTCGACCGGCTGGGGCGGTCGCTGCACGATCTGATCCTTCTCGGCAGGAAGCTCGACGAGATGGGCATCGGCCTGATGAGCGTGCAGGAGAAGATCGACACCAGTTCCAGCGGCGGCCGGCTGGTGTTCCACATGTTCGGCGCCTTGGCCGAGTTTGAGCGCAACCTGGTGCGCGAGCGAACCCAGGCCGGGTTGAACGCCGCGCGGGCGCGGGGGCGCAAGGGCGGCCGGCCGAAGGTTCTGGATCCCGCCAAGCGGCAGCTCGTGGCAAAGCTCTATGCCGAAAAGCAGCACACGATCGGCGAGATCTGCCGGATGATGGGGATCTCCAAACCGACGCTTTACAACTACATCGCCGAAGCTAACGCGTGACATGCGCCGGCGGCGTCCATCCGATGAGACACTGGTGACGCTGCGCGGGAGGCTGGAGGGCTTGCCGGCCCGCTCGCCCGAGCGGCGGCACCTGATACTTGGCTGCGCAGACCTCCACGACGTGTCGATCGCCACGATCTATCGGGCGCTGCGCGAGCAGTTCCGTCCCCGTTCGCTGCATCGACGCGATCGCGGGTGTCCGCGCCGGCTGCCCCAGCAGGAGATGGAGCGCTTCTGCGAGCTGGTCGCGGCGACCAAGCTGCGCACGACAAATCTGAAGAACCGGCACCTTTCGACCGGTCGTGCCATCGAGTTGCTGGTCGAGCACGGGATCGAGACGCCGGACGGTTTGGTCCGGGCGCCGCCTGGCCTGCTGACCCGAACCACGGTGAACCGCTATTTGCGGCACTGGGGACTGGACGACGAGCGCCGGGGCCGGCCACCGCCGGCGCGGCGATTCCAGGCCGAGCACGCCAATGATTGCTGGCAGTTCGACCTCTGGCCGTCGGACCTGAAGCAAGAGCCGGCACCGCTCTGGGTCGAGGCCGGCCGCGGTCTGCCAACCTTGATGCTATTCAGTGCCGTCGACGACCGCAGCGGTGTCGCCTACCAGGAATACCGCTGCGTTTACGGCGAGGACGTCGCCGCCGCGCTGCGCTTCCTGTTCAACGCCATGGCGCCTAAGGACGAGCCCGGCCTGGTGCTACAGCGCATCCCGGCGATGCTCTACCTGGACAACGGCCCGGTCGCGAAATCCGCCACCTTCCGCCGCGTAATGGCGCAACTGGGGGTCGATGTGCGCATGCACATGCCGCGTGACTCGGATGGGCGGCGCGTGACTGCGCGCTCGAAGGGCAAGAGCCTGCCCTCGGGCATGACCCGGGGGTCGAACGGCCGTTCCGCACGGTCAAGGAAGCGCACCAGACGCTCTACCATTTCCACACGCCGCAAAACGAGGCCGAAGCCAATCTGTGGCTGCGCAATTACCTGGTTCGCTACAACGCCCAGCCGCACCGCTCGGAGCCGCGTTCGCGCGCCGAGGACTGGTCGTCCACACTGCCGGAAGCCGGCCTGCGGGCGATGTACACCTGGGATCGGTTCCGCGCCCTCGCCCGCGAGCCCGAGCGCCGGCGCGTCGGTATCGATGCCCGTGTCCAAGTGGATGGCGTCAGCTACGAGGTCGATCCGTCGCTGGCCGGCGAGACGGTGACGTTGTGGTGGGGGTTGTTCGACCACGAATTGTTCGTCGAGCACGCGGACCAGCGGTTCGGACCCTTCGGACCGATCGGCCGCGCGGCGGTGCGCTCATTGATCGTGCGGTCGCCGGCGTCCGACACCCGCAGTGCCTTCAGATAGGCGGCGACATGGAACGGCTCGATATCGGCGAGTTCGCCGAGCCCGTGCTCTTCGAGCCAAGCAAAAAACGGGCACACCGCACGGTAATAGGCCATGCGCGTGTTGTCGTTCTCGATCGAGGCGGCGAAGAAGTCGAGAAACCGGCGCGCGGCTCGGTCGCCGGCCTCGGCAATCATCGCCGGGACGACCAACGAGTTAGAGAGCGTCGACGCCGCGATTGGCGCCGCATGTTCCGCCACCGCCGGCAGACCGGACCGGTCGCCGCTCACCGCGACATCTTATAATAGGTGAACCCGAACCCCCGCACCGGACCCTCCCCCGGATCGCATTTGCTCTAACATAACGTCCTTTCCGACCGAGACTGATGCGGGTTCATCCGCCGGGCAGGGGCCCACGGCACTGGCGCGCGCGCTTCCGTTGAGCGCCGAAAGCAGACCTTCCCACCCTGGCCCTGGAGGTGGTGCAGTCGTCGCGCCCACAAGCCGGCTCATTCAACAACATGGTGAGCGCCTTTCGCAGCCACTGATCGCTTTATAAACAGAGCCACGAACACGAGCACAAACGTCAACGCGGCAAACATCCAGAAGCAGTCGAAGTAGGCAAGCGAGGATGCCTGTTGCTGACGCAGATTTTCGAGTTCCTGCAGACCGAGTTGCTGCGCTGCCACCGGATCGGACATCTGCTGGAGAAAGAACGCCTGCGCGTGCGCGATGAAGGAGTGCGCAGCCCTGTTGAAGGGGTCGAGGTATTCGC
>Ga0335075_10003146_pt1 | contig 26359 bp, 23 predicted proteins | sample Lox_Sample_24_FD_206723 | JGI IMG/M metagenome (GOLD analysis project Ga0335075, IMG submission 206723) | Soil microbial communities from Loxahatchee National Wildlife Refuge, Florida, United States - Lox_Sample_2.4 | ecosystem: Environmental > Terrestrial > Soil > Wetlands | place: USA...
GGCACAAGGTCGCCGACCGGTTCGCTCCGGCGCGAGTACTCGAGTTCTATGCCTCGCCCGAGGGCGACGCGGTGCTGGCCAATGTCGCCGGCACGAAGACCGGCGCCAAGGGTCGGCCGCTGCCGGGTAGCGCCGAGATCCGGCTCGGCGGCTACGACGCGGCGACGGGCCGGTTTAGCGAGGATGACCGGGGTTTCGTGCGCTCGTGCGCGGATGGCGAGGTGGGCTTGCTGCTCGCCAAGCCGCGGTCCGGACTCGATGCCGCCAGTGTGTCGATGCGCGGGGTATTCGCCAAGGGAGACACCTGGATCACCACAGACCACCTGTTTCGCCGCGACAGCGACGGTGACTATTGGTTCGTCGACAACAGGAACACCGTGATCCAGACGGTGCGAGGACCGGTCTTCTGCCAGCCGATTTGCGACGCCCTCGGCGACATCATCGTGATCGATTTGGCGGTGGTCTATCCCGTCGCGACCGATACGCACGACGTCGCGGTCGCGGCCGTGACGCTTGGCAAAAACGGCGTCCTCACCGCGGCTACTCTGACCACGGCGTTGGGCCGCCTCCCCCTGGACCAGCGTCCCGCCATCGTCCACATTGTTGACCGCATGCCGCTCACCCCCTCTTACCGACCGCTATCGACCACACTGCGAGAAGCCGGGCTGCCCACGCCAGGGGAAACGACTTGGTACCACGACTTCACTGACGGCCACTATCGACAACCGGCCACCATCGGTCGCAAGCGCGGCGTCTAGCCCCAGGAATCGCAGAGAAACAAGTGGGTAGGCCACTCCAGCGGCCGACCGGAGTGGTCAGTGGGTTTTTCGATTCGGCAGATCGACATCTCGCCCCGTCGTGGCGATGAAGTCGTCAAGGATGTCCACCACCGCTGTCGGGGACTCGACATGCGGGAAGTGCCCGACACCGGCGAGCACCTTAAGTCGACTACCCGGCACGGCGTCGTGAGCGGCGTACCCGTGGGCGACAGGAATGATCCGGTCCTGCTCACCCCAAATCAGCAAGGTGGGTAATCCATGACTTAGATGAATCTTGTTGAGCGCACTGACGGCTTGGCCGCGGTAATCCACCACCGAGCGCAACGTACGCAGGAACGCTTGCCTTGTCTGCCGATCCGACAACGAGGAATAGGCTTTCCATATCTCGCCGGCGCGTGGCGACTGAATCCCGGCCGACTTGAGCCACGACCCCAACCTGTCGCCGATGTTCAACACCGGCTGCGGCGCGACCACTGGCAGCACCAACTCGGTTCCGGGTGCCGAGAGGATCCGCAATATCCAGCTCAGATCGGGGCCGAGGCCACCGCTGCTGATGAGAACCAGTCGCTGGCAGTAGTCGCGATGTTGATAGGTGAACTGCATGGCCACACCGCCACCGAGTGACTGACCGACCACGGTCGCATGGCTGATGCCTAGTTCATCGAGAAGATCACGCAGCAACGCCGCGAACGCGCCCAACGAATAGTCACCGCGCGGCTTGGCTGATTCACCGTGCCCCAACAGGTCCGGTGCCACCACCCGATACTTCTTCGACAACTGCGGGATGACGGCCCGCCAGGTCGCCGAACTTCCCGCCATGCCATGAATCAACAGCAGCGCCTCGCCGGCGCCTGCGTCCCGATAGGCAACGCGCTCACCGTGCAGATCGAGATAGTTCATCTCGGTCACGTGAGCTGGTCTCCATCCACCGGTGTCTGGCGTGCCGGCCCGACAACTAGCCGACGATAACTCAACCTACGGTCCCGTAGGTTACTGGCCAGTAAATCACGGCCATCTGCGCGAGCTGCGACGCCATTGGCGGACCGCGGCGATCGCTGTGTTGAGTCCGCGACGGCGCCCTGTCGCCAAGTCGATCCCGGCGAAGCTGGGCTCCAGTGCGGTGAACATCCGCTCGCTGCGGGTCTCCGGGGCGTCGTCGGCGGTGTCGCGCAAGTAGCGGTCCGGCAGCGACAGTTTGGCGATGGTGCGCCACGTCTGGCCGTATTGCATCAGGAACGAACCCGTGGTGTAGGGCAGGTCGTATTTGTCGCAGACCTGCCTGACCCGCACCGAGATCTCGTGCAGCCGGTTGCTGGGCAGATCGGGGTAAAGGTGATGCTCGATCTGGTGGCACAGGTTGCCGCTCATGAACCGCATCACCGGCCCGGCGTCGAAGTTGGCGCTACCCAGCATCTGGCGCAGATACCATTGGCCCCGGGTTTCGCCGATCATGTCGGTCCTGGTGAACTTCTCAGCGCCGTCGGGGAAATGCCCACAGAAGATCACCGCGTTGGCCCAGAGGTTGCGGATCAAGTTGGCCACCACGTTGGCCGTCAGCGTCGATTTGTAGGTCGCCGCCGGGGATAGCCGGGTGAACGCCGGGAACGCGAGGTAGTCCTTGACCACCTGCCTTGCGGCCTTGGCTGAGAACTCGCGCACCTGCAGCAGGGTGGTTTCGCGGTCCGGGCCCGCCTGCAAGATTTTGGCGAAATCGATGGTCTGCAAGCCTATTCCCCACTCGAATCCGAGCGCGAGGATGGTGTTGAACAGTAGATTGCCGACGTTGTAGCCCTTCCAGGGCTGGTCCCGGGTGACTCGCAGGGTGCTGTAGCCCACATCGTCGTCCATGCCAAGGATGTTGGTGTACTTGTGGTGCTGAAAGTTGTGGCTGAAGCGCCAGTGTTTTGACACCGCACTCATGTCCCACTCCCATGTCGAGGAGTGAATCTCGGGATCATTCATCCAGTCCCACTGGCCGTGCATGACATTATGGCCGATCTCCATGTTCTCGATGATCTTGGCCAGGCCGAGGGTCACCGTTCCCGCCCACCACGCCGAGCGTTTCGAACTGGCGGCCAGCATGAGCCGGCCGGCAACCTCGAGGGCACGTTGCGCGGCGATGGTGCGGCGGATGTAGCGCGCGTCCCGCTCGCCGCGGGAATCCTCGATTTCCAGCCGGATCGCATCCAGCTCCACGGCCAGATTCTCGATGTCGGCCTCAGTAAGGTGGGCGAAGGCCGGTACGTCCGTAATCGCCATAGTTTCCTCTCTTTCGTCGGGCTCGGGCCGCGTTCACGTCGGCTTCGGATGGCCGAGTCAGCCAGCCGCTGAGTACATCTGGCTAGTTAGTAGTAGTGGCGGCGGCCGCCGACGGCGTGTCCTATCCGTCCGATCGGCATCAACGGCAGGCCGACGACGAGGACGATCATGCCGGTTACCTGTTTTCTGTGTGGATGTTGGAGGAAGACTGCCCCCGGTCAATGATTGAACGCATCATTTAGCTTGGCCCGCAGCAGGTTTGGCGTTGCCGCAGCTGATCGGGGCCTTCTCCTTCTGTGCACCAGCCGGTATACCGACATCATCGGCACCGTTGGTGTTCGCTCGGTTGCCGGTCAGGTGGTCGACAACCGACGCGTACGGGTTGGGCGAACGCGGAGTTGGTGGTCCTCCCGAGTCCCGGGCGAACGGGGATGAGCGCAATGTGCCCGCCGTTTCGAATGCAACGGGTAGATATCGAAATGTGCGGCACGAGCAACGCTCATCAAGTTTAGCGGCGTACAGCCAAACTCTTTCCGGACTTGCTGAAGGGCTCAGCAACAACAACGCTACACCTATCGGGTATCCCGGCCAGATGTTCTGACCTGATAGGTCGGTCACACGGGTCGCGGCGGTTGGCTGCCGAGTCCGGTGTGGCGTGGTGACTGTAGGTGTGCAGCCGAGCGGTAAGAGGCTGGCAACATTCAGCGCCGCGGGAGCGCCGGGCGCGGGCCCCACCGGGCGGTAATGACCTGTCTTGGTCCGCAACAGATTCGCCCGGCTGCGAAATGCGGTTAGTCGGTCACGCACTGTCACCCGTCTGACTTGTACCAATTCCCGATAGTAGGGGGATCCTCAGAATAGACAGTTAGATGGGTTATCCCCTCCTGAGCGCCTTCGCCGTGGCTGCTTGCCGCGAGTTGTGCGACTCCCAAGCCCCAGCCCCTAAAGCTGAAGCTCTCTCCGGTGGTGGCATCGGTGACCTGGAGCTGCGCCGGATCGAAGACGATGGCGCTGTTGTTCACCAGATCCAGTCGCCAGAGTGGAAGCTTCGCGATTGCGCCGAAGTGAGTACGAACCTCCTCGGTGGTTGCGAACTTGGGGCCGCTGGCTACGGTCTGGTCTAGCCGATGAACCGTAAACTGCTGCGTGGATTGGTCCTCGAGGCTGGTGCTCGCGGTGACCGCATACCCCAGGGGTTGCGATATCTCGTTGAGCCGATTGCACTCGACGGCAACATCTGTCATGTGCTGTGCTTGCTCTTTATCGACCATTCGGTCCCTCTCGTCGGAATGTCACCGACCCGGGATCATTGTGAACTACTGACCGCCATCGGCGCGAGTGGACCCACCGGCCCGTGGCACTAGTCGGCATTCCGCTCAGTTGCAGTTGTTCAGCCCCCTAGGGCACGGCTGCCGTACCGCCGAGGACGCGTCAGCGAGGGGTTAGCAGTGGCCCATATGTTGTGGGCGCCGCAGTAAGACATCCCCGGATCCTTGGTCTCCCCGTACGCCGCCACCACCTCATCGAGGACTGGGCCCACACGTTCGCGCACCAGCTGTTGACACCGCCGGTCGACTTTCCAGCGTGGTCCGGTTTGCTTGGCCACCAGCGCAATTCAGTTCTTTCATACCGAAGGCGAAGGTGTTCGCATGTGACATGATGTCTTCGTCGAAGAGATTACGCTGGCGGAGAAGCTCATTCGCATGAGCGAGGACAGCGGCGGACAGCTGACCTCATCCCGGAATGGCTGGGCTCTCAACATTGCTGACGCTACATTGCGCGCGCACAGGGAGCCACCGCGCAGCGCGGGCTCACAGCGGGTTGCGTCGGGCGCGGGCGCGGCGCACAGCTTCATCGACGATGTGTTGCGCCACGTCAGCCAATTTGCGGTGTTCGGCTTGGCTGATGGCGCGCAGCTGGGTGAACGCCTCCTCGGCGGTGCGCCCGCTGCGTCCACGGATCAGGCCAATGGCCTGATCGATTACCGGGCGCGTCGACAGCGCCTTCTGCAACTGGGCCGTCAGCGCCATCGAGTGCGCGAGGACCTGCGCGTTGTGCACCGCGACCGCCGCAGGTTTGGCGAACAGTTCCCCCAGTTCGGCGGCATGCTCATCGAAGACGTCTTTGCCGCGCCCGTAGACATTGATCGCTCCGATTACCCGACCCGATACGAGCAGTGGCAACGACAGCGCACTATGCACGCCCAAACGGCCGGCTCGCGGACCGAACCGAGGCCACATCTTCTCCCCACCTAACGACCCAGACCGCACCGTGCGCCGCTGCAGTGCCGCAGTGATGCAGGGCCCCTCCCTGAGGGTCACGTACTGAACTTCGTCGACGTCGGCGACAAATGGAGCGCTGGCCGCCAACGCCTCCACCATGTTGTCCACTCGGTCGACCCGCAACAACGTGACCCCCGCACCGTCGGCGCCCGGTATCGCACGCACTGCGAACGTCGACACCTTGGCCAGCAACTCGGGCAACCCCATACTGCCCACCACCAAGCCCGCCAGGTCGTCGATCCCGGCCCGCAAATCGGCGGCATCAGCGCTAGCCTGTTGCGCGCTCAGCGACCCCAACGGGGAGCCGTCGGCGTCCTCGGTGAACTCCGTCATACCTGCGCTCAATAGTCTTGGCGGAGCTGGGAATCGGGACGAAGCCCAGCGCCCTACCCGTGGCGTGCGCGTCACGAGATGGTTATCAGGACGATGGTACGCCCACAGCGGTGGCGCAAAAACCCACCTTTGACGAATCGGTGGATGCGACGCGCACACGAATCGGGCAAGGCCGTGTGATCACGAAATACGGACCGTCGGCGGTCCGTACTAGCGCATCTTTTCAGGTCGAATCCAGGGCGTGCAGAATATGTTCCGCCAGTTCGCTCGCCGCCTTGTCTCCGAGCTTGGAACGAGACACGATGAGGTTAGACGCGCGTGCTGCAACGTCGAGGTCACCGCGCGAGTCGACTCCGCGCCCAGCTGATCGGTGGGCGGTTGTCGCCAAAATGGCCGTATTGTGAGCGATTATGATCCCCCACAGGAGGTTCGGGTGGCGTAGTCCCCTGCGGGGGCCCTGGCTGACGTCGATATTCGGGTCGGCGCTGTTGGTGACGCTGCCGGTCGTCATCCTCACCGGTCTGCTCTCTTACCTCGCATACGCGCCGCAGCTCGGCCAGGCCATCCCGGGTCACGTCGGCTGGTTGCGGCTGCCGGGCTTCGACTGGCCCACCGAGCCGTCATGGCTGTACCGGTTGACCCAGGGCGTGCACGTCGGACTTGGTCTCGTGCTCATCCCGCTGGTGTTGGCCAAGCTGTGGTCGGTGATACCGCGGCTGTTCGCGTGGCCGCCGGTGTCCTCGATCGCCCAACTGCTGGAGCGGTTGTCGTTGGTCATGCTGGTTGGCGGCATCCTGTTCGAAATCGTCACCGGCGTACTCAACATCCAATACGATTACATCTTCGGTTTCAGCTTCTACACCGCGCACTACTTCGGGGCCTGGGTGTTCATCGCCGGCTTCGTCATGCACATCGTGGTTAAGATCCCTCGGATGGTCAACGGATTGCGGTCGCTGCCGCTTCGAAAAGTGTTGCGTACCAGCACTTCAGATACTCGTCCAGAGCCGCTTGACCCCGACGGGCTGGTGTCGGTAGATCCGGCGGACCCGACGATCAGCAGACGCGGTGCCCTGGGGTTGGTCGGCGCGGGCACGCTGCTGATGCTGGTACTGACCGCCGGTCAAACCGTCGGCGGGATCCTTCGGCCCGCGGCGTTGTTGCTACCCCGCGGGCGCAGCCGCGACGGCGACTTCCCAGTCAACAAGACAGCAGTTGCCGCCGGCATCGATGCGCGCAGCGTCGGCGCGCAGTGGCGGCTGCGGCTGTGCGGGGACGCATCGACGGTGGAGCTGGACCGCGCCGCGTTGGCGCGCATGCCGCAGCACACCGCGCGGCTGCCGATCGCGTGCGTGGAGGGCTGGTCGACCACCCAGACCTGGAGCGGGGTGCGGCTGGGCGATCTGGCCCGGCTCGCCGGAATCCCGGCGCCGCAATCGGCCCGGGTGACGTCCCTGCAACGTGGCGGCGCCTTCGGGCAGGCAAGGCTGCAGGCAAATCAGATCGCTCACCCCGACGCGCTTTTGGCGTTACGCGTCAACGGCGCCGACCTGACGCTCGACCACGGCTATCCGGCGCGGATCATCGTCCCGGCGCTGCCCGGCGTGCACAACACCAAATGGGTGGCCTCGATCGACTTCGAGGCGGGCTGAGATGGAGGCTCAGTGGCGCAACGTTTTCCGCAGTGTCTCCAGGGTCTACGGGGCTTACCCGTTGCATTTGTTGACCATGGCGGCCGGTTTCGCGCTCCTCGCCTACGTCGTGGCCACCGTAAAACCGGTGACGCTATGGAATCCGCACAGCTGGTGGCAGTCGATCGCGGTCTGGTTTGCCGCGGCCGTCATCGCCCATGATCTGGTGTTGTTTCCGATATACGCGCTCGCAGACCGGATCCTGTGGGCCCGGACTGGACGACGACTGGTCCGGCAGCCGCGGGTGTCGGTACGCAATTACATCCGAATACCGGCTCTCGGTTCGGGGCTGACCCTGCTGGTATTTCTGCCGGGCATCATCGGGCAGGGCGCGCCGACTTACCTGGCCGCGACGGGACAGACGCAACAACCGTTTCTCGGCAGATGGCTGCTGCTCACCGCGGCCATGTTCGCCACCAGTGCCACCCTTTATTTGTTGCGTTTGGCGCTTACCGGCCGACCGAGCAGCCGCTTTTCCAGTTTGACGGGGAAGCCGCGGGGTACGCTCCCCCGGTGACCGTACGACCGGCACCCCGTGTTCCCGGAGCCAGCATGGCCGCCCGGGCGCGGTGGTTGCTACGCGCCCGCCCCGGCGACTACATGCTGGCAGCTAGCGATGCGATGGCTTCGCTGCCGGTGGTCGGCAGGCATCTGGAGCCGCTGGGCGGCGTGACCGCGATGGGCGTCTGGGGCTATCGGCTGATTCCGGGCTTTTTGTCCTCGTCGGCCAAGTCATGGTTCACGCCGGGCATCGGCGAGATCCGCAAAGCCGAGCGGGACAAGACCCAGGCGGTCTCGGACGCTGCGCTGCGCGGCGTCGTCTCCGGCAAGGACCTCGACATCGAGTGGCCGGCGCCGGAGCGGACCCCACCGTTCTGGCGTGCGCGGCACCACCGTCGCCACTTGCACCGCACGTCGGTGCGCTATGGGAAAGAGCCGGCTCAGTTGCTCGACGTGTGGCGTCGGAAGGACCTGCCGGTCCGGCCGGCGCCGGTGCTGATCTTCGTGCCCGGCGGCGCCTGGGTGCACGGTGGGCGTCAGCTGCAGGGTTACGCGCTGATGTCGCAGTTGGCCGAATTGGGTTGGGTGTGTCTATCGGCCCAATATCGGGTTTCTCCGCACCACCGGTGGCCGGCGCACATCACCGACGTCAAAACCGCTATCGCGTGGGCGCGCGCCAACGTGGACAAGTTCGGCGGTGACCGCAATTTCGTTGCGGTAGCAGGTTGCTCGGCCGGCGGACACTTGTCCGCGTTGGCCGGACTCACCGCCAACGACCCGGATATGCAGACTGATTTGCCGACGGGCTCGGACACCTCGGTGGATGCTGTGGTGGGGATCTACGGGCGCTACGACTGGGAGGACCGGTCGACCGCCGAACGGGAGCAGTTCGTTGATTTCCTCGAGCGAGTTGTGGTCAAGCGCAGGATCGATCGCCATCCTGAGGTATTCCGTGACGCTTCGCCGATTGCCCGGGTACATCCAGAAGCCCCGCCGTTCTTGGTGATTCACGGCAGCAGCGACAAAGTCATACCGGTTGAACAGGCGCGCAGTTTCGTCGAGCGGCTCCGATCGGTTTCCCGGTCGGTGGTCAGCTACGTGGAGCTACCCGGTGCCGGGCACGGGTTCGATCTGACCGACGGCGCGCGCACCGGCGCGATGGCGACTGCGGTCGGGCTCTTCCTGAACCAGGTGCACCGCAACAGGATGATCGCGGCCAAAGAGGTTATTTAGCCGCCGCCCGACTGTAGGGTCCCTGCTGAGGGAGGCGGATTAGGTGAAAAGGCTCAGCGGCTGGGACGCGGTACTGCTGTACAGCGAAACACCAAATGTGCATATGCATACGCTGAAAATCGCCGTGATCGAGTTGGACCTCGACCGCCGCGACTTCGGTATCGACGAGTTCCGCCGGGTCATTCACAGTCGGCTGTACAAGCTGGAGCCGTTTTGCTATCAGCTCGTTGACATTCCACTCAAGATGCATCATCCGATGTGGCGGGAGAACTGCGACGTCGACCTGACCTACCACGTGCGGCCTTGGCGAGTGCCCGCCCCCGGCGGCCGCCGCGAACTAGATGAGGCAGTCGGCGAGATTGCCAGCACCCCGCTGGACCGCGACTACCCGCTATGGGAGATGTATTTCGTTGAGGGCTTGGCCGACAACCGGATCGCGGTCGTCGGCAAGATCCACCACGCGCTCGCTGACGGGGTGGCCGCAGCAAATCTGCTGGCGCGTGGCATGGATATCGCGCCCGCGCCGCAGTCCAGCCAGACCCGGTATGCGCCCGACCCGGCGCCGTCGACCGGGGAGCTGGTGCGGTCGGCGTTCGTTGATCACGTGCGTCATATCGGGCGAATCCCACGGACCATCGGCTACACCGCGCAAGGCATCAACCGGGTCCGCCGCAGCACACGCAAGCTGTCACCGGAATTGACGATGCCGTTCACTCCGCCGCCGACGTTCATGAACCACATGCTCACACCGGAGCGCAGATTCGCCACCGCGACGTTGGCGCTGGCCGATATCAAGGAAACTGGCAAAGCGCTCGGCGTGACGATCAATGACATGGTGCTGGCGCTGTCCGCGGGCGCGTTGCGCAAACTGCTGTTGCGCTACGACGGCAACGCCGATCATCCGCTGCTCGCCTCGGTTCCGGTGAGTTTTGACTTTTCGCCCGAACGGATTTCGGGAAATTACTTCACCGGCATGATGGTGGCGTTGCCGGCCGACGTCGACGACCCGTTGGAACGCGTGCGGCGCACCCATGATTACGCTGTCGACGCCAAGGAGAGCCACCAGCTGCTGGGACCGGAGCTGGTCAGCCGCTGGGCTGCCTACTTTCCGCCAGCGCCGTCGGAGTCACTGTTCCGCTGGCTGGCCAGCCGCGACGGCCAGAACAAGGTGCTCAACATCCCGATCTCCAACGTCCCGGGTCCGCGCGAGCACGGGCGGGTTGGCGGTGCATTGGTCACCGAGATCTATTCGGTCGGGCCGTTGACGGCCGGCAGCGGCCTGAACATCACGGTGTGGAGTTATGTCGACCAGCTCAACGTCTCGGTGCTGTCCGACGGCGCCACCGTCGACGACCCGCATGAGTTGACCGAAGCCATCATCGATGAAGTCATCGAAATCCGCCGTGCTGCTGGGCTTTCCGAAAAGCTTACGGTCATCGAAAGCGCGATGGCTCAGGCCTGATCTTCCGCGGCTAGAGGTGACTCAGCAGGTCACGGCGAGAGATCTTGCCGGTGCTGCTGCGGGGTAGCTCGTCGAGCACGACGATCTCGCGCGGCACCTTGTAGTTGGCCAGGTTGTCCCGGACATGCTGCTTGAGGTCGTCCACGCTGCTCGAAACTCCCCGTGCCAGCACGACGAAAGCCGCCAGCCGCTGCCCGTACTGCTCGTCGTCGACACCCAGCACCGTGGCCTCGGCGACATCCGGGTGAGCCGCCAACGTCTTTTCCACCTCGATCGGATAGACGTTCTCGCCGCCGGAGACGATCATCTCGTCGTCGCGGCCGACCACGAACAACCGTCCGGCCTCATCCAAGCGGCCGACATCACCGGATGCCATGAAGCCGTCATGAAAGTCCTTGCCTGCGCCGGTGGTGTAACCGTCGAAGCGGTTGGAGTTGCGCACGAAGATCTGGCCGACGTTGCCGGTGGGCACTTCGTTGAAATCGGCGTCGAGTATTCGTATTTCGGTTCCGATTGCGGGCTTGCCCGCGGTGTCCGGCGCGGCCCGCAGGTCGACGGGCGTTGCGGTGGCGATCATGCCGGCCTCGGTGGCGTTGTAGTTGTTGTAAATGATGTCGCCGAACTCGTCCATGAATCGGCTGACGACTTCGGGACGCATCCGGGACCCCGACGCGGTGGCGAACCGCAGCGAACGACCGCTGTAGCGACGTCGCACCTCATCGGGCAGGTCCATGATGCGGTCGAACATCACCGGTACCACGCACAAGCCGGTCGCCTGGTGGCGGTCGACCAGAGCCAGGGTCGCCTCGGGGTCGAACTTGCGACGGGTTACCACCGTGCAGCCCATCGACGCCGCAAAGATCAGTTGTGAGAAACCCCAGGCGTGAAACATCGGCGCCACCACCACCGTCGTTTCCTCGGTGTGCCACGGCACCCGATCCAGCATCGCCTGGAGCTCGGTTGTGCCGCCGCCGGAATGCTTGGCGCCCTTGGGGTTACCCGTCGTTCCCGATGTCAGCAGGATCAGTTTGCCTTTCCGGCCCGTCTTGACGTGCCGTTGGCCGGTGTGGGCGGAGATCAGCTTCTCGACGGTGGTGTCGTGGGCGCAAGGATGGTCGGTCCACGCGACGATGCGGGCGACATCGCGCTTGTCGACCAGCGCACGGTCCACCGAGTCGGTGAACTCCTCGTCGTAGATCACCGCGTCTGCGCCTTCGCGGTTGACCACGTCGGCCAGCGCCGGACCGGCGAACGACGTGTTAAGTAACAGTATGTCGGCGCCGATCCGGTTGGCCGCTATCAACGCCTCGACGAAGCCACGGTGGTTGCGGCACATGATGGCAACGACTTCCGGTGTGCCGCCGGGCAGTGCCTGCAGTCCCGCCGCCAGCGCGTCAGCGCGTCGGTCGAGCTCGCGGAATGTCAGTGTCCCGAGTTCATCGACCAGCGCCGGGCGGTTCGGGCAGCGCTGTGCTGACATCGCGAAACCGCTTGTGACGGCGAGGCCTTCGCGACGTACAACGGCGGCGATGCGCAGGTACTTGTCCGGCCTCAGGGGTGCGATGATTCCCGCGCGAACCATGGTGGCCAGCAGGCCGAGCGGTGCCATCGCCGCTACTAGCCGATCACCGGGAGGCGGCGCTCTTTGGCCAACTTGTCGAGCGCCTTCTGCATGACACGGCGGACGTGGGCATCGACCGTGTCGATGTCGGGATCCTCACCGAATTCGGCGCGCACGTCGATCGGCTCGAGCACTTGCATCACGATCTTGGTCGGCAGCGGCACGTTCACGGGCACCACTGCAGACAGCCCGAACGGCACGCCCACCGAGATCGGCAGGATCTTCACCCGCATCAGCTTGTCCAACCGCAGCGCCTTGGCCAGTCCCACACCGCGGGACAGGTAGAGCTGGCTTTCCTGACCGCCGATGGCCACCGCCGGCACGATCGGAACCCCGGCGTTCAGCGCGGCCCGGATGTATCCGGTGCGCCCGTCGAAATCGATGACGTTCTCTGACAGCGTCGGCCGGTAGACGTCGTAGTCACCGCCGGGGAACACCACCACCACACCGCCGGATCGCAGTGCCTCGTCGGCGTTTTCGTGGTTGGCGCGAATGAACCCGGTGCGGATCAGGAACTCGCCCTGTGGACCGTTGAACAGCATGTCGTGGCTCAGCGTGTAGACCGGCCGGTCGTAGCCGAACTTCTCGTAGAAACCGGTGGCGAACACCGGAACATCCATCGGGAACAGCCCTCCGGAGTGATTGGACACCACCAGCGCACCGCCGGCCGGGAAGGACTCCAGCCCGCGCACCTCCGCGCGGTGGTAACCCTTGATCAGCGGACGAATCCACCCCATTACCCGCTCGGTGAGTCCGGGATCCCACTTGGAAATCTCAGTTGGTTCGATATCGATTGCCATCACGCATTCCCCTGGGATCGAGCGCGGGTGTCGCTGTGATGTTAGCGGCTGGATACCATCTCCTCGACAGCCGTCACACATTCGAAGGAGCGTCACAGCGCCGTGAGCACTGAAGAAGCCGGCAACAGCGAACCCGAAGTCCTCGTCGAGCAGCGGGACCGGATCCTGATCATCACCATCAACAGGCCGAAGGCCAAAAACGCGGTCAACGCCGCGGTCGCCAGAGGTCTGGCCGACGCGGTGGACCGGCTGGACGACGACCCGGGCCTGTCGGTGGGCATCCTGACCGGCGCGGGTGGCTCGTTCTGTGCGGGCATGGATCTCAAGGCGTTTGCTCGCGGCGAGGTGCCGATCGTCGAGGGCCGCGGAATGGGCTTTACCGAGCGTCCGCCGACCAAGCCGCTGATCGCTGCGGTCGAAGGCTATGCGTTGGCCGGCGGCACCGAACTGGCCCTAGCCACCGATCTGATCGTGGCGTCGAAGGACGCGGCGTTCGGCATTCCCGAGGTCAAGCGCGGGCTGGTGGCCGGCGGTGGGGGATTGCTGCGGTTGCCCCTCCGCATCCCACCCGCCATCGCGATGGAGCTCGCGCTGACCGGCGAAAACTTCACCGCTGAGCGGGCGCACGCGCTGGGCATGGTCAATGTGCTGGCCGAGCCCGGGGGCGCGCTGGAGGCCGCGATCGCATTGGCCGAGAAGATCACCGCCAACGGGCCGCTCGCGGTGGCCGCCACCAAGCGGATCATCGTCGAGTCCCGTGGCTGGAGCCCAGAGACGATGTTCGGCGAACAGAACAAGATCCTGATGCCGGTGTTCTCGTCGAATGACGCCAAGGAAGGCGCGATCGCCTTCGCGGAGAAGCGTCCCGCCCGCTGGACCGGGACCTGACCGCAATCACGCCCAACCGTTGCATGATCTAAACTACAACCAAAGCGTGACACTTTCACCGGCTTTTGTAACGGGTGGACCACAGAGAGTTCGAGGATGAGCATTTCGTTACTTCTCGAGATGGCTGTGTCGAGCAATCCCGATCGCACGGCCGTCGTCTCGGGCGACACCCGGCTGACCACCCAGCAGCTCAGCGATCTCGCCGACGGCACCGCCGGCGTCATCGCGGGATCGAACGCGAACCATGTCGTCTACGTGGGCACCGGCGGCGCGATGCTGCCGCTGCTGATCTTCGCGTCGGCGCGGGCCGGGCTGGGCTTCACGCCGATCAACTACAGGCTCTCCGCCGAGGGCATCCAGGCCCTCATCCGGCGGCTGCCCGAACCGCTGGTGGTCGTGGACAGTCGGTACCGCGACGAGCTCGGCTCGGAAAGCGGCGGGGTCGGTCAGCGTGTCATCGATTCCGACGAGTTCCTGGCAGCGGCCCGGGACGCCGAACCGGCAGCGGAGTTCGCCGACCCTGACGCGGTGGCGATCGTGCTGTTCACGTCGGGCACCACGTCGCAGCCCAAGGCCGTCGAGCTCACGCACAACAACCTGACCAGCTACATCACCGGTTCGGTCGAATTCGATTCCGCCGAGCCGACCGACGCGGCGTTGATCTGTGTGCCGCCGTATCACATCGCCGGGGTCAGCGCGGCGCTGTCGAACCTGTATGCCGGACGCAAGATGGTCTACCTGCCCACTTTCGATCCGGCCGAATGGGTGCGGCTGATCAACGCCGAGCACGTCACCACCGCGACCGTGGTGCCCACCATGCTCGACCGCATCGTCACCGTGTTGGAGGGCGGCGGTCATGAATTGCCATCGCTGCGCAATCTGGCCTACGGCGGTTCGAAGGTGGGTTTGCCGCTGGTCCGCAAGGCCCTTGAGCTGCTGCCGCACGTTGGCTTCGTCAACGCCTACGGATTGACCGAGACGAGTTCGACGATCGCAGTCCTCACCCCGGACGACCACCGTGAGGCGCACGCCGCATCGGATCCCGCGGCGGTCAAGCGGTTGGGTTCGGTCGGTCAACCGGTTCCCAGTATCGAAGTGCAGATCCGCGACGAGAACGGCACGGTGCTCGGGCCCGGGCAGACCGGTGAGTTGTTCGTGCGTGGCGAGCAGGTCTCCGGTCGCTACACCGGGATCGGCTCGGTGCTCGACGCCGAGGGATGGTTCCCGACCAAAGACATCGCCACCCTCGACGAGGACGGCTATCTGTTCATCGGCGGGCGTAGCGACGACACCATCATCCGGGGTGGTGAGAACATCGCTCCCGCGGAGTTGGAGGAAGTGCTGATCGAACACGCTCACGTGCACGACGTGGCCGTGGTCGGTGTCGAGGATCCGCAATGGGGCCAGGCGATCGTCGCGGTCGTGGTGCCGGCCGCCGGCATCGACCCCGACCCTGAGGAGCTGCGCGAGCATGTCCGCAAGAGCTTGCGGAGTTCACGGACCCCCGACCGGGTAGTCTTTCGCGACGAGCTGCCCACGAACGCGACCGGCAAAGTGCTCCGCCGCGAAATTGTCGAAGAGCTTCGCGCCGCTCCGGCCGAGCAGTAAGGAACGTCAAAGATCATGATCAAGAACGGAACTCGTCTCGCCAGCCAGGTGTGCGACACCCAGGTCATCGTCGTCCGAAGTGCGGACAGCCTCGATGATCTGCGCTGCGGCGGCGCACCGATGGTGGCTATGGATGCCGAGCGGTCCGGGGAACTGGATCCGGCATTCGCCGACGGCACCGTGATGGGCAAGCGCTACGTCGACGAGACCGGCGCCGAGGTACTGGTGACCAAAGCCGGTGCTGGAACGCTGGCGATCGGCGAGACAGCGCTGACCCTCAAGGAAGCCAAGCCGCTGCCCGCCAGCGACTAGCCCGCCGACGATGCAGACCGTGGAGCGGTCTGAGGAGAAGGCGGGCAATCGGACCAGCCCGCCGACGATGCAGACCGTGGAGCGGTCTGAGGAGAAGGCGGGCAATCGGACCAGCCCGCCGACGATGCAGACCGTGGAGCGGTCTGAGGAGAAGGCGGGCAATCGGACCCAGCGTTAGTTCTCGCGGCGCTCCGCCAGTCCGTTGCGGCGGACGAATTCCCTTGCCTTGACCAGGAATTCGAGCTGCTCATAAACTTTGCGCAGCGGGTCACTGCTCCGCAGGGAGCGACACAGCACGACGGCGCCTTCCAGCGCGGCGATCGACGTCACCGCGAGTGAATCGGCGTCCGATTCCAGGAAGCCGTCGGCAACGAACGCCCATGTCAATGCCGTGCGCCAGTGCGCGAAAATCCTTCCGGCTTCCGCGGCCAACAGCACGTCGTCATCGGCCGAGCCGATCGCTGCGGCCACCACTGGGCAGCCGGCGTTGAAATCGCTGTCGGCCAGCACGCGTTCCCAGAATTCGACGAACTGCCGCAGCAGCACCTTGGCACCCCGTCCGGCGGCGTCGTCGATGTCGGCGGTGATCGCATCACCCGCATACCGGAGCGCTTCGGTGAGGATCTGATTGCGCCCGTCGGGAAAGTGGTAGTACACCGAGCCGCGGGGGGCGCCGCTGCGGGTGAGCACTTCGTCGATCGTCACGCCCGCGGCACCGCGCTCGCGCATCACCTCAGCGGCGCTGATCAGCATCTTGGTTCGGGTATCGCCGCGCTTACCGCGCGCGCGCGTGGACCCCGTTACCAGCGACACGGCCGTCACGCAGCGTGCGACTGGCGCAGGTGCGGAAGTCGCCACTGGATGGTCCGGTGACCCAGCCCCGGGGACCGGAACGACTTGCGGCGAAAGTCAGGAATTTCCCGGCTGAAGCGGTAGCCGGCGATGTTGATCTCGACATCCAACACGATTCTCTCCTGGGCTATCAGCCAACGCGCGATTATGCAAAGGATCATATAATGGCCACAGCATCGGAGGCAAGCGCTAATCAACGCACGCTGAACATCCAGACTAAATCCCAGCTAGATCAAATCCGCACCAGCGCCCACTCCTTCGGTAACCTTCTCGCTAGTATGATCTATTGCATAATTCGTCGGCGTGCGATTGACTCGGCCTATGACGAGCGCATTGCCGGCCCTGGACACCGTGACTTTGGAGCGGGACGGGCACGTCTTGCTGATCGGCCTGAACCGACCGCACAAGCGCAACGCCTTCAATCAGGTGATGCTCACCGACCTGTCCCGCGCCTACGGGCTGCTCGAGTCCGACCCGTCGGTGCGTGTCGGCGTGTTGTTCGCGCACGGCGATCACTTCACCGGCGGTCTGGATCTTGTCGACGTCGGCCCTAGTATCGCGTCCGGTGATCTGCCCCTGCCCGACGACGGACGCGATCCGTGGCGACTCGATGGGTCCTGGACCACCCCGCTCGTCGCGGTAGCGCACGGCTGGTGCATGACCCTGGGCATCGAGCTGCTGCTGGCCGCCGATGTGCGCATCGCGGCGACAGGCACCCGCTTCGCCCAGCTCGAGGTGCAGCGCGGCATCTACCCGTTCGGCGGCGCGACACTGCGACTGCCTCGCGAGGCCGGGTGGGGCAATGCGATGCGGTGGCTGCTCACCGGCGACGAGTTCGACGCGGCCGAGGCGCACCGGATCGGTCTGGTCCAAGAGGTCGCCGAGGACGCCGCGGCCGCCTTGGCGAGCGCCCGCGCGATCGCCCACACCATCGCCGGGCGCGCTGCGCCGTTGGCCGTGCGCGCTACGCTCGCGTCCGCGCATCTGGCCCGCGATCAGGGCGATGCGGCTGCCATCGAGCGGCTTCGACCCGAGGTGGCAGCGCTGTTCGCCACTGCCGACGCCGCCGAGGGCGTGCAGTCTTTCATCGAGCGCCGCCAAGCCCAATTCCACGGCCGCTGAGAGCGTTAGGCTCGGCCCAGGCGATCGAAAGGCGTCCGGCATGGGCCACTACAAGAGCAACGTGCGCGATCTGGAGTTCAACCTGTTCGAGACGCTGGGCTTGGAGCAGGTGCTGGCCGACGAAGCGTTCGGCGACCTGGACGGCGACTCGGTGCGGCAGATGCTTTCCGAGGCCGCCCGGTTGGCCGAGGGCCCGGTCGCCGAGTCGTTCGCCGACGGCGACCGGCATCCGCCGACTTTCGACCCGGAAACGCATGTGGTGAGCCTGCCGGAACCGTTCAAGAAGTCGCTGAGTGCGTGGCGCGACGGCGAGTGGTTCCGGGTCGGGCTCAACGAAGACGTCGGCGGTGTGCCGGCCCCGTCGATGGTGCAATGGGCGATCAACGAGTTGGTGCTCGGCGCCAACCCGGCGGTGTTCATGTTCATGGCCGGGCCGATTCTGGCCAACATCCTCTACGGCATCGGTAATGAGCAGCAACGGCTTTGGGCGTCGATGGCGATCGACCGCAATTGGGGGGCCACCATGGTGCTCACCGAACCTGACGCCGGTTCTGACGTCGGCGCGGGCCGCACCAAAGCTGTCGATCAGGGCGATGGCACGTGGCACATCGACGGTGTCAAGCGTTTCATCACCAACGGCGACACCGACGATCTGTTCGAGAACATCCTGCACATGGTGCTGGCCCGGCCCGAGGGCGCCCCGCCGGGCACCAAGGGCCTGAGCCTGTTTCTGGTGCCGAAATTCCTGCTGGACCCGAAGACCGGCGAGCCGGGAGAGCGCAACGGCGCATTCGTCACCGGGCTGGAACACAAGATGGGCCTCAAGGTTTCGGCTACCTGCGAACTGACGTTCGGCCAGCACGGAGTACCGGCGACAGGCTGGCTGGTCGGCGACACCCACAACGGCATCGCGCAAATGTTCAAGATCATCGAGTACGCACGCATGATGGTCGGCACCAAAGCCATTGGGACGCTGTCGACGGGTTACCTGAATGCGTTGGAATACGCCAAGACTCGGATCCAGGGCGCCGACCTGACCCAGATGATGGATAAGACCGCGCCACGGGTCACCATCATCCACCACCCCGATGTGCGCCGGGCATTGATGACGCAGAAGTCCTACGCCGAAGGCCTTCGCGCACTGTATCTCTACACCGCAGCCCACCAGGATCCCGCAGCAGCCGCCCTCGTGTCCGGCGCCGACCCGGAAATGGCAGAGCGGGTCAATGACCTGCTGCTGCCGATCGTGAAGGGCGTGGGCTCCGAGCGCGCGTATCAGACGTTGACCGAATCGCTGCAGACGTTCGGTGGATCCGGCTTCCTGCAGGATTACCCGATCGAGCAGTACATCCGCGACGCCAAGATCGACAGCCTTTATGAGGGCACCACCGCGATTCAGGCGCAGGACTTCTTCTTTCGCAAGATCGTCCGCGACCACGGCGTGGCGCTGCAACATCTGGTCACCCAGATCGAGGCATTCATCGAAAGCGACGACGCCCGTCCCGAACTTGCCGACGCGCGCTCGCGGCTGACCACCGCACTCGACGACCTGCAGGCCTGGGTCAACACCATGACCGGCTATCTGGTCGATTCTCAGCAGAGTGCCCGCGAACTCTACCGGGTGGGCCTCGAGTCGGTGCGCTTCCTGCTCGCCGTCGGCGATCTGCTGATCGGATGGCTGTTGCTTCGGCACGCCGAGGTCGCGCTGGCCGCGCTCGATGGCGAACCGGCAGCAGCCGATCGAGCCTTCTACAACGGAAAAATCGCTGCGGCAAAATTTTTCGTCAACAACATGTTGCCGCGACTGACCGCCGATCGCGGAATCACCGCCAATGTCGACCTGGCGATCATGGATCTGCGCGAAGAGGCGTTCTAACCGCGCGAAAATGCGGCCAGCCGCACCTTCGCGGGAAGGTGGCCGCTAGCTGTCGAGGGTGTAGCCCATCGGCATCAGCACGCTCTTCTGCTGGGTGAAGTGCTCGACGCCCTCGGGCCCGTTCTCCCGGCCGATGCCGGAGTTCTTGTAGCCACCGAACGGACAACACGGATCGAAGGCGTACCAGTTAATCGCGTACGTCCCGGTGCGAATCTTCTCCGAGATCTCAATGCCGCGTGGGATATTCGTGGTCCACACGCTGCCGGCCAGGCCGTACACCGAGTCGTTGGCGATCTTGATCGCGTCTTCCTCGGTGTCGTAGGGGATGATGCTCAGCACCGGCCCGAAGATCTCTTCCTGGGCGATCGTCATCTTGTTGTCGACGTCAGCGAACACGGTGGGCTGCACGAAGAATCCGTTGTCCAGCCCTTCGGGACGGCCACCGCCACACACCAGCCGCGCGCCCTCCTCGATGCCCTTGGCGATGTAGCCCTCGACGCGGGCGCGCTGCTTCTCCGAGATCAGCGACCCGATCTGCGCGGCCGGATCCGACGGCGTCCCCACCGGCAGCGCCTGCACGAAGTTGCTTACCGCATCGACGATTTCGTCGTAGCGTGAGCGTGGCGCCAGGATACGGGTCTGCGCCACGCAGGCCTGCCCGGTGTTCATGATCCCGGAGAACACCAGCATCGGTACCGAAGCGGCCAGGTCGACGTCGTCTAAGAGGATGGCCGCCGATTTGCCGCCGAGTTCCAGCGTGCACGGCTTGAGCATCTCCGCCGCACGGCGGCCGATCTCCTTGCCGACGCTCGAGCTACCGGTGAAGGAGAAGACGTCGATGTCCCGATTGGACGTCAGCGCCTGGCCCGTCTCGACCCCGCCGGGCACCACCGACAGCACACCCTCCGGCAAGCCGGCCTCGGCGAATACCTCCGCCAAGGCATTTGTGCTCAAAGGAGTTTCGGCGGCCGGCTTGAGCACCACCGTGCAGCCGGCCAGTAATGCGGGGCCAAGCTTGTTGATCGCCAGGAACAGCGGCACGTTCCACGCCACGATCGCGCCCACCACGCCGAGCGGCTCGCGATGGACGATGGTCTGTCCGTAGCCGCCGGTGCGGATCTCCTGCCACTTGACCTGGTCGACGGCGGGGCCGGCGAAGAAGTTCATCGCGCCGATCCCGCTCATCCACTGCATCGTCTCGACCGAGGTCGGGGGCTGGCCGGTCTCGAGGCCCAGCAGCTTGATGAAACCGTCCTTGCGCTCCTCCATCAGCTTGAGCGCGTTGGCGATGACGGCCGCGCGGTCTTTCGGCGGCGTCGTGGGCCAGGGGCCGCTGTCGAACGCCGCGCGGGCCGCAGCGACCGCGGCGTCGACGTCGGCGGCCGCCGCCATCGGCACCTTGCCGACGTACTCGCCGGTGGCCGGGCAGTGCACCTCGATGACTTCGGAGGTCGACGGCTCGGTCCACTTGCCGCCGATGAAGAGTTTGTCGTATTCGGTCTTGGCGTCGTCGCTCATGGCCGCCACCCTACCCAAGCCAAAGCGAAACGAGAACATGTTTCATTCTCGGGGTTGGAGCACCAGCACGAGATTGCTCACCAGGAACTCCCGTAGCACCGGCACCGACGTCAGCCGCCACGCCCATCGCGGGTGGTAGCGGGGGAAAGCGGCGACCAAGGCGCCGGTGCCGGCCGCCCACTTCAGGCCGTCGGCCGCCGATACCGCAAACAACGACGACCCGTAATAGTTCTTGGGTCGATGGCCGTGTTTGCGGGTGTAGTACGCCGCGGCGCGCGCCCCCCCGAGATAGTGCGTCAGCCCCATCTCATGGCCTCCGAACGGGCCCAGCCAGACCGTGTAGGACAGCACCGCGAGGCCGCCCGGCCTGGTCACCCTCAGCATCTCGTCGCCGAGTTGCCAGGGCCGGGGCACATGCTCAGCGACGTTGGACGACAGGCAGATGTCCACCGAGTCGTCGGCGAACGGCAGCGCCATCCCGGACGCCCGGACGAAGGTGTCCGTCGTCGCCGCCAAAGATGGCCCGGCCGCGTGCATTTCACTGGGGTCCGGCTCGACGCCGATGTACCGAAGCCGGGCGTCGGTAAACGCCGTGGCGAAATACCCCGGGCCGCCGCCGACGTCGAGCAGCTTGCGACCAGCCGGAGATTCACCGTGTGCGGACCGCCAGAGGTCGCTGACCAGCGCCACGGTGTCGGCCGCCAGCGCGCGGTAGAACCGGTCCGGTTCCGGCTGCTCGTAGCGGAACTCGGACAGGAGCCGCACCGACCGGCGCAGCGTCGCTCGCTGCGCAAACAGGTCGGTCACGGCCACCGGCCAACCCTACGGCCCGGGCATCGTTAGTCTGACCTGATGTCTGCTCTGCGCTCGGTACTGTTGCTGTGCTGGCGCGATACCGGCCACCCACAGGGCGGCGGCAGCGAGACCTACCTGCAGCGCATCGGCGCCCAACTGGCTGCGTCCGGTGTCACGGTCACGTTGCGCACCGCCCGCTATCCCGGCGCGCCGCGTCGTGAAGTCATCGACGGTGTGCGGATCAACCGTGCGGGCGGGCGCTACTCGGTATACGTGTGGGCGCTGCTGGCGATGGCGACGGCCAGGCTCGGGATGGGGCCGCTGCGGCGAGTCCGGCCGGATGTGGTCGTCGATACCCAGAACGGCTTGCCATTTCTGGCCCGGCTGGTTTATGGCCGGCGGGTCGCGGTGCTGGTCCACCACTGCCATCGCGAGCAGTGGCCGGTGGCGGGTCCGGTGCTCGGCCGGCTCGGCTGGTTCGTCGAGTCGCGGTTGTCGCCGCGGGTGCACCGCCGCAACCAATATGTGACGGTGTCGCTACCGTCGGCGCGCGACTTGGTCGGTCTTGGTGTCGCCGATGATCGAATCGCATTGGTGCGCAATGGTCTTGACGAGGCACCTAAGACGTCCCTGCGTGGCCCGCGGGCGGGGAACCCGCGTGTGTTGGTGTTGTCCCGGTTGGTGCCGCACAAGCAGATCGAGGACGCGTTGGCTGCCGTGGCGCTGTTGCGGCCCTCGATACCGGGGCTGCATCTCGACATCGTCGGCGGCGGGTGGTGGTGGGCGCGCTTGGTCGACCACGCAGCCCGGCTGGGTATCAGTGGCGCGGTGACGTTCCACGGCCATGTCGACGACGTCACCAAACACCATGTCATCCAACAGTCTTGGGTGAATGTGCTGCCGTCGCGCAAAGAGGGCTGGGGTCTGGCGGTCATCGAGGCGGCCCAGCATGCGGTGCCCACGATCGGCTACCGATCGTCCGGTGGGTTGGCTGACTCGATCATCGACGGGGTGACCGGTGTGCTGGTCGACAGTCGTGCCGAGTTGGTGAATCGGCTGCAACAGCTGCTGACCGATCCGGTGCAGCGTGATCAACTCGGCGCCAAGGCGCAGGTGCGCAGCGCCGAATTCTCTTGGCGGCAAAGCGCAGACGCGATGCGTACGGTGTTGGAGTCCGTGATCGCCGGTGACCGTGTCAGTGGAATGGTTTAGCGCTACACATAGGCGCATGTTTAGCACATGTATGCTATGTTGTTAGCATGCCGATAATGGTTCAGATTCGGAATGTGCCCGACGATCTCGTCGCTGAGCTGAAGGCCAGGGCAGCGGCCCACCGGATGAGCCTCAGCGATTTCCTGTTGACCCGATTAAGCGACATCGCAGAAGAACCGGCCCTCGACGACGTTCTCGATCGGCTCGCGGCCTTGCCACGGCGGGACCTCGGCGTGACCGGGGCTGAGCTCGTCGACGAAGCGCGATCCGGGTGATCGTCTTGGATGCATCGGCGGCTGTCGAGCTCGTCTTTGCGACGCTGCCAGGGGCAGCAGTAGCTCAGCGGTTGCGCGGCGAGGCCGTGCATTCCCCTGCCCACTTCGATGTCGAGGTTATCGGTGCTATCCGTCGAGCGGTCGTGCGTCGGCTGATTACCGATCACGAGGGGCTCGTGGCTGTTGCTGATTTCCAAAGTCTGCCGGTTCGGCGCTGGCCGACAAAGCCTTTCGTTGAACGTGCTTACCGACTACGGAGTACCCACACCGTAGCCGATGGCGTATACGTCGCGTTGGCCGAGGGACTCGCCGCGCCACTAATCACTTGCGACGGGCGACTTTTTCAATCTCATGGCCACGGCGCAGAAATCGAACTGATCGCTTGAATTCTGTGGCGAGCGTGAGCCGGGTCTGGGCGAGCCCACTAGTTGTCAGGACAGTGGGCGCCTCGTACGACTCGGCCATGCAGCACCAGGGCGCAGGCCCGACGGTTCGGGTGAGTGGTGATGCACATCTTCCCGGATGATCGGTTGCACGACTAGTTTGCATCGTCGTCTCGTGGGCCATGACGGACACCGTGGCGCCAGCCGGTCACCGTCATACCGATCGCGGCGCCGATCAGCATCGCCAGCCATGCCAGGTGCGCTATCACCGCGAGTAGCCGATAGTCGGCGGGTACGCCGGCGGCCGCGCCGCCGACCCGGAACAGCGTCAGGTCCCGTCCGCGATAGGTGACCGGTAGTCGCTGGAATGTCTTTGCGGCGGAGCCCATATCGCCGGGGGTGCCCGCCTCGATCACCAGCCATCCCACGCCGGCGCCGCGAATCGCATTCGGATCGGCGCCGGCCAACAGCAGCCGCTGCACCTCGTGCGCCCAGTTTCCCTCACCGGCAACCGTCACACCCGAAATGATCAGGTCGCCGGTGATCAGCACGTTGGCGCGCACCCAGCGCGGCAGCGGATCCAGTACCGGCGCCGGCCCGGACCAGGCGAAGTGCCGCATCGTGTCGGCTGGCAACACCGCGACGGCCTCGGGATCGCGGTTGATCAATGCCGCGACTTTTGCCCAGTCGCTCGGGTAATGCACCGACTCAACCTTTCCGCCGACACCCCACGCCAAATCCGGAAGACAAAGCAGCAGCGCGGCGCAGCACACCAGGGCGGTCACTGCGGGCCGCAGCCAACGACGCAACGCCCACACCGTGCCCGCACCCGCCAGCGCGTATCCGGGCATGGCCAGAGCCACCCACTTCTGCCCGTCGCGCACCACGCCCAGGCCGGACGCGGCCTCGACGACCGCGTGCAGCGCGGCCAGCCCCGGCCCGGTGGCCAGCGCAGCAGGTATCAGCACGGCTGCGGCTGCCAGCACCACCAACGGAAGTGCCGCCCGTTGGCGTATCAGTGTCGGCAGCCCTATGCCCACCACAACAAGCAGCACCCCGGCCGACACGACTGCGAAAACCGTTGCCCGCGAAGCCGGTACGGCCTCGCCGTTCCAGATTCCACCGAGGCTGGCCAGGCTACCCAGCGTGCCCAGCCCGGGCTCGGCGCGGGCGGCGAAAGCGGCAACGTCCGGGGTCGGTTCCCAGATGCCGTCGGCCGATGACAAGCCCAGCGCCGCAGCCGTCAACCATGGCAGCGCCGCCACTACAGCACCTGCCAGCGTGACGGCGGCGCACAGCCAGGGCGGTCTGGGCCCACCCGGGCCTCCAACAGGCACAGCGACGCACACCAATCCGACTGTCGCGGCAAGGATCAACCCGGTCGGGGTCAACCCGGCGAGCGCGATCCAGAACGCCAGCCCGAAAAGACCGGTCGACCTCGACCGCAGCGTCAGCATCGTCGTTGCCACCCAGGGCAGGCAGCCATACGCGAGCAGCAGGCTCCAATGCCCCTGCAGCAGCCGTTCGCCGACATACGGATTCCAGATGGCCAGCGTGATCGCGACAAACTGGCCGCCGGCCCCGGCTTCCGGAACAACCAGCGCCACCAATCGGGACGCGCCCCAGCCAGCCAGCCATAGTCCTACCACCAACAATGCCTTCACCACGATGCCGCCATCGATGGCGTGCGAGGCCAACGCGACGGCGAAATCCTGCGGCGTCGCCCGCGGGGCCGACATCAGCCCGAGAGCGCTATCGGATAGATACGACCGCGGCGTGGACACCGCGTCGCGCAACAGCAAATACCCGGGGCTGATCAACGGCGCAACCACCAGCAGCGCCAACGCCAGTGCGTACCCGGGACGGGACCACTGCACAACCCAATGGGGTACCGGCCTCACGCCCGGCTAGGTCTGTTCGGGCGGAGATGAACTCGGCGGACTTGCGCCTGGTGGCCCGGACTCCCGGTGCAGGTCTTTGGGCGGCGTTGGCAGTTTCTCGGTCTCGGCCTCGGCGCCGGGGACTCGCTCGGGCGGCGGTTCGCCGCGGCCGAAGAAGCCGTGATCGGCGGTGTCCAGGCCCGGGTCGAGCAGCGCCGCCTCGGTCCGCAGGCTGAACGAGCCGAGCAGCAGCCCGCCGATCAGCGCGATCACACCGGCCGCGGTGAAGCTGATCGGCAGCACCCGCGACCACAACGCCAACCGGTCGCGCTCGCTTCGCGCGGCGTTCACCTGCGACTCGACGGTGTCTTCATTGGTGGTGACCTTGTACTCGACCACGGTCATTTCGGGCTTCAACGGATCGCGGGCAAAGTAGTGGTTGGCGTGATCGTCTTCTTTGACGATGGTCCCCGACTCCGGGTCCACCCAGAAGGTCCGCTGCGCGGCGTAGTAGCGGGTCATGGTGATCTTCTCGTCGGGATCGCCCTGCACACCCCACATCGCCGCGGACGCGGTCACCTTGCTGTCCTCGTCGTTGGCGTACAGCGACGGGTACTTGATCGGCTCGGCCAACTTGCCGTCGGCGTCGTAGCCGACGTCCTGGGTGAACTTGTAGGTGG
>Ga0335075_10003148_pt1 | contig 26343 bp, 18 predicted proteins | sample Lox_Sample_24_FD_206723 | JGI IMG/M metagenome (GOLD analysis project Ga0335075, IMG submission 206723) | Soil microbial communities from Loxahatchee National Wildlife Refuge, Florida, United States - Lox_Sample_2.4 | ecosystem: Environmental > Terrestrial > Soil > Wetlands | place: USA...
TAAAGCGGATGCGCTGGCTCGCAAGCTCCTGCATGGCGACGCGGGTCAGTCCCCAGAGCGCCGCACCGCCGAGGGCATCCGCATCGACCGCCCCGCCCCCGCCGGCGACAGGGCGCCGATCCGGGAGCAGAGTGAGGCCCGCCTGCGCCGCGAGCACGCAGCACTGCGTGTTGAGCGAATGGCGCGCGGCGGTCTTGAGCCACGCGAGCAGCACCGCGGCGCGATTCTCCTGAGCCGCCAGGCGTATCGCCGCGGGCGCCGCGCCCGTGGTGAGCTCGAGGCCCGCCAGATGAATCCAACCCTCGGGGCTCGCACCCATGCGCCGCAGCTCGATGAGCGCGCGCTCCCAGTGCTCGGGTGAGGTGGCATCCAACTTTAGAAGCTGCGGCGCATCACACGCAAACTGAGCGCCCGAGACCGCATGAGTGACGCGCTGGCCCGCGCTCTCGAGCGCGGCCGCGAGGGCCGATGCGAGAGTCGCGGAATAGCCTTGCGCATCGTGAACGAGGAGCCAGGTCTGCCGCGGCGGGGCCGCCTCGGCATCGTTGGGCGCAGCGCTCCCCCGCCGCGCGCGCGCCAGCACGAGATAAGGGCCGACCGCACTCTGCGGCGCATCGAGCACCGTCTCGAAGTCCTCGAAGCCGGATCGACCCAAGAGCGGAGCCCAGGCCGAGGGGGCTCGTCGCATCGACCATGCCGACGGCAGCCGCAGCTCCTCGGCACGCGAAGGATGTTGCTCGACGGCGATCAAAAGGGCCCCCGGATTAAGCAGCCGCCGCACCGCTTGCAGCCTCTGCGCCGCATCGGGCGCGGCCGAGAAGCCATCCTGTAACACCAGGATGTCAAATCGGCCGGCGACCTGCGGGTCGTAGGCGCCCGCGCCATCGACATCGATCACCCGGGATTCGAGGCCGGCCAGGCGCGGCTGGCAGGCCCGCCAGTGCTCGAGCGTCGCTTGCGAGGCTGCGGCCAGCACGAGCTCGCATCGATCCGCATCGAGCCGCGGGATCATGACATCGCCGAGCTCCTCGGGAGCCGCGGGGCCGAGGACCTGCAGCACCCGCAGCCGCGCCTGCGCAGGCTGAGCGGCGGCGGCACTCGCGATCAGCTCTTCGATGGCGCGAAAGACGACCACCGCCTCGCCCTGTGTGCAGGCCTGCGCCCAGGGGAAGGCGCTCTCAACGGCGCCATCAGCCGCCTCACTTGCGATTCCGCTGCGCAGAGTCTCGATGAGCCGCGCGCCCGCCGTGCCGGTGCGGATGATGACCGGCGCATAGTCGGGGTAATCGGCGATCAGGCTCCCCCAGATGTCCCGCGGCTCCGGGAAGTGCATCTCGCTCCCCTCGCGGGTCCACTCCCAGTGGCCGCTCTCGGCCTTGAGCACGCCATCCTCGACCAGCATCTGCAGCAGCGTGCGCGCGAGCGGCATCGCATCGGCAGCCAGGATTCCCCGGGCCTGCCAGTCGGCGGGGTCGAGCGGCCCATCACCCGCGAGCGCGCGCAGCGCGCGCTCGGCGAAAGCGCCGCAGAGCGCATCGAGGAGCGGCTCGACTTCAGCGGCAAAACGCTGCCGCGAGGCGGCGCGCGCCGGCTCGTGCAGCCGCTGCACGCAGCGCTGCGCCGCTTCGGCGGGTGACGGCAGAGCCTGCGGGAAGTCGCCGCGTGGCGCGGCGATGGCGCGGGTGGTGATCCAGGTCGCACACCTCTCTATGCCGTGTCGCACTCGTGCGGCGCGGAAACGAACTCCGCGCGCGAGTGCCACCTTGGCACCGGTCGCATCATGGAGAAGAACATCCGCCTGGACACCGCGGCGCGACTGATGGCGTGCGGAGCGTGCGCGGACACGCGCGCACGAGACCGCTCGATGCGGTTGCACGAGCTCCAACCGATCGATGCGCACCGGCAGGAAGGTCGGCACCGACTCCCGCTCCTTGAGCGCGCCTCGATCCGCGGCGGAGTCGAGCAGGAGCTGCAGCGCGCCGTCGAAGATGGAGGGGTGCAACAGGTAGCGCTCCGCACCGTCTGCGATGCATTCCGGCAGTGTCAGGGCGCCAAAGGATTCCTGATCGCCAAGCCAGACGCCGGTCACGGATTGAAACGCCGGACCGTACTCGAGACCCATCGACTGCGCGAGCTCGTAGTGGGCAGCCGCGAGCACATTCGGCGCACGGGCGGGGAGCTCGAACGTCTCGGCGGCTACCGGCACCGCAGCCTCCACCAGCCGGCCGATCGCATGCGTCCGCCACTCCCCCTCGGCCGCCCGATCGCGGCTTTTGATGGTGAACGTGCCATCGTCCGCATCGATGCGCAGTCGCACGAGCTTGGAGCGATCCGGCTCGAGCACGAGCGGCGAGACGATCTCGAGATCCTCGATGACGTAGGGCGTCTCTCGCCGACGCGCCGCAGCCGCGGCGAGCGCCATCTCGACGAAACCGGCCGCCGGGAACAAGACCGCGCCCGCGACCTTGTGATCCGCGAGGCCCGGGACCGAGCCTGCATCGAGCGGGTTTTCCCAGTGCAGCGACTCGCCGGGCAGGGCGTATCCAAGGAGCGGGTGCACGCGGCGGCGCTGCAGCAGCCCTAGGGACTCCGGCGTGCTCGGATGCCAGAGGCGCTCGCGCTGCCAGGGGTAGTGAGGGAGCGAGACCATCCTGCCCGGCACGGGAAAGTGTCGCCGTAGATTCGCAAGCGGCCCGGCGAGCTCGAGCTGGCGGGACACGGTCGCGATGCGATCGGCGTTCGGCTGCTTCGGTGACAGCGTGGGCAGGGTCAGCACGGTCGCGCCTGCCAGGCGCGCCGTGTCCTCTATGTAGCGAAGGAGAACCGGACGGGGTCCGATCTCGATGAAGGTGTTGATCCCGAACTGCAGCATGGCGCGGGTCGCCTTCTCGAACCGGACCGGGTCACGGATGTTGCGCCACCAGTAGTCGGCTCGGAGGACGAGACCTTCGGTCACCGCACCGGTGACCGCGGAGAAGAAAGGCAGGCCCCCGGCCGCGCACTCGAGACCTTCGAGTCCGGCAAGGAGACCTGCACGAATCGCGTCCATGGCGCGACTGTGGAAAGCGTAGTCGAGCGGCAGCGGGCGGCAGGCGATCCGACGCCGCGCGAGCGTCTGACCGATCTCGGTGATGGCCTCGTCGTCGCCGGCGACCGTGATGCTGACCGGAGAGTTGACCGCGGCGAGATTGGCGCGGCCCGCGAGCGCGAGCGCGTCGATGAGCTCGGTCATCTCCGCTTCAGACAGCGCTACCGCGGCCATGCGCCCGCTGCCGCGCGTCTGCGCCTGCTGCGCGCTTCGTTCATGGATGACGCGCACCGCCGCCTCGAGGGTCAGCGCCCCACTCGCCCAGGCGGCGGCGACCTCCCCCACGCTGTGTCCGCAGACCGCTGCCGGCCGCACGCCGTGTGCCTCGAACGATCGCGCGAGACCCACCTGCAGTGCGAAGAGCGCTGGCTGCGCAACCTCCGTCCGCTCGAAGCCGCTCGCGCCGTTCGCGTGGCGTAGATCCACCATCACCGAGCGGCCGCCGAGCGCGAGGAGAAGCGAGTCGATCTCCTCCACCGTCTCGCGAAATACGGGCTCCTCGAGGAGCGCGACGCCCATTCCGGCCCATTGCGAGCCGTTGCCCGAGAAGACGAAGGCCGGCGCGCCGCCGTCCTGAAAGAGCTTGCCGGTGACGATTCCGGGAGCGGTGCCGCTCTCTGCGAAGCGCTCGAGCGACTGCGCGAGTGCCTCCCGGTCCGCGACCTCGGCCGCGAGGCGGTGCGGGTGCCCATCGCGCGTGACGACCGCGCTGTAGGCGATATCGTACTCGGCGAGATCGGCGCGCTCGCGCAGAAGCTCCGCCATCCTCCCCGCACTCTCTTTGAGCGCCGCAGGAGTGCGCGCGGAAAGCACGAGAGGCGCCGCCGGCAACGCCCCCTGGCGCCTGCGCGCGGCAGGCACCTCGAAGCTCGAGAGCACGGCATGGGCGTTGGTTCCGCCGAAACCAAACGCACTGACCCCGACGATGAGGCGGCGGTCAGCGGCAAGTGCCAGCGGCTTCGTCACCGGTGCCAGATTCCAGGCGCGGAAGTCGATGTGCTCGCTCGGCTGGGTGAGATGCAGATTGGCGGGAACGAGCCGGTGCTCGAGCACACCGAGTGCTTTGACCAGGCCCGCCATGCCGGATGCGGCCTCGAGGTGTCCGACATGACTCTTCACCGAGCCGATGGGCAGCGGTTGATCGGGCGCACGATGCTGCCCGAGCGCCTCGCCGATCGCGCGCGTCTCGATGGGATCGCCGACCGCGGTGCCGGTGCCATGCGCCTCGAAGTAGTCGATCTCCGCCGGAGAGATCGCGGCCCGCTCGTAGGTCTCGCTCAGCAACGCCGCCTGTGCCGAGTGGCTCGGCACGGTGAGTCCGTTCTTGCGCCCATCGTTATTGGTCCCGGTTTCGATGATGACACCGAGCACCGGATCGCCATCGGCAATCGCCTGCGCCAGGGGCTTGAGCAACACCACCGCCCCGCCCTCGGAGCGGACATAGCCATCCCCGCGCGCATCGAACACCCGACAACGCCCCTCGGGCGAGAGCATCGAGGCCTTGGAAAATCCGACGAACGCATAGGGATGAAGGTGCAGGCTGATGCCGCCGACCAGAGCCGCATCGCTCTCACCATGGCGGATCGACTGGCAGGCCTGATGCAGCGCCACGAGCGAGGAGGAGCAGGCGGTGTCGACCGCCATGCTCGGCCCGCGCAGATCAAAGAAGTAGGAGATCCGGTTCGCGGCGATGCTGCCTGTATTGCCGGTCATGGTCGTGGCATCGACGGAGGCGAGATCGTCCGCCCGCCGGTAGGCGTAATCGATGCTCGAGAGGCCGATGTACACCCCGCAGCGCCGGCCGCGCAGCGAGGACGGCGGGACGCGGGCGCTCTCAAGCGCTTCCCACGACATCTCGAGCAGCAGCCGCTGCTGCGGATCCATCTGCTCGGCTTCCCGCGGAGAGATGCCGAAGAACGCGGCATCGAACCCCGAGACATCGCCCACGGAGCCGGCGGCAAAGGTGTAAGAAGCGCCCGGCTCGCTCTTGCGCGGATTCAGGTACGCGTCCTGATCCCAACGGGCCGGATCGACCGAGGTGATGAGATCCCGGCCTCCGACCAGCGCATCCCAGAACCCGTGGCCGCCGACGCCCGGCATGCGGTAGGCAGCGCCAATGATCGCGATGCGAGTGCGATCGCTCCTGAATTTCATTCAGCGCATTTCCCAGCGACTAGACCAGCAGATCCGGTCCCGTGCGGCGCGCGCGCCACTTGACCGGACAGACCTCCCGAGCTTCTACCTGTCATTCTAAGTGAGCCAACTGCCAATCGTGACTTCGGCTAGTGTGACCGTCGTCCCCGATTTGACAAAACCTATTGTAAGGATTTACCTCCTCCTCTACACTCTTTTTCCAACACGGGGAGGAAGTGGGTCTCGAGGATCGTGCCCGCACATCGCACGAATGACAGCGCGTTAGGCGCGCTGGAGCGGCCGGTTCTGGCTTGGTTGGCTCCTCGCATCCCCTCCTGGGTGCAACCGGATCACCTGACGATCCTCGCGCTCGCCGGAGCGGTCACGGCCGCGGCCGGCTACATCGGCAGCCACTGGTCGCTCGAGTGGCTGTGGCTCGCGAGCGCCGGAGTGCTGCTTCACTGGGCGGGCGACTCGCTCGATGGCACCTTGGCGAGAATGCGCGACATCCAGCGCCCACGCTACGGATTTTTCGTCGATCACACGAGCGATCTTTTTGCTCAGGCGATCATTTTCCTGGCGCTCGGGCTCTCGCCCTGCGCGCGATTCGGGATCGCCTGCCTGGGGCTCGTCGCGTTCCTGATGGCGTTCGTCTACTCGCTGATCTGTGTCGAGGTGCACGACACCATGCGGATCACCTACTTCGGCTTCGGGCCGACGGAAATGCGGGCGCTGTTGGTCGCGGGCAACGTCATTACGATTTGGGGCGGTGTTTTCGATGTAAGGCCGTGGCTCGTGCCCAACGTCAGCTTCGGCCCCATCTCGATCTATGAGGCAGTCATCGTTATTCTCGTCGCGATCTCGATACCGGCGCTGGCGCTGCTCGCGCTTCGCGAGCGGCGCCATCTCGCTCGCGGCGATCCGGCGCGCATACCGCCTCCGCGGGCCGTGGTCGCGCCCGAGAGCTGAGACGATGCACGGACCGGCTCTTCGACCAGCGCTGCTACTGGATGTCTCGCGCCTCGTCTGGCGCGCACGTCGCCGCGCACCAACGGGTATCGACCGTGTGGAGCTCGCGTACGCCCGCCGCTACATCATGGAGCAGCGGACGCGTTCCGGCCACGGGGCGGTGCATCTCTTAGGACTCGTGTTCGCATTGCGCACCGAAACGGCGCAGCGCTTCATCGCGGACATCGAGCGACGCTGGTCGGGGGAGAGCACGCTCACCCGCTGGCAGAGTCTGAAGTCGGTTGCCAGGATCTACAGCCACCTCGTCACCGGCGGCTGGCTTGCCGGCCCATGGCTCCGTCGCGCGCTCGCCGCCAGCCAAGGGGCGCCGATCTTCCTCGTCGTCTCGCACCATCACCTCGCGCGCGGCTTCACCCTGCGGCGCATCCGGCGAAATCTCGGCGCCCGGATGGTCTGCCTCATCCACGATCTGCTGCCGCTCGAGTACCCGGAATACTTCGCGCCAGGCTGGAAGGAGCGCTATCGGCGACTCTCGGACAACATTGCGCGCCTCTTCGATGGCGTCATCAGCGTGTCGGAAACCACCGCGGATTCGCTCCGGACCTACCTGCGGGCGGAGCCGCGGCACACGCTCCCAGCCGTCACCATTCGCACGGCAGCGCTCGGAGCGCACGCGTTTCCGCAGACTCGCTCCGCCCCGCCGGGGGCCGACGAGCGACCCTATTTCGTGGTGCTCGGGACCATCGAGCCGCGCAAGAATCACCTGCTGCTGCTCAATCTTTGGGCACGGCTCGGTACCCTCCTGCCGCAGCCGCCGAAGCTCATTGTCATCGGAAGTCGTGGTTGGGAGAACGAGCAGGTCGTCGACATGCTGGAGCGCTCGAGCCGGCTCAAAGGCCTGGTAGAGGAATATCAGGCCTTGAGCGATGCGCAGGTCGGCGCCTGGCTGCGCGGAGCGCGTGCGCTGCTCCTGCCGTCCTTCGCGGAAGGGTTCGGACTGCCGCTCGCGGAAGCGCTGACCTCCGGAGTGCCGGTGATCTGCAGCGACATTCCGGTGTTTCGCGAGCTCGGCGGCCAGGTGCCTGAGTATTTCGACGTTCACGACCTGCGCGCATGGACGCAGGCGGTGCTCGACTACAGCCGTCCGGACTCCGCGCGGCGGGCCGCGCAGCTAAAGCGCCTCGCGCGCTGGCGCGTGCCGAGCTGGGCGAGCCATTTCGGGGTTGTGGAGCGCCTGCTGGGTGAAATCGGCGAGCGCAGCTTCCCTGCCACGATGCCTGCCGGGATGCCTGTGCTGCAACAACCACTCGAGCTGGGGCAAGTGGAATGAGGTTCTGGCAGAGCGGCCCGAGCCCCGGGCAGATTCATCGGATCGCAGGCGCCGCCGCTTCGCTTTGTCTCGTGGCGCTGCTCTCCGGGTGCGCGGGATTCATTCCGACCATCGGTCCGAGCCGCTCCGAGATCGAGCGCGCCAATACGCCCGTAGGACAGGCCGACATCCAGGTCGTTGATGTGAACGCGAGAGTCACGCGCGAGCTCCTTGCGGACCGCAAGGAGCAGCTGTTCTCCAAGACTCTGGAGACGAGTCCTCATTACTCGCGCCTGGTGGGACCTGGCGATGTGCTCGAGGTGACGATCTGGGAAGCGGCGCCGGCCACACTCTTCGGCGGCTCCATGATCTCGGCGGCGGGCGGCATCGAAACCAGCCACGCCACCACGCTCCCGGCGCAGATGGTGGACGATGAAGGCTTTATCTCTGTGCCCTTCGCGGGGCGCATCCTCGCCGCCGGCAAGTCGCTCGAGCAGATCGAGGCTGACATCGTGCAGCGCCTGAAGGGCAAGGCCAACCAGCCGCAGGTCCTGGTGCGCAGGACACAGGACTTCTCCGCCGACGCCACGGTGGTGGGGGACGTGAACCGCAGCACGCGTGTACCGCTCGTGCCCGGCAACGACCGGTTGCTCGATGCGATCGCACAGGCGGGCGGGGTGAAGGAGCCGGTCAACAAGGTGACCATCCAGGTGACTCGCGGACAGGAGGTCTATTCCATGCCGCTGCAGACCATCATCCGCGATCCGCGCCAGGACGTGAATCTCATCCCGGGCGATATCGTGACCGCGCTCTACCAGCCCTACAGCTTCATGGCGCTCGGGGCCACGGGCAAGGACGAGGAGATGAATTTCGAATCGCAGGGCATTTCCGTCGCGCAGGCGCTCGCCCGCAGCGGCGGCCTGCTCGATGAGCGCTCGAACCCCAAGGGCGTCTTCATCTTCCGCTTCGTGCCCAAGAGCGCTCTGGTCTGGCCGCACCACCCGGTCATGACGACGCCCGACGGCATGGTTCCGGTGGTGTTTCGCATCGATATGACCAAGCCGAGCAGCTTCTTCCTCATCCAGAGTTTTCCGATGCAGGATAAGGACATTCTCTACGTCTCCAACGCGCCGGTGACCGAGATGCAGAAATTCTTGAACCTACTCTTCACGGTGGCCTATCCAGTCCTGGCCGCACATCAAGTGGGAGCGTTCTGATGGACGCAGCCGTACGCGAAGCCACTGGAACCGATGTCGGCACCCAGACGGACGTGGGACCGGCAGCGGGTGAGGCACTGATGCAGCGCCTCTGGCGCTCGGTCAAGCGGCACTACCTCTTCCTCTTGACGGTGGCGCTGCCGACATTGGTCGCGACCGTATATTACGGACCTATCGCGTCGAACGTTTATGTCTCCGTCTCGCGCTTCATCGTGCATAGCCCGCAGGAAGAGCGCATGCAGGCTGGCGGTTTGCTCGGCGAGTTCCTGCAGGGAGCCGGGAATTCTCGCTCACAGGATGCCTCGTATGCGGTGCAGGATTACATCCAATCGCGTGATGCTCTAAAGGCGCTCGACCGGGAGATCAACATGCGGCAGGTCTTCAGCGGGCCGCGCATCGACCTCTTCGATCGTTTCCCTGGGCTGCACTTGGACCATAGCTTCGAGGAGTTTTATCGTTACTACGTCAAGCATGTCGGAATCCAGTACGATCCTGACTCTTCTATATCCACCCTGACGGTGAGCGCCTACCGACCCGCGGACGCCTACCGTATCAACAATGCATTGCTCGGCATCAGTGAACGACTGGTAAATAACCTCAACGATCGAAGTCGAGAGGATACGATCAAGTACGCCCAGCAGGACGTTGAGGTCGCCGAACAGAAGGCCACTCAAGCATCCCTTGCGCTGCTAGCGTATCGCAGCAAGCACGCAGTGTTCGCGCCAACCAAACAGGCGGGTATCGAACTCGAAGGCATCGCCAGACTGCAGGCGGAGCTGATTTCGACAAACGCAGAACTCGCGCAGCTGAAGCAGCTATCTCCCGATAACCCGCAGATTCCGGGCCTTCAGAGTCGGGCCGCTACGCTTCGTAGTGCCATCGCAGGTCAGGCATCTAGAGTCACCGGATCAAGCAATTCGCTTAGCGCCCGCGCCCCAGAATTTGAACAACTTGCACTTCAGTCAACTGTCGCGGATAAGGAGTTGGGCTTGGCCCTAGCAGAACTGGATGCGGCGCGGCGCGACGCCGCGCGCCAGCAACTCTATCTCGAACGGCTGGTACAGCCGAATCTCCCAGATAGTGCGTTGCTGCCGAAGCGCATTCGTTCGATATTTACGGTATTTGCGGTTGGGTTGATCTTATGGAGTGTACTTGCGTTGATACTTGCAAGTGTTCGAGAACACACTGAATAACATGACGAGTTTTAGCCGAACGATCTCCCTACGCTCTTCCTTTGGAGTTCAGCGTCGCGTACTTCGGGCACTCCTCATGCGCGAGGTGATCACCCGCTTCGGAAGACACAACTTAGGCGCCCTGTGGCTCATGTGCGAGCCGATGCTCTACACAGTCGGCATCGCAACTTTATGGTCGTTTTCCGGCTTGCAGGGCTCATCGTCGATTCCGATCGTTGCGTTCGCCGTCACCGGATACTCCACAGTATTGATGTGGCGTAATGCGGCAAGCCGCTGCACCGATGCCCTCGAACAAAACAAGCAGTTGCTCTTTCACCGCAACGTGCGCGCAATTGACGTTTTTCTGACTCGCATCGCGATTGAGCTTGGTGGTGCGACCTGCTCGTTCGTCATGCTATCAGTTTTCTTGATGTTCATTGGCTGGTTGCCGCCTCCGGTCGATTTGGGAGAAGTTGTATTTGGCTGGCTTATGATGGCGTGGCTCGCCACCGGCATCGCGCTTTCGATCGGGGCCGGTACTGCATTTTCTAACGTGGTCGAGCGCCTATGGCATCCCGCTGCCTATCTCCTTTTTCCGCTGTCCGGCGCAGCCTTCATGGTGGACTGGATTCCCGCGGATCTGCGCAAATACGTGCTCCTGGTTCCGATGGTGCACGGCACTGAAATGATCCGTGAGGGCTGGTTCGGCAATGTAGTGAGAACCTACTACAGCGTGCGATACATGGCCGCTTGGTCTCTACTGTTGTCGCTCCTGGGAATGTACTTGCAGTGGGAGGCGGGCCGGAGAGTAGAAATCTGATGCTGGCAGTCAAGAATGTATGCAAAACCTATGCTACCCGGCGGGGTCCGCACCAGGTACTCCATAACGTAACTTTTACGCTGGAGCGCGGTCGCCACCTTGGGATCTTGGGAAGGAACGGTGCCGGGAAATCGACGCTGATCCGCCTTCTCGCGGGTGCCGAACGTCCGAGCTCCGGTGTAATTCACCACGGCATGCAGGTTTCGTGGCCGTTGGCGTTCGGTGGTGCCTTCGCCCCGCACCTGACGGGGCTCGATAATCTCAAGTTCGTCTGCCGCATTTACGGTGTTGATTATCGGCCGCTTATCCCGTTTGTTGAGGAGTTCACCGAACTAGGAGAGTACTTCCGAGAACCAGTTTTGCACTATTCAAGCGGGATGTTGACGCGCCTTGCCTTTGCTCTATCAATGGCGATTGAATTCGACTGTTTCCTGATTGACGAGGCCATGGTGGTAGGGGACGTGCGCTTTCACGAGCGCTGCCATGTGGAGCTGTTTCATAAGCGAAAGGACAGGGCCTTCATTCTTGTCACGCATGATGCCGCCGCAATGAAGCTGTATTGCAAGAACATTGCCGTCCTACATGAGGGTCACTTCATTCCATTCGACACCGTGGAAGCGGCTTATGACTTTTACTTGGAAAGCCTCGCGGGTAGCCCAGTAGAAGTCGAGGTGTAGCGCTCTTGGACGCTCTAGCGAGACCCTCCAAACCGGTCAGAGTGCTACTCGACCTACGTCCGGCACTTGATAAGCATGCCGGCATTCCCCAGCAAACGCGGTTGCTGTTTAGGGGGTTGTCCTTGACAGAAGGCGTATGCCTCGAGGGACTGATTCAGAGCAGCACGCACACATTAGCGAGGGGTTTACCAACTGACGGCCGGACGTTTTTCGGACCGCTACCGCACCACCGCCAGATCGACCGCCTCGGTCGTGTAGTCATCATGCTCGAGCAAAAATTTCTGCGGTCCCACGTCAGTTGGGTTCCAATGCTCTTTAGAAGATTGATTGGGGGCGCTGAGGCGCTCACGCGATTCGATGCGACCCGATTCCGCGACTTCATTTGGCGTCGGCTGTTCGCTCGGAGTCTCCCGCCGACCGACTTCAACGTTGTCACAAGTGCGGGCTTCCGAATCGCCACGGTCCCCTGGTGGAGCATGCACACGGGCGCCATGCTCACGAAGTACCTAGGGCACGCGATATTTCCTAGGATTGACACGAATAGCATCGACATAATGATCAGCGAAACACCGTATCCCGGCATCGTAGCCAAGGGTACCCGGCTTGTAGTTCGCTATCACGATGCAATCCCTCTGCTCTTGCCACACACCATTTCGGACCGGCTCTATCACCAGGGCGCCCATTACCGCGCGCTACGGAGTAACGTCGACAGCGGTGCCGATTTCGTCTGTGTGTCCGAGGCGACTCGCAAAGATTTGCTCTCCATTTTTCCTGAAGTTGAGGGACGCTCGACAACCATTCACAACATCATCTCCCATGATTACTTCGACGAACCTTCATCGCCATCTAGGGTTCACGAGATCGTGCGGACTCGACTGAATCCGAGGGTCGCGAAGACGGTCGACTCGGCGTTCAAAGGCACGTTATCCGCCACCGGTAACTCGGTCCAAATTTGCGAGTACCTCCTCATGGTTTCGACGATCGAGCCGCGAAAGAATCATTTAGCACTCCTATCCGCCTGGGAGCGAGTCCGAACGGAGTACTTTCCTGACCTCAGGCTCGTCCTCGTCGGTTCGCTCGGCTGGCATCAGCAGACCATCGTCCGCAAGTTTCTTCCCTGGTTGCACCGTGGCGAGCTCTGCATGCTCGAGGACGTGCCTTCTTCGGAGCTTCGTTTGCTTTACAAGCACGCCCGGGCGACGATTTGTCCGAGCTTCGCCGAGGGATTTGATCTCTCAGGAGTCGAGGCCATGGCGTCCGGCGGAGTAGTCGTGGCGTCGGACATCCCGGTTCATAGAGAGATTTATGCAGACGGCGCGGAATACTTCAATCCCTATTCGGTACATGAACTCGTCGCCGCGATTGCTAGTGTCGTCAGACCAGAAGTGACAGCCCGTCGAGCCGCGCTCATCGAATGCGGGGCACGCGTGGCTCTACGATATTCCTGCGAAGCCATCTTGCCAAAGTGGCGAAATTTTCTCGCGGCAAAATTGAAGGTTCTCGCATGATCTTGGGATCTCGGCGCGTGGTCAGCTCAGCCCGCGATTTTTTCGGACCTTAGCGTATGGGAATCGTCTCTTATGCTCAGAATTTTGAAGACGTCATGCTCTGGAGGGCGCTCGGACATGTCAACCGGGGATTCTACTTGGATATCGGTGCTCAGCACCCGATTATCGACTCCGTTAGTAGGGCTTTTTATGAACGGGGTTGGCGTGGAATACACGTTGAGCCCACCCTAGAGCAGGCTGCCTTCTTACGCGCTGATAGACCTGACGAGACGGTAATCCAGGCAGTTGTCTCCCATGAAGCTTCTCATGTGCCCTTCTATGAGATTCCGGGAGGCGGTCTGTCGACCGCGAAGCGGGAAATCGCTCAAGAACATCAGCGAAAGCTTGGATGCGCAATCACGGAGTCTCTCGTCTCGACCACAACTCTCGACTCCTTGCTCGCACTCACGCCGGGAGACGGCATCCACTGGATGAAGATTGATGTTGAAGGGTACGAAAGGGAGGTTCTTACGAGTTGGCGAGAAGCGCCACAACGACCGTGGATTATTGTCGTCGAATCAACCTACCCGAACAGCCCGATCGATACCTCCGAACAGTGGCAAGCCTTACTCTTGAACAAGGGCTATGTGCTCACGTACCGAGACGGACTGAATCGCTATTTCGTTAGTTCCGACCATCCCGAACTGCAAAAGCATTTCATACTGCCGCCGAACGTTTTCGACGACTTTCAGCTGAACGGAACGGCCACGTCGCTCACGCAGTATCTGAATGAGAGGTTCCGCGAGCAGCTGTCTCGTCTCGCCGAGGAAAAGCGCGTTCTCGAGTCTGAGTTGACGGCGGCGCGATCTGAGATACATGCCCTTCGAACTGAACTCGGCGCGAGAGATCGGGCTCTCATCTCGACCGTCGACCGCGCTTTGGCTGAGCATCGGATCCGCTCGGACAAGATGGAAGCCATGCTCAAGAGAGCCCTGACTGCTCACTTGTCTGAGGAGGTGAAGGCGCTTTGCGGGCAGTCTGAAGTACTCAACACTTCTGAGGTCCCAACGGCGGCGGCGGAGCCACAAGGCGCATCGTCACCGGAAACCAATTCTACTGCCTGATAACAATGGACGAACTACTAGCACTTCCGGAAGAGCCGTTCATTCGCGCCGCCTATCGGACATTCCTTGGACGTGACGCCGATGAATCCGGGCTACGACACTATCTTGAGCGCCTTCTTCGTGGTGACAGCAGAGCTTCGATAATTTCGGCCTTGGCGACATCGCCGGAAGCTAATACGCACCTCTCTCAGCAGGTGTTAACTCAACTCCCCGACGACCTATTCATCGATGCAATTTATCATCGGGTCCTTGGACGTCCTCCCGACGGGCCCGGCAAGGCAGGCTATCTCGCCGCTCTTCGGCAACACCATGATCGTCGACGCATTATCCGAGATATTGAGACGTCACCCGAGGCGCGGAGGCGGAACGGCGACTCGGCGAAATTGCGTGAGGAGTTCGAATGCCTCTTGCGAAGGGAGGGGAGTAGCTCTCTGTCGGCCCCGGTTGATGTCGAGAACCTCCTGATGAAGTCTGGCGAGTCCTTCGTAAACACCGCTTACCAAATGATTCTTGGTCGAGATGCCGATCAAGACGGCCTTCGCCATTATCTCCGACTGCTTGATTCCGGTCTCGGAAAGGCCGCGGTCATCGAGGTTTTGTCTTCCTCTGCAGAAGCGAAACGCCATGCGTCAGAGGGATCGCTCCGCAAATCCGAAGCCTCTGCATTCCAACGAGATTTAAAGCTGTGGTTGCGCAAGCAGCGACGAACACGGTTCTGGCGGCGGATTTCTCTCTCGACCTGGATAGAGCGCCGAATGAACCAGATCGAGTACCGCTTGGAGATCATCGCGGAACATCTCGATACTCTGTCGACGACGACGTATAGACAGGGAGAAAGGAGGACGCAGGCTGTCCAATTTGAAGCCGCCCATCCGGAGACTCAGTCCTCCAATGACGCAACAGGGCTCCCGCGCCAACGGCCGTCACTCTTTGATTTACTGGAAGGGCTTTCCTATGATGAACCAAGCACATTCATTAGCGCACTTACCGAACGCATTGCTTTATCGGACGAGGCGCTCGCCCTAGCCTCGGTGCGGCGCGACTCTGAGACACCATCATGATCCTTGATACCGAGTACACCGGGAGAGTTATTCAGCTGATTGACGCGCTAGACTACGGCGATGCGGTTTCCAATCAGGTAATAGCGCTAGATGCTGCCTTCAAAAGACTTGGCCTCGATTCAGCTATATACAGCAAGTGGTCCCACGCAGACGTTGCCAGTTACCGCGAGGATTTGGAAAAGCTAGTCACGAGCGAGCGCGATATCGTAGTAATGCATTTTTCGCTTTATTCGAAGTACGCAGCGGCGGCCGCGCTTAACTCCTACGCAACTCGCGTCATCCTCTATCATAACATAACGCCAGCCGGATTTTTTGAGTCGACGTCACCACATCATGCGCTCTGCGCACGCGGAAGGGAGCAACTCGCCGAAATTTTGCCGAGCTTCCACTACTTTTGGGCTGATAGCGAGTACAATCTTGCGGAGCTCCAAGCGCTTGGCGCACCGCATGATCGCTGTTGTGTAATACCCATTGTTGTCCCTCCGGCTGCTCCGTTTGGGGAAATGGAGCGCGAGGAAGGAAGCTGGCTGTTCGTTGGACGCGTCGCTCCGAACAAGCGGCAGCTTGGACTCGTGGATATGTTCGCGTCCGTTCGCCGTGATCAACCAAACGCTGCAAAGCGTCTGTATTTGGTGGGTAATGCGCCGGCCGAAGACCCGTACGTCAAGCAATTGCGTACGCGCATTGCCGACTTGCACCTTCAGGACTGTGTTTTTCTCACGGGCAAGGTTTCGAACAGCGAACGCGAGTCGTATTACCGTCGCTGTGCTTTTTTTGTTTCCCTGAGCGAACATGAGGGATTCGGCGTACCGCTGGTCGAAGCGTCTCTGCGCGGTATCCCGGTTTTGGCACTCGATAATTCGGCAGTTGGGGAGACCCTGGGCAGGAGCAGAGGTCTAGCGAACGGATTGGACGAACTGCGTGATGCTGTCATAAAGGTAGCGAGTGACGAACTCTATCGGGCGCAACTGTTACGGGGGCAACGGCAGAACGCACAGCGCTTTGCACCGGATTCCGTTGATCGGCACGTTGTGACCGCTTTCGAACGAATACTACCGCGACGCCGCCACTTTCGCACGGTTTCACTGGTGATATGCACTTATAATCGTTGTGCCTATCTCGGGCGTGTACTGGATTACTTGCGGTACCAAACGTGTTCTGACTTTGAGGTTATTATAGTCGACGGACCATCAACTGATGGAACGGAAGACCTGTTGCGTGGCTACACCGGAAGTGTAAAGGTCGCGCGCAACCCCGAACGAAACCTTGCGAAGTCGCGAAACCTTGGAATTGAGCTTGCGGCTGGAGACATCGTCGCGTTTGTCGACGACGACGGAATTCCCTTTGACGATTGGGTACAAACAGTCCTGAACGAGTATAATTCACGCCCACTAACTACGGGGGGACTTGGCGGCCCCGTCTACTACGCCGGAACATTTTGGTTCCAGGCGGAAGACAATGGAGTCAACAGACTGGCGGAGGCCCGCGTAAATATCGCCTCGCAAGAAATAGGGAGAAACGGTTGGCTTCGATACAACACGGGAACTAATGCTACCTTCCTTCGATCCGCCCTCGTAGCCGGTAGCGGATTCGATGAGCAGTTCGACTATTATCTTGACGAGGCCGATGTGTGTTATCGGCTGCAGATGAAGAACTGGCTTATAGGCTATTCTCCCGACGTTCTTTTGCGCCACGAGTTTGCGCAAAGTCATAATCGCCGAGGAAAGTTTAACTACAACTGGCTATCGATCTGCAAGAACACCGCTTACTTTGTGGCAGCATATTCACGTCTTGACGGCGAGAGCATTCAGAGATACCTCCAAGAACGCTTTGCCAACGAACGCGTTCGACCCCTTAGCGAAGCCGTCGAGAAGGGCGAGTTGACACCCGAGGAATACAATCGGCATGTCAAAGCCATACACCGAGGGCTCAAACAGGGCCTTCGGGACGCTCTCCGGGCTCCCAAAACGCGCCCGTTGAGGCAAAGGGAATCTCCGTTTAGGCCATATCACGCGACTGCCAACCGCCTGCGGGTCGGGCGGGAGGTCAGGAAGCTACACGTGTGCATCATCAGCAAGGAATTTGCCGGATTTGCTGCGAGAGGTGGTGTTGGCACTCTTTTTTATCACCTCGCTAGCGAACTTGTTCTCATGGGACATGAAGTTACCGTGATCACGCCGGCGGAGCGGAACCACTCCCATATACAGGGGCGGTTTCGAGTTCTCTACACTGATAGACGTGATTCGGAACTTCCCTTGTTAAGGGGCGGGTTCGGGGACAATATGCGGTGGGCTGTAAGCGCCTTTAAGGCGCTAAGCGATCTTCACAAATCGCATCCTGTGGACATTATTGAGACTTGTTTGTGGGACTCGGAGGCGCTAGCGGTCGCTCTGGCTTCTAGGCGCCCACCTTTGGTTGTTCGCCTTGTCACGCCCTTCTTGGTAAGCGCCGAAACGAATGGGTGGCAAGTTCCTGAGAGCGAGGCTTCCTTCCTTTCAGCCGCAGAACGAGCGCTCGTGGAACGAGCTGACGCCGTAGTGCCGATTAGCGAAGCGATCGGTCGTACGATCGTATCGAAGTACGGTCTGTCGCCGACTGCAAAGTGGAGACCGGTGCCATGTGGAATTGCGTACTGGCCTTCCTTTGACGTCAATCAAGGGTACGCCGAATTTCAGCAATTTGAGCGAATCCCGCAACACGTACTCGATACGGAGAAACTGCTCGTTTTTGTCGGTCGGCTGGAGAGGCGAAAAGGAATTGATCTTCTCTTGGAGTCCGCAAGTCGCTTCCTCGCGGCCGATAATAGCGCTCATCTCTTAATTGCTGGCCGAGACGTCGAGGGTTGGGCGGCTAAGTTCGACGCTGCTAGCGACCTGCGATTGCGGAACCGCGTCCATTTCCTTGGTGAAGTGGCCGACTCGACGCGCGAGAAACTGCTGGCACGCGCATACTGTGTCATTTTCCCTTCCCGGTATGAGTCATTCGGCCTGGTACCGCTTGAGGCGTTCGTCCATGGCGCACCTGTTATAGCAGCGCAAAGTGGAGCTATCCCGGAAGTCGTTGTGGACGGTGAGTGTGGCATTCTGTTCGAATCCGACAATTCGTCGTCCTTGGCGGATGCTGCGGTACGCTTGCTTCGCGATCCAATACTTAGACAGCGACTCTCGCTTGGCGCAGTCGAGCGAGTTCGTAAGTTAAGTAGTCGCAACATGGCGGTAGGGTCTATGGAAATTTACTCAGATCTACTCCGCCAACATCAGGGTGAGAAGCCCTTTCAACGGGGACTCCGGAACACGGATCAGGCGCGATCCTCGGCGTGAGCTCAGTGTGTCAGGGCCCAATTTGCAGCAGAACAGATGCATATTCGACAGCTTTCGACCCTATGATCCATTTGCGGAGCTATTGAGCTATTAGGCAAGGTCCATGCCGGAAGTCTTCTCTTGGACGTTGATTGCCTCAACGTGCGGATTCTTCATTTTTTACGTAACGTCAACGCGATTCTAAGGCTATTCTAAGGCGGTTCGACGAGAATATGTTAGAAGTGGCTCGGCTTTTTCGGACACGACGATGAGTGGACGGACTGCTGTACATTCCCCTGTGGAAGGAGCAGATCCGATGCGAAGACCAAGACGAAACCATTCCCCGGCGTTCAAGGCGCGCGTAGCGCTGGATGCGTTGCGGGGTGAGAAGACCATAGCCGAGCTTGCCAAGTTGCATGACGTGCACCCGAACCAGATCACCGGCTGGAAGAACGAGCTTCTGGAGCGCGCCGCTGAGATCTTCGGCGGGGCCGCCGGCGGCACAGACCCGGTTGCTGATCGGGAGAAGATCCGGGAGCTGCACGCCAAGATCGGCGAACTCTCGGTGGAGAATGATTTTTTAGAACGCGTGCTCGGGCGCTTCCCCGGTCCGAGCGGACGCAAATGATCGAGCGGGGCGAAGAGCTGTCGGTGGCACGGCAGTGTGAGGCTCTGGGGCTGAACCGGACCGGCGTGTACTACACGCCGCGTCCGATCCCGGAGGAGGATCTTAAGTTGATGCGCCGGATCGACGAGCTGCACCTGCGCTGGCCGTTCTACGGCGCGCGGCGCTTGGCCCGCGAACTCGCCAAGGAGGGCTTTGATGCCGGGCGGCTGCACGTCGGCACGCTCATGCACCGCATGGGCATCGAGGCGCGCTATCGCAAGCCGCGCACAAGCATTCCGGCGCGCGAGGGCTCGATCTATCCGTACCTGCTGGGCGGTGTCTCGGTCGAGCGGCCGAACCAGATCTGGAGCACCGACATCACGTACATCCCCATGGCGCACGGATTTCTGTACCTGATGGCGATCATGGACGTCGCCAGCCGCAAGGTGCTCGCCTGGCGGCTCTCGAACACCCTCACCACCGACTTCTGCCTCGCGGCGCTCGAGGAGGCGCTCGCGAAATTCGGCGTCCCCGAGATTTTCAACAGCGATCAGGGCTCGCAGTTCACCTCTGAGGACTGGCTCGACCGACTCAAACCGACCGGCTGCCGCATCAGCATGGACGGCAAGGGCCGCTGGATCGACAACGTGTTCATCGAGCGATTGTGGCGCTCGGTGAAGTACGAGGATGTCTACCTGCACGCCTACCGGGATGGCTGCGAGGCACGACAGCGGCTCACCGAGTACTTCGATTTTTACAATCGTCGGCGCGGTCACCAGGCGCTCGACTACCGCACGCCCGATGACGTCTACTTCGGCGCTCGCGCCGACGAGTTCGCCACCGCGGCCTGAAGAATCGCCATGAGCCCGAGCCGCAGCAGAGGTCAGATTCTGGGGGATATCGAGGTAGCGGGTACCCTCGAGATCTCGGCTTATACGGCTTCGTATGCGGTCGCTTTCACTCGCGTCACCACAAAAAGCGGAGTTACCGCCCTCGAAGCGCGTCAAACACCGAAAAGGCCGCGCTCCTTTCGAGCGCAGACTTCTCCCGCCGAAGGCGTGAGACTGCGCCGCGGCTCCGCCGCTGCAAGGAGAAGACGATGTAGAGATCGTGATCAAGAGTTGAAGAGAGAACCGTTACCGTGTTTAATCAACTCAGCAGGGTCGTCCACTTATCCCGCCCGGAAATCTGTCCGAACGACCCGAGCCACCCCTGTTCGAGCGTCAACTACTTGGCGGAGGGATATGAAGAATGGCTCTGAAAGCCTGCTCCCGCATTACAGATTCAAGAGGGCCTTCTAGTGAGGCGTCGCCCGAGCTGCGAGCTCATCATGACCAGATGTTCGAACAGGCTGAAAGCAATGACTCCGAGGTCTATGGTTCACTGAATGAGTGGTCCATTGTCAAGAGATCAGGGCATTTCCGGCGCATGGAACTGCTCGCTGCGACCGATCTGAAAGATATCCGTGAACAGACCGCTGTCGACTTCGGGATGGGACCGTGGGGCTTTGCGCGGGTGTTTCCAAAATTGCGCGAGGCCAAGGTATGCATAGGGATGGATGTCTCGTTAAAGGCGCTGCAACTTGCCGAGAAGCGAGACGCGGATATCGCGGATAAGGTGCGCTATTTCACATGCGACGGGGAGATCATCCCATTGGAAGACAACACGGTCGATGTTTTCTGGGGTGGTGAAGTAATCGAGCACGTTCGTGAACCAGTGCGATTCATGCAGGAGGTCGCCCGTGTCTGTAAGGATGGCGCACGCGTGTTTCTTTCGACACCCAATAGGGATGCAATTTATTATCACGCAAACCATGAGGAATATGCCATTGGTCCGGAGCATATTGCGCTGATGAATTGTACAGAACTAGCACGATGTGTCGGAACATTCCTAGATCCATTTTGCATCACCGGCTATGAGACCTCGCTTTATCCAGCGATCGATCGAATGATCTGCGACGCAGAGTCAGCCGCCCTTGTCCAGCAGAGGGCGCAGCTCTTTCCCGACTGCGCAAGCGGTCTACTGGTGGATGGCATCCTGCGCAAAGCCCTCTACGATCAGTACCGACGCAACTGGCTTATGCGGGAACGTCTCTGGAGCGGAGCTGCAAGTGCGGAGATCGTTGAGCCGATGCGGCTCTTTGGCGACGTAAATGGCGGCGGATTGCCGGCGGGAGGGTCGGTTGAATTTAGGGTAAGGGCAGACAAGCTCGTATTGCTATTTTGGGCACATGATTGGAGCGGGATAGCCCAGATTGATGTTGCTGGCACTTCTCGAGAGATTGATCTTTACAGTCGGGACGGAGGATTCCGACGCTTAGAAATTTCAATGGCCCCAGCAACCACGGCGTCATTGCGGATAACCCGAACGCACAAGAAGCGGTCATCAGCCGTTTCCGATCAAGTTATCTTCTACAAGATAATCGAATACCGAAGTGAATAGGTACGTATGAAGCAACGGCTGGGCGCCATTAACTCTGGCCATAAATTTGGGTGTGTTTCGTTGGTTGTCTTCGGCGGCAATTCAGTTGGTAGGCATGATGAATAGCAGAGAATTGGAAAGGGTTGCGCTTGTTACTGGAATTACAGGGCAAGATGGAAGCTATCTTTCGGAATTGCTGCTTTCGAAGGGCTATAGGGTACACGGCATAATCCGCCGTACCAGCATTCCACATACTGATCGGCTGGAACATCTTCTGACTGATCCTGCGCTCCGAGACCGTCTCGTGCTTCATTATGGAGACCTTTCCGATGCGAACTCCCTTCGACACATTCTCGATCGTGTTGCGCCGGACGAGGTGTACAACCTCGCCGCGCAGAGCCACGTCCGCGTGAGCTTCGATCAGCCAGAGTACACGGTAGATGTAACGGGAACGGGCGTGCTTCGTTTGTTGGAGGCAATTCGTAATTTTATATCCCACACCGGCAAGCAAGTCCGGATGTACCAAGCGGGCTCGAGCGAGATGTTCGGCTCGGCACCGCCTCCTCAAGCGGAGAGCACGCGGTTTCAACCCAGGAGCCCTTACGCTTGCGCAAAGGTCTACGCTCATTACCAGGTGGTCAATTACCGTGAGAGCTATGATCTGTTCGCGAGCAACGGAATTCTCTTCAATCATGAAAGTCCTCGACGCGGCGAGAACTTCGTTACCCGAAAAATTACTCGGAGTGCCACGCGCATAAAGGTCGGCCTTCAGAACAAACTCACTCTGGGTAATCTCGATGCTCGGCGCGACTGGGGGTTCGCGGGTGATTACGTTGAGGCAATGTGGCGCATGCTCCAGGCGGACGTGCCTGGCGATTACGTAATCAGTTTTTCCATACGCGACTTTCTTAGCATGGCGTTTGAGCATCTAGACATGGATTGGAAGAAATACGTGGAGACCGACGCGAAGCTCTATCGCCCGGCGGAAGTGGATGCTCTGAAGGGAGACTCATCCAGAGCCCACAAGGAGCTCGGATGGGAACCCCGTACCGATATCAAGGCTCTGACGAGCATGATGGTCGAGGCCGACTTAGCGCTTGCAAGGCAAGAGGCGGCTGGAAGCGTCCGCCCCCGACTCGGCCCGGAATGATGCGGGACGTCCTGGTCACCGGAGCCAGCGGCTTCGTCGGTCGATTCATGATCGACCGGTTGCGCCGCGCCGGTTACCGCGTAACGGGGACCGGGCGCGAAGATCGCCCTCCCTACATTGCTACGGATGTCGCCTGGTACACAGTTGACCTGAGTCAGCCGGACGACATCGCAAACTTAGCGGACCGCTGGTGGGGCGTGGTGCATCTCGCGTCAAACTCGGTGCCCCAAAGCTTCAAGTCAAACGCAGACGTACTAAACAACGTCGCGATCACGGTCGCACTCCTTGAGCGTCTCGCTACTTGCCGGTTTCTCTTCGCCAGCTCGTGCCAAGTCTATCTACCCGGTCCAGGGTTGCTCGTCGAGACGAGCCCGACTCGGCCGCCCGGTCGGTACGGCCTCTCGAAGCTCCTCTGCGAGGCAGCGGTGCTTGCATTCGGCGATCGACACGACGTACGCATCGCAAGACCTTTTAATCACCTAGGACCGGGAATGGTGCCTTCTCTTGCAATTCCGTCTCTCGTTCGTCGCCTCTGTGCAGAGCGAGATTATCCAGGTCCGCTAAGAATGTTGGGCCAAGACAGCACCCGAGACTTCATCGACGTTGAGGATGTCGTATCTGCGTATGTTGCCTTACTTGAGCTCGATAACCCAGCTGAGCGCGTTTTCAACGTATGTACGGGGATCGGACGGCGAATCAGCGAAATCGCAGCTACCGCACTGAAATTGGCTGGCAGCAATCGGAAGGTGGAATTTCAAAATGCAAAACTATCTAGCGACGATTCGCAGCGCCTTGTAGGCGATCCATCCCGCCTCATGCAACTCGCTGGCTGGAAGCCGCAGAGGACTCTCGAGGAAAGCCTGAACTGTATGCTCCGAGAAGTTTGCCACCAAGATACTCTCACAGAGAAGTGAGGATGTGATGATGACGATCATCCTGCAGAAGGTGATTGCTGGCCAAAGTGCAGAGTCACCCAGACGCGTGCTTGCTGATAGCAAAAAAGAGGAATACGCCCAATTCCCCTCCATGGTCTGTAAACTCTGCATGGAAGGAGTCGGCCCCTTCTCCCTGTAACAGGAATAGCACCTCGTTCATATTGTATGGATTCATTTGGATAAGGGGATCAGCCCCATCAGGCGGAGCAGGAAAGCTCGCCATTGATGGAGATTCAAGAGGAGGAATGCCGTTTGTTGCAGCATAATTCTTTTTTGAATACGTAAGGTGAATCGCGCCGACACCGCCAGGGCGAAGGCGACGTAGCAGAGTCGTTAGAATTGTTCGGCCGCGCCTCACAGGTATGTGCTGAAGGACGATGAACGAATGCACGAGATCGAATAGATCAGTGACTTTCGATAGGTAGTCGTCAGATTCGATCAGCGTGACGTTTTTCAGGTCGCGCCGGTCACAGTTGCGGCGCGCTTCTTCCAGCATAGAGGTTGAGACGTCGACGCCTGTGACCTGTTGCGCGATCGTGGCAAAGGGGAGCAGTGTCCGCCCGACGCCGCAGCCAAAATCAAGCACCGAGTGCGGAGCAAATTCTGGGGCCACGTATCGACGGACGGTGCTAAGCACGTACTCCACATGCAGCTCGCCCGAATCAAAGAACTCACGCCTAGCGTTCTCATCCATAGCCGTGCGTCTGAACCGGGACTGGGTAATGACTCCGAAATACGGATCTCGCCGGCCCCACTCCTCCCATGCGAGATCCGTGCTTGTGTCTTCGATTGGGTTTTCCATGCAGCGGATTATATATAGTTGTGGATAGGTGAGAACCCGAAAGTGCCGTCGACGCATTTCGCGCTGATGTGTCAATTAGGATGGCTGTGAGTACATCGCGGGTCGGAACAATGCCTAAATTCACCGCCCTGTCGACATTCCGCAGCGAACCCGGGAAAACGCTTTCGCCTTATCTTCAGGCTACGCTGCGAAAGCCATTTTCTCACTTCGGAGTCGGCCTGCATTCGGGGCGCGTGACCCGCGTCACAATCCATCCAGGTGCGCCGAATACGGGCTATCTTGTGTCCAGGATCCAAAGGGGAGCAATCGAAGAGGTCCCTGCGACCTGGACGAACTACGTTCCGCAATACATGTGCACCGGAATTCAGAGTCGCTCCGGTGCTGTGATTCGAACCGTGGAGCACCTCCTGGCAAGTCTCTCGGCCTTCGGCATCGACAACGCCCGAATCGACATTGAGGGCGAAGAGCTGCCTATCCTGGACGGCAGTGCGCTCCCCTGGTGCCATTCCATCCTCGAAGCCGGGCTTGCGGAGCAGGACGAGCCGCGAAGATACCTGCGGATCATGCGACCGGTTGAGCTCGTGGAAGACCCGGGACGGTGGCTGAGGATCGAACCTGCCGAGACGTTCTCGCTCCGCATCACCTCGGATCCGCCGGGCTTTGGACTGCTGACCTGGGACGGTGAGCCGAGCCCGGAAAGATTTCTCCGCGAGATCGCCCCGTCGCGCAGCCACGGCCCGCTCATCGGCTACTTCGCGAAGCTCTTCTTTGCGCTCACCGGCCAATCGCGCCTTCGGGGCGTGAACTTTCAGACGGTGGCGTTCACCGTAAGGGGGCACTATCTCGGGGGGATGAGGATTCCGGACGAGCCGGTGCGCCACCGGGTGCTCGACCTCCTGGGCGACCTAGCCCTGAGCGGCATGCCCCTTCTTGGGCGTGTCACCGGACACGGTACGAGTCACCGCTTGAACAACATGTTCCTCCGCACCCTCATGGAATCGACCGACGCGTGGCAGGAAATTACGCTCTCCGGCGACCAACACTCGGCGTAGTTCCAGGCCGCGAAGCCGCGCGGCCGCAAGGACCTCACGACCAACACGACCGCGTGCGCGTTCCTGAAATACTCAGCGGCCGAAGCCGAGGGCGCGCAGAATTCGTTCAGCGAGGGCGGGCGGCAACAGCGGCAGAAGGTAGAGGCCGTAGGCGAGCCACCAGGGAAAGGCGATGCGCGCGCGGTTGCGCTCGAGCCCTCGCCGGATGAGAACTGCGGCGCGATCCGGGCAGATGATGCCGGGCTTGGGACCTTTGGTGCTCTCGGTCATCGCCGTGCGTACGAAGCCGGCGAGCACCACGGTGACCGCAACGCCCTGGGGCGCGAGCCACAGCCGCAGCGACTCCCCGTACGCCTTGAGCGCGGCCTTAGTGGCGCAATAAAGCGGCGTTCGCGCAATTCCGTGCAGCGCCGCGAGCGAGCTCATGAGGGCGATCTGGCCGCTCCCTCGCCGTCGCATCGCCGGCAACACTCCCGCCACGGTCGCGAGAGCGCCGTCGAGATTCACGGCGAGAAGCTCCCGCGCCGCCTCGAGGGATTCGACCTGCTCGCCGTCGCCGATGCTTCGCGTCACACCCGCATTGACGATCACAAGGTCGATGGCCTCCTGCTCGGAGACGGCCCGAAGCTGCTCGATGGCCGCCTTCGCCTCCCGTAAATCGAAGCTCATGGGCAGCACGCGCGCGCCCCGCTCCCGGCACTTAGCGCACACCGCCGCGAGGCGCGGCGGATCGCGGCCGTGGAGGATGAGCGTTTTCCCCCGAGCGGCGTAGCTCTTCGCCAGGGCAGCGCCGATGCCGCCCGTGGCGCCGGTGATGAGCACGGTGACCGGGTTATTCGAGGGCCGGGACATCTTGGTAGCATTGTGCCCCATGGCCCGTCCCGCTACCGCACTGCCTAGCCCCCGCCTCTTCCGTCATCCCGACGGCATCACGGCCGTCGACACCGAGTACGTCCATCCAGGACATGCGGCGGCGCATATCGTTCAACAGGGCGAGCGGGCGGCATTCGTCGACGTCGG
>Ga0335075_10003149_pt1 | contig 26342 bp, 24 predicted proteins | sample Lox_Sample_24_FD_206723 | JGI IMG/M metagenome (GOLD analysis project Ga0335075, IMG submission 206723) | Soil microbial communities from Loxahatchee National Wildlife Refuge, Florida, United States - Lox_Sample_2.4 | ecosystem: Environmental > Terrestrial > Soil > Wetlands | place: USA...
GTCAGCATGCGCCGCAGGCACCGTGAGGTTGACAATGAGCTCAACGTCGGCCAGCGCAAGGATGTCGTCAACCGAGCCGACCGGGATGCCGTACGTGTCGGCCTGCTGTGCTGCCCGCTGCGCGTCGAGGTCCGCGATGCCGCGGACCTCGAGGTCGGGATAGCTGAGGAGACTGGGCAGATACTGGCCGGACACGTTGCCGGCGCCGATGATGCCGATTCCCATCGGGCGAACGGCCGGCTCGGCTACCCAGCCGCGCGGTGCCGCCGGGGCCGTCACTGTCGCACCTGGCGAACCTGCCGCAGGAAATAGGCTGCGTTCCGTTCCAGCGCCGGGAAGACGTCGCGATCGTGCACCACGACCTCAAGCACTGTCATCGCGCCGACATCGCGACCGGCGGCGACAACTTCGTCCATCCTGCCGGTGACGTCGACGCCGAGCACGGGCGGATCGTCATCGTCCGGGGGCTCGTTAGTGACGTGCAGGAAGCCGATCCTGCTGCCCAGGCTCGGTATGAGCGAGAAGACGTCCGCGCCGCCGACGCTGGCCCAGTGCGTGTCAAGTTCGAGAATCACGCCGTCATCGAGTGAGTCGGCCAGGATCTCGTACGCAGGAGCGCCATCGACGCGCTGGCTGAATTCGAAATCGTGGTTGTGATAACCGATGGCGAGTCCCTGGTCTGCGCCGAGCCGGGCGGCCGCGTTGATCGCGTCCGCGAGCGCGCTGATCCCGTCCCGGTCCGCCAGCCGCTCCGGCTCCGCCCAGGGAACGATCAGTGTGCCCAGGCCGAGCTGACGCGCTGCACTGAAATAGGCATCGCGGTCGGCCCCCCCGGCAGCAATCACGTTCGCGTGAGCCGCGACCGCTGCCAGGCCAGTCTGTCTCAGTGCCGCCGCGAGGCCATCAGTGTCGTCCAGGATGCGGTACGGCTCCACGTGCGTGATTCCAAGCCCAGCCAGCCTGTGCAGCGTGCCGGTTAGCTGTCCGGACCCGAGGTCATCCCGGACGCTGTAAAGCTGGACGCCCAGCGCAGGGGGATCTGATTCCGGCTGGCTAGTGGACTGAGCGAGGGACGCGTGGCTCACCAGGACTCCGTATGGGCTGACGAACGACTAGAAACCGCTTGCGAACCACATAATACCAAATGTGAGCCAGTTTAGAACAGCGCACCACCACGGTCCGCGGCCGCGCGCCTGACGCTCTCCCAAGTGCCGGACTTCATAGACGCGTAGCAGGCATCGATGACGCAGTTGACGATGTACCCGTCCGTGAACGTCTCGGCGGGCGCGGCGCCGGCGTGGAACGCTGAGACGAAATGGCGCATCTCCTGGCTGAAGCCGTAGGCACGGGCCTCTTCTGGCACCGGGAATACCCAGCCTGTCTCTGCGTCCGCCTTCTCGACCAGGTAACCGGCCGACTCGGAGACGAAGCCCCAGACCGGCGTCGACGCGGTGTCGGTCACCAGGCGACCGCCGGTGCCCACGAACTCATGCCTCAGCTGCATGCCGCCCTTCTCGACCCAGGACGACTCGACCGTGGCGAGCTGGCCCCGCTCAAACTTCAGCAGCGCTACCGCACTGTCCTCACCGGTGGTCTTGTCGGCATGAGCGAGGGTGGCGCCCCACGCAAACACGGCGGTGATCGCGTTATCCTTCCCGAAGAAGTGCCGGGCCGACTCGATCGTGTGACAGCCCATGTCCAGCAGTGCGCCGCCACCCGCCGTTGCCGCATCCCAGAAGTGCGGCGCATGCGGACCAGAATGCGCCTCGCGCGCTCGCATCGTCAGCAGCTTGCCGATCGCGCCTGCCTCGACCATCTGGTAGGCCTTAGCAACGTTTGGTGAGAACACCGAGCTCTCGGCGTAGCCATGCCACACGCCGGCGTCCTGGACAACACCGAGCATGGCCGCCGCTTCCTCGCCGTTCCGAGCCAGTGGCTTCGTGCAGACAATTCCCTTGCCTGCTGCCGCGGCAAGCTCAGTGGCCGCCAGGTGCGCCTCGTTCGGCAGGGCGATGACAACCAGATCGACAGCCGGATCGGCGCAGAGTGCCGCCATGTCGTCATAATGCCTGGCAGAGCCCCATCGCGCCGCGAACGCGGCGGCGCGATGGGGGTCGCGAGAGTAGCTAGCAACGATTTCGGCATTCTTCACATCTTGCAAGGCGTCGGCATACGTGGTCGCGATGAACCCAGACCCGAGCATTCCGATGCGCGCCATAGTTACTCCTCAAGATGAGCGTGCGAAGAACTGACCAACGTAGCGATCGCGACCGCCAGCCCAACGCATGTCAGGTCGTCCGCTGCGAGCCGAACGCCTGGGTGCGGGTGAACGAGGTACGCAGCCGGTATCGCTCGCCGGCGTACTTGATCGTCGACGTGAACAAGCGCCGTTCTGCCATGTCGAAAGCCAGCTGGCGCATCACGAGCAGCGGCTTGCCCACTGCGATGCGCAGATTCTGGGCCTCGGCCGCGTCCGCCTCCCTGGCCTCCAGCGTGGCGTCAGCACGGGCCAGCTCGATGCCGGCCGCCGACAGCGTGCTGTAGAGGGAGACCTTGGTGAAGTCCACCGTGCCGATATTCGGCACGAGGGAAACCGCGATCAGCGTCATATCCAGCGCTATCGGAATGCCGTCAAGAAGCCGCACGCGTTCCAGGTGAAACAGGTCGGTACTCGGCGCGATCGACAGTTCCTCGGCCTCGTCGAAACTGGCCGGCACAGCCTCCGCGCGGAGTACGCGGGACTGCGGTTCCAGGCCCATCCGGGCGGCGGTTTCGCTGAAGGACTCCAGCGTGTTCGGCCACTCCCTGGTCGCTGCGCTCCTGGCCACGTACCACCCGCGGCCGTGCGTTGCGTTCAGCACGCCGGCCTCGACCAGGTGATTGAGCGCCTTGCGGAGCGTCACCCGGCTGATGGAGAGCTGCTGGCAAAGTTCGCGTTCAGGCGGAAGCCGGGATCCGGCCTTCAGCGCACCGTGCTCAATCTGCTCGCGAATCAGCGACACAGCCTGGATCCACAACGGCTCCGGGTAATCCGAGCGGATCACCGCAAGCCCTTCGTGCGCGTTCTGCATGACCTCGGGCCTTTCTGCCGCCGAATGTACGCCGTGGTATCGGTGAGGCAATTCACCGGCGTTAGGTGTCACAGTCTCCCCCAATCCGTCACGCGGCAGCCAGTTCACTAAAGGCCGAGTCCAGATCGGCATTGACCCGTCGCCGTGAACTGTCCTCGTCGTAATAGGCGATAGTTTCGCGGGCTCCTTCCGCAAAGGAGGTCGCCGGCGCGAATCCCGGCACCAGCTTTCGCAGCTTCGCATCGTCGAACAGCATCGAGTGCCGGAAATCGTGCTCAAGGACGTCGGCCCAGGCCGGCCAGCAACGCGCGATCGACTCGCTTGCGCGGTGGACAAGCACCGGTACCCGGACGCCAGCTGCCACGGCCAGCGTCAGGTGAACCTGATCCCAGGTGAGAATGTCGCCGCTGACGACATTGACGCTCTCTCCGAGAGCGTGGCTGTTGCCCAGCATCGGGATCAGCGCGCGGGCGAAGTCGCGGGAGTGCATCAGGGACCACAGCGAGGTGCCGTCACCGTGCACGATCACCGGCTTGCCTGTCCGCATCCGCTCGATCGCAGTCCAGCCGGCCAGCAGCGGTATCACCGTGCGGTCGTAAGTGTGGAACGGCCGGACGATCGTCAGCGGCAGGCCGCCATCCCGGTAGCTCTCCTCGAGCAGCACCTCGCAGGCAATCTTGTCCCTGGCGTACTTGAAGCCCGGCTGCCGGCGCGGGGACGACTCCGTGATCGGCAGCGACGGCACAGGCCGCGCGAACACCGAGCATGTGCTGATGAAGACGTACTGACCGGTGCAGCCCGCGAACAGGTCTGGATGGCCGGCGAGCTGACCCGGCTCGTAGCCGACCCAGTTAACGACGACGTCGTAGGCATCCCGCCGCAAGAACCCGGACAGGGCTTCAGTACTGTACACGTCGCCGCGAAGCAGGCGAACTGACTCCGGCAGGGCCCGGCGCGGCTCCCCGCGCGTCACGACTGTCAGCTCATGCCCGTGCCGGACGGCCTCCGCCGCCGCAGCCGAGCCGATCATGCCCGCACCGCCGAGGAACAACAGCTGAAGGCTCATCGCTGGCCCGCCGGGACGCCAGCCGACAGACCCGACCCGGTCAGGTAGGCATAGCTGCGCTCCAGCGCCGCGAACGTGTCGACGCGTAGCCGCTCAAGCTCGACGATGTGCCAGCGCAGCCCCGACGGAGTCGTCAGGGCACGGTGCCAGTCGATCTGGCCCTCGCCGATGGGGACCATTACATCATCCTCATAGCTGACCGCAGGGCCGTCCTTCACGTGCAAGAACCGGGCACGATCGCCGAGCCGCGTCAGCACCTCGGCCGGATCAGCGCCGCCCATCACGGCCCAGTAGGCGTCAAGCTCGACGACAACCCGGTCGTCTAGCTCTGCGAGCAGCAGGTCATAAGCCTGCCTCTCGCCGAAGGACTGGGAGAACTCGGCGAAGTGATTGTGGTAGGCGATCGTCATTCCGCGCTGCGCTGCGCACTCCGCCGCCTCGTTGACGCGCTCGGCACCGCGCCTGATCGCGTCCGGGCTATCGAACTCCGCGCGCTCCATGCTCCAGACCAGCGTCGTCGCGCCGAGTTCGGCGTTCTCGTCCAGGACGCGGCTGGCACTCGCGCCGACCGGGAACGGCGCGTGCGCGCTGGTCAGGACGAGGCCGGCGGACTCGATGGCGGCGCGGACCCGCCGCGCCCCGAACTGCTCGACAACCCCGTACGTTTCGACGCCGAGGTATCCGATCGATGCGAGCCGTGCGAGCGTACCCTCCAGGTCAGCGCTCGCCTGGCTGAGCACCGTGTACATCATCACGGCGAGACCGGGACGCTTCCGGCTGCTCGCGGCCGTCGCCAGCTGGTTTTCCTGCGTCACTGGCCGGGGCTCCCTTCTCCCGCCCAGGCCAGCGCCTGGGCGACGAGTTTCCTGAAGGAAGGTTCGCCCCAGGCGCGCATATCGTGCCCGAGCGCAAGATAGACGACTCTGCCAGCGCCGACTTCACGCGCGTACATAACTGGTATCACTACGCCGTCAGCCCGGTGCCGCTGCGCGAGAACCTCGACTTTCTCGTCGGCCAGCTCGAATTCGTAGTACTCGTCGAACAGCTCGAAGTCGGTGACGCCGCTGGTCACCGGGTGATCGGCGACGATCTCGACGGTGTGCCTGCCTTCGTGGTGCCCCGGCCCGTGCGACAGGTACCGGTTGCCAAGCAGCTCGAACAGCGGCTGGTCTGCGGGATCGAGCCCGTCGCCACGCCACCGCATGATGTTGGCGCAATGGATGCCAACGAATCCCTTGCCGCTGGCGACCGCCGTGGCGAGTGCCCGCTGCTGCTGTGCCGGGAACTCACCGCCCGAGGTGTAGTGCAGGTAGACGTCGCACTGCGCGGTCTCTGCCCGCGGATCGAGGTAGCGGCACGCTCCGGCTGCTCGCCGCGTGGCGAAGCCCGCCTCGATGCCGATCTGCTGGAAGACCAGCGCAGCGGTGATCAGGTCATGGTGCGTGTCCTCGCCGTTGATGACGACCATAGCCCGTCGGGCCGGCAGGAAAGACACAGGCGCAGTTTCCTTTCAGGGGTGGCTAGGTCCTGGCCGGCTGACAGGCGGCCAGGACCCGGCACGGTTAGCTGACCGCGTGCAGCCGCAGCGCGACCACCTCGTTGGGACTTGGCATGAAGTAGGGATCCGACGGAGTCGCCCAGCCGGTGACCTTGTCCGAATTCCACTCGGCGTAGTCGCCCCAGTAGATCATCGTGATCACTGGCAGGTCGTTGGCCCAAATGCCTTCGAGCTGAGTAACGATCTTCGACTGCTCAGCAGCACTAGCCGTCGGGTACTCGGCGAATAGCTGCTTGACGGCGGGGTCGTTGAACCGCTCGATGTCCTCGTAGGTCGGGATGTTCTTGCCGACGGGCTGGTAGAACTGAGGGTCCATCTGCTCGGAGTAGAACGACCAGGCGGTCGGCACGTAGGCGACCGGGTATCCCATCGTGGACTGATACTTCCCGAGCCCGGTCAGCGTATTGATGTCGTTAGTCGGAACCGTGTCGATGGTCGCCTTGATGCCAATGACCTTGAGTTGCTGGACCAGGACGGATGCTGCCGCGGCAATGTCGGTGAAAGCCCCGGGGAAGGAGATCGAGAAGGCAAGTTCCTTGCCGTTCTTCTGGTAATACCCGTTAGATCCCATGGTCCACCCGTCGGCCGCGAGGATCTTCTTGGCCTCCGGGATGTCCTGGACGAAGTTCTTGTTCTGGTACTGCGGCACGATGATCGAGTCGAAGCTCGGCACCGGCAGGCCCGTGACGTTCGTGGCCGGCGGCGAGTTGCGTGCCGCAGCGATCGCCTGCCGGTTGATACCGATGCTGATCGCCCTGCGGACCTGCAGGTCGCTCAGCGGGAACGTGGCCAGGTTCGGGATCAAGCCGTCCGAGCCAGCCTCGGGCACCCAGTAGTGGTTGTCCTTGCTCCGGTTGAGATAGGTGCTCTGCGCATTCGGGAGATAGTCGGCCGCCCAGTCGATCTGGCCCTCGGTAATCGCGTTCGCCTGCGTTTCGTTGTCGCTGTAGGCGACAAAGCGCAGCCCGCCGATCGCCGGCTTGCCCTTCTGCCAGTAGTGCGGGTTCTTGGTCAGCAGGTAGCCCTGCGGAGAGAAGCTCGACAGCAGGAACGGGCCGGTGCCGACCGGATCCGGATCCGCGTAGGTGACCGGATTCTTGATCTTGCTCCAGATGTGCTGCGGGACGATCACCAGGCTCGCAATGGCGTCGAAGTTCTGCGCCTGCGGCGTCGCGAACGTCAGGACGACTGTGCTGGCGTCCGGGGCGCTCACCGTCTGAAAGTCGATGCCCGCGCCGTTCAGCGCCGGGTACTTCTTCATGAGCTCATAGGTGAACACCACGTCCGCACTGCTGAACGGCTTCCCGTCGCTCCAGTTGACACCCTGCTGCAGATGAAGCGTCAGCGTCTTGTTCCCGTTCGACCACGTCCACGACTTGGCCAGCCAGGGCAGGACATAGTTAGACCGGACGTAGTCCACCTGAACCAACGGTTCGTAGATGAACCCCGAGCTGTTCCCGCCGGCGACGGAGTTACCCGCCAGCGACCAGGCGCTCGTCGGCAGATAAGGATTGAAGACCCTGGTCATGCCGACGGCCTCGCCCGCGACCGTCAGGATAATGCCGGATCCGCTACCGGACGTGCCGCCCGAACCGCCACCGCCGCCCGCGCACGCCGCCAGCGTTACCGCGGCTGCCGCCGCAGCCGTACATCTCAACACCCAGTGCGTTCTCTTGTTCATGGCGCGAGTACCTCCATACTCGTCAGACCGAGTCGGCCGCCGGATTATCAGGTGTGCTAGGTGCTGGCGCGCTTGGCGCCGTGGAGGTGCCTGCTGCCTGGCCCGGACCGCCGTGGTCGGACCGGAACAGCCAGCAGCGAGACCAGTGACCGCCGCCGAGCTCGAATACCGGTGGTGCGTCAGTCCGGCATACGGGCATGACGAGCGGGCATCTGGGGTGGAACCTGCAGCCCGCCGGCGGGGAGATCAGGCTCGGCGGCTGCCCGGTGTCAGCGATCTCATCAGGCCGGGACCGCCGCGCCGGATCGGGTGCCGACGAGATGAGCAGCCGGGTGTAGGGGTGGGCTGGCTCGGTGATGACGTGTTCCGCTGGCCCGCTCTCCACGATCCGCCCGGCATACATGACGGCGATCTCGCTCGCGAAGTAGCGAGCAGACGCTACATCGTGCGTCACGTACAGCAGGCCAACCCCGGTGTCCGTCAGCTCCGCCAGCAGGTTCAGCACGCCAAGCCGGATGGAGACGTCCAGATTCGACACCGGCTCGTCGGCGAGAATCACCGACGGCCTGGCTGCGAGCGCCCTGGCTATGGACACCCGCTGCAGCTGGCCACCGGACAGCTCGTGCGGGAACTTGTCAAGAAACTGCCCGGCTGGCAGCAGGTGGACCTGCTCGAGCAGTTCGGCAGTGCGAGTGCGCAGGACGTCGGGCCCGTGCTCCGCGTCATGAATGCGAACCGCCCGCCGCAGGTGTGTCGATACCCTCAGCATCGGGTTGAACGAGCCGTACGGATCCTGCAAGATGAGCTGGACCTCGCCGACATGCCGGCGGAACGCGCGGCCGCGGGTCGCCGTCACCGGCCGGCCGTGCAGCAGTACCTGGCCCGCAGTCCGTCCGTAGAGTCCGGCTAGTACTCTCGCGAGCGTGGACTTGCCCGAGCCAGACTCCCCGACTAGGGCCGTCACCTTCCCCGGGTAGATGCCGATCGAGGCGTCGTCGATCGCGTGCACGACGCGGCGGTGCCCGAGCCTGCCGGCGTCCTTCCCGTGCACAGGGAAATGCTTCGTAACGCCCACCGCCTCAAGCACCGGAGCCGCGCCGCTACCCGGCTCTGCGATGGGTGCTGGCAGCTGATTGCTCACGCGCTGGTCAGGCACGACCGCCTCCGGCAACTGCGCCCTCCGGGCTGGCATCGCCGGCCTGGTAGAGGAAGCACGCGACTTCAGGCTCCGGCTCGGAGCGCTGACCTGCCGCCGCTGGCGCCGCCTGCCCGAGCAACGCCGGGACTGCCTCCTCGCACCGGCCGAACGCATGCGGGCAGCGCGGCCGGAACGAACATCCGGCGGCCAGTTTGCGCATGTCCGGTGGGTATCCGGGCACGCCGGTCAGGGTCCGCTTGGGCCCGCTCAGGGTGGGGAACGAGCCCAGCAACCCTTGGCTGTAGGGATGCAGCGGGTGCTCGTAGAACTGATCGGAAGCAGCCAGCTCGACTATCCGCCCGGCATACATGATCGCGATGGTGTCGCTGAGCTCTAGCAGCAGCGACAGGTCGTGCGTGATGAAGATGACCGCGAAGCCGAGCCTGTCCCGCAGGCCCATGATCGTATCGATGACCTGCCGCTGGATTACCACGTCAAGGGCGGTGGTCGGCTCGTCCATCACGATGATCTCGGGATCGAGAGCGAGCCCCATCGCGATCATCGCGCGCTGCCTCATTCCGCCGGACAGCTCGTGCGGATACGCCCCCGCCCGGTCCGGTGAGATCCCGACCAGTTCCAGCAGTTCGCGAACGCGCTTGGCCCGCTGCACCTTGCGCATGGCGGGCCGGTGCGCCTTGAGCACGTCGTCGATCTGCGCGCCGAGCGTGAGGATCGGGTTGAGCGCGTTCATGGCCGACTGGAAGACGATCGAGATCTCTTCCCAGCGGAACTTCCGCAGCTGAGCGTCCGCAAGCGCGGCAATGTCCAGTTCGCGACCTGACCTGTTCGTATAGATCATCTCGCCGGAGACGATCATGCCCGGTGGTCGCAGCAACCTGGTCACGGCGCGCGCCAGCGTGGACTTGCCCGAGCCGGACTCGCCAGCGATGCCGAGTACCTCGCCGCGATGCAGCGTCAGCGAGACGTCGTTGACCGCCCGCACTGGTGCGGTTGCCCCGTACTCGATCCGCAGCCTGGAGATCTCGAGCACCCGCGACCCAGGGCCGTCCGGACGGGCTGGCTCGGCCAGCCCGGCCGTCGCCGTGGCAGGGCTCGCAGCCGGCGCCGCGGCCACGGCATGCATCGGGCGGCCAAGGCGCACGGCGGATGCCGCCAGCGAGCGCGCACGCACAAACCGCTGCCGGCGAGTGGCCCCGGCTCGCAGCCGCGGGTTGATCACGTCATCGAGGCCGAAGTTGATGAAGGCAAGGCCGGTGCCGACGAGCGCGATGCAGAGCCCGGGCGGGACGAACCACCACCACGCCCTGGATAGTTCCGCGCCGCTGACCTGAGCCCAGTAGAGCATCGTGCCCCAGGACCACTGCGTCACGTTGCTGAGTCCGAGGAACGCGATGCTCGCCTCAGTCAGGATTGCGCCGACCACCGAGCCCAGGAAGGTGGCAGTAATGATGGCCACTTCGTTCGGCAGTATGTCGTAGAACATGATCTTCACGGTGTTCTCGCCGGTTGCCCTGGCTGCCTCGACGAAGTCGCGCCGCCGCAGCGACAGGGTCTGCGCCCGGAGGACGCGAGCGCCCCAGGCCCAGCCGGTCACCGTGATCACGATGATGATCCCCGTGGACCCTGAGTTTGGCAGGTAGGCGGCCAGGATGACCACGAGCGGCAGGCTCGGGATGACGAGGAACACGTTCGAGAACATGGAGAGCAGCTCGCTGCTCGTCCCGGACAGGTAGCCCGCGGTCAGTCCGACCAGGATCGACCACAGCGTGGTGAGTATCCCGGCGCCGAAGCCAACTTCCATCGAGATTCGCGCGCCGTCCACCACCTGAGCCAGCACGTCCTGGCCCTGCTGGGTAGTGCCAAGCAAGTGCTTCAGTGACGGTGGCTGCAACCGGGCACTAGTGACCGCCCCCGGATCAGCGTGCAGCAGCATCGGGCCAAAGATTGCAAGCAGGATGAAGAAACCCACGATGACGAGCCCGAAGAACACCTTCGGCACCAGCAGCCCGCGCACCCAGCCGCGGCGAGGACGAGCCTCGTCCGGCTCAGCGACGGCGACCTCGACATCAGAGCTGATGATCACTAGCCCTCCCGCGTCCGTGGGTCGAGTGCGATGTACGCGAGATCGGCGAGCAGATTCGCGATCAGCACGGCAATCGTGATCGTCAGGAAGATGGCCTCGAGGAGCGGGTAGTCCTGACCCTCCGCGGCCTGGAAGAGCACAGTGCCGATACCGGGATAGTTGAAGACGATCTCGGTGACGATGGCTCCGCCGACCACGAAACCAAGCGACATAGCGAAGCCAGCCACCGAGGGAAGCACCGCGTTCCGCCCGGCATAGGTGAACATGACCCGGAGCCTGGACAGTCCCTTGGCCTCCGCGAGCGAGACGTATTCCTCGTTCAGCGTCGTGATCATCATGTTCCGCATGCCAAGGAGCCAGCCCCCGACCGAGGCCACCACGATCGTCAGCGCGGGCAGCGTCCCGTAGTAGAGCGCGCTTGACAGGAACGACCAGCTGAAGCCGATCTGGAGGCCGACCCCGTAGCCCCCTGAGCTGGGAAACCACTGCAGTGTCACGGCGAATATCAAGATCACCATGAGTGCGAACCAGAAGTACGGCAGCGACGACAGGAAGGTCGTGATCGGCACCAGCGCGTCCCGCCAGTTCCCGCGCCGCCAGCCTACGATCATGCCGAGCGCGGTGCCGAGTACGAACCCGATGACCGTGCAGAACCCGATCAGTATCAGCGTCCAGAAGATGCTCTGCCGGATCACCTGGACGACTGGCGTCGGGTAGTAGGTGTAGGAGATGCCGAAGTTGAAGGTGATGACGTTGTGCCAGTACGTGATGTACTGCGCCAGCAGGCTGGTGTGCGGCTGGCCGAACAGCACCCGGATCGCTTTGATGGCGGCCGGACTCAGTTTGCCCGCGAAGCGCTCGATCAGGTCCTGTGCGGGATTGCCTGGCATCAGACGTGGCAGGATGAAGTTCAGCGTGATCGCCGCCCACGCCGTGACGGCGTAGAAGAACAGCCTGCGCAGCACAGTTCTCATCTGGTCTCCCCTGGCCCGACGGGGCGGCACGCCCAGTAAGCGGCTCTGGCGATCAGTGTGCGGACGCAAGGCTCGTCCCAGACCCGCATGTCGTGCCCGAGTTGCAGATAGCAGACCCGGCCTGCGCCGAAGCGGCGGACGTAACAGACCGGCTCCCGGCCCGCCGCGTCGCGAGGCGAAGGCTCCCGCCAGGCGATGACCTCACCGGGAGCGGTCAGCTCAAGCTGATAGTGCTCGTGCGTGACCTCGAACGCAGCAAGCCCGCGTACCACCGGATGCGCGCTGCTGATGCCGACAGTGAAGCGGCTTTCGTGCGGATCGGGCCCGTGCGAGGCGAACCGGCAGCCGATCAGGTCGGCTATTACCTGGTGATCCTCGGCGACGCGACCGTCGGGTGAGCACGGGAAGACGCTCGCCGAGTGCACGGCAATGAGCCCGGTGCCGGCGGCAACGGCGTCTGCGAGCGCCTGCTGCCGGGACGAAGGGAAAAGCCCGAGCGCGGTGTAGAGCACGACCAGATCGGCACCGGACGCCATCGTCAGGCGGTGGGTGCCGGCTGCCAGCCGGGCAGCAAATCCCATCTCGACCAGGATCTCCTGCAGCTTGACGCCGGCACTGAAGAGGTCTTCGTACACGTCATCGCCGTTGACGAGCACCAGCGCGCGCGCCGTCGTGGCGGGCGAGAACCCCTGCGTCATCGCGGCCATCAGTACGTCGCTCGCAGCTCGCCGACGGGCTGCCAGAACCCCTCAGCGAGACCGCTGAGCAGGGCGTTATCGTGCGGCTCGAGTGGCAGCCGGACGCGCCGGCGAGAGCGGCTGCTCTCGTAGGTAGCGAAGACGATCTCCGCGCCCGCGACTGCGTGCCCGGCGCGCAGGGCAGGCGGCCTGCCGGTGTCCAGGCACTCCAGCAGATCTGCGATAGCTTCCGCGGTTCCTGCGACGATCGCGGGATCGACGCCGCGCTCCCAGGTCGCGACGTCCCGGCTGAAGGGTGAGCCGAAGACTACATCCTCCGCGCCGAACCGGCGGATCAGGCACCGCGCGCCGCGGGAGTCCAGCCGACCTTCGGTGCCCTGAACGATCACGCCGAGGTTGTTCTGCCGGTTCCGCACCGGGGTCTGCGGTTCGCGGCCGGTGACGATCAGGCCGTTGGTGCCGTCCGCCCATTGGAGCAGCGTGAGCGAGGAAGTCTCCGCGAACGCCCCGTACACGTAGCGGTTGAGCGTGACGTCCACCTGGCCCATCACCCAGGCAGCCGGCTGATCCTGCAGATAGAACAGCAGCAGGTCGACGATGTGCGAGCCCCAGTCAGCCAGGTTCGGGCAGTAGCCCTCGACGCTCACCACATCGCCGATAGCCCCGGCAGCGATCTGATCGCGAGCGAACCGGTGCACAGGCTCGAACCGTCGCTGCAGGTTAACGGTCAGCTGCACGCCCGCGGCTTCGGCGATCCGCTGCATCTCCAGGACGTCGGCGTAGGACGTGGCAACGGGTTTCTCGCAGTGAATGGCGGCGACACCGGCAGCCGCGGCCGCACGAGCGACGTCCAGATGGAATGCCGGCGGCGTGCAGATGCTCACCACCTGCGGATGCTCAGCCGCGAGGAGCTCGGTGAACCTGTCATACACGCCGTCGATGCCGAAGTCGGCGGCAAGCTCTGCGGCGGCGATGAGATCGGGGTCGGCGACGGCGACCAGCCGAGCTCCGGCGGCAGCATATCCGCGCGCGTGCACCCGGCCCTGCGATCCGGTACCTATCACTGCGCAGGTGTACGAGCGCACGGGCAGGGCCCCTTCGGCCGATCAGCCATCAATGTCAACTAGCGTGCCAAGTGCAGACCTAGATGTAGACCACTAGACTCCACTTGAATCCATTATAAGACGAGTCGTGTACGCTACATCAAGACTTTGGCCGCAATTCATCCCCGTAGGCCCTGTGCTGATGTCGCGGCGACTGGACACAGCAGCCCGCTTCTCGGAGGACTCGCATGAGAATCAGCCAGGTTGTCGCGCCGCGTACGTCCGAAGTGATCGAGCTGGCCGACCCCGTTCCCGGTGCTGGTCAGGTTCTCGTTGAAGTGGTCGCTAGTGGTGTGTGCACCTCGGACCTGACGCCCTGGCGCACGGGACCGCAGAGCCGGGATGGCCAGCCAATCAGGCTCGGGCACGAGATCGCCGGGCGGGTAGTAATCTCCGGTGAGGGCGCCCGCCAGTGGCCTTGCGGCCAGCTGGTCACCGGCCTTGGTGGCCAGGGTTTCGCCTCGATGGCGGTACTGAATGCCGCGCACATCCTGCCGGTTCCGCCGGGGATAGAGCCTGCCCACGCGCTCGGAGAACCCGTTGCAGACCTCGCTGAGGCGATCTCGAGAACCCCGGCCGGGCCTGGCACGCGCGTGGCTGTCGTCGGACTGGGCTTCATGGGCCTCGGACTGGTGCAGCTGGCGAGAGACCTGGCGCCCAGCCTGCTGATCGGCGTGGATCCGGTGCCCGCGGCCAGGAACCGGGCGCTCGAACTCGGGGCAGACCTCGTGTTCGCGCCGGAGGAGATCCCGGCGGAGTACTGCGCGGACCTTGATAACGACCCGCTGAGCCGCAGTCGCGACCGCCGGCCGGACGTCGTTCTCGAGGCGACCGGGGTGACACCAGGCCTGGCGACGGCGGGAGCGCTGGTCCGCCCGTTCGGCACGCTGTGCGTTGTCGGCTATCACCACGCCGGCGACGCGATGATGGACATGCGCCTGTGGTACAAGGCGGTAACCGTAGTCAACGGCTTCTGCCCGGACCGGACCCGTCTGATGCGTGCCATGAGCGATGCGCTCGACCTCATCGCCAGGCGCCGTTTCAACTACGCTCCGCTGGTCACCCACCGGTTCGGGCTCGACCAGGTGGATCAGGCTTACGAACTGATGGACGCGAGGGCAGACGGCTTCGTGAAGGCCGTGCTGACACCACAACGCAGCATCTCATGACCGCAGGATTATTTAGCTAACTGTCATTAGTGTTACAGTGGCCGCCATGAGCGGGAACCAGTCAGTCCTGACCGCTGTCAGCAGCCTGGAGGATCCCGTACGAGCACGGCTCTACCAGATCGTGTCGGCAAGCCCGGAGCCAACCGGGCGGGACCAGGCCGCCGCGGCAGCGGGGATAGGACGGCCGCTGGCGGCGTATCACCTGGACAGGCTGGTGGACCTCGGGCTTCTCACCGCCACCTATCAACGTCCTGCGGGACGCAGCGGGCCGGGGGCTGGCCGTCCGGCGAAGCTCTACTCCCGATCTGGCCAGGAATTCGCGGTCACCGTACCGCCGCGCGAGTACGAGCTGGCCGCACGCCTGCTCGCTGTCGCGGTGGACGATGACAGCACAGGCTGCAGCCGGTCGGCCTTGCAGCAGGCAGCTCGGCGTTACGGGGCAAGTCTGGCAAGCCACAGCGCGCCAGCGGCCAGCGCTGGCCAGACCGTGCAAACGGCGCTCGCCGGGCACGGCTTCGAGCCCTGGCGTGACGAAACCGGCACTATCCGGCTGCGCAACTGCCCGTTCCATCAGCTGGTCAAGCTGCACCCGCACCTCATCTGCGGGATGACGCTCGCACTCATCGACGGCCTGATCGACGGCCTCGGTGCGCCCGGACTGCGCGCAGCACTGGACCCGGCGAAAGGTCAATGCTGCGTGACAATCACCACCGAGAATCCGACCGGCGACACCACGACAGGATGGTCATGACAAAAGGGCAGGCAGTCGAGCTGGCGGACTCGGCCGAAACAGCCAGCACCCCCAGGCGCGCGCGGCCGGACCTGCGACTGGCCAACGGCGAGCGGAAGATCGACATGGCAGCAGCCGAGCGCGCCGCAGGCGAGTTCCTTGCCGCGCTCGGAGTCGAGCTCGACGCCGAGGAACTGCGCGAGACGCCAGGCCGGATGGCGCGCGCTTACGCCGAGTTCTTCGACTCACCGCCGTTCCGGCTCACGACGTTCCCCAACCACGAGGGCTACGACGAGCTGGTGGTGGCGCGGGACATCCCGTTCCGCACCGTCTGCGAGCACCATCTGCTGCCGTTCGCCGGTGTCGCGCATGTCGGCTACCTGCCGGGTGAGCGCATCCTCGGACTGTCGAAACTTGCCAGGCTCGTCGAGCATTACGCCGCCCGGCCACAGACCCAGGAGCGGCTGACCAAGCAGATCGCCGACAGCCTGGCCGACCGGTTGGAGCCGCGCGGAACCGGGGTGGTGCTCGAGGCCGAGCACACCTGCATGACCCTGCGCGGGGTCCGGGCTCGCGGATCGACCACGATCACCTCAGCGCTGCTCGGCTCACTGCGATCAGATGCAAGGTCCCGTGCCGAGTTTCTCGGCCTGGCCGGCGTGCACTAGCCCTGATTCGGGCGCTGCCCGCCGCAGCACGGGCCAGACGCGAAGTAGCCGCGCGGCCGACAATCTCGGTGCCACCAGCCGTCGCGCTCTTGCCCCCGTGGCTGACCAGCTATAAGAAAGTGCTCGTGACCAGCAACGTCGGCCCGCAGCTTGTGGAGCTGCGACTTGCCGGAGTTTTCGGCGTGGTCAGGGACGGCGTCACGCTCCCCGACGGCGAACTGGGCAGCCGCAAAGCCCGGACACTGCTCAAACTACTTGCCGTCGAGCGCCGAGGGGTGGTCTCGGTTGACCGGATCGTCGAGGTGCTCTGGCCCGACGACCCGCCAGCAGCGTCCAGGCAGAACGTAGCTACGCTGGTCAGCCGGCTCCGAAGCACGCTCGGCGCGCCTGTCATTCTCGGCGGCCCGCAAGGCTACCGGCTCGCAGGCGAGCCCCTAGTCAGCGTTGATCTTGATACTGCCTCGCGGCTATGCGATCAAGCCGAGCCGAAGCTTGCCAGCGCGCCGGGCGTTGCGCTCGCCTCCGCCGAGCGCGCGCTTGATCTGCTATCCGCTAGTGCCGCGCTGGCAGACGAGCCGTACGTGACATGGGCTGACAGCGCGCGGGCCGAACTGCGCGACCAGGTGCGCAGAGCCCGTCTTATCGCCGCGCACGGCGCGCTGTCAGCGGGCAATCCGGGCAGCGCCGGGCGGCACGCCGCAGCCGCGATGGCAGCCGACCCCTATGACGAGTCAGCGCACCGCCTGTACATGAAGGCCCAAGCCGCCAGCGGGGAATCCGCCAAGGCACTGGCCGCCTACGCTGCGCTCAGCGAGCGACTACGCGAGGACCTCGGCGCGGACCCGGCACCGGCCACCCAGGCACTGCACCTGGCAATCCTCCGTGCAGAACAACCTGAACTGCCCGCGCGCGCCGATGAGCAGCCGGGACGCTGGCGGCCGCCGGCTCGTCATCACCAGCCGCTTACCGGCCGAGACACCGAGGTGGCGAAGCTGCTGGAGACCTGGGCACGCGCGGCCGACGGCACGGCTGCCCTCGTCCTGATCACCGGCGAGGCAGGCATCGGCAAGACCACGCTGGCCGAGGCCGTGGCCGCGGAGGCTTCGGCGAACGGTGCCACTGTGCTGCGCACCCGCTGCTACGAAGCTGAGCGCTCGCTGTTCCTTCAGCCGATCTTGGATGCGATCGAGCCGGTCCTCACCGCGATGACGGCGACGTCAGCACGGCTACTGCTAGGTGAGCACGCGCAGGCGATGGCCTCGCTGGTGCCGGAGGCGGCTGGCCTGCTGGGCGCGGGGGCTCCGTGGCGTGGCAGCCCCGAGATGGAGCGTCGCAGGGCTTTCGAGGCGGTCACCGCGTTCCTGGCCGGCCTGGCGGCGTCGAATCCGATCCTGCTCGTTGTCGACGACCTGCATCACGCCGGGCAGTCCTCGGTCGAGCTGATCCACTTCCTCAGCAGGCACGCCGTCGGCTCACGGCTGCTCGTCCTGGTGACCGTCCGCGCCGAGCACGACACCCTCATCACGGCCTTGGCCCCGGTTGCTGAGCAAATCAAGCTGGGCCCGCTTGACACGACAGCGGTCGAGCAGCTCGCGCGGCAGGCGGGACAGGCGCAGCTCACCGCCCGCATCATGGAACGCACCCGCGGCCACACGCTGTTTGTCGTCGAGGTTCTGCGGATGCTCGCGGCCGGTGACGACGGCCTTCCGGAGTCGTTGCGCAACGCCGTCGTGGCGCGCGTCCGGCGTACTGGATCAGCGAGCGAGACGCTACTTCGTGCCGCGGCGGTGCTCGGAGCGGCAGCTGACCCGCGCGTCCTGGCCGCGCTGCTTGACATTGCGGAAGTCACCGCGGTGGAGCTGTGCTCTGCCGCCATCGACGCCCGCCTCCTGATCGCTAGCGGACGAGACTACGAATTCGCCAATGACCTGATCCGCGAAGTGCTCTACGCGACGACGCCGGAACCGGCCAGGCTCGCGTACCACCGCCGGGCCGCCGACTTGCTCACCGACCAGCCCGAGGCACTGGCACGGCACGCAGCCGAAGCTGGTGACTCGCGGCGGGCTAGCCGGGCATGGCTGCTGGCCGCCGAGAACGCCATGCGCCGGCACGCGGCGTCGGATGCGGCGGCGCTTGCCACCGAAGCTCTGGACGCCGCGGAGCGTAACGCTGATCTCGAAGTCGCCGCCAGAGCACTGCTCGTCCGCGGTCGCGCACGGCAGGCGATCGGCGATGAAGACACCGCCATCGCCGATCTGACTGGCGCTATCGCGACCGCCCGCAGCGCCAGCGACGCTCGGCTGGAGATGCTGGCCCTGCTCGGCCCTGAGCATCCGACTAGCCGCGGTCTGCCGATCAGTATTCACGCGGCCAACCTCGAAGCGGGCCTGAAGATCGCGGAGTCCCTCGGTGATCGTGCGTCTGAGGCACAGTTGCTTTCCCGGCTCGCGGTCATCGACTCAAACCGGCTGCGGCTCGACGCGGCGCTTGAGCGCGGAGTGCGCGCGCTCGCGGCGGGGCGGGCTGCCAACGATGACCAGGCGCTCGCCGCCGGACTCGACGGGCTCAAGACCGCGCACCTCTACGCGGGCAACGTCGCGGGCCTGCGCGGCGTCCTCTCGGAGCTTGATCCGCTGGCGCGCCGCATCGGCGACTTGTTCAGGCTGCAATGGGCCGAGTTCGAAGCGGCATTCCTTTTCGTGGCATCGGCCGACTGGGACGCCGCCACAGCGGGGATGCAGTCAGCGCTCGCGACCAACCAGCGCGGCGGCTACCCGCACTGCGCGGCCTGGTACACCGCGCACCTCGGCTGGATCGCACGGCTGCGGGGCAAAGACGCGGAAGCAGCGGACCTGGGTAGCCAGGCGCTGCGGCTGGCGAATCAGCACGGCACCTCCTGGTTTCAGGCAGGAGCGAGCGCGATCCTCGGAAGGACGCTAGAGCTGACCGGGGACCGCGTGGCTGCCATCGCGTTGTTCGAGGAGGGCCTGGCGTCAGCTCAGGCATCCGGCGTGGAAGCGTACCTGCTTCGTTGCGCTGCTCCGCTGGCAGCCGCCACCGGGTCGGCGGACGTGCTTGCCGAGGCGACCGCGCTGCTCGGGGCCGCGATCATGCCCGCCGGCGGAGCCTGGATGCCGGATTACGAGTCCTACCTGTCTGTGGCGTCTGCCTGGCTTGAGCGCGATGAGCCGGAGCGTGCCCGCGCGACGCTGGCTCCGCTGCTCTCCGTCGCCAAACGGGAACCGTGGATCAGTGCGCATGCCGCCGCGCTGGCCGCCGACGGGCGGGCGCTGGCGCGGATGAGCCAGCCAGCGGGCGCCAGGACTGCGCTGTCCACCGCCGCTCACCTCGCCGCCAAGCATGGCCTGCCGCACGTGCTAACCGAGGCGAGAGCGGCGGCTGCCGACCTCAGCTGAGCTCGGGCGGATTGCAAGGCCACTGCAACGCCAGTGCAAGCGCTGCGCGGAAGCTTGCGGTGATCACCCCGGAGAGCAACAGGGAGGGCACCAATGGCCGTTGATCAGGACAAGCTCATGGAATTCGTGCATAGGTTCGTCGGGGACCTGGGCGCGACGGTGACCGCCGGCGGCGTGGTGATCGGCCACCGCCTCGGCCTGTACAAGGCCCTCGCAGACGCCGCCGCGACCGCGGACGAACTCGCGGCGCGGACCGGGACCAACCCGCGCTACGTCACCGAGTGGCTGCGCGGCCAGGCAGCCGGCGGCTACGTGCAGTACGACCCGGCTTCCGGCGTCTTCTCCATGACCGAGGAGCAGGCGTTCGCGCTGGCGAACCCTGACGGCGGGATCTATGCACCGGGCGCCTTCGTGCTGGCGCTCGGCACCTTGCGGGCCGAGCAGCAGATCACTGAGGCCTTCCGGACCGGCACCGGCTTCGGCTGGCACCAGCATGACGGCGACGTGTTCGTCGGCTGCGAGCAGTTCTTCCGGCCTGGCTATATTGCCAACCTGGTTCCGTCGTGGATCCCGGCACTGGACGGAGTGCAGGACAAGCTCCTGGCGGGCGCCAGCGTCGCTGACATCGGGTGCGGCCTTGGCGCCTCGACGATTCTGCTCGCGCAGCAATACCCCAGCTCCAGGTTCAGCGGGTCGGACTACCATGAAGGCTCGATCGAGCTGGCGCGCAAGCGAGCGGGCAACGCTGGCGTGGCTGACCGGGTCACCTTTGAAGTGGCAACCGCCTCATCGTTCTCAGGGTCCGGCTACGACCTGGCCGCGACGTTCGATTGCCTGCATGACCTGGGCGACCCGCTAGCAGCAGCCAGGCACATTCGCGAGTCGCTCAAGCCGAACGGCACCTGGCTGGTGGTCGAGCCGCAGGCTGGCGAAGATGTGGCGGGGAACCTGAACCCAGTGGGACGCGTCTATTACGGCTTCTCCGCGTTCCTTTGCGTGCCTAACGCGCTGTCCCAGCCTGGCGGGTACGCGCTCGGTGCTCAGGCCGGTGAGGCGGCTATCCGGCAGATCGCAACCGACGCCGGGTTTACCCGGTTCCGGCGCGCTGCCGAAACTTCAACCTGGTGTACGAAGTCCGGCCGTAGGCGTCGCGCGCAAGTGGCCGCTCGGGGCGTCGGCCGTCGCGCCTCGAGTGGTCGCCGGACGGGCAGTTTCAGCCTGTCCGCTCCCGGCCAGCGGGCGGAGATCAAGGCACGCCTTAGTTGTGTCCTGCCTCGGCGAAGCGCTCTTGCCCCAGGACGGCGAGCAGTTGCAGCTTCTCATAGCCCTCGGTGCCGGGCGGGGCGGTAAGTACGAGCAGTGCCTGGGACCGGTCTTCGGTGAACAGCACCTGGCAGTCGACCTCGATCGGGCCCATCTCGGCGTGGATGAGCGTCTTGTGGTCGGTGAAGCGCCGGGCGACCTCGTGTCGTTCCCACAGCCCGGCGAACTCGGCGCTTGCCTTCTGTAGCGCGCGTACGAGCTCGCCGGCCCGTGAGTTCGGGCCCATCGATCCGTACGCAGCGCGCAGGTTCGCAACCTCCGCGCGGCTTTGCCGAGCGCGGTCCTGCTCGGGGTAGCGGAGCCGCTCGGCGGGATCGGTAAACCAGCGGTAGATCCCGCTGCGTGCCAGGCCCCTATAGCCGGACTGGTCGCCGAACAGGGCCTCGGCCATCCTGTTCTGCACCAGCGTCTCCCCCAGGCCGGACACGATGAGCGCCGGGGTGTCGCTGAGGCGGTCAAGCACCCGCAACAGCGCCGGGGCAACGTGCGCAGCCGCTGACACTGATGCCGGAGCATTGTGCCCCGCTATCTGGAACAGGTAGTCGCGCTCGCCACTGGTCAGCCGGAGCGCCCTGGCGAGCGAGGCGAGCATCTGCTCGCTTGGCTGCGGCCCGCGCCGCTGTTCCAGGCGCGTGTAGTAGTCGGCTGACATCACGGCCAGGGCCGCCACCTCCTCCCGCCGCAGGCCCGGCGCGCGGCGACGCGCCCCGGCGGGCAGGCCGACATCGCCTGGCCGCAGCGCCTCACGGCGGCGGCGCAGGAAGTCCGCCAGTGCTGCACGATCCATAAGCTCAGTATCCAGGCAGGTGCCCGGTGACGACGCCAGTGAACCAGGGATCGCTGATCCCCCGATAACCGGTCTCTGCCCCGGGTGGGCCCGGCGAGCCACGCTTGCGGCATGAACATCTCCGGAAACACCATCTTCATCCCCGGGTCCACCAGCGGCATCGGCCTGGCTCTTGCCCTTAAGCTGCAGGCCAGAGGGAACGCGGTCGTCGTCGGCGGCCGCCGTGCCGAGCTACTCAGCCAGATTGCTGCCGGGCATCCCGGCCTCGACACCGTGCAGATCGATACGGCCGACCCGGCCAGCATCGACTCCGCTGCCAAGGAGGTGCTGGCCAGGCACCCGGATCTCAACGTCCTGATCACGATGGCAGGCATCATGCGTATCGAGGACTGGCGCGAGCCGCAATCGTTCCTCGCCTCGGCCGAATCCGTCATCACGACCAACGTGCTCGGTCCGATCCGGCTGATCGCCGCATTCATCGAGCACCTGCAGGCACAGCCGGACGCAACGATCGTGACTGTTTCGTCGGGTCTGGCATTCGCGCCCCTGGCGGTCACGCCCAGCTACAACGCGTCAAAAGCCGCGATCCACATGCTGAGCGAGTCGATCCGGCTGCAGCTCGCCGGCACGACGGTGAAGGTCATGGAGCTAGAGCCGCCCTCGGTCCGTACCTCGCTGCTGCCCGGCCAGGAGGACAGTGAGGTCGCCATGCCGCTGGACGAGTACGTGACTGAGGTCCTCGCACTGCTCCGGGCGCAGCCCGACGCCAGGGAGATCCAGGTCGAACGCGTTAAGTTCCTGCGCTACGGCGAGGCCCGCGGAGACTACGACCGGGTCGTCGCAACGCTCAACGCCGCCGACCCGCACGGCAAATAACCAGGCAGGCCGCCGGGATAGCTCACCGTCCCGGCACATCGGGTATGGCAGCATCGACCGCATGCCTCCCGCTCCCGAGAATCCCGTTCTGGCCGCAAACCCGCCTGGCGTCAACGACTATGACAGCTTTGCTGAGGCGTACACGGACCAATGCGAGGCCGGCCTCGTGAACGCCTATTACGAGCGACCCGCGATCCTGGCCCTCGCCGGGGACGTGACCGGCCGGCGGATCCTCGACGCCGGGTGCGGTTCCGGCCCCCTGTTCGCGGCGCTGCGCGACCGCGGCGCCATCGTGACCGGCATCGACAAAAGCTCCGGGACGCTCGAACTGGCCCGGCGGCGGCTGGGTATTGAGGCCGACCTGCAGGTGGCCGACCTGGCTAACCCGCTGCCGTTCGCTGACGGCGCGTTCGACGACGTCATAGCGTCCCTGGTACTGCACTACCTGGAAGACTGGGAACCGGCGCTGGCCGAGCTGCGGCGCGTGCTGACGGCCGGCGGCCGGCTTATCGTGGCCGTCGATCATCCCTTTGCCAGCCAGCTGCAGGCCGGTCCTGGCGCTGCCTACCTGGCGACCCGCAAATGGTCCTTTGAATGGACCTTCGGCGGCCAGACCGCGCCGATGAGCTTCTGGCACCGGCCGCTGCACGCGATGACCGACGCGTTCTCCGCGACCGGCTTCCGGATCTCTGTCATCAGCGAACCGCAACCCGTGCCGGAGGCCCGGGAGCTGGACCCTGACGGCTTCCGCATGCTCACGACCAGCCCGAACTTCCTGTTCTTCGTCCTGAACGCCGACTAACTGTCCTCGCCAGAGCCGGCGAGGCTGCGGCAGGCCCTGGTGTCATGAGCCAGGAGCGTCGTATCGCAGCCGGAGCTTGGCCGCGCGATCCACCTCGTCCGCGGTCAAGAGCGCCACCGTCCGGTTGACGACCATACCGCTGGATGCAGCCGACATCGCGGTGGCCGCCGCAGCGGCATTGTCCGGCAGGTCGCAGACGATATACACGTCGTCCGCGCCGAGAGCGAAATAATAGCCTTCCAGCGTGCCGCCAGCATCGGCCAGCAGCCGCCGTGCCGCCTCCACCCGGGCAGTGCCACCCTTTGCCATCAGGCCCTTGACGCCCTCTGGTGTATAGGACGCGATCGACAGATATTTCGCCATCGTTACTCCCCCCGTTGCGTTCGTGTACGTGCATGAGTATCCACGCCGACTCAGCGCAAACTCTGTGCACATCGGCCGGCCCGGTGACGATCGCTGCGGAGCAGGACGTTAACCGCGGCCTGCCGTCGGGCACTGAGTGAGCCCGGCCGCCAGCTGGGCGTTGCGCAGCGCAAACGAAGTCCACTCAGCTCGCAACTCTGCGGTGCAAACCGCCGTTGCTCCATCCGCGCACAAATGCTGGCTCCAGCCGCACAAGCGCCCGTTCCTAACCTCGAATCGCACCAGCATGCCCTCGGCCCAGCCGCACACCTCGAAGTTGCCGGGCTCTTGCCTGGCAACCTTCTGCTCGGCGGAGATCCACTCCAGTGCCTCGATCTCAGCCTGAAGCTTGGCTGCCAGCTCAAACGACAGGCCCGCCACGGCTGCATCGCGACGGCTCACCAGCTGATCATGCACGCGCGCGACTGCGGCCGGCTCACGCTCCAGAACCTGCACCACCTCGCGGGTCAGCTCAGGCCGGTCAGCGGCGGACGCGCCGCGAATGCGGGCCAGTTCACGTACCGCGCCGGTTAGCTCGTCGCTGGTGTAACGAATCGGCAGCACGCGGGCCACGCCGGACACCGCCGTACGTACTTTCTGGCCACCCAGGTACGGTCCGAAGTTCCGGACATAGTCTCCCGAATTCCGCTCGTGAACGACATTGAGGCCTGGCGTGCGACGCGAGTAGCTAAGCCGGATCCAGACCTCCACTTCCTGGCCGCCTGCTGGACTGCGGTTCCACGGCGGGAGGCTCTCGCGCAGCAGATTGCGCTCGAGCCAGGCTGCTTCGTGAGCGGAGTCGCAGGCCACAGCCTCGACTTCAGCAATCCTTGGCACCATGTCTGTCAGGTGCCGCCGCCCCCGCAGATCTCCCCAGTAGGAGAGAACACGCCGGCGCAGATTGACGGCTCGGCCGAGGTAAAGCACGCTGCCGGAACTGTCGCGGAACCGGTAGACACCCGGCCACGATGGCAGCCGTCCGGCCTGGTCGCGTGCGCGTGGCGCCCTGGTGGGATGGCCTGCTGTGCGAGGAGCATCCACGCTCCGACCCAATCACTGGGCCATCAGCCAGGTCAACGCCGGCCAGAACGGGGCCTTGACAGTCCCCGCGAGCCGGGTGACGATCCGAGGCAAGGCACCGGCTAGGAGCGCACACCCACTGGGCCAGGACGACCGCCTAGCGACCTCTGAACGTCCGGCCGGTGCCCCCCAAACAGCCGCGGGGCTAGCGCCGCGAAGCTTCTGGCAGGATGCCGGAGGTACCGAGCGGCTCGGGGAAGGGAACCAGTGCCTGTCCGCTATCAGTTGGTCATCGACTGTGCCGACCCGGACCGGCTGGCTCGGTTCTGGGCCGCCGCGCTTGGCTACCAGCTCGCGCCCGCGCCGGCTGGATTTGCTACCTGGAACGACTTCTACCGCGCGTTGGGGATACCCGAGGAGGATCTGGTCGACGGGGCGGACAGGATCAGCGACCCGGATTGCCACGGGCCGAGCATCTGGTTCAATGTCGTCCCGGATGCCAAGACAGCGGTCAAGAACCGGCTGCACCTCGACATCCATGCCAGTGGCGAGCGGACGGACCCGATCGAGACCCGCAGGAAGCGAGTCGATGCGGAAGCCAGACGACTGGCCGACCTGGGCGCCACCATCACTGGCGCACTGGGCGGAGAGGGGCTCGACCATTACGCGGTCGGGATGAAGGACCCGGAAGGCAACGAGTTCGATATCAACTGACCTCGGCAGCCGCGCCTTACGCAGCAGGGCTAACGTGCGCCCATGCCGCGGACGGAGTCGGCCTCGATCGTCATAATCATCCGCGTCTCGGGCCGTCCGCTGAAGTTCGGGTAAGGCCGGCCGAGGTACTTTCCGGAGATCTCGTCAATGCTCTGCGCGCCGCCCTCGGTCGTGCTCGCGATAACTCGGCCGCGCACCGCGAAGTAGCGCCTGGTGTTCTCGGGATCGACGACGTTCACCGCCACATGCGAATCACGAGCGACGTTCCGCGCCTTCTGCGAGTGGTCTGGGGTGTTGATCAAGATGTGCTCGCCATCGGTGCTGACCCAGGTCTGGGTCAGCTGCGGCGAGCCGTCGGGCATGATGGTCGCGACAAAGCAGAGGCTAGGGCGGCCGAGCAGGTCGATCAGCTCGTCCGGTAGCGGTACTGGCACGGCGACTCCTCGCAGGCTCTGGCCCGGTCATTCGCAGACGGTGGCGGGCCGGCCTAGATTACCGAGCGTCTTCGGGTGGCAGGCGCCCGGACGTGGGCGTTCCCGCCCTGGGCGGTGACTACGTGGGCTGACGCGTCATCGCGACGCTCAGCTCAGCTTGGCCGGCATCGGGTCCGAGCGCTTCACCGTCGCCGGCTAACCGATTGCGGCCGCCAGGCCTTGATAGTGGGTGAGAAGTTCACCCCACCGGGCCTCGGTGTCGCCGCGCTCGCGCCCGGCGAGGTAGGCGGCCAGATTCTCGGCGTGGATCTGCCAGCCGACCCCGTAGTAGGCGACCGCGGCCAATGGCACGCCCCGGACCTCGATGACCAGGACGGTCTGGTCGCCGTCGGCAGCCAGCGTGGCCTCAAGGACCTCGTCGTACGGCGGCACGCCATTGCCGCGCTGGTAGGACTCGTCCGTCTCCCTGGTCGTCACCCGCAGAAGCCGCGGTGGCTCGCACTCGTCCACCCGCCCGGCGTGGTCCGCGTCAGCGTCGTCGACGTACAGGCGGAACTGCCCGCCGGGCCGCAGGTCACCATCAACCCGCCCGTACCAGCGCGCGATAC
>Ga0335075_10003150_pt1 | contig 26340 bp, 17 predicted proteins | sample Lox_Sample_24_FD_206723 | JGI IMG/M metagenome (GOLD analysis project Ga0335075, IMG submission 206723) | Soil microbial communities from Loxahatchee National Wildlife Refuge, Florida, United States - Lox_Sample_2.4 | ecosystem: Environmental > Terrestrial > Soil > Wetlands | place: USA...
CCGGCAATGCGGAAAGATGTGGAGGGACTGGGCGAGCAGCGCGTGTATGAGCAGATCGACCTGCCGCTGGTTCCGGTGCTGCTGCGGATGGAGAAAGCGGGCATCCGGGTGGACGCGCGGGTGCTGCAGCAGATGGCGGAGCGGCTGGCCGCGGAGATGCAGCGCATCGGCGAGGAGATTTATGCGCTGGCGGGGCAGCGATTCAATATCAACTCGCCGAAACAACTAGGCGATGTGCTGTTCAACAAGATGGGACTGCCGCGGCCGCTAAAGTACGGCAAGGGCAAGGTGATTTCGACGGCGCAGGATGTGCTGGAGGAGCTGGCGGAGCATCATGCAGCGCCGCGGCTGGTGCTGGAGTTCCGGCAACTGGCGAAGCTGAAGTCGAACTACGCCGATTCCCTGCCCCTGCTGTGCGATGCCGAAGGGCGCGTGCACACGACGTTCAACCAGGTGGGCACGGCGACGGGGCGGCTGTCGTCGACAAATCCGAATCTGCAGAATATTCCGATCAAGACCGAGCTGGGGCGGGAGATTCGCGCTGCGTTTGTGGCGCCGCCGGGTTGCGTGCTGCTTTCGGCGGATTATTCGCAGATCGAGCTGCGGCTGTTGGCGCACTTTTCGGCCGATCCGCTGCTGATGCGGGCGTATCAGACGGGCGAGGATATTCACACGCTGACGGCGGCGGAGGTGTTCGGCGTGGCGGCGGAGACGATGGACCCGACGACGCGGAATCGCGCCAAGGCGGTGAACTTCGGGATCGTGTACGGGATTTCGCCGTTCGGGCTGGCGGCGCAGCTGGGCATCGAACAGAACGAGGCGCGGCTGTACATCGAGAACTATTTTGCGCGGTACCAGGGCGTGCGGCAGTATATCGACCGGATGCTGGAGGAGACGCGGCGGAAGCAGAAGGTGCGGACGCTGTTCGGGCGGATCCGGCCGATTCCGGATATCCAGAGCCGCAATGCGAATCAGCGGGGATTCGCGGAGCGGACGGCGATCAACACGCCGCTGCAGGGAACGGCGGCGGATTTGATCAAGCTGGCGATGATTCGCATCGATGAGCGATTGGCCGAAGAGAAGCTGAAGACGCGGATGACGCTGCAGGTGCACGACGAACTGGTGTTCGACGTGCCGGAGAACGAAGTGGAGCACGTGCGGGAGATGGTGCAGCACGAGATGGAGCACGTGATTGAATTGAGCGTGCCGCTGGTGGCGGATGTGGGGGTGGGGGGGAACTGGCGGGATCTGGAGTGAAGCAGCGGTCAGCTAAGAAACGGTTAGCTGAAAAGCGGTTAGCGGTAGGGCAGTTAGCTGAGGAGCGGTTAGCTGAGCGGCCGTCGGAGCAGGTTACTTTCCGCTGAAAAATGAAGGGGCTCCACGCGGCTTAGCTGGATCCGCGGCCTGGACTGAACAGGCTTCCTGACAAAGGGTGCAATGCGGCAATGCCGGAGATCGGCTCGGAAGAGCGGGCCGAGCGACCCGTTGGCCGCGCGAACGACCGACGGGCCGTTCCAATGCAGGAGGCAGGCCCATGGACGGAAAACCGTCGTGGACACGAATCGCCATAACATTGGCCATTGACTGGCGCTTTGTTATGGCGATCGTGATCCTCGTGGTCTTTTTGCTGCTGATGAAGTAGCACCAACCTCCCGGGAGGGCGCACCCCTTCCGGGAGCTACTTCGCGACTAGTATAGCGCCGGCCGGAACGGCGGCAATGGATTTGGTGAGGTGCGGCGCCGGACCGTCCAAAAATGGGACGACATCTAAGCGCCGAGTTCGCCGCGGATGGCTTCGGCGATGCGGTCGGCGTGGCGGCGCATGGCTTCTTCCGATTCGGCTTCGATCATGACGCGGGCGAGGGCCTCGGTGCCGGAGTAGCGGACGACGACGCGGCCGCTGGCGGCCAGTTCCTGCTCGGCCGCGCGAATTGTATCGGCGACGGTGGCAATTTGATCGAGCGGCTTTTTCTCGCGCACGCGCACGTTGACGATCACCTGCGGAAAGACCTTGAGGTCGGCGATCAGCTCATACAGAGCGCGGCCGGAGCGGCGGATGACGTCGAGAACGACCAAGGCGGTCAGCAGCCCGTCGCCGGTGGTGGCGAGATGGGGAAAAAGGATGTGGCCGGACTGCTCGCCGCCGAGAGCAGCCTGCTCCTGCTGCATGCGCTCCAGCACGTACTTGTCGCCCACCGGAGCGCGCAGCATGCGGATGCCGTCGCGATGCAGCGCCGCTTCGAGGCCCATGTTCGACATGGTGGTGGCGACAACGGTGTCGTTGCGCAGCAGACCGCGCTGCTTCAGATCGCGCGCCGCCAGCAGCATAATGGCGTCGCCATTCACGACTTTGCCGTTCGCGTCGGCGAAGAGCGCGCGGTCTGCGTCGCCATCGAAGGTCACACCCAGATCCGCGCCCAGCGATTTCGTTTCCGCGGCGACCACCTCGGGATGCAGGGCGCCGCAGTTGGCGTTGATGTTGTGCCCATCGGGAGAGGTATGGGTGAGGTGAATCGTGCCGCCGAGATGGCCGAAGAGCTCGGGGGCGATGGCCGATGCGGCGCCATTGGCGCAGTCGAGGACGACGCGAAGGCCGTTGAGGCGGAGGCCGGAAACAGCAGAACGCAGGTACTGCTCGTAATCGTGACGATATTTTGGGTTGAGCGCGGGAGCGGCGCCGACAGAGGGCAGATCGAGATTCGCGAGACGGCGGAAGATCTCATCCTCGATGCGGAGCTCGGTTTCGTCGGGCAATTTGTAGCCGTCGCTGCCGAAAACCTTGATGCCATTGTCCTGCCAGGGATTGTGAGAGGCGGAGATGACCACACCGGCAGAGAATCCATGTTGACGCGCCAGCCATGCAATGCCGGGCGTGGTGATGACGCCGGCGTTTTCCACGCGGGCGCCGCCGGCCGCCAGACCGGCAGCGATGGCCGCCGCAATCCACTCGCTGGACTCACGCGTGTCCATGCCGAGGCAGACCTCCGGCTGCTGGTGCGATCCGCTGATCTGGTGCGCCAGCGCCAGCCCGGTTGCGTAGATCGTTCTCGCGTCCAGCGGAGCTTCGCCGGCAACGGCTCGGATACCATCGGTCCCAAAAAGCTTTCTCATGATCCCTGACTGTCTTTCTCGATTTGGCTGATACGGCTGCGGATGCGACCTCGGGCCAGCCGTGTCGTCAGCAATTGTCCTTCGGAAACGTCTTCGGTGTCTCTGATGAGAACGCCTTTCTCGTCATACACCAGCGCATATCCGCGGCTGAGAACGGCGAGGGGAGATAAGGCGTCGAGTTCGCGGGCGAATGCCTGCTGCCGCGCACGGTAACTGCCGATGCGCTCACGCTGGGCACGAACCAGGCGCGCGTCGAGCGAGTGCAGGCGCTCCACGGCAGCGCGTGCGCGCCAGGTGACGTCCTGGCGCAGCAACCGCGTGGAGGCGTTTTGCAGCCTGATGGCCAGCGAGCGCCGGTGCTCGCGGCAAAGCGATGCCATGCGCAGGCAGAGCTCGTCGATGCGTTGCTCGCGGCGGCGAAGCTGGTCTCTTTCGCGCATCAGGATCGCTTCCACGCGTACGCGAGCGACGGCATTGGATGCAATCATGAGGCGATAGCGACAGCCGCGCACCAGGCGCTGTTCGAGAATCTGAACGCGCTCGGCTACGTTATGCAGCGCAGCGGTGACAAGCTCGGCGGCGGCGGAAGGCGTGGGCGCGCGCAGATCCGCGGCAAAGTCGGCGATGGTGAAATCGGTTTCGTGGCCGACGGCCGAGATGACGGGCAGCTGCGATGCCGCGATGGCTTCGGCCAGCAGCTCGGTGTTGAACGGGGCCAGGTCTTCGAGTGAGCCGCCGCCGCGGGCGATGACAATGACGTCGACTTCGCGCGTGCGGTTGAAATACGCGATGCCGGCAGCAACTTCGGCAGCGGCCGAGTCGCCCTGCACCACGACCGGATAGAGCAGCACATGCAGGCCGGCGTGGCGGCGATTCACGATGTTGACGAAGTCGCGGATGACGGCGCCGGTGGGCGAGGTGACGATGCCCACGCAGCGGGGAAAGGCGGGCAGAGGCTTCTTGCGGGCGGGATCGAAGAGGCCGCGCGCCTCCAGCCGCGCCTTGAGCTGCTCGAAGGCGATTTGCAGAGAACCAGCGCCGACCGGCTCCAGAACTTCGGCGACGAGCTGCATCTGTCCGCGCTGCTCGTAGACGGAGACTTTGCCGCGCAGCAGAACGTGCAGACCGTCGGCGGGGCGAAAGCGCAGCAGCGACGCCTGGCGCCGGAAGAGCACCACGGGCAACTGCGCGTCGCCATCCTTGAGCGTGAAGTAGATGTGGCCGGAAGGGGCCGAGCGCAGATTCGAGATTTCACCCTCGACCCACAGGTCGCCATACTCGCGCTCGATATGCACGCGGACCTCAGCGACGAGGTCGCCGACTTTCCAGATGCGGCGCGCGATGGGCGCGTCGAAGGTGAAGCCGAGCTGCGGATCGCGGCTGCGCTGCGGGTTGGCTGAGGTGCCCACTCCTGCTGAGTATAGAACCGTGCGGAGTTGTCATTCGCCGGAAGGATCGTGATAATGGGCCAATCTTCGCTGCCCGAGGTTTGCCCGTGATCCAGCGTTTGTTCCGGCATTTTGCGGTACCGCTCCTTGCACTCACCCTCTTTGCGATTGCCGCCCCGCGGTCTCATGCACAGAGCTTCACGCTGCAGCAGGTGCTGAGCGCGCCGTTCCCGTCGGACATGAAAGCCGCACCGCACGGCGATCGCTTTCTGTGGGTCGCCGACGAGGAAGGCAAACGCAACATCTGGGTTGCGGAGAAAACCGGCTCTGCCTGGGCCGTGCACCGCGTGACCAGCGACGACGCCGACGATGGCATCGAGATCGGCGACATTTCGTGGACGCCGGACGGGGAGCACATCGTGTATGTACGCGGCGGCGATTTCGAATTTCCGGAGCGGCCTTCGCCGAATCCGGATCTTCTGCCGCAGGGCGTGGAGCAGGACATCTATATTGTTTCCGCGCAGGGCGGCGATACGCGGAAGCTGGCGGCGGGGCGGGAGCCGGCGGTATCGCCGGACGGGGCGACGATCGCGTACATCGACGACGATCAGATCTGGACGATGGATGTGCGCGATCCAGCAGCGAAACCGGCGCAGCTTTTTCATGGGCGCGGACGGCCAGGCTCGCTCACGTGGTCGCCAGACGGCAAGTATCTGGCATTCAGCAGCGGGCGGGGCGATCACGGTTTTATCGGGGTCTTTTCGTTTGCCAATCAGAGCCTGAGCTATCTGGATCCATCGACGGAGATCGACCGCGAGCCGGTGTGGTCGCCGGACAGCAGGCAGGTTGCGTTTGTGCGCATTCCGCCGGATACGTCGGGCGTAACGTTCAAGCCGGAGCGAACGGCGCAGCCGTGGTCGATCCGGATTGCCGATGTGTCAACCGGCGAGGGACACGAGATCTGGCGCGCGCACGATGGGCCGGGGAGCGTCTTTCACGGCACGGAATCGGAGGAGCAGCTGTACTGGACGGCGGGCGATCACATCGTTTTCCCGTGGGAGGGCACGGGCTGGCTGCATCTGTATTCGGTATCGACGAGCGGCGGGACCGCGACGGAGCTGACGCCGGGGGATTTTGAGGTCGATTATGTGGCGTTCAGCGGCGATCGGCGCAGCCTGGTTTATTCCTCGAATCAGGACGACATCGACCGGCGGCATCTGTGGCGGGTTGCGGCGGATGGCGGCGGGGCGCCGCGCGAACTGACGCACGGGGAGGGCCTGGAAGTGATTCCGGTGCTGGCGCCGAATGGGACGCTTGCGGTGCTGCGGGCGGATGCGCAGCGGCCGCTGCGTCCGGCGATCGTGGAGAGCGATGGGCAGATGCGCGACATGGCACCGCAGATGATGCCGAAGGATTTCCCGGCAGACAAGCTGGTGACGCCGAAGCAGGTGATTTTCTCGGCAGCGGACGGGATGCAGATCCACGGGCAGCTTTTTCTGCCGGCCGGGGACGAGAGCGGGAAGCATCCGGCGGTGGTGTTTTTCCATGGCGGATCGCGGCGGCAGATGCTGCTGGGCTTCCACTACATGGAGTACTACTCGAACGCTTACGCGATGAACGAGTATCTGGCGAGCCTTGGCTACGTGGTGCTCAGCGTGAATTACCGCAGCGGCATCGGCTACGGGCTGGATTTTCGCGAGGCGCTGAACTACGGCGCGGCGGGCGCCAGCGAGTTTAACGATGTGGAGGGCGCGGGTGTGTATCTGCGCGGGCGCAGCGACGTGGACGGCGCGCACATCGGCGTGTGGGGCGGGAGCTACGGCGGATATCTGACGGCGATGGCGCTGGCGCGGGCGTCGGATTTGTTTGCGGCGGGCGTGGATCTGCACGGCGTCCACGACTGGAACCTGGAGCTGCAGAACTGGGGCTCTTACAATCCGAATGCCGATCCGAACGCGGCGCGGATTGCGTGGGAGTCGTCGCCGCTGGCGTCGGTGAAGACGTGGAAGTCGCCGGTGCTGCTGATCCAGGGCGACGACGATCGCAACGTGCAGTTCTCCAACACGGTGCGGCTGGCGGCAGCGCTGCGCGCGCAGGGCACGCCGTTTGAGGAGCACGTGTTTCCCGACGAGATTCACGATTTTCTGCTGCATCGTGACTGGATCACGGCGTACACGCTGGGATCGGAATTCTTCAACCGGTACCTGAAGGGGACGCCTGCAACTCAGTGAAAATCGTGGGAGCGGACGTCGACGGCCTGGCTGGAGAGGGGTGTGAGGCGCACGGCTTTGACGTGAACGACGCTGTCCTGGTTCTGGAGCGGGCCTTCGACCAGCAGGAAGCGGGAGCGCGTGACCACGATCTGGTTGCGCTCGTACATATCGGGGGTGACGATCACGTTGGCGATGCCGGTTTCGTCTTCCATGGAGAGAAAGACGAAGCCTTTGGCGGTGCCTGGGCGCTGGCGGGCGATGATGCAGCCGGCAGCGCGGACATATTCGCCGTCGCGGCGGGTGCGCAGTTCCTCGGCGGTAAGAACATTCTGGCGGCGCAGGGCGGCGCGGCGGTAGCACATGGGATGTTTGCCGGTGGTGAGGCCGGTGCCTGCGTAGTCGGCGACTAATCTTTCTTCGGGCGTCATTTGCGCGAGGGGTGAGAGCTCGGGCGGGTCGGCGAGGATTGCTCCGGAGTGGGCGAGGAGCGGGCCTTCGGGCTTGCCGGCACGCTCCACCTGCCAGAGCGCATCGCGACGATGTCCAATGCCGGCGACGTGATTCAGCGCGCCGATGTTCGCGAGCAAAGTCATCTCTTTGCGATTGAGGGCAGGCACGCGCAGGGCGAGATCGTCGGCGGAGAGGAAGGGGCCTCGGGCGCGGCGTTCGGCGACGATGGCTTCGCCCACTTGCTTACGCAGGCCGCGCGCGTAGCCGAGGCCGAGGCGGAGGGCTTTCTCAGAGCGCAGAGCACAGAGCTCAGAGCTCAGTCGTGCTTCGCACGATCCCACATCTGCCGGAACCGGGCCGATGTGGGGCACCCGGGACAAAGACCGTCCCTCAGCGGCTAAAGCCGCTTCATTTTCGCGACTATTACGGCACGACTGAAGCCGTGCCCCTTCAATGCTCTCTTCGTGCTCGAGGGTGCAGGGCCAATCGGAGACCTGGATGTCGATGGGGCGGACCTTGAGACCGTGGCGCTGGGCATCCTTGACCAGCACTGCGGGCGAATAAAAACCCATCGGCTGGTTGTTGAGGATCGCGGCGGTAAAAGCAGCCAGGTATTTCACTTTGAAGTACGCCGAAGCGTAAGCGATGAGGGCGAAGCTGGCCGCGTGCGATTCGGGAAATCCGTAAAGCGCGAAGGAACTGATGGCCTGGACGATTTCGTCCTGCGTGGCGGGGGCGAGGCCGTTTTCGGTCATGCCGCGGCGCAGCTTGCCCTCGAGATCTTTCATGCGCTGCCAGGATCGGCGCATGCCCACGGCGCGGCGCAGCTCTTCGGCTTCGGCGCCGGTGAAGTTGGCGACGGTCATGGCCATGCGCAGCAGCTGCTCCTGAAAGAGCGGGACGCCGAGGGTGCGCTTTAGTACCGGCTCGAGCGATGGGTGCGGATAGGTGATGGCTTCCTTCTTCTGCCTGCGGCGCATGTAGGGATGCATCATTTTGCCGACGATGGGGCCAGGGCGGATGATAGCCACCTGCACGACGAGATCGTAGAAACGCTCGGGATAATTGCGCGGCAGCGAGGCCATCTGCGCGCGGCTCTCGATCTGGAACATGCCGACGGTGTCGGCCTGCTGAAGAACCTTGTAGACATCGGGATCTTCGGGGAGCTGCGCGAGGTCGACCGGCTCGCCGTAATGCTGGGGGATCAGCGTGAGGCAGTCCTTGAGCACGGCCATCATGCCGAGGCCGAGCAGATCGACCTTGACGATGCCGAGGTCGGCGCAATCTTCCTTGTCCCACTGCACGACGGTGCGGCCAGGCATGGAGGCGCGCTCCAGAGGAACGACCTGATTGAGCTGGCCCTGGCAGATGACCATGCCGCCGGAGTGCTGGCCCAGATGGCGCGGGAGATCCTGCAGGCGCACGCAGAGGTCGAGATACCTGGCGATGCGCGGATGCTGCACGTCGAAGCCGGCATTGCGGAAGGAGTTGGCCATGGTGTCGTTTTCCCCCCGCCACTCCCATTGGCTGACCAGGCTGGTGAGGCGGCCGAGCGATTCCGCGTCGAAGCCGAGGGCCTTGCCGGTTTCGCGGGCAGCGGACTTGCCGCGATAGGTGATGACGTTGGCGGTCATGGCCGCGCCCAGCTCGCCGTAGCGCTGGTAGACATACTGGATGGCCTGCTCGCGCATGTCCTCGGAGGGCAGATCGAGATCGATGTCGGGCCACTCGCCGCGGTTCTCGCTGAGGAAGCGCTCGAAGAGCAGCTCCATGCCGACGGGATCGATGGCGGTGATTTCGAGCGCGTAGCAGACGGCGGAGTTGGCGGCGCTGCCGCGTCCCTGGATGAGGACGCCGTTGCGCTTGCAGTACTGCACGATGTCCCAGACGATGAGGAAGTATCCGGCAAAGCCGAGTTTGGCGATCAGGGCCAGTTCGTGGTCGACCTGTTTGCGGGCGCGGGCGAGGAGATTGCGGTCGGATTTCGCTCCATAACGGAGACGAACGCCTTCGTCGACGCGCTTGCGCAGAAAGCTGTCCATGGTTTCGCCGTCGGGCACGGGGTAGCGGGGGAATTCGTAGCCGAGGTCGGCGAGCTGGAACTGGAGACGCTGGGAGATTTCCGTGGTGGCAGCGATGGCGCCGGGAAGGTCGCGGAAGAGCCCCTGCATCTCCGCGGCGCTGCGCAGGGCGCGCTGGGAATTGAGGGCGAGCAGGCGGCCGGCATGGTCCAGATCGACGTGGTGACGGATGGCGGTGAAGAGGTCGAGGACCTCGCGATCGGCAGCGCGGGCATAGCGCACGCCGTTGGTGGCGACCACGGGCAAACGCAGCGAGCGCGCGATGCGCAGCGCGGCCTGGTTGCGGGCTTCCTCTTCGCGCTCCTGGTGGCGCTGCAGCTCGACATAGACATTCTCGCGGCCGAAGAGGCGGATGAGGTCCTCGACGACCGCGCGCCCCGCAACTTCGCCACCGCTCGAGAGTGCCGAAGCCAGCGGACCTTCATCGCCGCCGGTGAGACAGATGAGACCGCCGGCGTACTGCTCCAGATCGTCGCGCGTGGCCGCGCCTTCCGCCTTGCTTTTCTCGCGCATCTTGAACTGCGTGATGAGCCGGCAGAGATTCTGATAGCCGGCGCGCGAGGTACAGAGCAGCGGCAAACGAGCCGGCTCCGGCGGGTGCTGATGCGGGAGCCATGCAGCCGGGGTGAGGCGCGCGCCGAAGGCTGCGGCAGCGACTTCCGCTCCAACATGGGCGCGGAGGCTGTTGCGCTGCGCGCTCGAATGCATGCGCGCGGAGCCGTAGACGCCGTTGCGATCGAGCAGCGCCAGGGAAGGCATTTCCAGCTCCACGGCGCGCTCGATCAGATCATCGGGGAGCGAAGCGCCTTCAAGAAAACTGAAGGCGCTGGCGGCATGCAGCTCGACGTAGCTAGTCATAGAGCGCCTCGATGCGCCAGTCGTCCCGCATGGGATGACGCGCGACGCAGCAGCAGAGGGTCTCTTGCCCGGAACGGGCGATGAGATCCCACTTCTCGATGGACCACAGCTCCGCGCCCCACCAGTTGCCGGAAGAAAACCATGGGCCGAAGGCCTGCTCCACGGTGTAGCGCTTTTCGCGGAAGACAAACGAGACGAGCCGGCGCTGGCGCAGGGTGACGGAGACCGGCTCGGGCGGGCGCAGGCGGCGAACCGCGGTGCGCGAACGGCCCCGTGGAGCGCGCATGGCGGAGGGTTGCGGCACGGAGAACGGGGCAATGGTAAATGCATCGGACTGATGCGTGTCCTCGAGAACGGCTCGCCCGGCGCGGCTTTCGCCGACCACGGAACGGATGCGGGCCATGGTCACGTCGAGGCGCGAGGGCTCCGGCAACTGCGGAGTGAAGAGGCCCATCTGGACCCGGCTGGTGCTGCCCGGCTCGGCGCTGAGGGTGACTGCAAGGATGGCGACCGGAGGCGGATGCGCCTGCAGGTCGAGATGCAGGAGCTTCAGCCAGAGGCGGCGGTCGTTGCCGGGCAGCGCCGGGCGCACGGTGCGGCTGTGCGTGCCGCCGCCTTCGAGGGCCAGCTCCACAGTGACCGAGGCCAGCGCCAGAATGTGCGCCGTGGCGCGGGCGATGAGGTGGTCCAGCAGAACGCCGAGCACGAAGAGCAGCGAGTCGAGCAGCTCGACTGGGGAATCCAGATCCATCCGCTCTTCCAGAGCGAAAGGCGGATCGGCGGGGACGAGGAGGCGCGGGGCTTCTCCGCGAGCCTGTTGGCGCAGGCGCCGGCCCTCCTGGCCCAGGCGCGCGGTCAGCTCCTTCTCGGGCAGTTCGCCCAGAGCGCCCAGCGTGGCGATGCCCCAGCGCGAGAAGGTCTCCGCGTGCTCCGGCGTGAGGTCGAGGACCTCCAGCGGCAGACGGGCCAGTGCAGCGGCTTCCTCACCGGCGGGAATGACCGCGATGCGGACGGGAAGGCTGCGCGCCATGCAGATGGCCGCATGAACATTGGCACTGATGACAACCGAGGCCTGGATGCCGAGAATGCGGGCAGCGTGCAACAGCTTCTGCCCCAGCTTCTCAGGCGGTCCAAAGAGTTTTTCTGTGCCCGCGATATCGAGAATGGCGCAGAAAGAGGTGCCGCTGCTGCAATCTTCCACGCGCGGCGAAAATTGCGCGGCGGCCTGCAGCAGGGCGGAACGGGCGCCGGCTTCTTCGGCCGCCGAACGCGGCAACAGAACCACCTCGGGGAAAACGTCCAGCTCGGCGCGCGTCATGCCGGCGGCAACACCCTGGGCGCGCGCTCGCGCGTTGATCGAGCAGACCAGCTGACGCGGCGGCTCGCCTTCGAGGACGGCAACGGCGCTTTGGCGCAGCGTGGGACGCAGGCGCAGCATGGCCTGGGCGGGAAATTCGCGCGCGTAGAGGCAGGCATAGAGCTGGGGCTGCATCAGCGGCCTCCCCAGGCAGTGCGGCTCTGCCAGCGAACGCTGCGCTCGGGCCCGTAATTGCTTTGGGGCGGTTTGCGGGAGAATTCCCGGGCGAAGCGCTCCCGGGCAATCTCCACGCAATACTCGGCGCCGGTGAAAACCGCGCCGCCTTCTGAGAGAACGGGACCGGCTTCGCAGTGCAGCACCACTCCGGCGCTGCTTTTGGTGCAGGCCTGCTGGGTGAGCAGGAGCACGCTGGCCTGGGTGCGCTCCGCGGCGGCGCGGTAGCGGAACCAGGTGGCGAGAGGCACGCGCAGGGCGAATTCCGGCACGACGGAGGCCATATCGAGGACGATGGCGCTGAAGCCGCCGGCCTGGAGCAGGAGATCGGCAACGCGCAGCGCCTGATCCAGGCGCGAGTACGGCTTGCGGAGACGAAGAAGACGCGGCGCGGAATCAGGGCTCAGAGCACAGAGCGCAGAGCTCGGTCGAATTTCGTGCGCTCCCACATCTGCCAACACCGGGCAGATGTGGGGCACCCGGCAGGCGTCGACAGGTTCGAGGGAGATGACTTCCCTGCTCCTGCGGCGAATGGTTGGCTGCGGCTCGGCGCAGCGCGGGGCGAAGCTCTCGCGGACGGCCAGGGGGCGCTTCGCGGCGAAGCTCTCGCGGACGGCTCTTTCGCTCGCGGACGGATTCTCTTCGAATCCCGGCAGCGCGAGTTGCCGCGGCGATTCTCCGCAGCGGATCCAGAGCAGGCGTTCGAGGTCGACGCCAACGGCTGCAGCCGATTCCGGATCGAAGGCGTCGGAGACGTCGACCCAGGCGCAGACGCGGCCCGCGCCGGTGAGCTCCGCAACGAACGATAACGCCAGCGAGGTGCGGCCCGAGCACTCCGGACCGGTCAGCTCGCTGATCGCACCCGTGGGCAGGCCACCGCCCAGCCGCTCATCGAGCGCAGCAATGCCCGTGGACGCGGTGGGGCGAACGATCCGCGGGGCGGGAGTGAGCGCAGAGGGAATGCGGGAGGCCAGGGCAGATTCGATTTGAAGGCGGAGCAGGTGGGCCGAAGACATAACGATCTGAATTTCTCTTTGCTTCTATCTTCGCCTTATTTTCGCCCCTGCAGAGAGCGGCTGCAAGTGGAAGAAATCCACAGGAAGAATGAGCAGCCGAAGCCGCCCGCTCGCCCCCCCTCTCTCCGCCAGCCGCGAGGGAAAAATGCTATAGCATCGCTCCAGTGCTCACGCTTGAAACTCCCGTTCAGTTCGTCAGGGGCATCGGCCCGGCGATTGCCAAAACGCTGGCAGAAAAGGGCATAGTCACGGTCGAGGATCTGCTGCTGCACCTGCCTTTCCGGTACGAGGACCGGCTGAATCCGCGAGCGCTGAACGAGCTGAAGGCCGGCGAAACCGCCAGCGTGATCGCCGAGGTGCGCGGGGCGGCACTGCTGCGGACGCGGCGCATGCCCATCTTCGAGATGACCGTGGGGCAGGGCCTGGCTTCCATGAAGTGCCTCTGGTTCTACGGGACCTATCTCGAGGGGAAGTTCAAACCCGGGCAGATGGTGGCTCTGTTCGGGAAGGTTGAGGCATCCCGTTCAGGTCGTGGATTCAAGATGATCCAGCCACAATTTGAAGTTCTTCCTGATGGCAGCGACGACGCTCTGGACCGGATCTTATTAGAAGTGGGACGGATCACGCCGGTGTACGAGTCGCTGGGGGGGAGCCGGCTGGCTTCGCGATGGATCCGGCGGACGATCTGGAACGTGCTGGAGGAGATTGGGGAGAACATACCGGAGACGCTGCCGGGGAAGCTGCCGGAGTCGATTTTGCGGCGGCTGGATTTGCCGAGCCGGCAGGAGGCGTTGCGGGGGGTGCACTTCCCTGACGCCGGGACATCGATGACGCAGCTGCAGGCGGCGGCGACGCCGGCGCACCGGCGGCTGATTTTCGAAGAGCTGTTTTACCTGGAGCTGGGGCTGGAGGTGAAGCGGCGGCGATTCCAGGAAAAAGCGGGCATCGCGTTCGAGACCAGCGAGAAGGCGCGCGCTGCGCTGCGGGAGATTCTGCCCTACCATCCGACTGGCGCGCAGAAGCGGGTGCTGGGCGAGATTGCCGGGGACATGCGGAGGCCGGCGCCGATGCGGCGGCTGCTGCAGGGCGATGTGGGATCGGGCAAGACGATCGTGGCGCTGCAGGCGATGCTGATCGCGATTGAGAACGGCTATCAGGCCGCACTGATGGCGCCGACAGAGATTCTGGCAACGCAGCATTATTTGTCGGCGCGGCGGATCCTGGAGAAATCGTCGCGGCGATATCGGATTACTTTGCTGACCGGATCGCTGGACGATGACCTGAAGCGGCTGGCGCGGCGGCGGATTACGCAGGGCGAGACGGACCTGGTGATCGGGACGCATGCGCTGATTGAAGAGAAGGTGGAGTTTGCGAAGCTGGGACTGGTGGTGGTGGACGAGCAGCATCGGTTTGGGGTGCTACAGCGGTTCCGGCTGATGAAAAAGGATGGCGGCGAGCCGGATGTGCTGGTGATGACAGCGACGCCGATTCCAAGAACGCTGGCGTTGTCGCTCTACGGGGACCTGGACCTGAGCGTTCTGGACGAGATGCCGCCGGGACGCACGCCGATCAGGACCTCTCAGGTTTCGGACGATCGATCGGACGAGGTCTGGAGCTTCGTTCGCAAGCAGGCCGGCAAGGGACACCAGGCTTACGTCGTCTATCCCGTCATCGAGGGCCCAAGAGACGATCAGCCCGAGCTGGATTTCGCGCCGCCGGAAGAGGTCGAAGAACCGAAGCGCGAAAAGAAGCCGGCGAAGAGCGCGAAAGCGGAGACACTGTTTGCGAAGTCCGCGCCGAAACTGGCTCTGAAGTCCGCCACGGAGATGTACGAGCGGCTGCGCACGCAGGAGCTGGCCGGGTTGCGGGTGGGACTGCTGCACGGCCGGCTGGATGCTGACGAGAAGGAAGTGGTGATGCGGCGCTTCCAGCGGGGCGAGACCGACGTGCTGATTGCGACCACGGTGATTGAAGTGGGCGTGGATGTGCCGAACGCAACGGTGATGGTGATCGAGCACGCGGAACGGTTTGGGCTGGCGCAGCTGCATCAGCTGCGCGGACGCGTGGGGCGGGGGGCGGCGAAGTCGACGTGCATCCTGATGACGGGCGGGAAGCTGACAGCCCACGCCGAAGAGCGGCTGGAGGCGATGGTGCGGACGCAGGACGGGTTTGAACTGGCGGAGCTGGACCTGGAGCTGCGCGGGCCAGGCGAGTTCTTCGGAACGCGCCAGGCAGGGATGCCGGATTTCCGGGTGGCGAATCTGGTGCGGGACCGCAAACTGCTGGAACTAGCCAAAGTGGAGGCGGGGCGCTTCGCGCACAGGGACAATCCGGACGCGACGGCAGAAGAGAAGACGATCGTGCGGGAGCGGCTGAAGGCGGCGTGGCAGCGACGGTATGGACTGGCCGAGGCGGGTTAGAAGCGGGGAGCGAGGGTCGCTCCCGGTTCTGATTTGTTACTTCTGAATGGTCGCGCCAGGAATAAGTCGATTCTTCTTATTCGAGCGCCGATACCACCTCAATGCGACGTCGAGATCTGTGAGTGTTACAGCGCTGAGACGATCGCGAGAGAGCTCAATTCTGCAGGAGATTGCCTGGGATTGCGGATGCGATGCCGGCAGCCGCTGTGCGCACATTCCCGCGCTGCTCAGCCGGTGTGCAGCCGCAGGAACAGCGAACGATTAACTCCAGAGGCAGCACAACCCGGCGCCCGGTGGAGGGGAACTCGCGGCGCAGGATCCGCTCAAACAGCAGGTTCGCCGCAACCTCGCCGATTTTGTAGACCGGCTGCCGCACCACGGTGAGGGTGGGCTGCAGGACATCGGCCACGTCGAAGTCATCGAAACCAGCCAGCGCCACCTGTTCGGGAACCTGGACGCGCAGCGCCGTGAGCGCATGCAGCAGATAGCGCATGGTGAGGTTGTTTCCGGCAAAGAGTGCGGTGGGCGGGCGCTTTCCTGCGAACGCTGCCCGCAATGCCGCGACGGCCTGATCCGGCGACTGGCACTCGATGTAGGGTCCCACCGGCAGCGCCGCCCTGGACATCGCCTGCCTGTACCCGGCATAGCGCGCCTTCAGCGTATAGAGCTCGCGATCGATGCCGATGAAGCGGATGTTCCTGTGCCCGTGCCCGATCAGGTGATCCACCGCCATCTTCGCACCTGCCCGGTTGTTCACGAGGACAGAATCGAATCGCGGATCGGCGACGGGCCGGTCCAGAGCGACAATGTGCACTCGCGAGAACATCTCGGCGCGCAAATAGTCGTCGTCGCCCGGGGCGGGAATAATCACCATGCCGTCGATGCGGCGCCGCGCCATCAGGCTGGTCTGTTTCTGCTGGGTATCGTGTTCTTCATCCGACGTGGTCAGGATCACGGAGTAACCGTGGCTTTTGGCTACCGTGGAGATGGCGTGGGCGCAGGTGGCAAAAAACGGATCGTACAAATAGGGAACGATCACAGCAATGGTTTTGGAGTAATCCGAACGGAGAGAGCGGGCCAGTTCATTGGGCTGATAGTCGAGCATGCGGATGGCGCGCTGCACGCGTGCGGCGGTGGGCTCGGCCACCTTCGCGCTCCCGCTCAGCACGCGCGACACCGTCATCTTTCCGACGCCGGCGAGACGCGCGACATCCGCCATGGTCGTGCTGCGCCGCATAGACCCGTGCTTGCCGTCCAATGACCCCATGACTTTGGCAAGCATTATAGACTCCGGCGTCAAGAGCTAAACGCATTAACTAAGCTTTTGCCCGGTACTAATACCCGGAGACCAGTTCCAATGCGGAACCGGGATGCACCCTGCACCGGGGTGTCATCAGCGGAGCAGGCGCTGAAACGGAACCTGACTTACTTCGATTTTGGTCCGAAGTCCGCGACGCCGACCTGCACGATCGTCTTGCTGCCAGCCTCCGGTTTTACCGGCCACGCGCCGTAGACGCGATCGCCCCACGCCGCCAGCCCGATGTAGTCGCCCATAAAGACTCCGCTGGGATCGAAATCTTTCCTGGTCCAGGCATAGTTGGCAAAGGTCCTGCCGCCATCCTCCGAGCGCGCCAGAACCACAATCTGCCTGCGGTGCTGCGGATCTTCGCGGCGGTCATAGAAGGCCACGTTCACCGCGCCCGATACCGGATCGACGGCCAGCCACTGAAAGAAGTGATCGGCGCCATCGTGCAGGGGGTCGTTGTTCACGCGGATGGGTGCGCTCCAGGTCCGGCCGTGATTTCCGGAGACGATGCAGAAGATATCCACTTCCCCGTTGCGGTAATCGCTCCACGTCACGTAGATCGGTCCACCTTTGGAGCCTCCACGCGGATCGACCGCGATCTGCGGGAACCCATTCGCGCGATCCATCCCCTCGATCGCGAACATCGTGGGCGCTGTCCAGACGATGTTGCGGGTGTGGCTGAAGGTCCGTCCGCCATCGTGCGACTCGGTAAAGACGATATGGTCGTTGAGAGCCCAGACTGCATAGAGCGTCCCGTCGGGCCCCACTGCGCCGTCGAAACCCTCGAGCGCCCCGTTGTCGTCGCGGGGCAGGCCGCGCACCTGGGAGATCTCGATCGGCGTCGACCAGGTCAGCCCGTCATCGGTGGAACGCGAGAACAGCATCTGCGAGTCGGTCAGAGTCCATCGCGTCCATCCCACGTAGAGATTGCCGGCGTACCGGCTCTTCGAGGTGTCGGCAACCAGATACGGTTTGTCTTCGAAAGGAATGCCTGGAGCGGTGGGCTGTGCGACGACGGTACGCAGTTCCGGCTCCCAGGTGCTGCCGCCATCGAGGGAGCGCCGGAGAAAGATTCCGTTTCGCGTGGCGCCATGACCCCAATAGTTGAAGCTGCCGAGACGATCGAAGGCAATGAACCCCACAAACGCGTGGCCGTGGTTGTCGAAGACCGCCGAGACATCGCCGGACATGTGAAATCCCGCGGGCGCCACCCCCTCGGCCGGGTGCCAGGTGCGTCCGCTGTCGGTGGAATACGCGGCGTGAGCACCGACCTGATAGGCCACCACCACCTGATGTGGATCGAGCGGATTCACGGCCACGCTCGGCTCCGAGTAGCCCCCTGGAATGGGCGTGAGATCGGTAATCGCTGCGCCCGGGGCGGGGGGCGGCGCCTGGCTCCATAAGGGAACCGTGCCGGCGATCGTGCACGCGGCGAGCAGAAGACGAGAGGTTATTGCCATGAGAGTCATTATGCGGGTCGCGCTGTCGTGCCCGCAGAGAGCAGGAGGCTCGCTCGTCTATTTCGCTACGGTGAGCTCCACCATCGTGGTCGCATCCACCCGATAGCCGGCGGGAGGATTCTGCGCAATCACAGTTCCTGCCGGGGGCGTGGGAGCCGGCGGAGCTGCCGCGGTTCCCGGCGCACTGACCGAAGGCAGATGGACATCCTGTTCCCTGACCGGGGCCAGGCGCAGCCCTGCACGCGCGAGCTCATAGGCCGCCGCGGTAAAGATTTCTCCTTCCACGTCCGGCATCACCTCGCCCTGATTCGCAGCTGTCTCCGGGGCGGCCAGCAGCAGGTTCACCATGGGAGTGGCCACACCGGTTGCATCCGCCTGCGGATTTTGCGCGATGACCGTGCCGGGCGCTGCGGCAGACCACGGCAGATCGGCGGTGATTCCGGATTGCAGGCCCGCACGCCGGATCTCGATCGTTGCAAGGCGCTGATCCTGGCCGATCAGGCTGGGAATGGCCAGCTTCTGCGGGCCCAGGCTTTGCGTGAGCCAAACCCGCCACCCGCGCCGCACAATGGTGCCCGGCACAGGCGACTGCTCCGCGACTCGTCCGGCAGGAATATCAGCGGAATACCGCTGCGATTCAACGTGCAGGCTCAGTCCTACGGCAGCCGCGCGCCGTCCCGCGTCCTGCAGGGTCATGCCGCTGAAATCCGGCGTGGTGACCTCGGTGCCGTGGATGGCATAGTGCATCGTCACGATCGCTGACGACATCGCCACCACGGTGAGCAGCAGCAGCACGAGCACGAAGCGGAAGAATCCGGTCATTCGTCGTAGGCAATCGAATAGTCGATCGACGCTGCCTTCTCCAGCATCTTCGAGACGGAGCAGTATTTGTTCTTTGAGAGCGCGACCGCGTCCTCAGCGGCCTTGGGCGCGACTTTGCCGCGAATGCGATAGGTGAGATGGATTTTGGTAAACACGCGCGGCGCCTCCGGGGCCTGCTCGGCGGTCGCCGTGACGATCAGACCCTGGATCGGCTCGCGCTTTTTCTGGAGAATGCTGACCACATCCACAGAGGTGCATCCGCACAGGGCGGTCAGCACCATCTCCATCATGCTGGGCCCGGCTGCGTGATCAGCGCCCGCGTCAAAGCGCACCGTATGGCCGCTCTGCGAGGTGCCGTCGAAGAGCGTCCCGCCTTTCCACTCCGCGCTGGCAATCATCCGTGGCCCTCCTTCACTGCCGATGCTTATTATCCGATGCCGGCTCGGGATGGATCAGAGTCCGATCGACCTCCGGACATTTCAGCTTAAACCGATTCTCCAGCGCCGTAATCAACTCATGGACGCTGCGCATGGGCATGGTGTCGGGCAGCGTGCAGTGACAGGTGACGTGCACGTGATCGCCCACGCGATCCACGAGGACCTCGTGAATATCGATGATCTCCGGCACCTCGGCGGCCGCTTCGCGCAGCCGCTGTTCGATGCTGCGGTTCTGCTCCACGCGGACGGGGGCTTCGATGGTGGCCGGCTCGCTCTCGATGTGGGTGAGCACCGAGTCCACCTGGGGCAGTTCCCTGCGAATCTCCTGTTCCAGCGCCCAGACGAAGCGGTGCGCTTCGAGCAGCGGCATGGTCTCGCCCAGCTCGATGTGCTGTTCCACATGGAGCCCATCGGGAAACGACTCGATGCTGACGTCGTGCAGGAGCGCGTTGTTGCGCGCCGCCACGGCGCGTACCTTGTCGAAGATGCTCTCGGCGACGGTCGAACGCGGCACGGTACGGATGACGACGTCCGCCCCAGGGAGCACGCGCTGCACCGCGGCGGTCGCCTCCCGCACCAGCGCCTCGCTGCGTGGAAAGGTCAGTTGCCGCGGCAGCGACAGCGTCACATCGGCAAAATACGCGCTGCCCGAGCGTCGTACCCGCGCCTGGTCGATGCCCAGCACGCCTCGCGTCCGCCGCACTTCCTCGAGCACGCGCGTGTGCAGCTCGACCGGAATGGCATCGGTCAGCGCGCCCACGGCTTTCCATGCCAGCTTCCAGCCGAACACCAGAATCATGGCAGAAACGAGCAGCGCCGCTGCGGGATCGGCATAGCGCAGCCAGAGCACATGCTGCACGCGGCCCAGCCAGGTGGCGCAGAGCCCCGCCAGCACGGCCACGCTGGCCCAGATGTCGGAGGCGAAATGAAGGGCATCCGCTTCCAGGGCCTCGCTGCCCGTCCGCTGGGCTACGATGCGCAGGCGACGGGATCGCCAGCGGTCGGTTCCGATCGATGCAGCCAGAACCAGAAACGGCCAGACTGAAAAACGCAGCGCGACAGGATGGAAGAAGATGCGCCGGACGGCCTCAGCGCTGATCCACAGCGCCGATGCGGCCATGAGACCGGTTTCGACGAATGCGGAGATGTTCTCGACCTTGGCGTGGCCATAGGGGTGGTTCCAGTCCGCAGGGCGGTCGGAGACGCGCACGGAAAGAAAGGTGAGCGCCGAGCCGGCCAGATCGAGACCGGAATGGGCCGCGTCGGAGAGCACGCCAAGGCTGCCGGTCATCAGCCCCACGGCCAGTTTGAGGGCGGTCATCACGCAGGCTGCAGCCACGGAAACCAGCGCCGCCCAGCGCTTCTCGGCGCCGGCGCGCAGCGAATCCGGGATGGCTGCACTGGACATGATGCATTCAGACTATCGCGAGCGAGGATGGCTCAGCGGTCAGCGCTCAGGATCGCGCCCTGACTCCCCGCCACAGGCCGGCGATCCCGAAAGTGTACGGCGTCCACGAAACGTCGACAAAACCGGCGCGGCGCATCATCTCCAGCATCGCCGGCGGAGCGGGAAAGTTCTTTACCGATTCCGGCAGGTAGCCGTACGCGCCGCGGCCGCCGGAGATCCGGTCGCCGATGGCCGGCAGCAATCGCCGGAAATACCACGCGTAGAGTTTTCCCACGAGCCCGCCCGGCTCGCTGAAGTCGAGAATCCCCACTTCGCCTCCGGGCGCGAGGACGCGAAAGAATTCTTCGAGCGCGGCCTGGTAGTTGGCGAGGTTGCGAAAGCCAAACGCCGTAGTGATCAGGTCGAGCGACGCGTCGGCCATAGGCAGTCGCAGCGCATCCGCCTCGACGACCACCGCTGGGCGCCCTGCCAGCTTTTTGCGCGCGCGTTCCAGCATCGCGGGAGCAAAATCCGCGGCGGTCACCGACTTCGCGCCCGGCGGACGCCGTCGCAGCAGCGCCATGGTCATATCGCCGGTGCCGCAGCAAATGTCCAGCACTCGCGCCTGAGGCCGCGCCAGGATGTGACGGAAACGTCGCGCCGCCCGCCACCACCAGATCCGGTCGACGTTGCAGGAGAGGACGTGATTGAGCAGGTCGTAGCGCGGAGCGATGCGGTCGAACATCTCGCGCACCGCGCGCGCCGAGCCGAGCTCATCGCTCGTCCCCGCCGGACGAGACCCCGCCGCATGACGATCGTTTTGCAAAGGTCAGATTACCGCACCCGAATTTGCCGTCTGCCGCATACACCGGGGTTACACTGGCACCTATGAAAATCGCACGTCGTTTCCTGCCTGCCTTTTTGCTTGTACTTTTGGTGCCGCTTTGGTCCGCCGCTGCTCAGGAAACCACTTCCCTCGCCTTCCAGCGCGCCAAATCCCTGCAGCACGGCATCAACACCAGCCTCTGGTTCGCGCAGTCCCGCGATTATTCCGTCGAGTATCTGAAGACGTTCACCACTCCGCAGGACATCGCGCTGATCCACAGCATGGGATTCGACCACATTCGGCTGAGCATCGATCCGGGCCCGCTGGAGCCGTGGGTTTACAGCGGCAAGCCCACGCCTTTTCTCGATCAGCTCGATCAGGCCGTCCGCACCATGCTCGACAACCACCTCTCGGTGATCATCGACATCCATCCCAGCGACGAATTCAAGGCGCAACTGTTTCAGGGATCGGAGGGCGTGGGGCGCTTCATCTCGCTCTGGAGTGCGCTGGCCGCCCACTACGCTCCGGTCGATCCCGATCACATTTTCTTCGAGATCCTGAACGAGCCGGAGCAGAGCGACCCGTACCGCTGGATGGGAATCCAGGCAACGCTGGCTGCCGTCATCCGCCGCGCCGCGCCGCAGAACACTATCATCGCGACGGCTGCGCATTATTCCGGTATGGCCGATCTGCTGATGCTCGAGCCGCTCGCCGATCCCAACGTGATCTACACCTTCCACGATTACGAGCCGTTTCCGTTCACCCACCAGGGCGCCACGTGGACCAGTCCCGAGGTTCGCCCCGAACACGGCATCCCCTATCCCTCGACACCGGAGAACGTCGCGCCGCTGCTCTCTGAGGAGCCCACGCTCGAAGGCCAGCTTTTCCTCGATCAGTACGGATGGAGCCGCTGGGACGCGGCGCACGTGGAAGACTACGTGGGCTTCGCGGAGAAGTGGTCGCAGCTGCACCATGTTCCGGTTTATTGCGGAGAGTTCGGATCCTACGGGCTGGTCGCGCCGCCCTCGAGCCGGGTGCAATGGATCCACGACATGCGTGTTGCCCTCGAAAAGAATCACATCGGCTGGGCCATGTGGGATTACCAGACTCCCTTCGGCGTGGTCAGCAAGGCCAACGGGACCACGACGCCGAACCTCGACGTGCTGAAAGCTCTGGGCCTGCATGCGCCGCAGTCCTGAACCTTTGCGGGCGGCACAAGGCCAGCCGGGACGGCTGTGCAGTTTCGGGACGGGCGGGCGTTCCATGCCTGGGCAGCCGGACTCTTGACGCATCCCCGCGAAAAGTGGCAGCATCTGCTCGGTACAGAGTGCGGACCCAGCAATGATCCAGGTCATCACCGTCGAACGGGAATATGGGAGCCAGGGCGCGGCGTTCGCCCATCATCTCTCCGAGCGCCTCGGCTGGAAGCTGATCGACAGCTGCCTGATTGAAGATGTGGCGCGAAAGGCCGGCGTAGCGGCGGCGCTGGCCAAACGCTGCGACGAGCGCGTCGATCCGTGGTTCTACCGCTTCGGGAAGGCGATCTGGTTCGGATCGCTGGAACGCCTGCCCGGCGACCCCGACGTCTTCGACAGCGAACGCATGGCAGACTTCAGCCGCAAATATCTTGCGGAGCAGGCCGCTGAGGGGCACTGCGTGGTAGTGGGACGCGGCGCCGCCTGCATGCTGAGCAAAGCTCCGGGCGCCTTTCACATCTTTGTGTATGCATCGATGGCGCGCAAGATCCGCTTCATTCAGGAGCAGTTCCCGGAGCACGCGAAAGACGCCGAGCGGGAGATCATCGCCACCGACCGCCGCCGCGCCGAGTATATCCGCCGCTTTCACCAGCGAGAGTGGGACGACCGGAAGCTCTACCACCTCATGCTGAATTCGTGCATGGGCATGGAAGCGATGGTGGAAGCGGCTCTGGATGCAGCCGGGCTGAGGGCAGCCGCGCAGCAGACCAGCGCTGTCGGTTAGCCGCTCTTACTCGCACTTCGCATCGCGCTGCTTCCAGAGCGCCGGATCCACGTCGGGAAAGATGTTGTCCCGATCCTCCACCTGCTTCAGGCGCTGCTCGGTCTCCGCCGAGAGGCTGCCCTTTGCGGTGAACTCGTTCCAGGCCTTCTCCGTGTCGCGGAACTGATCCACATGGGTGAGGAATCGCTGCTCGGCATAATCCCGCGCGGCCTCGGTGGTGATGAGGAACTGCCAGTCGGAGGACTCCAGCAACAGCAGCTCGCGGCACATCTGCTTCGCGATCCGCTCGCCCAGACCCCCATCTTTCCATTTGCCCTCGGTGGCGATCGCGCGCACCGTAGCCTCGGCCGGATAAATATGGGTCCAGGTCCACGCCGTATCGGGATTCAGCCACACCTCGTTGGTGCCGTTCTTCCCCCATGAGCCCTCGGCGATCGCCAGGTATCCCTCGGCCGGATGCTTCTCGAGATACTCGGTCCCCGTCGCCAGAGCCACGGGGAAATCGTCCCTGGCGATGATGCGGGCTACGTGTTCCAGCCACTCCGGTCCCTCGTACCACCAGTGCCCAAAGAGCTCCGCATCGAAGGGCGAACTGAGGACGGGAGGATTTTCCACGCTGAGGTTGTCTCGCAGCGCGTCGTAGACCACGCTGACAAAGTGCTCGGCGTGATCGCGGGTCCGCGAGGAGGCACGCTCGGGATAGTAGGGCGTCTTCAGCGCCAGGTCGGCCTTCGAGTGGGTTACCTGCCAGTAGCGGTGGCCGCCAGGCCAGCGCTTCTTGTGAAAGTCGAGATAATTCGCGTCGCCCGGATAGCCGGCGTCCCCGCTCCACACCTGCAACCCCGTCTTGGGATCGCGCGGGAACATGGCCACCGGATGCTGGTGGGCGCAGGGGCCATCGACGAAGTAGGCGTGATACAGCATGCGGCTGCCATTCACAGGCTTCGGCAAAGCGGCCGCGGCGCCCACCGGACCTCCGCCGATCTTGAGGTCGTAGGGAGTGAACTGCACCGATTTCTCGACCAGGTGGGTATCGACGAAGAAGTACTCCAGGCCGCCCTCGGCCAGCGCTTCCTCGACGCCAATGCGATCGAATGCCGGCCATGGCTGGGGGCTGCCGCTGGGGGTCACCGGAGCCTGCCACATGCCGGCCGGCCGGTACCCGCACTCGGGCGCCCAGATGCCCTTCGGCTTCCGGCCCATATGACGCTGATGGGTGGCGACGCCGGTCCTCACCTGCGCCACCACGCTCTCGTCGGTGCCCAGCAGCGGCATGTATCCGTGGGTGGCGCAGCAGGTGACGACCTCGATCAGGCCCGCGTCGTTGAAGTAGCGAAACCCGCGGATGATGTCGCCGTCCAGGGCCTCGAAATCGTCCAGCGCCTGCTGGAAAAACCCGCGCCAGTATTGCGCGGTCTTTGCAAAGTGGGTTTCGCCGCTCTGGCGGAAATAGGCTTCATCTTCCTGAGTCGCCAGCAGCTTTCGCTTCAGGTACTCGGGAAATTCCTTGATGAAGGTCGGGTGGGCGAGCTGCTCCAGCAGCACCGGCGACATGTTGATGTTCGCCTTCAGCGCCAGCCCGTCGCGCTCGAGATTTTTCAGCACTCGCAGCAGGGGCAGATAGGTTTCCGCCGCGGCCTCCAGCAGCCACTCCAGCCCATGCGGCCAGGTTCCGTGATGCACGACGTAAGGCAGATGGGCGTGGAGCGTAAAGGTGATGTAGCCCTTCGGACGGCCGTTCTTCATGGAATGTGATCCTCTTGACCCTGGCTGGTGGGAGTTCTCGCCTGAACGCTGACCGCATCTCACCCCAGGCGACGATAATCCTCCGGCTGACCTGCGGAGCCCGGACACCCTCAGACGAACGAATTCGAGGCTGCTGTCCGGCCGGCAGAAGCCGGAAGGTGCAATTGAGTGCGATTCCGAAGAAGAGACGCGCCCGGCATCCGGAAGGTTGTAAGCGCGATCCCCAGTGAGGCCAGTTTACTACGCGCCCTGCCGCGCTCGCGGAACCGGTTGCAGCAGCAATGGCTCAGGAGGGCCAGCGCCGCTGTTCCAGCTGATCCCACACCATGGCGTCAAAGCGATGGGTGCCGGCAAAGCCCAGCTTTTCATACAGCCCCACTGCGTTGCGGTTCGAAGCCGTCACGGTGAGGGTGAGGTAGCGGAAACCGCGCTGCTCCAGATTGCGCGCGCAGGCCTGGATCAGCATTTTGCCCAGGCCGCGCCCGCGATACTCGGGGGCCACGCAGACCTGGGTTACGTGCCCCACATCGTCGCGCACCCGCGAGCACAGCACCAGCCCGACCAGGTCCGCGCGGCCTGCGAGCACCAGCACGCCCGACGACTCCGCATCGAAATACCCGCAACCGGGAAAGCGGACAATGTTGTGCAGAAAGCGCTGCGATCCCGCCGCGGTCCGGTACTGCTCGTTGATGTGGCTGTCGAGATGTTTCAGGTACGACGCCGCGATCAGCCTTCCCGCCGCCGCGAAATCGCCCTCCACCCAGCGCCGCAGCTGCATTCCCGGGAACGGAGGGTTGGCGCCCGCCGATCCATCCTTGTTGGCCGGTGGCTCGCGGCGCAGCGGCCACTCCATAAAGATCCGCTCGTGCACCTCGAAGCCGGCTTCTTCCAGCACCTGGCTGTGCGCTCCGTGCGGATGCAGGAGAAGCTGCGATTCGATCCGGGTGACCCCTGGGGTGCTTTGCAGCATTTCAACCAGCCGGCGCAGCAATTCGTTGCGGACCTCGGCCGCGGAGGGCAGCGATTCCAGCGCGAACACGTCGCCGATGACCGCTTTGTGGCCTTCGTAGACGCAGAAGACGTATCCCACGACGCGGCTGTTTTCCACCGCTACATAGCCGGGAAGGACCCGCGAATCGAGATACTGGAGGAGCAGGTCGGCGGAGCCGCGATAGTCCCAGCGCAGACGCTCGCTCCACACGCGGCTTTCCATCTCCAGCAGCGGGCGCATCATGCCCGCCGAGAAGTGGCGCAGATCCAGCACCTCGAACTGCAGAGCGGAAGTCATGAACACAGCCCCCTGAGCGC